>Ga0182027_10000839_pt1 | contig 51993 bp, 32 predicted proteins | sample 712E1DmetaG_FD_121300 | JGI IMG/M metagenome (GOLD analysis project Ga0182027, IMG submission 121300) | Permafrost microbial communities from Stordalen Mire, Sweden - 712E1D metaG (Illumina Assembly) | ecosystem: Environmental > Terrestrial > Soil > Wetlands > Permafrost | place: Sweden...
AAACGGACAAGGCCTGGGTGGACGTGTATGACAACATCAAATGGCTCGGGGGTTCGAAATTCTTTACCTGGACCAGCGAAAGGGACGGATGGGTGCACCTGTACCAGGTGTCGCGCGACGGGAAGGACATCAAACTCATTACAAAAGGCTCCTTCGATGTGGTCAGCATACAATGCATTGACGAGAAAGGCGGGTATGTTTATTATATCGCTTCGCCCGACAACTTCACCGAGCGTTATCTTTACCGCAGCCGGCTCGACGGCCAGGGTGAAGCCGAGCGCATCACCCCTGCAGGGATGCCCGGCATCCATTCATACAACATCTCGCCCAACGGAGCCTGGGCTGTCCATACTTACAGCAACAGCTCGACACCTGCAGTGACCGAAATGGTCGCCCTGCCAAAGCACGAGGTGGTGAAGGTCTTCGAAGAGAACAAAGCCGCAAGGGAGGAGTTCCGATCGCTCGGCCTCAGGGCCAAGGAATTTTTCAGGATACCTTTAACGGATATTACCCTGGATGGCTGGATGATCAAACCCCCGCAGTTCGACTCTACAAAGAAATACCCGGTGATCTTCGAGGTGTATGGCGAACCCGCCGGGGCCACCGTGCTGAATTCATTCCAGGGCGGGGACCTCTGGCACCAATACCTGGCCCAGCTCGGCTACGTCGTGATGAGCGTGGACAACCGCGGGACCAAAGTGCCGCGGGGCCGTGAATGGAAGAAGAGCATCTACGGGCAGATCGGCATTTTGGCTTCGAAGGACCAGTCTGATGCCGTCCTTAAGATCGAACAGATGTTCCCCTTCGTCGACAAAGACCGCATAGGGATCTGGGGATGGAGCGGGGGAGGTTCCATGACCCTGAACGCCATGTTCCGCTACCCCGATATCTACAAGACGGGTATTGCCGTGGCCGCCATCTCCGACCTGAAGCTTTATGACTGCATCTACCAGGAAAGATATATGAACCTCCTCTCGGCCAATCCCGACGGATACCGTGACGGCTCGCCCATCAACTTTGCAAAAAACCTCAAGGGAAACCTCCTGATGATACACGGTACGGGGGATGACAATGTGCATTACCAGAACCTGGAAATGCTCGTGAACGAGCTGGTGAAGGACGGCAAGATGTTCGACATGCTGGCCTACCCCATGCGCACCCATGGCATCTATGAAAGGGACGGCACCACTATCCACCTTTACACGACCATGGAGAAATACTGGAAGGACCACCTGGAAGCCGGGCCGAGGAGCAGGTAAGCATGAGAACAAAAACATGTTTCTTTCTTCTCCTCCTGTTCCTGGGTTCAGTTAAAGTGTTCCCGCAGCAGCCATCCGCAGTAAGTTATCCCTTTATGAACCCTGACCTGGACATCCATGCCCGGGTGGATGACCTGCTGAAACGCCTTACCCTGGAGGAGAAGGCGGCACAGATGATGCACGGCGCACCAGCCATCGAAAGGCTGGGCATACCGGCCTATAACTGGTGGAACGAATGCCTGCACGGAGTGGCCAGGGCAGGGCTGGCCACGGTATTTCCCCAGGCTATCGGCATAGCTGCGACATTCGACGACAGCCTGGTTTTCCTTATGGCGGATGTGATCTCAACCGAGGCCAGGGCGAAGTACCATGAAGCGCTTCGCCACGGGCAGCACGGCATTTACCAGGGTCTTACGTTCTGGTCTCCCAACATCAATATCTTCCGCGATCCCCGATGGGGACGGGGCATGGAGACCTACGGCGAGGACCCCTTCCTCACCGGCCGCATGGGTGTCGCCTTCGTGAAAGGGCTGCAGGGCAATGACCCGAAGTACCTGAAGACCATCGCCACCGCCAAGCATTATGCGGTCCACAGCGGGCCCGAACCCGACCGCCACCGCTTCAACGCCCTCAGCAGCCGCCTCGACCTCTTCGAGACTTATACCCCGGCTTTCGAAGCACTGATCAGGGAAGGAGGGGCCCGGTCGGTCATGTGCGCATACAACCGATACATGGGTGAGCCATGCTGCGGTAACACTTACCTGCTGGCCGACCTTCTTCGCAAACAATGGGGTTTCGACGGCTATGTTGTGTCGGACTGCTGGGCTGTGAGCGACTTCTGGGAATACCACCTCTTCCTTCCCGGCAAAGACGAATCAGTGGCCCGGGCGGTCAGAACGGGCACCGACCTGGAATGCGGCTCGAGCTACGGGGCCCTGGTCGATGCGGTGAAAAAGGGGTATATCACCGAAAATGAGATAGACCTTTCACTGGGCAGACTCATCGAGGCCAGGATCAGGCTGGGCATGTTCGACCCGCCCGGCCGGGTATCTTTTGCATCCATCCCATACAGCAAGCTGGATTGCGACGCACACAAAAAGCTGGCCCTGCAGGTGGCCCGTGAATCCATCGTCCTGCTGAAGAATGAAAACCAAATACTCCCCCTGAAAAATGTGAAAAAGATACTGGTCTGCGGGCCCAATGCCAATGACAAGCCCACTCTGCTGGGGAATTACAACGGGACCCCTTCAAGTATCGTTACGCCTTTTCAGGGGATTGTTGAACTGGCGGGCAATAACATAAAGGTCGCTTACGCCAGGGGTTGCGACTGGACCAGCGATACCGTTAAGGACGGGGCTCTTGCCGAAGCCCGCAAAGCCGATGTCATCATCATGTGCGGGGGGATCAACCCCAGGCTGGAAGGGGAGGAGATGCCCGTCAAGACTGAAGGTTTCTCGGGGGGCGACCGTACGTCGCTGGACCTGCCAGCCGTGCAGGATGCCTTCCTGAAAGCCCTGAAAGCCACGGGTAAGCCGGTGGTCCTGGTCCTTATCAATGGCAGCGCCCTGTCGGTTAACTGGGAGAACGACAGCCTGCCGGCCATCATCGAGGCCTGGTATGGCGGACAGTCGGCTGGCACGGCCCTGGCCGAAGTGTTGTTCGGGAAATTCAACCCGGCCGGGAGACTGCCTGTTACGTTTTACCGCTCGGCCAAAGACCTGCCGCCTTTTGAAGATTATTCCATGGAAGGCCATACATACCGCTATTTCCGCGGGAAACCCCTTTACCCCTTCGGCTTCGGGCTGAGCTTTACGACCTTCTCCTATGAATCCTGCGAGCTGTCAAAGCAGCAGGCCCTTGCGGGGGATACAGTAATAGTCAGCGTAAAGGTGAAAAATACAGGAAAGGTCGAAGGCGATGAAACAGTGCAGCTCTATGTCTCGGAAAAGGCCGGCCGGCCGGGGAAGCCCATTAAATCCCTGAAAGGCTTCAAGAGAATTCATATCCTTCCGGGCCAAACAAGGATGGTCAAAATCCCGTTGCCTCTGAATCGCCTGAAAACCTATGACGAAAGTACCGACGGGCTTTCTCTCAGGCCGGGTGAATACGAGATCCTGGCGGGGAGCTCATCCGGAGACATAAGGTTAACAAAGGAACTGCTTGTAAATCCTTGATATGAGGAGATCATCCGAAGACATCCGCATGAAAAAGGAGCTAATTGTTAAATTTGAACCATGAAAACCAATTTGACCGAAACAAAAGCCTGGAGATCTCTGGAAAAGCATTTCCTGGAGATCAAAGATACTTCCATGAGGTCCCTGTTCGCCGGGGATGCGAAAAGGGGAGAGAAATTCCGCCTGGATGAGCAGGGGATCTATTTTGATTTTTCAAAGCACCGCATTACTGAAGAGACCCTCAGGCTGCTTTTTGAACTGGCCCGTGAAAGGGGGCTGGGCGGAAGCATCAAGGCTATGTTCTCGGGTGAAAAGATCAACACCACCGAGAATCGCGCGGTGCTTCACACGGCTTTACGGGCGCCGGAAGGGTTGGTGGTCATGGTCGACGGGAAGAACGTGGTGCCGGAAGTCCATGCGGTACTGAAGAAAATGGCAGGCTTTGCGGAAAAGGTCCGCAGGGGCGAATGGATAGGCTTCACCGGCAGGCCCATCCGCAATATCGTGAACATCGGCATAGGCGGCTCGGACCTGGGGCCGGTGATGGCTTACGAGTCGCTGAAATTCTACGCCCAGCGCAGCCTTACCTTCCGTTTCGTTTCCAATATCGACGCAAGCGATTTCACCGAGGCAGTGAGAGACCTGCAGGCTGAAGAAACCCTGTTCATCGTTTCATCGAAGACCTTTACTACTCTTGAAACCATGACCAACGCCCGCACGGCAAGGAAATGGCTGCTCGGCAGGCTTGGGGACGAAAAAGCCGTGGCCAGGCATTTCGTGGCGGTCTCGACCAACGAAAAGGAAGTGGACGCCTTCGGCATCGACACGGCCAACATGTTCGGCTTCTGGGATTGGGTCGGCGGGAGGTATTCTATGGATTCGGCCATAGGGCTGTCGACCATGATCGCCATAGGCCCTGCCGGCTTCGGTGAAATGCTTGAGGGCTTTCATGCGATGGACGAGCATTTCCGCACAAGCCCCTTCGAAAGGAACATCCCGGTGATCATGGGCCTGCTCGGCGTCTGGTACATCGATTTCTTCGGCGCCGGCACCCAGGCGGTGCTGCCATACGACAACTACCTGAAACGTTTCCCGGCATACCTGCAGCAGCTTACCATGGAAAGCAACGGCAAGCACGTCACCCTCGGGGGGATTGAAACCGGCTATGCCACGGGGGCTGTTTACTGGGGTGAACCCGGGACCAATGGGCAGCATTCATTTTACCAGCTCATCCACCAGGGGACTGAACTGATCCCCTGTGATTTCATAGGGTTCAGAACCTCACTCAACCCTCTTCCGCCGCACCAGGACTATCTGGTGGCGAACATGATCGCCCAGGGTGAGGCCCTGGCTTTCGGCAAAACAGCCGGCGAGGTAAGGAAGGAAGGGGTACCCGAACATCTTGTGCCGCATAAGGTGTTCGAAGGGAACCGGCCGTCGTCGGCCTTCTTCATGGACAGGCTCACACCTGCAGCACTGGGCAAGCTCGTGGCCATGTATGAACATGCAGTTTACACCCAGGGAGTGATATGGGATATCAACCCCTTCGATCAGATGGGAGTGGAACTCGGAAAGGTGCTTGCCATGAAAATCATCTCCGAGCTTCAGGACAGGCAAAAACCCCTGGACCACGACAGCTCAACCAACGGGCTGATCAGGTATTACAGGGGGTAGGTGGAATCCAGCCTGAAGCGGCGATGCGACCCGGTGTTTCCGTTTACCGCAGGCCCCCGGCAACGGAGTTCATTTCTGTTGCCGATACAGGCCCGTGTGCTCCCTGCAACGAGGGCAAAGGCTCATGCCTTTCTGGTCAATATCTTCAACATAGGTACTGGAATGCATGACACAGTCAGTTGTATTGCAATGGATGAGCCCGAAAGTATGCCCAGTCTCATGGATCACCTCCTTTGTGAACCTCTCAAATAATAGTGTCTCATCGGCCGCCATGCCGTAACGCTCGTTATGCAGGCGGTAGAGGGATGCGATCCCGGCATGGCCATTCAGCTCAGCCTGCCCGAAGATATAGGTCAGTATAGGGATAAAGAGGTCGACACTGAACAGCCCTATGTTTTTCACTGAACCCATGAAATTGATTTTTCCGACTGCATCCAGCAGCCTGTTCCCGTCGTACTGCCTCCTCCCGGGGTCGAAAAATTCACTAAGGTCGAGCCGGGATTCCCTGGCTGTCACTGCAAAGCCGAATTCCGTCCTTACCGGCACGGCAAGCTGTTCCAGGAATTGCTTCCCGAAATATCCGAAAGAGATCAATGTGATGTGAGGCTGGGTCATTCAGATGACTTGATCCCGGGACATCTCAGTCCCGGAATATCCGGGGACTGACTAAAACCGGTGTTAATCCCCGGGCTTCAGGTCGTATTTTTTAATCTTATTGTAGAGGGTCACCCTGTCGACCTTCAGCGCCTTAGCCGTACGGGTGATATTCCAGCTGTATTTGTTCAGGATCTGGCGGATGAAAGTTTTTTCGAAATCATCCAGGCTCTCTATGGAGTTGTCGAGCAGGTCCTTTCCCAGGGGCAGGTCCTTCAGGCTGATCTTCTTCCCGCTCCCGATCACAATGGCCCGTTCGATCATGTTCTCCAGTTCCCGGATGTTCCCGGGGAAGTTGTATTCCATCATCCGCTGAAGGGCCGCGTCATCGATCAGGATGGGCGGCTTGTTCATGCTGAGGCAGTATTTCCTGATGAAATAATCCACCAGCAGGGGGATGTCTTCGACCCTGTCACGCAGCGGAGGTACGTTGATATTCACCACGTTCAGGCGGTAGAAAAGGTCCTCCCTGAACTTCCCGTCCCCAACCAGGCTTTTCAGGTCCCTGTTTGTGGCGCAGATCACCCTGAAATCCGAGGAGATCTCACGTGTGCCGCCCACACGGATGAACGTCTTGGTCTCCAGCACCCTCAGCAACTCTATCTGCATTTTAGGGGAGATTGTCGATATTTCGTCCAGGAAGATGGTCCCGTTGTCGGCCATCTCGAACCGGCCTTTGCGGTTGTACATGGCGCCGGTAAAGGCTCCTTTCTCATGGCCGAACAGTTCGCTTTCGAGGAGGCTTTCGGTGAGTGCGCCGCAATGCACACTCACCAGGGGATAATACTTACGCGAGGAGTTAGCATGTATTGCCCTTGCGATCAGCTCCTTGCCTGTGCCGCTCTCGCCGGTGATGATGACGGAGGAATTGCTCTGGGCTACGCTTTCGACCTGCCTCAGAACGTTCTTCATGGCTTCACTGTTCCCAATAATGTCCTCTATGCTGTCGAGGGTGCTGACCTTTTCCTTGAGACTTTCGTTCTCACGCTCCAGGTCGATCTGCTTGGTTGCATTCCGGATCAGGTGGGAAAGATCATCGGGATCGAAGGGCTTGGTGATGTAATCGTAAGCCCCGTCCTTCAGTGCCATGACCGCAGTGTTGACTGAGGCGAAGGCCGTCATCACGATGATGATGGCATCCTTGCGGAAGGCCTTGATCCTCCTCAGCATCTCCAGCCCGTCCATGCCCGGCATTTTGATATCGGCGAGGATGATGTCAAAATCGGATGATTCAATCATGAGCAGCGCTCTTTTTGCATCTTCAGCGCATTCCACCCGGTAGCCGTCCTCAATGAACCATTTGCTGAGGGAATCCCTCACCGATTCTTCATCGTCAACGATCAGTATGGTTATCTGTCTGGCCATTTTTATGTTGCTTGGTTTCTGATCAAAGGTAAAGTAATTGAAAAGGTGGTTCCCATTCCGGGTTCCGATTTCACCTGTATCCTGCCCTTATGGGCCTGCATTATGCCATGGACGATTGCCAATCCCAGTCCTATGCCGCTGGCACTCTGCTTTGTTGAGAAGAAAGGCTCGAAGATATTGGGGATGTCACCCGCAGCTATGCCCGAGCCGTTATCGATGATCTCGAAGCGTACACTCTCTTCATCCGGGTTCAGTGTCCTGATCGTGATCTCCCCGTTCTCATGCACGGCTTCACTCGAATTGACGAGCATGGCCACGCAGGCCTGTTTGATCTGGTTGGGGCTGCAGTAAATGAGGTCGGAAACGGCTGAAAAATCGGTGTAGAAATGAATGTTCGCGATCTTGATGGGGTGGGTCATCAATTCATAAGTCTCCTGGAGGATCCCATGGAGATGCCTGGGCTCGAAATCCTCCTGGTCCTTCCTTGAGAACTCAAGCAGGCCTTTCACAATGTCGCCGCAGCGCTTGGCCTCGTTTTCGATGAGCTTCAGGTGCTTCAGCATGGAATCCCGTTTGCTGGCATATAGTTCGGGGTTGCTTAGCTGCTTGTAGATGAGCTTGGAATAAATCAGTATCCCTGAAAGGGGGTTGTTGATCTCGTGGGCTACGGAGGAGGAGAGTTTGCCCAGCGAGGCAAGTCGTTCGATATGTATGAGCTCGTTCTGGGCCGAGCTGAGCTCCTCCGATTTCTTTCTTACCTTGTATTCCAGCTGCTGCGACCAGTTTTCCAGCTCACTTGTTGCTGCCTGAAGGTTGTCGAGCATATCGTTAAAGGCCTGTGATACGACCTTCATATCGTCGAGCTGGTTGGGTTTGATCTCGAGGCGGGTGCTGGTGTCGCCCCTGGCCACGGCAATACTGGCTTTCACCAGTGCATTCAGGGGTTTCTTTATCCTCCTCCTGGTGAAGATGATGAGAACACCGGTGAGGAAAAGAGTGGTGACGATTGCCAACAGGAAGAACTCGGTGGATGATTTCACAACGGCTGCATCAAGTTCGGCTAAGGGGATGTTGATGATGAGTGAGCCGAGGACTTCATCGCCGGCGTTATGGTAATGGCAGGAACTGGCGTAACATGACTTCTCGTTCAGAATAGGCAGCTTGATCAGCAGGTGCCTGCTGGTCTTATCCTTGTGGCTCATCTTGCAGGCGCTGTTGGCGTTGATGATCCTGTAATGCTTTTCTTTGCCGGGGAACATCGTCTTCATGTTGTCATGGCAGCTGATGCAGTCGGGGTTGCTGTGGGAGCTTAGGTTGTTCGTAGGGATCGATGTGTAAACCAGGCTGTCCTGGCTGTCGTACATATTCACTTCATCAATGCCCGGCATGTTGTTGATTATGTCCAGGGTGTTCTGCAGGGTGCTTTTATCGTTCTCAAGCATTGAACGGTAAAGTGATCCGTGCACGATCGAGCCTATATTGTTGCCATTCTGCCGGATCACGGTATTCAGGTATTGTTCGTTTACGGAGCGGAAAATGATGCTGAATGAAACAAAGAGGAAGACGGAAGAGACAAATATGACAACGACCACCCAGCTGTATATGGAGGAGCGGAATTCAACATATTTGAGAAAAATCGACTTTAAGGTGCTTTTTCCGGGCATAGGATGATAATCCCTGCAATGTAATAAAAAAACCGGTGCTAGTCACCGGTTTTTTGTCAGAAGGGGAACTGTTTTGCTATTTCGATGTGTCAAGGAACCGGGCCTGGAATTCTTCCCAGACATCAGGTCCCAGGTTTGCCAGAACGCTGTCTTTCAGCGCACCGCCGTCCTGCAAAACCAGATAAGCCGGGCGGGGAGCATCCTTCTGCACTATCAAGGCGAGAAAATCCTTCAGCCGGGTGAATTCGGTGCCAAGCCAGGTCCTGTATTTATGCGCCATGGAAAGGAAAGCCACTTCCCTGAGCCAGTTAGTGGGTTCCATCCTATAGATCCACCCATCGGAACAGGGGGAGGTGTTGATCAGCGTTGGATCGGATGATAGCATGGGATTGAACTCCTTCACAATGCCTGAAACAGGGGCATAGACGACCAGGTGCTTCCCCTTCCGGATCAGGATGCAAAGCTGGTCGCCCTTGTTTATCCTTGCGCCTGGTGTTTTCATGCCCACACTGCTAATGGGACCCGTGACGTGCTGCAGGAAGTCATCTATCCCTGTTTTCACGAGGCCATCCGGTTCCAGGAACGCCCAGGTATGGGTCTTGTCATAGTAAAGGCCTGCAGGTATTTCCATCCGGCTTTCATCAAAAACTGCTTCACTGAAAGGCTGATGGTTCCCCACACCAGCTTTCTTATTCTTTTTTCGGAGGACAGCCACTTCAAGGGTCAAACCGAGGGCCATGAAAACCAGCAATGCCATCAATATGATCTTTGCAGTGGAAAATGGCTCCCTGGCAGGCTGAATGATTCCGGGGCCCGAAAGTTTATCCATCTGTGCAAACCTTTCATTGCTCAGGAGGCTGCAATACCCTTTTGCGGGAAGAAGATCCTGCCCGGTAGTAAGCACCCATTGCAGGAAAGCGGTTTCAGATTCATCAGCTGGTTTTGAACTGCAGGCGAAGCAGAACTGCCCTGTAAGGTTGGATGGATACTTCCCTATCCAGACACCCCTGGTGAAATCCCGGAAATTATCGTAAATCTTCTCCATGTAGTCCATCCTGCCGTTACCATTCTTATCAATAGGCATAAGGCTGATATTTTCGTAAAAGCTGCTGCCGCCAAGGATGATGATATCACTCAGACTGCAAAATCCTATGGCCAGAGAATCACTCTGGACCGCGGCGACCAGGTCCGCAGCATTCCTGCACCTGACTGCCGATCCAAGCGGAAGATCGGAATGGATGAAATCCCCAACCTTTGAAACAGTAAGTCCATCATTCAGAATATAAAACTTAAGCGGGGACTGGCCGGCATTGTGGAGGAGTGTGCCCCAGTTCATTTTTCCTGGCTTTACAATGCTGGCGGCCAGCGCTTCAGCTGAAATCCCCTGCTGCCCGATTTCCCGGGAATATGGATTTTTCGAATTGATCACCGGGACTATGATCTCCCGGCCAACATCCAGCCGGAAGGCCGGACCTTTTTCTGCACCCGGGAACTCAGAGGAAACCAGACAGATATTGCCATTCCCGTTGGCTGCATGCGCTATCTCCTTATCTGTGAGGCTAACAATATGTATCCTCAGCCCCGGGGTTATGGCCATATAGGCGTTTGCCCAACCCTCGGCCATAGGATATAATTCAGCCGAACTGTAAATAGTTATTCCCGGAGCAGAAATTTTATTCTTTGCCGGGACTTCGTTACTGCCTGCATTGCTGCAAATCAAAACGAATGCGAAGCATAATATTGAGAAGGTTTTGGATTTCATTTAGTTAGAATTTTTAGAATAATTACTATAAGAGTCATGCAAGAATGATGCCAAAGAAAAACATGAGGTTAATTCAATGTAAATCAATGAATTAATTGGCTATGTGTTGAAAAAATAAACAATAAATATGTTGAATAATTAAACACTAATATTTAAATAGAATGTAAATGATTGAAATACAGTATAATTACATGAACTGTTGAATAATTCAACATGTGTTGAAAAAATAAACAGGATAAGAATTTATATATTAATGTCTCCCTGTGAATTCCCCCCCCAACTTGCTGCGGAATCCAGGGGCTGTATAAGCCCTGGTTCAGGGTTCCGCATAAATTCAACAGGAACTCCGGGGTAAAAATAAAATTATTAAATTTTTTTCTTGACTTTTGAAATTTGTGTATTATATTTGCAGTGTACTAATGCACTAATACAAATTCAATATGATTACAATCGAAGAATTGAATTTTTGGTATCTGAAGCAAAACAGAGTATTTGAAAAATTGAACCTGCACCTGGAAGCCGGCCATATTTACGGCCTGATGGGTAAAAACGGGGCAGGTAAAACAACGCTGTTAAAGTTGGTCTGCGGACTTTCTTTCCCGAAATCAGGGGTTATCAGGCTGGATGGACGAATTCCTGGAAAGCGGGCACCAGGATTCCTAAAAGATATTTTTTTTGTTCCTGAAGAGATTTCTTTTCCTTCCGTCATCCTGAAAAAATTTGTAGAAATCCATGCTGGTTTTTACCCCGCATTTGACCCGGATCGTTTCAATGAAGCCCTTGAGAGATTTGCTGTGGATGGAAACAGGAATTGTGATGAACTGTCATACGGCCAGAAGAAAAAGGCGATAATCGCCTTCGCCCTGGCCGCCGGCACAAGGTATATTTTCCTGGATGAGCCGACCAGCGGTCTGGATATCCCTTCCAAGGCTGCTTTGCGAAGCATGCTTGCAGAGACATTTTCCGGGGATAAAACGATCATCCTGTCAACCCACATGGTGAGGGATCTTGAAAGTCTCATCGACCGTGTGATCATTCTGGATAACCGCAGGATGATCCTGAACCGCTCCCTTGACCAGGTATCCCGGAAACTTACTTTCAGCCATTCTTCCCCGGAAACATCCGTGGGTGAAATACTATATTCCTTTAAAGGCGAACTCGGGCCGACAATAATTTCACTGAACCCTGAAGGACTGGAGGGGAAAGTTGAACTGGAAGCGCTTTTCACGGCCTGTATAAATATCCCGGATCGTATATCAAACTGTTTCGAACAATAAAAGATCAAACCATGAATGACACATTCAGCACGAACCGCCTCCGGCTGCTGGCCAGGCGGCAATGGACGGAAAACAAAAAAGTGTATCTCCTTTTTTGGGGAGTGATTTCGGTTGTTCTTCTGTTCCTATCGGTTTTATCTGTAAGATATGAAATGTACCTGGCCTATATTCTGTTGTTTTGTGCCGGGGGATGTGCCATGGCATCAACTTCTTTCAGCCGCTGGACTGATTTTGGCCGCTCCTCGTTTTACTTTCTTTTACCGGCATCCATAGCCGAAAAATTAATCTGCAGCCTGATCTTTGGCGTGATCCTGTTTATTCCTGCTTACTGCCTCAATTATTTTATTATCCGGCTTGTTTTTACATTGCTGTTTCATCTTCTGTTTTTCACTGATTATTTTCCGTTTTCAGAAGTGGTCCCGGCAGTAGTAAAAGAAATTTCATTTTATCCCTTCTCATACATTGCTGTCGTTTTTCTTTCATTTCTTTTCATTCAGTCGGTTTACATGATCATCATAGTGCAATTCAAAAAACAGCAAATCCTTATCCTTGTCCTTATGATTATGGTTATCCTCTTACTTTATAATTTCAGTATCCATATCCTGATGTCGGGCATGGTGCATCAGAAAGGATCTGTTCGTACTCCGGGTCCATTCCTGGCTTACTTTTCTGCGGATTTTGGTTACAGGCCCTTGCATAACCCGGCCGATTTTGAACACTTTTCATTTAATAATCTGATATGGAAGCTAAATGACCTGATGTGGTTCCTGATTTTTTCCATGCTATATCTCACATCCGGGATCAAACTAAAGGAACGTGAATTATAAAAGACCAAAGAAATGAATTTTACAGAAAATAAATCCATATACCTGCAGATCACTGAATTTATCACGGAGCAAATCCTTCTGAAAAAATGGCAGAATGAGGAGAAGATCCCTTCGGTACGCGATCTTGCTGTTGAATTACAGGTCAACCCCAATACCGTCATGCGGGCTTACGATTTTCTCCAGCAGCAGGGGATCATTTATAACCGCAGGGGAATAGGGAACCATGTTTCATCCGATGCCTCGGAGAGAATACTTGCAGAGCGGAAGGAAAAATTCCTGCAGTCAGAGCTCCCCCTTATTTTTAAAAACATGATCCTGCTTGGGATCGGTTTGGATGAGCTTGAAAACCGGTTTAAAAATTTTCAAATGAAAATCGAAAACAGTATTAAGTGAATCATGTATGAAAAAGAGTAATATTCTTCTCGTGAGTGTCATCGGATTGGCATTTTGCTGGACTCTCCTCATTGGATGGTTCGCCTCCTATGCCATCAATAATTACCTGCAGGGGAAAGATCCTTACTTCGCCCGTACGCATCGTCAATTCATGGAAAGCAGGAAAAAAACCTTTCCCCTCCCGCTAAGTGAACTATCGGTTACAGGTGAAGGTAATGTTATCCTGACCATCCTGCCAGGGAAAGAGGTATGCGTCCTTTCCGACCCGAGGTTTTGCAAAGTTGTGTATTCAGACCTGAAAAACGGGAAAGCTGTTATCAGCTATAAAAACCTGTCAGATTATAATGATCCCGTCACCATCCTGCTTCCTGACAATTCTTCTCTTTCCCTGGATAATTTCCGGGAGGTCACTGTAAGAGGGTTGAACCGGAAGGAATTCCGCATTCATTGTACAAGAATCAATTCCTTTGTTTCCGACAGTTGCAGGATAGGGAAGCTGTGGCTGGATTTTCCCCGCACCAGGGATCAGCAGGATATCCGGATCAATAAGTCCAACTTTTTCGAAAACTTTTTTGCTACTGTCAGGGGTTCCGGTAAAATACGGCTGGAAACTGCCGGGATGCAAAACCAGCTTTCCATTTCCGATTCGATCAGGGTTGAAGCAGGTTACGACATTATCAGGAAACTCTCCGCCGGCGCTCCGGCGCGATGACCAGGGTTCCGTTTTCCGTAAAAATTGATAATTTATTTACAGCCGCCGGGCAACTCTTTTTCCTTTCCCGGGTTAATTGGAGAAAGAATGCGAATGAAGCATCATTACTTCCTGTTCTGAAGATTAGATGAATGGAATCGGACGCTATGCCTTGATGCGATAAAAAAAGGCGTCACTTAATCCTTACGACAATGAAAAAAGCAATGATCCTGATGCTTGTCACCCTGGCGGTCCTGATAAGCTCATGCGGCAAAAAAGATCAGACGAATACGGCGACGACAGCTGCGACAACTTCCCTGCCGACAAAGGCAAGTAATTATGTGGCAATGAATTATCCGGATGCCACTATAGATTATATCCTGGTTCTTACAAATTCAAGCGCAAAATACATTGTGTCCCTCAATACCACCGAGGAACTGGCTTTTAACAGCGATGGCGATTACCTGGGCAACGGAGGTCCTTTTCTCCAGGGGCATCATCCTGGCGATACGATTTTCTGTGATTCAAACGGCGGCGGTGGCCACGGAGGTCACGGGCATCATGGCCCTCCACCGCCTCCCCATGGTAAAGGCCATGGTATCCCGATTGATTCTTTATCCTCAACGATAAAGGATTTTATTACCGGGAACTACGTGGGTTATACGATCCTGCATGCCGAATATGATTCTCTTTGCCCGGATGGCCTGGTCAAGGATGTCATGATAAGTGAAAGGGATACGATACCTCCGATAAAGCTTGTCTTCAGCGCAACCGATGTATACCTGCTGTTAGCCAACAGGATAAGGTATGCAGATGTTCCCCAGGCAGTTCAGGCTTATATCACGGCCACTTTAACGGCCTGGGAGGTATGCCGTGGTGCGGAGAATTACGTCCTGGCCGACAACAACGAGCAATATATGATCTACCTGCAGCAAAACCGGGCCCATATGCGGGTCCGCCTGCAGTCCGATGGTACGCTTGTTTGCTCACAATGACCCTTAGTCCTGATAATCATAAAACCCTCCGGCGATTTTCCCGGGGGGTTTTTTATGGGAATTATCTGTATTTTTGAATTGTTTTAAAACAATTCACCATGACACTTATCCTGAGCAGAAGCGATGTGGCTTCGGTACTGACAATGAAAGAATGTATGACGGCCGTTGAAATGGCTTTCCGTGAACTCTCGGAAGGAACGGCAATCATGCCGTTGCGCACGGCAATTGCCCCGCCCGATGGACTGGCCTTATACATGCCGGCTTACCTGAAACAGATGGGAGCGCTGGCCTGCAAAGTGGTTTCCGTTTACAAGAATAACCCGTCAAAGTACAACCTGCCGACGACCATCGGGAAAGTCCTTCTCCAGGACCCCCAGACCGGGAATGTGGTTTGTATCATGGACGGAGGATATCTCACCGCCATGCGGACAGGCGCAGCCAGCGGGGTGGCCACCCGGTATCTTGCCAGGAAAGATAAAGGACAGGTGGCCGGGATATTCGGGGCAGGCGTACAGGCAAAGATGCAGCTATGGGCGATTGCCGAGGCCAGGGAATTGTCGAAAGCCTTTGTTTATGATCTTTCGGAAGAAGCTGTAAAAAAATTCATCTCCGAGATGGGAGGCAGACTGAAGCTGGAGATCATCCCGGCATCAGGGCCTGATGAAGTGCTGAATGCCGATATCCTTGCGACCGCAACATCTTCAGCCACCCCAATTTTTGACGGGGACAAGGTGAAGGAAGGAACTCATATCAACGGGATCGGCAGCCATACTCCAAACACAAGGGAACTTGATTCAGCCATTGTAAAACGCTCAAAATTTGTAGGTGACTCTTATGAAGCCTGTTTTAAGGAAGCCGGCGATATCATTATTCCCGTCAATGCCGGGGAGATCCCCAGGGAGCATTTCTATGCTGAGCTGGGTGACCTGATAACCGGTAAAAAACCTGGCCGGGATAACGATTCGGAGATCACAATTTTCAAATCCAACGGGCTGGCGATCCAGGATGCTGCAACAGCAATGCTGGTCTTTGAGAGGGCCCTGGCTGCCGGGATCGGTAGCAGCGTGGAGATTTAATATTCCAGTTCAGAACTTTTTTATGAATACCGGCAACTTCAGGATTTATAAATACCGCTGGGTCATACTGGCGGTATTCATGGGTGTAATTGCTGTGAACCAGCTCATGTGGATCACTTTTGCACCGGTCACGAGCAATGCCGCAGGGTATTACCATGTTTCCGACCTGAGCATCGGCCTGCTTTCCATGATTTTCATGCTTGTCTATATCGCTGTTTCCATCCCCGCTTCCTGGGTAATAGATACCCTTGGATTCCGCACCGGGGTCGGGATCGGAGCTATATTAACAGGCGTTTTCGGGCTGCTCAGGGGGCTGTTTGCCTCCAGTTTCACCTGGGTTTTCATCGCCCAGGCGGGGATTGCCATCGGGCAGCCTTTCATCCTCAATGCAATGACCACCGTGGCAGCCCGCTGGTTCCCAATACGGGAGCGGGCGGTGGCTTCCGGGCTGGCTTCGCTTGCGGTTTACTTAGGGATCATCATCGGGATGGCACTGACACCCTCCCTGGTCCTCAGCTCCGGAATGGGAAGCATGCTGCTCACCTATGGAATCATCTCTGCTGCCGCCACCCTCGTTTTTATTATCCTGGTGAAGGAAAGACCTCCGACACCTGCCTGTCCCCCCGGGCAGGAGGACCGCTCCCTTGTTTTTGACGGGCTGAAGAGTATGCTGAGGAAAAAAAATTACATCCTCCTGCTGATCATTTTTTTCTTCGGGCTTGGTGTGTTCAATGCCGTGGCGACCTGGATCGAAGAGATAGTGAAGCCCAGAGGTTTCAGCATTACCCAGGCAGGCATGGCAGGCGGACTGATGATCCTTGGCGGTCTTGTGGGGGCGGTGGTCATTTCGGCGCTTTCGGATCATTACCGCCGGAGAGTCCCCTTTATTCTTATTGCTGTCTCCGCCTCCATTTTAGGTCTTGCAGGGATTGCTTTTGCAACCACATATCCCCTGATGCTTGCATCCTCTTTTGTCATGGGATTTTTCCTTCTGAGCGCCGGCCCAGTGGGGTTCCAGTATGGGGCCGAAATCGCCTATCCGTCGCCCGAAGGAACTTCCAACGGCTTATTGTTGCTGGCTGGCCAGATCTCTGGCATTCTTTTCATTTTAGGAATGGACCTGTTCAAATCCCCTGCCACCGGATCAATGACCTCTTCGCTGGTCATCCTCATGATACTCTTATTCCTCTCTTTCGGGATGGGGCTCTTTTTACGTGAATCCTCAATGCTTAAAAGCCAGCCAGGCAGTTAATGTCATCGCCAAACACACCCAGGGGAAAAGAAGTTTCTGCAACAAAACTTCAGGGCATCAAACCACATGTAATAGAACCAGGGTGATTTTTCTCATGGCCGGACAGGTTTTCGTGAAAACATCCATTATACCTCACAAAGATAAATCGTCCTGAACAATTCACTCGTCGGGATTCGTGGTCCCGGCTCAGAAGTCTTTCACGCATCTCACGGGGAGTGCGTTTGCCCTGGCGGAATTATATAAGGATACACTTTCATTATAATCATTCAGCCCGCGCACAACCGCCCTGCTGGCGCCTGATTTCGTCGAGGTCCAGTACATTGTGGCTATAAGATTCCCGCTGGTGAAAGCCCAGACGGAATTCAGGTAAAAAATTCCGTCCAGCAGGGCTTTGAACCCAAGAACGGGATTGGGATCTTTAAGGTCTCCGCCTGCGATCCCATTCCCTGCATTGGTTTGCCCGTCTATCAGTTGCTGCCATTCGACCTGCGTGGGGACATGCCATTCGGGAGGACAAAGCCCCTGGAGATATTGTCCCGGACCGGGCACCTGGTATTGCATCAGTTCATCCCATTGGTACAATCCGCCATAGGTATTACATGAAGGATCGGTTGAAAGGCAGTATTTTTCTGCCACACAGTTGTCGGTCTGGTCCTGCGCATCCGGGCTGAGCCGGGTGCCGTAGTTAAGGTTATCGAGCATCCAGCAGCGGGCTCCCATCCAGGACGCATTGTAGACCTGGTTGTCCCTGGGGTCTGTAAAAGTATAAGGGCAGGAAGAAAGAATGCTTCCAGGGATGACAGTAAGAGTTACTGCGGATGAAATGCTGGTACAGGTATTGACATTGGTATAATGATAGGTGACCTGGTGGGTGGTCGTATTCAGAGTGGATGGATCGACCAGTCCGCCCGTCACAAGACTGCCGTCCATGAAATACTGTCCGCCCGGAGGCACACCGCCCTTCAGATAAAACGGCCTGGAGCTGGTCGTGGTTTTCGAGTCGTTGCAGGCCGATAGAGAGACGTAGGGCAGGGGGTTCACGGTGATGGGGAAGGCGGGAGACTGGGGCCCGCTGCCGCAGCCTGTTTTGTTCCCTTTGACATACAGGTTCCCGCTGCCTGCAGTCAGGTCAAAGGTCAGATCGGCGGTAGTCCCGTTGTTGGTTATGGTCACCCCTGTTGCCGGCAGGTAAAACCAGGTATAGCTGTCGGAATTGAGGATGGGTGCTACGGTATACGTCCGGGTCCAGGAATTGCAAACCGGTGTGGTTCCGCTGATGGATCCTGCAGGAAGGGGGAAAGTGATCAGGTTCAGCTGGTAAGCAGGAGCTGCAGCGCTGCAGGTCACATTCCCCGGATAGGTAATGATTTCCGAGGCGGCAATGGAGATGGGATTTGTATTTCCCCAGGTGACGGATATAGATGAGCTTGTTCCACTCGCGGGTGTGCCCCCGCTAACTGTCCAGAAATAGGAATAACCCGGTTGGGAGCTTCCCAGTGAATAGGTTTCCACGCTAAGGCCGCAGGGGTTCTGGTTACCTGTAATGACAGGAACGGGATTTGGATTGATGGTGACATTGTAGACCGGGGTCAGTGTTGAGCAGTCCGTGGGATAATTCAGGTCGGTTTCCAGCAGCTGGACGGTCCCTGCCGGCCCTGCACCCCAGTTTACAGTGATGCTGTTCGTGTGGTTGCCCGTAAAACCTGCCGCCCCGCTAAGAGTCCAGGAATAATCATGATTTGAAGCTCCCGGGGTGCTGTACACAACGCCGCTTGCATTTGCGCAAACCGAGGCAGGCCCTGAAATGACCGGTACCGGTACCGGGTTTATATTGATGCGGTAGCTTTTTTTGTTGCCGGGGCAGGCGAAGGCAGCCTGGAGGATGGGTGTGATGCTGTCGTCTACGTATTGCGGACTGCCTGTGATATTGATAATGGTCTGTGCCGGAATGCTAAGGGTGTTTGTGGCTGAAGGTGTGTAACCGCTGAGTGAAGGAACGGAAGGATAGGCCGTCCAGTTGAAGGTTACCACCGCCGGAGGCCCGGGGTTGGGGACCAGCGTAACTGCCGTGGATAGAGAACCCGAACATATGGTCTGGCTCAGAATAGTGTTCGTCAGGCTTGGTTTCGGAAGGGCCACTACTTTATATATGGTATCCGGCCCTATGCATGTGTTGTTGTGGGCCTTTATTGCGTAAGTGATCGTATCAGGGACAAGACCAATATTGAAGATGGTATCGTTCAGAAAGGTTTTGGGGCTGGTGTTGCTGTGATAACCCGAAGTGGTGGAAGGATGCTGAGGTGTTGCGGTCCATGTAAACAACACTCCTGCCTTGTTCGAAGTCAGGGTCAGGTTGATGTGATCCCCGCTGCAGATGGTTTTAAGCAGTGGGTTGTTGGTCAGCTGGGCCAGAGTGTCGATGGTGACATTCTTCATGATGGAATCCTTGCAGCCTTCGGTGGAATGGGCGACCATCCATACATGGAAGGTCCCGGGGTTCAGGTAAACATGGGTGGGATCGGGATTGGTCGTGCTGGTACGCGGGGACCCGTCGCCCCAGACCCAGTCCCAGCTCACGATACTGTTCTGGTTCACGGTGGATGAATCATGGAACTGGGTGGCGTAGCGCGTGCAGGCAGGTGTGAAGTTGAAATTGGCATTGACATCGGTATAGGTCAGGCTGTTGAATATGGTGTCGGAGCAGCCGTTATAAGCGGTCAGCTTGCACCAGTATGTGTCCCCGGTCAGGGGATGAGGCACCATGATGGACTGGGTCGTGTCAGCGTTGCTCCACAGGTAATGCAGAAATCCCGGAGGAGCTGTAAGCGTAGCGCTGGTATCCCCCTGGCAAAGCGCTGTCTGTATTTGGAGGGCACTGCAATAAGAGGAAATATAAGCATAACCATAATGTGTGTCATAAGAACAACCGCGGATCTTGAAATTGGCATAAACTGTTTGCCCGACGTATGAGGAGAGGTTCATAGCCACCGTAGTCCAATCTTTCCAGTATACATCCCCGTGGGAATCATTCTGGCAGCGGTGCCATCCTGAAACAGGCGGCCCTGATAACTGGGCGGTGACATAATAATATCCGCAGGTAGAATCCAGCACTGCTCCTGATGCATCTGTTATCTGGATCCTGAAGTCAGGTTGATAGCTTGAAGGAGGAGTGTGTCCCCCGGTCTGCAATACTACGGCATACCGGTAAATAAACAGGTATGAGTTTGAAGTTACATCAATCGCATATTTTAGTTCTGCTTCTTTCTTTGTCGGCTGGGGGTTTGAGGGAGGACAGCGGTTCGACTGGGTTCCACCTGTAGTATACATTGTATCTCCCAGCCTTGCCACGTAATCTTCCCCGGGGAAAACATTGAGCAGGGAATCGCAGGTACTATGGTCATGCCAGCCGGGGCTGGCTATGATCTTGTGCAAAGGATGGGAGCCGGTTGTACGCAGGCCGGCAGTGTTACAATTGCAGTTAACATTGTACCAGCCATAGCAGCCTGTCCAGTTATTGAAATTACCCTGTTCAAAGTTCGAATTGGGGCAGCTTGTATTCAGGTTCCCTGTCATGGGATCGTACATGGGGAATAACTGCGGACCAAGTTTGAATACCGGTTTGTTCTGCTGGGCGGCAGCAGTGAACGAAATGAAAAATATAGTTAAAAGGACTGTTACGGACCACAATCCCCGATTCACAATGTTAAGGTACCCGGATAAACCCCTGATCCGTTCCATAATCGTTGCGATCATAGGTATAAGGCATGAAAGATCATTCCGGGAAGCATTTACGGTGATACCGTTGAACCGGTGAAACAACCCTGCAAACCTAACAGTAAAAGTACTGATTTATTTTGTATATTGCAAAAAAAACCAGTTTATGAAGAAATTTTTTCTCATGGCCGGTATTTTGTTCTTATCGCAGCTGCGGTTAACGGCCCAGACCCCCACTAAAGTCCTGATCGAACTGTTTACAGGCGCCTCCTGTGAATTCTGCCCTAAGGCAAATGAACATGTTGACAGCCTGGTGGCTGAATTTCCAGCGAAGGTCATGGCAATCAAATACCAGAGCATGCCTCCCGGCTATGACCCCATGTACATTGATGATTCCGTGGATATCCACAAGCGGCAGACATATTATGTTCCTGCTTATTTCCCTGATGGCTCCATGAACGGAACAATGATCTATCCGAACGATATTACTGTCGGCATGATCGATTCCATCTACGCCATCACCAGCCCGTTCACGCTTACTCTGCATCACTCTTTCAGCACTGGCTGGGATACTCTTCATATTCGGCTCATTATCAGGGCGAATACGGCAATTGATTTCAATGCCGGGGCTTTGATGGCAAGGTTTGCAATAACCGAGGATTCCATCTGGTTCTTTGCTCCCCCGGGTTCAAACACTGAAAAAACCTTCTACAAGGTTTGCAAGAAAATGGTGCCTGACGCGGTCGGGCGGGTTTTGCCGGATCACTGGGTGGAGAACCAGACCGATTCGATCATCATGGATTTCCCCATGATTACCTATATGAGCAATCTGAATAACCTGTCGGTCGCCGCTTTTCTGCAGAACGACGTCAATAAATCAGTGCTTCAGGCCGTTCTCGACAGCGCACAGAAGCTTCCCGATTACGCACTGATAGACCAGCTGAACACCTTGCAGCTTCCGCCGGTCCAGTGCTCCGACACGATGCTGCCAGCCAGCATTGTCTTCACGAATGCCGGCACGAACCACCTGCTGAACTGCATGGCCGGCTATTCCGTCGACGGGGGGCCGTATAACTCTTTCCAGTGGACAGGCAATATGGAGCCGGGGGCCAGCACATCCCTTCCCATACCGCCTACTTACCTAGGCAGCGGGATGCATACCATCAAAGCCAGGGCCCAGGGACCCAATTCAGCAGGGATACAAACTTCGAGGCTGGCTTATTGCACGAACACCATATCTGTGCAAAAGTCGAGCACGCCGCCTCCCATTCATGAATATTTTCTTAATACAGGATTCCCATACCCGGGCTGGGCGGTATATAACCAGTCGAAAGACGGGAACACATGGAAATGGGTGAAAATAAAAATGGATACAACGAGTTTCATGCTCCCTTCACTCCAGCTCAGGTGGTTCGTCATGAACCCGGGAACGGTCAATGAAATATATCTCCCGGCCATAGACGCCCCGGGGACAGGTTCACTCCAGATGAGTTTCGATATGGTATATGCAAGCTTCGGAGAGCTTTCCCACGACACTCTGAAGGTCATGGCCAGCAACGATTGCGGTGCCACATGGCAGGAAATTTTTTCAAAGCAGGGTCAGGATCTCCAGACCTGTTCCATGGAACAGTTCGAATGGAACACCCAGTTGCCCGACACGTCTGCCTGGGCCAGGCACACTATTGACCTGGGAAACTTCACAGGTATTCCCAGGCTTTTGCTTAAGTTCAGGGCCATCAGCAATGTAGGGAACGATATCTACGTGCGGAATATTTTCGTGGGTTCCACTCTAGGGGCCGGTACCATTGCCACCTCCGGATTCATAGTCTATCCCGACCCCCTGGCTGACCGGGGGAACCTGGAATTCATGCAGGGTTCAACGTGCGAAGTAAACGTAAGGATCTTTGATATCGGGGGTACGTTAATGAAACAAACCCGGAGCTTTGTTCCTTCCGGGTTAGCACATTTATCCTTTGATGTTTACGGGCTTGCTCCGGGACTTTATATTCTCGAAGTTGCTACGGGCAGGAATACGATGAGGAAAAAGATCGTCGTGACAGCACAGTAGGCAGGCACCATCGCCGCCTTGCCTCAGCTCATCCGCTTAGGCCGGGAGGATCAACCTGATGGTTTATCGTCAGTCCCCCTGAATAGGGTACAAGAATGCTACTTCATCATCTCTTTTACTGCCGCTTCGATCTGCTGGTCACGGCCGGATGAAAGTACGGCCGGTTCATTGCTGACCATGATGTCAGGTTCCAGCTGGTTGTTCTCACAGAACCTCCCGTCGGGCATACGCCATCCTCCCATAGGTATGCCGAACACCAGCGTGGGATCGATCTGGTTTTCCCACCATACGAAAGTCCCTGTTCCCGGGACCGGCATTCCGAGAGTCTTCCCTATGTTCTTGAGCTTATAGGCCACGGGAAAGAGGTGTGCATCGGAATAATTGGACTCACCGATCAGGACGATGGAGGGTTTCACCCATTTATCCTGGGGCTCTGAACCAATGTATTGACCGTGGGGAATGATGTCTATGTATTTTTTCCCGCTGAGGAATTCGGAAAGCTGTTCGTGGATATTGCCTCCCCCGTTGAAACGGGTGTCAATGATCAGGGCTTTCTTCTCGAAATTCCGGCCCAGGGCTTCCTCGAATACAATTCGCATGCTGGCGTCATCCATGGAACGGACGTGGATGTAGCCGATCTGTCCTCCGGAAAGGCTGTCCACCTCGTGGCGGCGGTTCTTCACCCAGCGCTTGTAAAGCAGTTCATTGGCTTCACCCTGGCCGACGGGTTTCATGCTTTCGTCCCAGCGTTCCCCTGAAGCAGGGTTGTATATTGACAGCAGGGTCAGTTTGCCGGTCTTCCTGTTGAGCAGGCTGTAAAAGTCAAAAGTATCGGTGATGGCCTGCCCGTCGACTTTTTCAAGTATGCACCCGGCTTTGATTTTTGAAGCTGCTTTGTCGAGGGGTCCGCCTTCGACCACTTCGGTTATCTTCAGACCGTTGCCTTTATAATCATAAGCGAAGAAAACACCAAGGTCGGCTGTCTGGTCGACATTGGGCCGGGATACGTGGTAACCGCAGCCGGTATGCGAAGCGTTCACTTCGCCCAGCATTTCGCTCAGCATTTCGGCAAAGTCATAATTATTGTTGATGTAAGGCAGGAATTTCTTATACACTTTATAATAATAGTCCCAGTCAACGCCCTGAAGGTCCTCAACGTAGAACTTTTCCCTGAACTGCCTCCAGGCATGGTCGAAGATATAACTGCGTTCATCGGCCGGGCGAAGGAGCATTTCCCCGCTGGTCTTCAGGGGGTCCGCTTTCCCGCTTTCCGTCTCCACTTTCATCGCCTTGCCGTCGGCCAGCAGGAGAATGAATTTTCCGTCGGATGAAAGTTCCATCCCGGCATGCCTGGCACCGAGTTTTGCAAACAGTTTTGTTTCCTTGGTGCGAAGTTCCGTAACCCAGAGGTCATTGTCCTTCTCGAAGCTGGTAAGGTAGAACAGCTTTTCACAGTCTTTCGACAACAGCCAGTCGCTGGCCGGGGAAGTATGCACAGTAAGCCTTGCCTTGCGCTCAGTAAGATTATCCCAGTCAATAGCCACTTTTATTTTGGCCGTATCCTTCGATGCTTTTGACGCCGTGTCGGTCTTTCCTTTTTTATCCGCATCCGTCTTGGTTTTGTCATCGGGTTTCTTCTTGTCCTTTTCGGCTTTTTCTTCCTGCTCCTTCACCAGGGCCAGTTCTTCCTTCGAAAGTTTGAAGCGGTCGAAGGCAGCCTTTGTAAAGAATATGGCGTAGATATCAGAGCTGTAAAAGTCGCCGCTTTGCTGGCGGGTGCCATCGCGGTCGGTGCCCCAGATCATCATCTTTCCGTCGGATGACCATTTCGGGCCGTAGTCGTCATAACCGCTCAAGGTGAGATTATGGATCTCGCCTTTCCCGTCTGCAGAGACAAGGCCGACCTCGGGTGTAAAGATCCTGTCGGGATGCGAGAATTGCACGAGGAACCACTTGCTGTCGGGCGACCACTGGTAATACTGATCCCCGTCGGCATAGGAATAGTTCACATTGGCAGGCATGATCATGCGTGTCTTTTTGCTCTCGATGTTGATGACTTTGAGTACGACCCTATTCTCGAGGTAAGCCACTTCCTTCCCGTCGGGTGAAAATTCGGGCTGGTATTCCTCGGCCGGAGTTGAAACAAGCGGTTCGGTTTTCAGCAGGGTCGAAGCATAAAAATAAGGTTCTTCCTTCCTGGCTATGGAGACCGTATAAATATCCCAGCTGTTGTTGACTTCCACCGCATAGACCAGGGATCGCCCGTCGGGGCTGAAGCTCACGCTTCGTTCCTGGTAAGGGGTATTGGTAATTCGCTTGGTTATTCCGCCGTCTACGCTGCTTACAAAGATTTCGCCCCTGAATACATAAACGAACTCTTTCCCGTTTGGCGAAAGCCTTGTTTCGGTAAAGCCGTCGTTAACCGGAGTGATCCTTTCCTGGGGAGTGCGACCGTCGGCCGAGATCTTCACACTAACCTTTCTGGGCTCTCCCCCGGGAATGAGGATATAGATCTCCCCGTCGTATGTGAAGCATAGGGTATTATTGTTTGAACGGGAGAGAAATCTCACTGGGTTCTTGGTAAAATGGGTCAGTGCTGTTGATTTTGAAGGATCCGTGATCGAGCTTTTGAACACGTTGAACGAACCGCTCTGTTCACTTAGGTAGTAGAAATCCTTGTCGTTGGTGTCGAAAACCGGATTGCGGTCCTCGCCCTTGAACTTGGTGAGCTGCGTATATTTCCCGGTGTTGAAGTCGTATAGCCAGATGTCGCGGGTGATGGATGAAGTATGGTGTTTGCGCCATTCGTTTTCATAGCCTTTAATATCTTCGAAGATGAGCTTGTCGCCTGTGGATGTGGGGGTGGCTTCGAGCGCCGGCGTGGGGAGCAGCATAGAAACTTTCCCCCCTGCAACCGGGACGGTATAGACCTCACTGAACAGCCCGCCAAGAGGGAACTGGGCGTTGGATGCCAGGTCCTGACGGTAGGCTGAGAACATGACATCCTTGTTGTTGGCTGTAAAGCAGCAGGGGACCTCCTTGTTCGAACTGTAGGTAAGCCGTTTGGCTTCCCCGCCTGAAGCGGGCATCACGAAAACATCGAAGTTGCCGTTGCGGTCGGAGGCAAAGGCGATCATCTTTCCGTCGTGGCTCCATACGGGAGCGTATTCATAAGATTCTGTAAGCGTAAGGGGTACTGCTGTCCCGCCCGCAGAAGGCACCGACCAGATATCGCCTTTATAGCTGAAAAGAATGGTCTGTCCATCTGGGGAGATGGCTGAATACCTCATCCAGAGCGGATTTTCCTGGCAAAACGATGCCGAAGCCAGGAATACTGACAAAAGCAGGGTAAGGAAATTTTTCATAGGGGAAAGGATTTGTTGAAAATAATAAGACCTTTAATAGGACCGCACGTTACAAAGAAACAAAAATATTTTTCATACTATGGCCCTGGAAAGCTTTTATATTGTATTCCAATTTATTACTTTTACATACCATTCTCTTTCCATGCCGGGTTATTACAATGTGACCTTGTCTGCAGCAAGGTTAAAAAAATGTTACGATATAGCTCCTTCCCGGATCCGCCAATACCTGCAGGCGGAGGTTGATTTCGTATTGCAGAAGATCACCCGGAAGGATATCGTGCTTGAACTTGGGTGTGGGTATGGGAGGCTCATTCCCATGCTTGCCAGGAAGGCAAGGTTCGTGCACGGGATTGACAGCTCTGAAACAAGCCTGAAGTACGGGCTGGAATTTCTGAAACACACTCCCCGCCACATGCTTCAGTTGATGGATGCGAGGAAACTTACATTCAGCGCTAATACGATGGATATCGTTTGTTGCCTTCAGAACGGCATTTCGTCCTTTGATACGGATCAGAGGGCACTCATCAAGGAAGCGGTGAGGGTCACCAGGCCGGGCGGATGCGCGATTTTTTCCACGTATTCGGAGAAATTCTGGGTCCACCGCCTGAAATGGTTTATGATGCAGTCCAAAGCAGGGCTGATAGGGGAACTGGACCCTGAAAAGACGAAGAATGGTCATATTGTAAGCAGGGATGGCTTCTCAGCCTCCACAATAAATGCTAAAAAATTCATAGAACTCACGCGCTGGATTCGGGAGATCAAAGTAAGCGTAAAGGAGGTGGATGATTCCTGCCTGTTCTTCCTGATAAAAAAAATGAAATAAGTTTTTGCCGGGAATCGTCCACCGGGGTGCGTATGGCTTAGCCTCAGCGGCCCGGAGCCTGGGGACCGTTGTCTTTCTCTTTTGTCAGAATTTCGAATCCGATGCTGGTACTTTCTCCCGACTGGTCTTCCAGTGTGAGCCGGTGGAACCCTCTAAGGGGTGAAAGGGCCATCTGGTGGAATTGCGTGGTCGAGCCGATGAACTGCCCGTCGAGGTGCCAGTAAATTATTGCGTCAGGGTTATGGTGGGCGGCTTTGAAGACAATGCTCCCGGTCTTCCCGTCAAGGTCCACGGGCACATAAAGCACGCTTCCGTCTTTCGGATAGATCAGGTCCATATTCCTGCCTGAAGGATTCCGGGCACAACCAGGACGGAAAGGGGGCAGCATTTTATAGAAAGGGTTTTTCGTTCGGAAATACCATTCCTGTACCGGAGGAAGGATGAACCAGGATACATGTTGCATGTTTCCGGTGGCTTCGCATTCAGAACTGACCTGCCATTTCCCTGTTTTATCCAGGTGGATGATCTGGTGGAAGGGGCAGGCGGCGGTGCGCAGTCCTTTTTTTTGCACCCAGGCCGAGTCGGTGAATTCGCAGATGGGGGAGGCCCTGTAACCGCTGTAGCGGCAAACAGGGATCTTTACCATTTCTTCAACCGGCATGGGGAACCATGCTGTTGCAGGAAGGAGCTTGAAGATGTCGAAGAGGATGGGAGCTGCAACCCCGATCCCTGTGAGCCCGGGACGCCCTTCGCCCGAAGCATTCCCTACCCAGACAGCTACCACATAACCGGGGGTCACGCCGATGGACCATGCATCCCGGTTTCCGAAGCTGGTCCCGGTTTTCCAGGCAATCCTGCGCGAGGAGGAAAACTGCTGCCATTCCGCCTCTTCGTCGGGGCGGGCAACTTCCACCATGGCTTCGAAGGTCAGCCAGATGGATGCCGCGTCGAACCAGGACGAAGGGCTGTCGTACCTGCCCTGCCCCGTTGAATTCTCTGAATGCTGATGCGGGACCGCGGACCGGTCCGTGGTTTTGTCACCCGTCCCGTCTCCTTCACCTTCTCCCGCAATGAATCCAGGAGGATGGAAATCGGCACGGCTATAGCCTTTATCTCCTTGGTTGAAATGATTGAGGGTCCGGGCCATGGAAGCGTACATCCCGGCCAGGTCCCAGAGCCTGGCTTCGGCCCCGCCCAGTATAAGGGCCAGTCCATAATGGTCGGCCGGCCTGTTCAGGGTGGTCATGCCGATGTTTTTCAGCAGGTTGTAGAACTGCGTATACCCATAGGTCTGCAGCATCTTCACGGCAGGTATGTTCAGGGATCTTGCCAGGGCCCGTTTAGCCGGGACGGCCCCGTCGTATGTAAGGCTGTAGTTCTCGGGGATGAATCCCCCGATCTGCACTGGAATATCCGGGATCAGGGTATTTGGAAGGATCAGTGCATCGCTGAGCATGGCGGCATACAGGAAGGGTTTCATGATACTGCCGGTGCTCCTGGGCGACATGATCACGTCCACGTCATTCCCGTGGCCGGCCTTACCTGTCCGCTCGAGGTTCCCGGCATAAGCCAGTACATTTCCCGTATTCACGCTGAGGACGATGACGGCGGCATTGTGGATTTCGTTCGCCTCCAGCCGTAAACCGTGCATTTCAAGGATTGAGGCCACTCTTTCCTGCAGCCCGGCATCAAGGGTGGTCTGCACCTGTTCTCCCTTGCGGCCTTCCCTGGCAAGGCGGTCAAGAAGGTGTGGGGCGAGGCGGGGGAGGGGATAGGGTTTTTCGGGCAGGGGCTCGCTTTTTGCAAGCTCGCAGGTCTGCAGGTCGATGATGCCCCCTGACCAGAGTTTGTCGAGCAGCAGGTTGCGCCTGGCAAGCAGGTTTCTCTGGTTCCTCCCGGGATAGATAAGCCCTGGGCTGTTAGGCAGAACGGCCAGGCTTGCCGCTTCCGCCCAGGAAAGCTTCTCGGCACTAACTCCGAAATACCTCCAGGCCGCAGCCTCCAGGCCTATCACGTTTCCCCCGAAAGGGGCATGAGAAGCATACAACCTGAGGATCTCTTTCTTGGAATGGGTGAGCTCCATAAGGAAAGCCAGGAAAGTCTCCAGTGCCTTTTCAGCATATGTCCTCCTCCTGTTCTTCCTGGCCAGCCTGATCAGCTGCATGCTGATGGTGCTCCCCCCGCTGACGATCCTGTGGTATTTGATGTTCAGCCAAAAGGCCCTTGCAAGTGCCACCGGGTTGAAGCCCGGATGGTATGGGTACCATCGGTCCTCATATGTAATGATGGCTTTCCTGAACTTTTCAGGTACTTCCCGGCTTTCGGGGAAACGCCATTGCTGGTCGGCCGATATTTTTGCACCCAACAGCCTGAATTCACGGTCATAGGCAACGGTCGAGGCCGGGTCATTGAATAAATGGCCAGGCCAGACCAGCAACAGAAAAAAATAAAGGAACACAAAGGTGGCAAATAGGCAATACCACCTCCTGCGCAGCTTAATATGCATGCAACTTCCAATCCGCATGGTCACATTCCTACCACAACCCAGCCTCCGGGCACCCGGGCATTGATGGAATGGTCGTACATGGCTTCGCACTGCCGGGGAGGGAGGTAGAAACGCCCCTTATATGTCGCCATCAGCAATACCCTGAAAGTTTTGGTTTCACCCGGAGCCAGGTCGAAATAAGTCAGCACCCGGTCATCGCGAACATCCTGGTAAGTGAATTCTGATGCTTTCGTGGCGGCCATGGCCATCTCGCTCATCCTGGCGTTCATGATCTCCCATCCTGAAGGGAAGACCTGGGAAAGGGCAAGGTTCCGGTAAGCCCCCCTCAGGCCTGGGTTGCTTATTTTCACCTCGGCGATGAAGCTGGTCCCCTGTTCCAGCCGGTCCACCCTCAAAGGTTCCCCTTTAAGACCTGTATAAGTGACCTTGATCTTCAGGTTGCTTTCTGCGGATGAGGAATCGCCTTTGGCCGGTATGCCTTGCAGGATGAGCCTTGCATAAACCATATTCTTTCCGTTGTTCTGCACTTTCAGGTTCTCTTTCATCCCGGGTTTGGGGTCAATTGTGCTTACCGAAACTGCTTTGCCTGTGCTGATGTCTCCTTTTTCACCCTTATCAATGCTGAAAGTGGCTTTGATCCCCGAACCCGCCGATGCACCATAATACCCGCTGATGGCGATCAGGCTGTATGCGCAGCTTTGCGTGCTCAGCCAGCTGGCCTTTCCCAGTTCCGTGGCTATTTCCTGCGCGAGTGGCGCAGCTTTTGTCTTCATGTCCATCATGCTCAGTACCTCCAGTATCATGGCCTTGTCGCGAAGGTCGCTCCCGTAAGTATTATACAACTCATTGTATGCCGGTACCGATGTCCCGAGCCCGTTGATGAGTTTCTTCGCGGCTTCCGGGTTGCCGGCGAGCATGTAAGCCCCGGCCAGTCTCCACCTGGCCGGCAGCGAAAGGTCCTTTTTCTCAAGCAGTTTGTTCATGGCTCCCAGCTCAGGCGCCCTTGCCAGGGCCAGGGTATACAAACGGTAGGCCTGCACCAGGTCATCGTTGTAAACCGAGGCGTTAACGTTCCAGGAAACCGCTTTCTCACGCTGAAATACCTTCCATGAAGCCAGGAAGGCCGGAGGAAGCGTGAAGCCTTTCTTCTCGGCCTCCAGCATGAAATGCCCCGCATAGCAGGTGCCCCAGTCATCTGCATAGGACGAGGACGTTGCCGGCCAATAGGTCAGCCCGCCGTTCTGCAACTGGAACGACCTGAGCATGCTGATCGCCGCTTTAATGTTCTGTTCGGTCGTTGCTCGTGTTTCTTTGCTCAGATCGGCCAGGTCGCCCAGGTACAGCTGGGGGAAGGCCGATGACGTGGTCTGCTCTATACAGCCATATGGATAGTGTATGAGGTACGATACCCATTTTTCAAGATTCAGCGGCGGCATGGACGAAAGTTCCAGAGATCCGCTGTTGGTCCCCGGTATTCCCCTGGCTGTGAAATCCGTATTCCAACTTCCACCGGCAGGGATGGCTTTTTCAATCACATCGGTGACGGGGAGGTTGGGGTTCCTGATGTCGATTTCAATATTGCTTTCGGCTTTTTCACTGCCGCTTACCGCTGTTATCCTGACTTTTGCGATGCCGGTCATCTCTCCGGCAGTCAGGTCGAAATCCACCAGCTTGTCGCCGGTACCGCTGAAGCTGACATCCCGGGTATTTCCCCCGCTGACCATAAAGAGGTTGTTGACCTCTATGCTGACTTTCACGTTCTTCACCGTTTTTTCCATAGCGAACACGCTGACCGGGAGTTTGACTGATTCACCCGGCCCAAGCACCCTCGGCAGGGTCCCCTGCACCATCAGGGCTTTTTTCACGGCCGCCGTTTCCTCGCTGCATCCGTAGGCTCCCTGGTATCCTCCCACGACCATGACCCTTACTGAGCCTATGTATTCAGGCATGATGAAAGTAGTAGTGCGGGATTCCCCTTTCTTCAGTTCAAACGGCCCGAAGAATTTAACCATAGGCCTGAAGCGGTTGGCTTTGAGACTGCCCCTGTGCAGGAGGTCCTGGTCTCCGCCTATACTCAGTATCCGTTGCAGTTCCCCGCTGAAAGCCCCCATTACCTGGTCATAGATGTCCCAGGTTTTAACTCCAAGTGCTTCCCTGGCATAAAACACGCTCCAGGGATCGGGGGTTTTGAACCTTGTGAGGTCAAGCAATCCTTCGTCCACTATGGCCAGTGTGTATGACATGGGAAGCCCTTTGGCTTCTTTCACCGATATTGAAGCAGCCTGCCTGGGAACCAGTTTGCCCTTAATGCTGATGACTGGCCTCAGGTGGGTTTCGGGGTTCTCCACGAAAACCGGGACTACCCCATACAGCCGGATCGGCAGGTCGTTCTTCGTCTGTGAATGAGGCTGGATCAGGGTTACGAAGGCATAGCAGTTTGGCGCCATATCCTCAGTGACCTTGAAACGGATGTCGGTAGTGCCTTTGCTGGTGGGGGTCCAGAATGATTTAAGCACTTTTGAGCCGTTCTCGATGGTAAGAAGGGCCCTGCCATCGGGCGAGGCAGGGAGGCTGAGCTTCACTGTTTCGCCCACTGAGTATTGCGGCTTGTCGGTGGTGATGGCAAGCATGGAGGCTGCCTGCTTCTCACCGCCGGGCATGCGGTAATACCCGGGCCAGTCGGCGTACACCACTTTCCCCGCCACATGCCCCGAAGAGCGGTCGGTGACCTTGATGAGATATCTTCCCCATTCATTGTAATCCACCCTGAACTCATAAACTCCTTTCCCGTTGACCGTCCTGACCGTTGCCGAGTCGACGGGCCTCAGGTGTGAAGTGGAGATGAAATCGGCCGAGTTGCGTTCCGAATCATCCCACCACCATCTCCATTCAAGTTTATACACCTCCACCTTCAGCCGGTTGGACGGGACCAGGTTCCCGTCAGGGTCCAGGTTCACCAGGCCGATGTTATAGGTCTTGTCGGTATACAGCACGCGTTCGCCTGACGACGGGACCGGGACGTTCAACCCTGCAAACGAGACATATGGATAGTAAGGGATGGTAAAGCGGTCGATGGAGAAATCGCCGCCCTCTTCGAAAACTTTGGTTTCGAAGCTCGCATTGAGAACCCCTGGCGCGACATTGGTAACATGGATCACAGGTGTTATCGTGGCGCTGCCTGAATTGTCCAGTTTCCCGTCGAAAATACTGACATTTTCGGCTGCAAAACCAGCTGTCGGGTTGTCGAAGGTATAGGCGGGATATTGTTTGAATGCCGTGACTGACCTGGTCAGTGTGAGGTTGACCTGGGCTTTCAGTCCGGACGCGGTGGCGCCAGTGAGCCAGGAAGCCTCGAGCCGGACCGGCGGGATCTTGTTCTTCTGGAGGAAGGCCTTGTTGAAATCCATCCGGATCTTCAGGCGGTTCGGCTTGACGGTCTCTATTTTCAGGTTCTTACGGAATTCGATCCCGCCGACTTTCACCACAGCCAGCCAGTTCCCTGTAAGCGCCGAAGGAGGCGTCATGGTCCTGAATGAATAGAAGCCATTGACGGAAGAGGTGAGGACGGAGCGCGAAACCATTTGCCCGCCGGGGTTGAAGAGTGATAGGTTCACAGGGTGCCCGGCAGGCAGCTTGCCGCTTTTGTCTTCGAGAACAAAGGTCAGGTAAATCGAATCACCCGGCCGCCATACCCCCCTTTCACCGTAAATAAATCCCTTGATGCCTTTCTGCACCGGCTCCCCGCTAACATCGAACATGGAAAGGGAAACCGAATTGCCTTCGGCCAGCTTGAGATATGCTTTTTCGTGCTCCCTCTGGGCAATTACGAAGAAAGGTTTGGAGCGGAGAGCAGCCTGGGCCATACCATCCCCGTTGGTGGAAGCTGTCCCGATGAGCTGCTGCTGGTAATTGAAGAAATCAACCTTCACGCCCGAAACGGGTTTGGAGCTGACCAGGTCGGTCACGAACACAGTGTATTCATTTTCACTTCCCGCTTTTGCGATCAGCCCCAGGTTTGAAGCAAACACGTTGCGGGATACTGCTTTATTGAAGTAATAGGATACCGTGCAGGGGTCGTCCCTTTCACGCCAGTTGTAATTTCTCCAGCCCCCGTTCTGTGCTTCATCATCATCGTAGCTGTTGTAATAGTTCCAGTTTTCCTTGTCGTTCAGCTTATCAGGGTCGTACAGGATTACCATATTACCGGTCTTCACCTCTTCACCGGTTTTACACGGATAGGTTGAATAGTCTTTCCTGAAACAAAGTTCAACCGAATAAGCGGCACCGGGATCGGCCGTGATAAGGCTGCTGAGATCTATGGAAAAACGGTTCCATTTGTTATACCCCGCCACACCGTTCAGCGGGATCGTCTTTTTCAGGACCACCCTGCCTGCCCTGGAAAGATCATAGGCGGTTCCCATTTCGTTGGTCTGCAGGAACTGGAGTATGTTATTTTCGAAAATCCTGGAAACCTTCACATCGACAGCCTTCAGGTTGACGGCTTCGAACGGGAGCAGCATATTGTTTGAAGAGGGCATGATGACGCCTGTGCCGGCAAAGCGCACATTGGGATTGTTCCCTTCGGGGGAGATCTTCTGCATGATCTTTCTGCCCAGCTCCCTGTCGCGGCAGTTCCTTATCGACGGGTCGATGGTAAGCATGGGATTGCCCTCAAGTTCGGCAGGCGGATAGATCAGTAATTCATTATCCTGAATGGAATACCTTACCGTGCTTATTTTCCCGATGTGGATTAGCCCGTCAAGGTTCTGGTCATGTTTCAGGGGATCGGTGAATCTCAGCAGGAAATACGGTTCACTGGCAGCCACATTCCGCAGCTCAATCCACCTGAAATCCCCTATGGCTGCTATTTCTTCGTTCATCTCCCTGTCCTCCCCTGCGCCGATAACACTGCCTTTCCAGCTTAACCTGACTTGGGATATGCGTTCACCCCGGTTGATGGAATCTACCCGGAACATATGCTGGTTGTTCGCGGGGAAATGCTGCCAGCTCACCGGGAGCTTTCTTCCTTCCTGGCTGGCCGTCAGCATCTGCTCCACCTGGCCGTTGTCGGAAGCATCGGCGGTGAACATCTCCCCGCTCAGACTTTCCTTTGAAAGGTCGGAGGGAGAATAAGCCTTCCGGTTATCTATACTCACATCGAAATCCTGCCGGATCGTCCTGAACTGGAATACCATGGTCCTGAGGGAATCAGGCACGGCGATCAGTTTCGACAAACGGAACTCCACGGTATAGAGCTTGTCCTGCCCCAGGGGCTCCTCCGGCCTGAATTCAATGGTCCGCCCGTCGATCCAGTAACAATTTCCCTTTACCGAAGGACTGATGCCCAGGAGAGCCTCCTTCAGCGGGATATTCATCGAGGTAGAATCAACATAATCCTCGTTCATCCTGACCTTGATGGTGGCATGTGCGGAAACCAGCCCCGAGGTATAGGCCTGCACATACTGCCGGAAAGCGGGATTGGCATTCATGAGCGGCCCCTTGTGCTGTTTGCAGGAGTCCAGGAACAGCATGATTGAAACCAGGATCATTGCGACAGTCATCCCGGTATGATAAAAATAATTCTTCCGTGCTGGCATAGGCGTAGGATTTGGGGATAGGATTATCATGGTTTTTCTTTCACCCGGAATAAAACGGACCGGGACAATTCAACCTTCATAAAACCTGTACTTAAGATTTATGGGGATAAAAATACAAATTTTCGTTCCGGCAGGTACATTGTTCGTGTCCTTCAGGTCAAGGATCTCATAACGGATCTTACTGGTGCTGTACCTGTTGAATATAGCGTAAAACTGCTCCATGACGGCCATGCCCTTCCCTGTTCCGTCACCATCCAGATCGGAAGTGTCGGTGATCGAGATAATGCATCCGGTGTTGAATGTCTGAATTTTTTGCGTGGAAAAATTGAATAAATAAACTGCCCTGGGGATCAGTGGAAACCCGGCATTGATCGTAAACATCATTCCCTTGGTCCCTTTGTGGTCCAAGCTCAGAAACCTCACATTCGAAAGATTGAAATCATAAATTCCATCCCTGTTGCTGACTTTAGTAATAAAAACATTTCTGAATACGTATTTTGATTCCCTTCCGGGCTCGGCACAATGTAAAAAGACCGAGTCATGATCAACTGTGAAAATATAGATCCTGGTTTTGCCCGGTTCTTCGATGTCACTGAAAAACAATCCGGGTTCATATGAAACCATGCGGCCTTTGAAATAGAGCTGGTCAATAATATAGTCATTCTGCCCCATGATCTTCACGGAGGCTTTCCCTTCTGTATTATTAAACAGTATCAGCCGCTCACTGTTCCCGTCCCTGTCAATATCGGCCCAGAATTCAAACCCCTTGCTCTTATTGATGAATCCCGACCTGACCAGCTCTGATTTATATCGGGAAAACATATCCGGAAGGATGAGAATAATAAGTAATGTAATAACCAAGGCAAGGAAATACGGGCTGAGAAGAAACGGACGGAATTTTTTCAGGCATGGAAAATCCATAATCAGACTTCAATATAAAATCGACAATAAAGATATAAAAGAATTATTTATAGATATAACTATAAAAACAGTTGACGAACTAAAAAATATAGTTATATTTGTTTTAAAATTAATTATGAAACGTCTGACTGCAAAAGAGGAAGAGATCATGAATTTTTTCTGGGAGAAAGGGGAGTTGTTTGTCAAACAGGTACTTTCATTCTATCCCGAGCCGAAGCCTCATTATAATACCATTTCGACGATCGTCAGGGGGCTTGAGGAAAAAGGCTTCCTGGGATACAAGGATTACGGGACGACTTACCTTTATTACCCGGTAATTTCAAGGAAGGACTACAACAGTAAGAACCTGAAATACATGGTCAGGAGGTATTTTGATAACTCCTTCAGGCAGGTTGTCTCGTCTTTTGTCGAGGAAGAGGATCTGACAGTTGAAGATCTGAAGGAGATCATCCGTGAGATTGAAAAAAAGAAAAAGGGAAAATAATGGGAAGTCTTCTCCTGTACTCACTGAAATCGTCCTTTTGCCTGCTGATCCTGTTTTCGGCATATTATTTTTTCCTCAGGAACGAAACATTTTACCATTTGAAGCGGTTTGTTCTTCTCGGGATACTGATCCTTTCCCTGGTCCTGCCCATGCTAAAGCTCCCGGCAGGGAAGATTGCCATAGCCGCTTATCCGGTCTCACAGATAGAAAAGTCCATTGTCCCTGTCTCCATGCAATCCCTTCCGTCTGAAGATAAAAACATTGCTTCTCATCACCTTGCCCTGCAGAATACAGTTTCGCCCGTCATCATGGTTTTCCTGGCTGGAATACTGGTCCAGGTGTTGATATTGATTCTGTCTCTTGCAAGAATACTAAGGATCATACAGAAAGGCAGGAAAATACGCCATGGAAAACTGAGGCTGATACTCATACAGGAGGAAATACCTCCTTTCAGCTTCGGGAGGTTTATCATCATTTCCGGGAAAGATTACCAGTCGGGAGCACAGATGATCCTGGACCATGAAAAGGTACATCTTGCCCGGCGTCATGGGTTGGACCTTCTCCTTGCCCGGATGTTCTTCATCATGAACTGGTATAACCCGATTTCCTTCCTGCTTATCCGTGAGATCAGGATGAACCATGAGTTCGAAGCCGACCATGATGTGGTCAGCGAGGGGATTGACAGCTATAGCTACCAGATGGTGCTGCTCAGGTCGGCTGCAGGGAACGGCCGCTTCATGATGGCAAACCATTTCAGCCGTAATGGTATCATGAGGAGAATTAGCATGCTGAACAGGAAAAAATCAGGACGTTGGTCCTGTTTAAAGGTAATGTTCCTCATCCCTTTCCTGGTTATTCTGCTCCAGGTCTTCGCCCGGCCTGAGCTTGCCGGCAGACTTCAAAATAGGCGGAATGCCGTAAATTCCCCTTACCTTGTACTTGACAGGGAGCATCTTGCAATGCTGGGAATACAATCCGACGAACAGGGTGTTTATTATAAGAATATGGATCCCCGCTGGAAAGAAGATCATAAGAGGTATTCTGTTCTTTGTTTTTTCCTGACGGAAGATGTCTACTGCTGTAATATCAATCTTAACGCGGATGGTGAAAAAATAAGCGGGAGCGGGCATCCATACAGCTTTCTTAGAAAGATGCCGGCCGGTAATAATGATTTTTACCCTCTGTTGATCACATCCCTGACGGTTTACCCCACCTGGGATGCCTACAGCGTATTTAACGACAGTACTATAAAGCTTTTACCTGTCCAGCTCGACATGGCCGCAATGGGACTCAGGGCCAGGGCCGACACCATGGTTTTTTGGTTTAAACCTACCCAAACACTCAGGGAAACGCTTGCCGGCATTACCAACATAGACCGTTATCTGAGAATACCTCGGCTGAAACGCCACTAATTTTTTTTCACATGATAAGAAGATCCTTTTTTTTCGCTTTGATCCTGTTTCTGAATTGCGAATTCTCATTTTCCCAGCACACCACCTGCATGACCGATTTTGATTTCCTGGTTAAAAAGATCAGGGATGACTACCCCGGTTACAATGACAAGATACAGGGGGACAAAGTCCGGCAACTTGCAGGTCTTGAACAGGATCTCCACCAGAGGCTGAACCTTCATCCGGATTCCTGCTGGTCGTATTTGGCCTTTTACGCTTCTTTTTTCAGTGACAAGCACCTGGGTGTCAGGAGGGTTCCCGGGCCAGACAAAGAATGGGTAAGATCCGACACTTCGTCCTTCGGCAAGAACATGACGATCGACACCAATGAACTTTTTGCCCATACTGCCGCCTTGCGTACCATCGAAGGCCTCTGGCTTTCAGGCTTGGGCCGGATGGCCGTGGTGAAAAACCCCGAAGCTGACGATTATCTTGGAGTTTCGGTGAGCTACAGGGGATGGAAGCCCGGCCAGGTGATGTTTGAATTTACGGCTGCCCCGCCGATGGGACAGAATGCAAACCTTCTTCCAGGCGACACCCTCTTCACCGTGGTCAAACATACGCTCTGGAAAGGCGCACGCAAAGGTAAAACCATGGCCAGCCTGCATGCTGACGGCCATGTGCTCGAGCTGCATGACCTGAGTTTTCTGGTAAGGAAATCATCCTTCCCCCGTGACGACATAGCCCTGATGCGTTCCTATACACCTCTGCACCCCAACGGTTCGAATGTATACTTTAAGTATGCCATCCTCAGCGACAGCACCTTTTACATCCGGGCCAACAGCTTCGACGGGTTCAGGGAAAAAATTGAAAAAGTGATCAAAGATTACTGGAAGGACATCATGGGCAGGCCCAACCTCATCATCGACGTCAGGAATAACGGTGGCGGCCTGGATGACGAATGGCAGATGCTGTTCAGCCTGGTATATGACAAACCCTTTGTCAGCAAAGGCGTGGAATGGTACGCTACAACCGACAATATACAGATGTATGAAAACGACCTGAAAACAGGAAATGTGCAGAACGGGGAAGAAGGGATCAAATGGATGAAATCCCTTCTGGCTGAAATGAAAAAACACCCGGGACAATTCGTTATCCATCCCATGATGGGCAAGGATGATACGGTAAAGGAAGATACGGTTTACAGGCACCCCTCCAGGGTGGGCATAATTATCAATGAATACAACGGCTCCGCCGCGGAACAGTTCCTGCTCGATGCCAGGGAGAGCAGCAAGGTCACGCTGTTCGGCACCACACATACCGCAGGGGTCCTGGATTATTCCAATGCAGTGGAAGTTGATTTTCCCTCTGGCAAATATACACTCAGGTATCCCATGAGTCGCTCCCGCAGGCTTCCCGAACACCCTATCGACAACATAGGCATAAGCCCCGATGTGATCATTCCCTATCCGACGACAGCACAGCTTTTTGACAAACTGGATGTTTGGGTGGAATATGTGAAAGACTGGCTGGAAGCCGGGGTAAAATGATCTGCTGAAAACGGTATGCCGGGTTCTGACCGCTTATTCCTCGCTCTTTTCCACCCTTGCCTGGGTGGCATATTTACCTACCAGAATGGAAATGATAATGGCGACATACATCTGCCCGGTGATGGCAATCAGAGTGGTTAGAGACCGTGAATATGGCTCAAGCGGGACCATATCTCCGAAGCCTGTAGTCGTAAGGGTCACAAACGTAAAATAGATATACGTGCTGAGATGGGTTTCATAGGTGAGCTCGGTAGTGCTGGCATGCGGAAAACTGAAGGCATGAGGGTCGTACAGGTCGATGAGGCCGACTGCCATTGAGTAGATAAGCCCCACAAGCAGGTAGGTTATAATGGATTCAATGATGATTCTCGCAGTAACGGAAGCTGATCCGGCAAGATGGGTGATCATGGAAAGGACCACCAGAGAGAAGAGAATGACATTCAGTAATGCGGAGAAAAAGAAAAGTACAGGCAACTTAAAGAACCCCGCTATCCAGACCAGGATGACTGCGCCAACCGCAACCGGAATGAAAAAGGGATGCTTCCGGTCGGAAGTAAGGTACCCGATGAGAAAGATCAGTGTAAATGAAGAATTGAACAATTCCCTGTGAAAATGAAGCGGAAAAAAAGGAATGAAAAAAACCGTAAAGATCACCAGGAGAAGAAAACTGATATTCCATTTGATCCCGGCACGGAAAAATCTCCTTAAAAACGTAATCATAAGCATCGGATTTCAGATATCAAATATGAGGAAATCCGGAATAATCTGCAAATCTTAAAAAAATAGTTGACAAACTAAATGTTTAGTTGTATATTTGATGCATGAAAAAACAGAACCCATCTGAAGAATTGCCTGACCGTGATCTGACCCGGGCCGAGGAACAGGTCATGCAGTTGCTGTGGCGCCACGAGAAGGCCCTGGTACATGACATCCTCAGCGAATTTCCCGAACCCAGGCCGGCTTACACTACAGTGTCGACCATTATCCGCATTCTTGAAGAGAAAGGCTTCGTCGGCCATAAAGCTTATGGGAGGACGCACGAGTATTATCCGCTGATATCAAAAAAAGATTATACCAAACGGTACTTCCGGCAAATGATCTCGAATTACTTCGGGAATTCATACCCTTCGCTTGCTTCCTTTTTCACAAGTGAGGAAAACCTGAGCCTGGGTGATCTCGAGGAGATCCGAAACCTGATCGACAAGGAAATTAAAAACCGTATTCTTATGATGACAAAACCACGCTCACACCCGCTGGCAAAGAGCAAGCTGGCCATCGCACTGCCTGTGGTGCTGGCCGTGATGGTCTTCTTTGCAGGGAACAGCATGAATATAAAGGCTTACGCACAGAACGGCACCGGCACACCCGGGACAGCCACCGTTCTGACTCCGCCCCATCCTTCGCCACAGCATCAGGCCAGCGTCCAGGAACGCCAGGGAAATAGCAACGACACTATTTACGAGAAGGTGGAAAAAGAGCCCGAATACCCGGGCGGGAATGACGCATTATTAAATTTTATGCTTCAGAACCTGAAGTATCCCGAACTGGCCCGGGAAAAGAAAACCATGGGGACGGTTTTCGTTTATTTCGTGGTCAGGGCCGACGGGTCTGTCGATAACGTCAGGATAAAGAGGGGGGTTGGCAACGGCTGCGATGAAGAAGCCATCAGGGTTGTCAGGCTCTTGCCGAAATGGGTCCCGGGTGAGGACCATGGAAAAAAGGTGAATGTTTCATTTTATCTTCCTATCCAGTTCAAGCTGCCGCCCGACAAGCAGAAGAAATGATCCCCCGTCTTAATGGATTGAAGCCCGATAGTTGATCAGCGTAAGGAGCAGCGGTTCACTGCCTGGATGTTATTTCCCGAAATTGTAATGATATGTGAGTATGGGCCGCTTGGCCATGGGGTCATACCCGGGCCCGAAAGAGATTTTTGCCTGGATTTTGGCAGGGATGACTGCCGTAATGATCAAGTCGGCCACCCAGATCCCGGCAGCCGTATACAGTAGGATGTTTCCGCTGTGGTTCAGGGATTTGGCCCTGTTGTAATAAGTATCGCGGTCTGATGCGGTTGTGGCGTGCTTGTATTTGTCATAGGTGGATATGGCCATTACATTGAGCAGTACCCCGCTTACCAGGCATCCATAGTCAGCCACACCGATGATCCAGTAAGGGCCCCCGTTCCTGAGCTTCGTGATGCCGAGGCCGGGGACTGCAGCCGAGAGGGCAACTGCTGTAAGCCTGGGAAAGTCTTTTTGTTCCGACCCGGACTGTTGTGCCCTTGTAATTAAAGGAAATTGCAGGAAGTACAGAAGTGTCAGCAAAAAGAAAGGGGTTCGCATAGCCGGGGTTTATCTTGACGGAAATGATCCGGACTGAACCGGAGTGGAGGAGAGCCCGGCCTGGTCCCCCGGCATGGAAATGAGCAGTGAAGAATTACGTCTTTCCCTTGGGTTCACTGGGCCTGGCGCCGGGCCGAACTCAGTTATTTCACCTCCATTGGTTGCGGGAAGGTTGACTGTTACGCGGATCAGGAAAACCCCGGGCTTCCGGTTTCCCGAGCTGCTGGCGCTCAGCCTGACCCACTTCTTTTCCGACATGTAATATGCCAGGTCCATGTATGCCTCAGGACCTGACTGGTCCTCGGCAAGGTAATCCGTTGGGGTGATCAGGTAATTCCAGTAAACCATGGCATAAAAATTACCATTGAAAGGAATACTGAGATCGGGCAGAGTGATCCATTCCGATGCTTTGGGAACAAACACGGGGCTGATCCCGATCTGTTGCCCTGCTGAATTAAAAAAAGCCAGGCTTACAAATTCAGAGTCTGCATCATCTGCCGGACGGAACCAGATCCTTGCCGACACGATTGTCCCGCTGGAAGTGACCGGGAACAGGTTCCCCAGGTATCCGTCCCAGAACGGGTTCATCCTCCATCCGTAGACATCACCGCCATTATCATATGAATATTCCATTATTCCCGGCCTGACCTTAAAAGGCAGTGCTTCACCGTATGCAACACCCTGGATGCTGCTCACATATGAACGGATGTAATAGGTTCCGGGCGATGTGTAAATACTTGCCTGAAATGGTTTTACGAAATCCGACAAGCCAAGCGAGTCCACAATATCATGTATTCCCGGATCAGGATTCGTACTATAACAGAAGCCATAGGAAGGAATGCTATTGCCCAGGTCAATGATCTCCCCCCTGACAATACAGGTTCCGGTGTCAACCGATGTGGTCCGGACCGCCATCAGCCTCTTGAACTTCTTTTCACAGGATGGCAGGCCCACGATGGAAGCTATAAGTCCAGTGTAGAGGAGAAAATTGCACCATCTGTTTTTCATGGGATCCCCCGGCAGTTTTTTACAGTTTATTTTCAATAGAATTGCTAATATAAGAATAAACAAAACAAGGATTGCCCGCCCCGGCAGGAAAAAAATATTTACTTGCAGTGAAATGATACAGAAGAAGATCTACAGCCTCGATTTGCTCGACAATGGGGTTCCCGCCCCATTCGTGCCGAGGACCATGGAGGAGATCGCCGACAGGCAGAAGGGGATTGCCGACGACCCCCACCGGCATAATTATTATTCGGTCATCTGGCCCTTCAGCGGTTCGCGAAATCATGTCATAGACTTTAGGTAATACCCCATTTTACCCAATCTCATGCTTTTTACTTTACTTGAGAATTAACTTGTCATGAAACAGGCGGGTCCCTTCCACTACGGTGATGAAATAGATTCCAGAAGGCAGATCCGGGAGGCGGACAGATAAATTTTCATCCGCGATTCCTCTGCCTGAGAATACTTTCTTCCCGTTTACATCTGTGAGATAATATGTAATTTCTTCCCCCTGCTGACCAGTAAACCGGACGTTTAAGAGACCTGATGATGGGTTGGGAAAAACGCTGATGTTTGCTTCAGGGGAGGCAATTTCCTTAATCCCGACAGGCAGGCTGTTCCCAAGGACCGCAATGAATGCCCCGGAGTTATATGAAAACAGTTTATTACTGCCCAGGGTCAGGGTGTCGTTAACCATCCTGCCGCCTATCATAGAGGTGTTCTTGTCATAAACGGCAATACCAAACACATCGGAATATCCCCCGGACCATGCAGACTGGACGATGTTTTTATTCCACTGGAAGGAGCCTGCTGAATTGAATTTTGCAAAAAAGGAATTTGAAAGTTCCCCTGAAAAGGCCTGGCCACTATCAAATGACAGGGTATCATAATAATCTCCGCCAATATAACAGCTTCCTTCCTCATCCAGTCCAAGCTGGTACGAAGGCCAGGAATAATTCGGGGAGCGGATGGCATGGGCCCAAAGAGGTGTTCCATCGTTGGCATATTTTGCTAGGAATAAGTTGGCCCCCCAGGGGCTTGTGATTGAAAAGGGGCCGAAGTTGATGGAGCCGCTATACATCAGGCCTGATATATATGAGTTGCCGGCACTGTCGGTGATTACTGCATGCCCTCTTTCCAGGCCTGTGCTTCCGGCCTGTCTGGCCCATAACGGGTCGCCGGTTGCATCATACTTGGCCAGGAAAATATCATAATTCCCCATGCTGGTAAGAAAAGTATTACCAAAATCAACCGTACCATGGAATCCCCCTGTGACATAGATGTTATTCTGGCCATCGGTGGATATGCCCCTCCCAACATCACCGGCTGTTCCGCCTATACCTTTCGCAAATACCAGATCACCGTCAGTGGAGTATTTTATTATGAAGATATTTGAGCTGACACCGTGATTGGCAATTTTTACACCACTCACCGCGAGGGTATCATAGAACCATCCTGTAAGCACTACACTGCCGGCATTATCAGTAAAAATGCCGCCAACACCGGTCATCCCTCCCATCCCGGTCATCCCGCCAATTGCCTCGAATGACCTGACCCATTTCAAATCCCCGTCTTTATCATACTTGACCAGGTAGGCCATTGATGAACCGGGATAGGAAGGGGTGAGCAGGTTGCTTTCTATCGTCAGGGAATCGCTGAAAGTTCCCCAGGCAAAACAATTGTTATTCAAATCGGTATGAACCCCGGATGGGCTCATGGATTGTGAAAGGGGAAGGGAAAAATCCTTCAGCCAGATAACCGAGCCGTCACCGTTCAGTTTGGCCAGGTAAGCTCCGTTATTATTTACCTGGATCCCGTTAAAATCAGCTTTGCCTTTTATATTACCGTGGATATAAGGTCTGCCTTCCCCGTCAATCGTAATCTGGTACCAGACATCCGTCATCCCACCGTCACTTAAGGATTGCTTGGACCACAGCAAGTTGGCGGCAGCATCAAATTTCAGGATCTGTGTATTATAATAATTATTTGCACATTGTACCATTTCACCGCTTGACAGGATCCTTGTCCTGACCGGATTATATGGCAGGGTATTGGCCCATTGCTTGGCTCCTGCGGATGAGAAAGAGGCAATAAAAGAAAAGCTCCCGGTAAAGGTATTCGACCCGAAAGTCAGTCCTGACCAGCAGTACCCTGAAACAAACGGATTCCCGGATCCATCCAGCCAGACCTGCGGGGGATAATCATAGGCATCTGCGTCACCGATCTGGGAGGCCCATATACAGCTTCCTGAAGAATTATATTTTACAAGGTAAAGCGGGAATACACCTTCAGCTATCAGCATTTCTGAAGCGGGTTTGAACCTGATGCTGTCAATAAAATAACCTGTGCTGTATGTGTTCCCGTTATCGTCCACCGCAACCGAGAAGGCCCGTGAGTCCCCGCTTGCGCTTTTCCCGTTATCGGCCCAAATAAAATTCCCGCTCAGGTCTGCCTGCCCTGTAAAGGATGAAGGATAATAACCTGAGCTAAGTGAGATGGACCCAAAACTGGTTGCGGCAGTTATATAGCCGCTCGCGTAAAGACTTGTACTCCTGCAGGCGATATCCGTGACATAGGTATCATTGAAGTTCACCGAAGTTAACGGCTGACAGGATGTGTTGAAGATAATGATCTTTGCCTGACCGGTTGACGGAAGATTTGCGATCATATAAGAATTTCCGCCGGCATCGCAGGCAAGACCCGTGGTGATAAGATCTCCTGCGTCGGAATAGCTGCCCGCAAAGAGATTGTTCCCATCGGGGCTGAACATTGCCAGAAAAGCATCAGTATGCCCGTTGGAAGTCAGGTTTTGGGCAGGGAAACCCGCTGTCCCGGTAAAATACCCGCCAACCAGGAAGTTCCCGTTTGAAAGAACAGCCAGCCGGGATGGTTTGATGGATTGCCCGTATGATGCCGGGATCTGTTTAATCCATATCGCATCCCCGGTTGAGTTAGCCTTTATGACATACAGGTCGAGAGCACCCGAACTGTTGATGGTCATCCCGTTGAACGTCAGGCTCCCATTAAAAAATCCCGCCAGGTAGTAATTGCCGTTGCCATCACTGGCAATGTCCTGGGACCAGGAACCACCTGAACCTGCATATTTTTTAGCCCAGTTCCAGGAAGGTTCTGTCAGGGGACTGTCATTGCTTCCATATGATTGGGAATTCCCGGTAACGGAAACCCAAAGGCAGAAAAGGATGAACAACATTCTGTTTAATGTCTCCCTGTGAATTCCCCGCTCGCTGCGGAACCCGGGGCCGGGGTTTGCCCCGGAGTTCATGCTACTGATTGTGCTCATGGCAATATTTTTTACAGATAGGAAATGTAAATATATGAAATAAACCAATCAAAACAAGCGGAAACAGTAAAAAAAGAGCGATGAACAGGATAATACCTTCAGGCAGAACCGGTATGCAAATGTTTGCATTTGAACCGGTTTATATGCCGGTGTCTTATCGGTAAAACTAAGGCACTGGTAGGTCAAAACCGCTCAATGGTTGGATATTGGGGGAAAGCTCATCCGCATTTTTTAATTTTGAAGAAAAATTAAAGTTTTTTCTTTGGATTAATTCGCTCCGGGATTGCGGAGACCTTTAGTACCGTCATATGAATAGAACTTTAGCATGGAATATATTCCTTGTCCTTCTGGTGATAACCGGGGGCGGATGTTCCGGGAGCAAGAAAAAAAAGGAAGGGAAGGATTCATCTTCCATCTCATTCATTGAAGGTGTCATCCTGAAGACCTCGGTGGTTGATGAGACCATTGGTATTTCAGGTACACTCAGACCCTTTGAAGAAACGGTCCTGATGCCTGAAGCTGCCGGCAGGGTGGTTTTACTTAACCTGCCTGAAGGTGAATTTGTTAAAAGAGGCACGCTGCTGGTCAAGATTTTCGATGCAGACCTGCAGGCTCAGCTTGCCAAGGCCCAGAACCAGTATGATATCGGGAAGGAGATCCTCGACCGGCAAACCGAGCTGCTGAAGGTCGACGGAATAAGCCAGGTCGAATATGACCAGCAGGCATTGATTGTGAGTTCTGCAAAAAACGACATAGACCTGCTTAAAGCCCAGATCAGCAAGACTGAAGTCCTGGCGCCTTACGATGGGATCATCGGTCTGAGGAACATCAGCCTTGGCGCACAGGTCACTCCTACGACGCCCGTCGCCACAATAAGGGAATCGGACAAGATGAAGCTTGACTTTTCAGTCCCGGGGAAATACAGCCAGCTGATCCGCAAAGGGACTCTTGTGAAATTCTCGGTTGAAGAGGATACCAGTAAATATGATGCAGTAGTGATGGCTACAGAGGAAGGAATAGATCAGGTTACCAGGAACCTGAAAGCAAGAGCTGTAGTCACCGCACACGCTCCCGCCCTCACGCCGGGGGCCTATGCCAACGTTGAACTGAGGCTTAATGAAAACCATAATGCGCTGATGGTGCCAACCCAGTCCATCATCATGAATGAAAGGAAAAAGACAGTCATTGTTTCCAGGGCCGGCAAAGCAGTTTTCATACCGATACAGACCGGGATACGCCAGTCAGGGAGCCTTGAAGTAAGATCCGGACTAAAGGCAGGTGACACCGTTGTTACGACAGGTGTGCTCTTTATAAAGCCCGACATGAAACTTGATTTCGCGAAAGTAAAATAAGCCGTCATGACAATTTCCGATTTCGCGATAAAACGGCCTGTTGCCAGCATCGTGATGAGCCTCATCATAGTGCTTTTCGGGTTTGTGGGATTTTCATTCCTCGGCATCAGGCTTTACCCTGCAATAGACCCGCCCACGATCAATGTCATGACATCTTATGCAGGCGCCAATGCAGATATCATTGAGTCGCAGGTTACCGAACCTCTTGAAAAATCAATCAACGGGATCGAAGGCGTAAGGTCCATCTCTTCTTCTTCTTCAACAGGATCAAGTAATATCACTGTCGAATTTAATGTCGGGGCCGACCTGGAAAAAGCAGCCAACGACGTCAGGGATAAAGTCAGCCAGAGTGCAAGGACCCTGCCCCAGGATCTGGATGCCCCCCCGGTTGTATCGAAGGCTGATGCCAACAGCGATCCCATTATTACCGTTGCTGTTCAGAGTACAACGATGAACCCGATGGAGCTCAGCGATTACGCTGAAAATGTATTACAGGAAAAGTTGCAGACCATTCCCGGCGTCAGTTCGGTCATGCTGTACGGCCAGAAACGGCCTGCCATGCGCCTGTGGCTTGATCCCAGGAAAATGGCAGCTTACAACCTGACCGCCGAAGATGTGAATACTGCCCTGATGAAGGAGAATGTGGACCTCCCCGGCGGTAAGGTCAGAGGAGGTTCCACCGAACTCATCGTTAAGACTTACGGCAGGCTGACCACCGAAGATGATTTCAATAACATGATCATACGGCAGACTAACGACCAGGTGATACGCCTGTCAGACATTGGGGAGGCAGTCCTCGGGGCCGAAGTCGACGAAACCGGGGTCAAACTTAACGGGGCTACGGGAATTTCCCTTGCACTCATCCCTTTGCCAGGCTCCAACCAGATCGCCATTGCCGATGAGTTTTTCAAGCGTTTCAACGAGATCAGGAAGATCATACCGGCCGGGATGAAGCTGGATGTCGGTTACGACAAGAGCAAGTTCATGAGGCAGTCGGTAACGGACGTGGCAGAGACCATCCTGATAGCAATAGGGCTGGTAGTGCTTATAGTTTTCCTTTTTTTCCGCAACACGGTAATTGCCTTGCGCCCGCTGATCGATATCCCTGTGTCGCTGATCGGATCATTTTTCCTGATGTATATTTTCGGGTTCTCGGTCAATGTTCTCACGCTTCTTGCGATAGTTCTCGCAACCGGGCTGGTCGTCGATGACGGTATAGTGGTCACCGAGAACATCTATAAAAAGATTGAGCACGGGATGGATAAATACCAGGCGGCTTTTGCCGGGACCAGGGAGATCCTTTTCGTGGTCATCGCCACATCCCTGACCCTGGCCATAGTGTTTATCCCTGTTATATTTCTGCAGGGATTTACAGGCAGGCTGTTCCGTGAGTTCGGGATCGTGCTTGCAGGAGCCGTGCTTATTTCCGCTTTCGTATCCCTCACCCTTACACCCGTCCTCAATGTGAAGATGGGTACGGCGGATATAAAGTCACTGAAGTTATACCAGAAGACCGAACCTTTTTTTGCAGGCCTTGACAGAGGTTACCGTTCGCTGCTCAGCCGGTTCATGAAACGGAAATGGATCAGCCTGGCCATCCTGGGAATATGCCTTATCCTGGTATTTGTCCTCTTTAAAACGATCAAGTCGGAACTGGCCCCCCTCGAAGACCACAGCATTCTCAGGACTTCAATCACCGCGCCCGAAGGCACGGACTTCGATTATATGGAAAATCTTGTCAGCACAATTTCCGATACATTGAGCATCAAGGTTCCTGAAGCGAGGCTGATTTACGAAAGAACCGGTTCCGGCTTTGGCAACACGACAACCAATACCGGCGGCATTAATATCTTTCTCTTCGAACCCGACCAGAGAAAAACCAGCCAGCAGCAGGTTTACGACAGGCTGGTCAGGATTTACAAGAAGTTCCCCGAAGCAAGGATCATCCCTATACAGGAACAGACGATCTCGACTTCCCTGGCTGCAGGTTCCCAGCTTCCCGTGCAGTTTGTGCTGCAGAATCTTGATTTTGACAAGTTAAGGGAAGCGGTGCCGAAGTTCATGGACCTCGCTCGAAAGGATCCGACCTTCGGTAATGTGGATGTGAACCTGAAATTCAATAAGCCTGAGATCAACATTCTTGTGGACAGGATGAAAACCACCGATCTTGGAATTAACACCATCGACATTTCTAACACGCTTCAGTTTGCGCTCAGTGGGAAACGTTACGGGTATTTTCTCAGGAATGAAAAACAGTATTATGTGATCGGGCAGTTTGACAGGGAAAACAGGAACAAACCGGCCGACATCGCATCAATGTATGTAAGAAGCAACAGCGGGCAGCTGATCCAGCTGGATAACCTTGTAAAGATGCAGGAAAGCAGCGAACCGCCCACCCTCTATCATTACAACAGGTATAAATCGGCCACTATTTCTGCCTCATTGGCGCAGGGTAAGACACTGGGCGAAGGCATTGCAGCAATGAAAAAGATAGCAAAGGTAACCCTGGATGATACGTTTCAGACCGACCTGCTGGGACCTTCGCGTGACTTTGCCGAAAGCAGTTCCAACACTTCTTTCGCTTTCGTACTGGCCCTCGTGCTCATCTACCTCATCCTTTCAGCCCAGTTTGAAAGTTTCATTGACCCCCTGATCATCATGATTACGGTTCCGCTTGCAGTTACGGGGGCTCTGCTCTCCCTGTTCATTTTCGGAAGCACATTGAACATCTTCTCCGAGATAGGAATGATCATGCTGGTGGGGCTTGTGACCAAGAACGGCATCCTTATCGTGGAGTTTGCGAACCAGAAGCGGAAACTCGGGCTGTCGAAAAGTGAGGCGGCATTCGAAGCTGCCGCAGCGCGTTTGCGTCCCATCCTGATGACCTCGCTGGCGACTATTTTCGGAGCCATGCCGATCGCACTTGCCCTGGGCGCCGGGGCCCAAAGCCGTACCCCGCTTGGGATCGTGGTCGTCGGAGGATTGCTGTTTTCACTCATTCTGACCCTGTTCGTTATCCCGACGATGTACGTTATGATGTCGGGTAAAAAAGTACAAATCCCTGATTATTCCGAAGACCATGCTGAATAAAAGGATTTTTCTGATGATCAGCCTGGTGGCCGTTTTCGCTGGTCTTTCGGCCCAGAGTTTACTGAGCATTGAGGAAGCCATCAGCATTGCCCTGAAGAACAACTACAGCATTGCCATCACAAAGAACCTGGCTGAAATTGCAAAAGTCAACAATACGGCTGGCAATGCCGGGATGCTGCCGACCATCATGATCAATGGCAGCGACAATTATTCTGTAAACAACGTTTACATGGACCTTTCGACGGGAAGTACAATTACCGCTGACGCCGGGAAGTCTAATGCATTCAATGCCGGCATGGCCCTGAACTGGACGATCTTCGACGGGACAAAAATGTTCATCACCAAAAACAAACTTAACCAGATTCAAAAACTCGGGGAAATACAGTTACAGGATACGCTGATGCAGACGATCTTCAATGTGACGGTCGCTTTTTACCAGGTTGTTGCACAGAAAGAGCAGCTGCTGGCCATACGTGACGTGATGGCATACAGCCTCGAGAGGGTCATGTTGCTGCAAAAAGGGTACGAAGCAGGCGTGGCACATAAGAATGATCTTCTCCAGGCCAAGATCGACCTGAATGTGAACAAGGAAGCCGAGATCAACCAGGCCAATACAATCCGGAATTCAAAACGGGCCCTCAATATGATCCTTGCAAGGGACCCCGACACCGAATTCGACGTGGCCGATACTATCCCCCTCAACTATTCTCCCGACCCGGTGACCCTGATGAATAAACTGTCCACCGACAACCCTTCCGTGCTGGAGTATCAGCAGCAGGTCGATATTGCCAAACTAAGCATTGGGGAATACCAATCCTACCGTTTACCCAAACTGAATTTTGTGACTTCCTACAACTTCCAGCAAAACGATAACAGTGCCTCCACGGTTTTAACCAACCGTACTTACGGCCCTCTTGTGGGCGGCAGCCTTGTCATCCCGGTTTACCAGGCCGGAAATGCCCTTCGGCAGGTCAGGACTGCTAAAATCCAGCTTCAGTCATCCCGGTTCCTCCTCGATGAAGTAAAGCTTGCAGCCATCACTCAACTGAAAACAGCACTCACTCAATTCGAGGATCAGAAAACACTTCTAGTGATTGAAACCGATAACTTATCCCTGGCCAAGGAGAACCTCCGTATCTCGCTGGAGAGGCTCAGGCTGGGGCAAACAACGGCACTGGAAGTGAGGCAGGCACAGGAAAGCTACGCCAATTCCCTGGCCCGTTATTACGACTTCGAGTTCAATATCAAGGTCGCCGAGACCAGGCTGAAACAGCTTGTAGCCGGTTTATAGCATTTGACTTTCATACTGGTACTGATTATATTTGCAGGCCGGCCGACATTTTATTCACCGGCCGGCAATCATGGTCAAGCTGTAATCATATAAATCCTGAATTTATGGAAAAAGAAAGCATGAAACCAGGGGC
>Ga0182027_10000840_pt1 | contig 51981 bp, 51 predicted proteins | sample 712E1DmetaG_FD_121300 | JGI IMG/M metagenome (GOLD analysis project Ga0182027, IMG submission 121300) | Permafrost microbial communities from Stordalen Mire, Sweden - 712E1D metaG (Illumina Assembly) | ecosystem: Environmental > Terrestrial > Soil > Wetlands > Permafrost | place: Sweden...
GCTGCTGCTCGAGCCGGCGCTGAATCCGGTGTGGGTGTGGATGGTGCTGGGCGAACGGCCGGCCGCGCTGGCTCTGGGCGGAGGCGCGGTGATTCTTTCGGCCACGCTGGTGCACACCTGGAATGAAAGCCGGCAGGCGCCGTAAAGATTGCTACCCTTTCTCTTAGGCCGCGCTATGACGCATCGTCTCATCCTCGCCCTGCTCCTATTCGCTGCACTGGCCCGCTCGGAGCCCGCCGACTGGATCTGGACCGCGCGGTACGTCGTCACCATGGACCCGGCGCGGCGCGTCATCGAGAACGGCGCCGTGGCCATACGCGGCGATCGCATCCTGGCCGTCGGGCCGCGCGCCGAAATCGACCGGCGCTATCAGGCCGCGCAGCGCCTCGACAGGCCCGACGCCCTCATCGCTCCCGGCCTCATCAACACTCACACGCACGTCCCCATGTCGTTGCTGCGCGGGATCGCCAACGACGTGCGCCTCGAGGACTGGCTGACGAAATTCATCTTCCCGGCCGAGGCCAAAAACGTCACCGCCGAGTTCGCCCGCTGGGGCACGCGCCTGGCGTGCCTTGAAATGCTGACGTCGGGAACCACCACGTACGTGGACATGTATTACTTCGAGGACGCGATTGCCGAGGCCGACCGCGAGGCCGGGCTGCGCGCGGTGCTGGGAGAAACCATCATCGGCTTTCCCGTGCCGGACGCCCCGACGCCAGAGGATGCGCTGCGTTTCACCGAGCGCTACATCCAGCGCTTCCGCAACGACCCGCTCATCGTTCCCACCGTGGCGCCGCACGCGCTCTATACCAATTCCGCCGCGACTCTCAAGGCGGCGCGCGCGCTCGCCGACCGCTACGAGGTGCCGCTGGTGATCCACGTGGCCGAAACGCGCCGCGAACGGGACGAGGCGCTGGCGAAATGGGGCAAGAGTCCGGTGGGGGAACTCGACAGCCTGGGCATTCTGACCGGACGCACGGTGGCCGCCCACTGCGTGTGGGTGGACGACGCCGATATCGCGATCCTCAAAGCGCGCGGCACAGGCGTGGCTCACTGCCCGTCGAGCAACATGATGCTGGCAAGCGGCGTCGCGCCGGTGGTCAAAATGCTTGCCGCGGGGCTGAACGCCGGCCTCGGCACCGATGGCCCCGCCGGCAGCAATAACGATTTCGACCTCATGGAAGAGATGGACCTAGCCGCCAAGCTGCAGAAGGTGACGAGCGGCGATCCGCGGGCGCTGTCCGCGGCCCAGGCCTTCGAGATGGCCACCATCGGAGGCGCACGCGCGCTGGGGCTGGCGAAAGAGATCGGGTCGCTCGAGCCCGGCAAGCGCGCCGACCTCATCACCATGCGGCTCGACGTACCGAACGCGGCGCCGCTTTACGACGTGGTCTCGCAGATCGTTTACGCGCTCAAAGGCGCGGGCGTGCGCGATTCCATGGTCAACGGGCGGCTGCTGCTGCGCGACCGGCGCCCGCTCACGCTCGACCAGGACGCCATCCTGGCGAAGGCCGCCGAGTACGGTGCGAAGGTCAGCGAGTCGCTGAAGCACTGAATGCCGATGCGATATGTGAAGACTGCCGTGTCGCTCCCCGACGACCTGTTCCGCCTGGCGGAAGCCGCGGCTGGCCGCCTTCGGGTTTCGAGAAGCCAGCTTTACGCCACCGCGATTTCCGATTACCTCGATCGCCAGCAAGCCGGCGCCGTCACCGAGCGTTTGAACGAGATCTACTCTCGCCGCTCCTCAAAGGTGGATCCAGTGTTGCATCGGGCCCAGATGGCGTCCCTCGACAAGGACTCCGGGTAAGGCCGGCACGCGGCCCGGCTACAGACCCGCGTCGATCAAGGCTTGCGGCTGGTCCTCGAACTGTAGCCCGCCGTTGCGCTACAACGGAGGCATGAAGGCTGCACGGATTCACCAGCACGGCGGGCCGGACGTACTGGTCTATGAGGAAGCTCCGGAGCCGCAGATTCGCGCCGACCAGGTGCTGATCCGCGTGCGTGCCTGCGCGCTGAACCACCTCGACCTCTGGCTGCGGCAGGGCATCCCCGGCGTCAAACTCCCCATGCCGCACATCCTGGGCAGCGACATTGCCGGCGAAGTGGTCGAAGCGGGCGAGTTGTGCTGGCGGGTGAAACCGGGCCAGCGGGTGCTGCTGGCGCCGGGGCTGAGCTGCCGGCAATGCGCACAGTGCCTCCAGGGTGCGGACAACCTCTGTGCGCGCTATGCGGTGTTCGGCAACGGGGTCGCGGGCGGCAACGCCGAACTGGTCGCGGCCCCGGAGTATGCGGTGGTCGCCATTCCAGACGAGCTGAAGTTCGAGGAAGCCGCCGCGGTTCCGCTGGTGTTTCTCACGGCCTGGCACATGTTATTCGGGCGCGCCCGGCTGCAGGCCGGTGAGGACGTGCTGGTGCTGGCGGCGTCGAGCGGCGTGGGATCGGCCGCGGTGCAACTGGCCAAGCTGTTCCATTGCCGCGTCATCGCCACGGCCGGCGGCGACGAAAAGCTCGAGGCGGCGCGGCGCCTGGGCGCCGATCACGCGATCGACCATTACCGGCAGGACATAGCGGCCGAGGTGCGGCGCATCACGGGAGGCCGCGGCGTCGATGTGGTCTTCGAGCACGTCGGTGCGGCCACCTGGCCCAAGAGCGTGCAGACGCTCGCCCCGGGCGGCCGCGTAGTCACCTGCGGCGCCACCACCGGCGCCGACGTCAAGCTCGACCTCCGTTTCCTGTTCTTCCGGCAGCAGTCCGCGCTGGGTTCCTTCATGGGAACCCTCGGCGAGCTTCACCAGGTGCTGCCCTTCATCTTCCGCGGCCTGGTGAAACCCATCATCGACCGGGTCTATCCGCTGGCTGAGATCCGGGCCGCTCACGAGCGGCTGGAGCGCAAGGAACAGTTCGGCAAAATTGTGGTAATTCCTTAGCCTGAAGTTCTTTCCCCGCCCCGCCGATAGAGCGAAGGGCGATGGATTACTACGAAGAACTCGGAGTACGCCGTGCGGCGGAGGTGGAGGAGATCCGCAAGGCCTGGCGCAACCTGGCGCGCCTGCTTCATCCCGATCAACAGCAGGAGGAGGGTCTGCGCCTGCTGGCCGAAAGACAGATGACGCGCCTGAATGAGATCTGCGCGGTGCTGACCGACCCGGTCGAGCGTTTGCGCTACGATCAGTCCCTTTACGGCGCTCCGCCGCCGCCCCGGCCGCGGGCCGGAAGTAATCCGTATTGGATGCTAGCGGCCCTGCTCGCCATCTTTGCAGCGGCGACCGCCGCGCTATACCCGCGGCGCGCCGCACCACGGGTGGTAACGCTCGAGCCCGCGCCCGTCACCATCAGGGCAGCCCACACGGCCCCCGGGCTCGCGCCGCGGCGCGTCGTGCGCCGCGATGCTCCCGCTCCAGTGCTGCGCCGTCTGGCGCCTCCAGCCGACGAGGCGCCGTCGGTGCCCGCAGCCTCGGTCGCGCCGCCGCTGCCCGAGATCGCGGCCGCCAGCCCCGTTCTTCCGCCTCCCCCCATTCCGCTGCCCGCCGTCCTGGCGCAGCCCATGGAGAAGCCCGCTGCGGGCGTCGCCGGAGCCTGGTTCTATGCCCCGCTGAAGACCGCGTCCGGGAGCACGACGTTGTACGCTCCGGACTTCATTGAGATGTTCATCGCCGAATCGCAGGGCGCCATTCACGGACACTACCGGGCACGCTACCACGTCGGCGACTTGCCCATTTCCGGCGACGTGCGGTTCTCCTTTGAGGGCCGCGGCCAGGATGGTCCCGTGGTCCTGGCTTGGACGGGATCCGCGGGCGCGGCCGGCGAGATTCGGCTGAAACTGCTCACCGACGACACGCTTCAAGTGAACTGGCACGCCACCAAGTTCGGCGATTCGATCGGCCTGGCCTCCGGCGCCGCCATCCTCACTCGCCGCCGCGGCCTGTAGACGTCCGCTTGCTGACGCGCGCGGTTCGGTACGACAGCCCGGTGGTCAGAGCACGAGTTCACTTCGCCGGTTCGTCCACCTTCAACATTCGGTCGGCCGCCACATCCGTCAGAGTCTGGCGAATGCCGCTCGGCCAGCGGATCTCGATGGAACGGATCTTGGTCTCGCTCCCCAGCCCGAAGTGGACGAGCTTGTCGCTCGAGGACATGAACCCGACGCTGATCGCGACATGGTTATACAACGCCCGGCCGGAGGCGGTGGTCAGCTTCACCTTCGCCCCGATCGCGTCGCGCGCGCTCTTGTGCCCCACCAGGCTCAGCTCCAGCCAATGGTTGCCGCTATCGGCGCCGTTCATCAGAATGCGCGGCGACTCGTTGAGCGAGGTCACCACGATATCGAGCGACCCGTCGTTGTTCAAGTCGCCAAAGGCCGAGCCGCGCTGGTAGCCTTTGTGCAGGAAATCCTGGCCCATCTGGTCGGAGACATCCACGAACGAGCGGCCCTCGACATTCTCGAACATGCTATCGTGCTGCGGCGACTTCTCGTTCACCTCGTCCACGTCTCCGTTGGACGAGTAGATGTCCTTCCACCCATCGTTGTTGTAATCGATGAAACCGTTGCTCCAACCCGAATAGGGCACGCTCAGCTTGCGGATCTGCGCGGCCGACGAATAGAACAGGAACATGTCTCCACGGTTTTTTAAAAGCGCCCAGATCTGACCCGCCAGGTTGTTGTAGAAGATGTCGACCTTGCCGTCGTTGTCGAAGTCCTTGGCGTCGCAACCCATCGACGATCCGACATGCGCGTTGTCGTTGTAGGCGACGCCCAGTTCCAGCCCCTTCTCTTCGAACGTCCCGTTGCCCCGGTTCATGAAGAGGGAGTTGGGCTCGGTGTCGTTGGCGATGAACACGTCCGGCCAGCCGTCGTCGTTGAAATCGGCGATGGCGATGCCCATACCCTTGGCCGGCGACGCCGCTAACCCGGACTTTGCGGTCACGTCCTCGAACTTCCCGTGACCCAGATTGTGATACAGCCGCGGCGGGACGCTGGGATAACGCCGCGGATCGCAGTAATAGTCCTTGCTGTCCATGGTGCAGCGGTAATCCAGCTTGGGGTTCCATACGGTGTAGTCGGACACGATCAAGTCGAGCAAACCGTCGTTGTCGTAGTCGAACCAGGCGGCCGCTACGCTGAGGGTGTTGTCGGGCTTCCCGCCGATTCCGGAGGCCGCCGTCACGTCGGTGAACGTGCCGTCGCCGTTGTTGTGGTAGAGCGTATTGCGCTGGGCGCCGCAGATGAAAAGGTCCTCGTAACCGTCGTTGTCGTAGTCGCCCACGGCCACGCCGAAGTTGTAGCCCAGCCCCTCTCCGGCCAGTCCGGCGCGGGCCGTCACATCCTCGAACGTGCCATCGCTGGTCTGGTGCAGCAGGCAATTGTAGAAAGACGGGTCGGTCTTTTTCAACTCCGGAAAATGGGCGCCGTTGGTAAAGAAGATGTCCAACCGGCCGTCGTTGTCGAAATCGAAGACGGCGACCCCGCCGCACATCGGCTGGGGAAAATACTTCCGGCCGGGCAACCCGTTTTCGGTCTTGTAGGAGATCCTCGAGCGAGGGGCGACGTCGACAAACCCGGACCGCTTGGGCGCCTCGGCCGGCTTTCCGGAGAACGCAAAGAGCACCAGCGCCCCTAGCGCCGCAGCGCCCACCGCGGCGGCGCGCTTCAGGCGAGCCTCCGGCGAGCCCGCCTGCCGCTGCTAAGATGAGGGTTCCGAGGCATGCGACTCCTGCTCTCGATTGTATCCGGTGTCTGCGCCCTTCTGGCGGCGACCGCGGCCGGCACCATCGCCTTCGAAGAGATCGCCCAGCGGTCCGGCCTCGTCTTCACCACCAACAGTTGTCCGACGCCGCAGAAGAACCAACCGGAGACCATGGTGGCCGGGGTCGCGCTGTTCGACTACGACAACGACGGCTATTTGGACGTCTATTTCGTCAACGGCGCGGCCATCCCCTCGCTCAAAAAAGAAAGCCCGGCCTACTGGAATCGTCTGTTTCACAACAACCGCGACGGAACGTTCACGGACGTGACCGAAAAGGCGGGCGTCGCAGGCGCCGGTTACGGCATGGGCGTCGCGATCGGCGACTATGATAACGACGGGTGGCCGGACATCTACGTCGTCAACGTAACCGGGAACCAGCTCTTTCACAACAACCACGACGGCACCTTCACCGACGTCACCGCCAGGGCCGGCGTGGGCGGAGGGATTCTCGACGGCAAGAAAATGTGGTCCGTCTCGGCCGCCTGGGTGGACTACAACAACGACGGACTGCCGGACCTTTTCGTCTCGAATTACTGCAAATGGGAAGTGAATAAGGATCCGTTCTGCGGACCCAGCACTTCGAAACGCGCCTATTGCCACCCCAAGAACTACGAGCCTCTACCGAACACGCTCTACCGCAACAACGGCGACGGAACGTTCACCGACGTTTCCAAGGAGACCGGCATTGCCCAGCATTTCGGCAAGGGCATGGGCGCCGTCATCGCCGATTACGACGGCGACGGTTTCATGGACATCTTCGTCGCCAACGACAACCACGCCAACTTCCTGTTCCACAACCTGGGCGGCAAGCGCTTCGAGGAAGTGGCCTTCGAGAGCGGCGTGGCCTATCCGCAGGGCGCCAACGACATCTCGGGAATGGGCGCCGACTTCAAGGACGTGGACAATGACGGCCGTCCCGACATCTGGCACACCGCCGTCGAGAACGAGTCCTTTCCGTTGTACCTGAACCGCGGCGGCGGCGTGTTCATGGAGGTCACCGCACCGAGCCAGCTCTTCCGCACGCGCACCATGTCCGGCTGGGCCAACGGGATCTTCGATTTCGACAACGACGGATGGAAGGACCTGTTCGTCGCGCGCGGGAATGTGCTCGACAACGTGGCCCTGTTTTCCAACCGCACCTACGAAGAGCCGAACACGGTGTTCCGCAATCTTGGGAATGGCAAGTTCGAGGATGCCAGCGCGGGCGCCGGCGCCGATTTCAAGCTCGCGGCGCCGCATCGCGGAGCGGCTTTTGGGGACCTCGACAACGACGGCCGCATCGACGCAGTCGTCACCGTTCTGAACGGCAAGGCGAAGTACTTCCACAACGTCACGCAAAACGGCAATCACTGGATCCTATTGAAGCTGGTGGGCACGAAAAGCAACCGCATGGGCCTGGGCGCTCAGATCCGCATCACCGGCGAGGACGGCAGGAAGCAGTACAACGAGGTGACCACCGCAGTGGGCTACGCCGGTTCGAGTGATCCGCGGGTTCATTTCGGGCTGGGAAGCTCGAAGACGATCCGCGAGATCGAGATCCAGTGGCCCAGCCGCATCCGCCAGGTGCTGCGCAACGTCACCGCCGACCGCGTTCTGACAGTAGAGGAACACGAGTAAGGCCCGGGCTCGCCGCGTCAGCAAGCGGACGTGTGAGGGTCCGCTCCCTCACGGTCGCGGTTCGGTACCGGATGCGGAACCGCGCGCGTGAGCGAGCGGACGCTGGCCTAGCGCCCAGGCTTGCCGCCACCCGGGGTCACCTGTAGCGTCATCTCCTGCCTGTTGCGGACCACCGTGACGGGGACGGGCTTGCCCGGTCCGGCCTCACGCAGCAGGTTCGTGATCTGACCGGGGCTGCCGACTTCGCCGCTGCCGATTTTGACGATCACGTCCCCGGCCTTGATTCCAGCCTTGGCCGCAGCCGACCCTTCGGCCACGGAACGCACCAGCACTCCCTGCTTCACGCCGAAGAACTCGCCCAGTTGCGAGCCCACCGGTTCGGTCTCGACACCCAGGCGGGGGCCGCGGCCGTGCGACTCATCCGCGTTGTCAGGCCCGTGCATCTGCCAGTCCCAGTGCATCTTCTGCATGTCGTCCTTGAGCTTCTGCATGTCGTGCTGGAACTGCGAATCCGGCCCGAACTGGCCTTCCATCTCGTGCCTGAACTTGGAATCCGGCCCGAACTCCTTCTGCATGTCCTGTTGGAACTTGGAATCCGGACCGAACTGGTGCTTCATCTCCTCGCCCATCTTTGACATGTCTTCGGCGAACTTGGGATCCATGTGCATGAATGCCTTGCGGTCGCCGACCGTTGCGGAGAGGGTCTTGGTGTTGCCTCCCCGGTTGATGAGCAGCTTCACCGTGCGTCCCGGCGGCGTCTCGCGCACCAGGCGGACGAACTGCTCGACGCCCTCCACGCGCTGACCGTTGAATTCGAGTACGACATCCTCTTCCTGCACGCCGGCCTTGGCGGCCGGACTGTCCTCACCTACGTGCGTCACCTGAACGCCATGCGGCTCCGCGATCTTCAGTTTCCGGGCCGACTCCGGATTGAGTTCCTGGACACCGATACCCAAATAGCTGCCCTTTCCCGCGGCATACCAATTCATTGGCTGCGGAGGGGGCATCACGCCCGCTGTCGGCGGCACAGGCGGCACAGGAGGCGCCGGTTGTGCGGCTTGAGCGAGGACTGCAAGCTCCTGCTCGATTTCTGCGCGGACCACCTCGACATCGCGTGCCGGCGGAACCGGCGGCATCGGCTGCATGCCCTGGGGGAGCATTTCGCCGGGAGCGTCCGGAGCGCCGGGGCCAGCGGGCGGCGGAGGCGGCAAGGGCCGCGGCGCCGGCATCGACATGGCTTGACGGCCCTGGGGCGCGGGAGGCGCCGGAGGCGCGGCATCTTGAGAGGCGGCCATCCCTGTCCCGGCGATGGCCAGCAGAATTGGAACAAAAAACCGTTTCATTGTATTTGGCTCCGTTTTCTATTTTGGGCGACGGAGATAGATCGTCCCGCCCGCGGTGGTGAGCCGCAGCAGAGGTCCGCCTCCGTTGAGCGCCACCTCCGCAACCGATCCCGCGCCGGCCCGCGGATGAACCGTGCCGAAATCGGACACGATCCGCTGGCCTGCCGAAGTCGAATTGACAGTTTGTACCGTCACCCGAAGATTGGACGGAATCAGGACCGTAATGTCACCGTTGCTGGTCACCAGCGTGGAGCTGTCGATCTTCTGGACACCCGAAAGATCCGCCAGAATGCTTCCCGTCCGGGTGACGGCGCGCAGGCCGCCCGAGGTCGCTTGCAGCTGAATCGTTCCGGTCTCGGATTCGCACTGAACGTCCGCCGACGCGCGCACCCGGATCGACCCGGTCCCGGTTTCGATCCTCACCGGGCCACCGGATTGGATCACATCGACCAGCCCGCGCATAGCGGCGGCCTGCACCCCGCGATCCGCGCGCTCGACCCGGATATTCCCACCCAGTGTGCGGGCGCGCACCATGCCTCGCGCTTCACGCACCACGATCTCGCCCCCGCCCGTGGCCAGCGTCGCGTCTCCCTTGAGCAGTCCCGCCGTGATATTCCCTCCGCCGGTAAAACACTCCACGCTGCCGCCGATCTTGTCGAGCCGCACCGCTCCGCCGCCGGTCCGCACCGCCACTCCGCCGCCGATCCGATTGACGTCGACAGCGCCGGCGGCCGTGGCGACACGAGCCGCGCCGTCCATGTCTGAGATCTCGATCGCACCGCCGCGCGATTCTACCGACGCCTCGCGGAGCTTCCTCGGGACGAGGATATGGAGGTCCGCGGCCGTTCGTGGATCCGGCCCCGTGACCTCCAGAACAGTCCGGGCGCCCTCGCGCACCGCCTTCACCGTAATGGCATCGAGCAACCCGCGGGCCGAGGCCTCATCCGGCGCCCGCACGCGCCGCTTGAGCGAGTACGCGATGTCAGTGCGCTGCTCGCCCTGGATGTGCACCGCTCCCGCGGTGACCACCTTCACGGTCTCGCCGGCGGCCACCGAACCGGTGAGGGTGTCCACCCAATATCCGCCTTCGCGTGCCAGCCCCGAACTTGTTTGCGCCAGCGCCGCTACGGCGAATGCCTGCGCCAGCCATGCGGTCCGAATCATCAGAAAGTCCCCACCGATGCGTTCATATCCTCAAGCGCCCGCTGGCAGCGCAGGCGCACGTAGCTATTGTTCTCTTTCTGTACTACCCTCTGCAGCACGCCGGCGGTCATCTCGCCCCTGTGCTCCACCAGCAGGTCGATGGCTTGCGCGCGCACGCCCGGGTTGTCGTCCGCCAGCAGCACCTGGGTCAACGCCGCGCGCACGTCCGCCTCTCCACCGTAGGGCTTGAGTGCATCCAGGGCCTTCAGCCGGACGCCTGGATTGGAATCGTGCTGCAACGCGTAAAGAAGCACCGGCCGCAATTCACCGGAGGACTGATCGGTCTTCAGCGCGTCCATCGACTCGGCACGCAGGCCGGCATCGGAAGACTCGCGCGCAGCCGCCAGCAGCAGCCTGCGAATCTGGTCGTCGTTCACGGTGCCGGACAGCGTCCGCTGGCGTGTTTCGTCCACCACCAGTTGCACGCGCCCGGCCGGTCCGGGTTCGAGATAGCGCACGCGCATGACCCCGGGTTCGGCCGACAGTCCGGCGAGCTGCTGTTGCGGCTCCGCCGGCTTTGAAGCGGTCAACCGGGCCCCGAAGAAGCCCAGCGCGACCAGTGCCAGGGCGGCGGCCGGCCGCGCCAGCACGGCGATCCGCAGATCCGACAGGCTCCGTAGCCACTCGCCGAAGCCCGCCCGCGGCATCGCGGCGTTCTCGAGCCGAAGCGCCAGATCGCGCCGCGAGCGCGCCAGCAGCGCGGGATCGACTTCCACTTCGCGCCGGCTGAGCGCCGCCTGCACCCGCTTCTCCTTCTCGAATTCCCCCTGGCAATCCGCGCAGGCTTCCAGATGATCCTGGAAGCTCTGCTCCTCTTCGATGGTCAACTCGCCGTAGAGAAACAGCGCTGCATTCTTTTTCACCGATTGGCAGTTCATACAAAATCTCCCAACGCCACCCGCATCTTCTGCGTGGCGCGAAACAGGCACATCTTGGCGGCCTCTTCGGTAGTGCCGAGAGACTCGCCGATGGCCCTGAGCCGCATGCCCTGGTAATGCCGCAGCTCGAAAACCAGGCGCTCCTTGGCCGTGAGTTCCGCCAGCACCTTCTCGATGCGCGAATTCAATTGCCGGCTCATCAGCGAGCGCTGCGGATCGCCCAGTTCCCTGCCCTCCGCCACCATGTCCATCCGGTCCCGCGGTCCCTCTTCGGTCTGGACCACCGAGGATTCCTCGCGCCGCGTCTTCCGTTTGCGCATCTGGTCCAGGCACAGGTTCGTGACAATCCGGTACAGCCAGGTGCTGAAGCTCGCGTCCAACCGGAACTGGCGGATATTCTTGAACACCCGCAGGAACGCTTCCTGGTAAACGTCGTAAGCGTCCTCGGGCGAGCGAAGCAGGTTCATGGCGATTTGAAGCACACCACGGTCATAGGTGTGAACCAGTCGCTCGAAGGCTTCGTGGTCGCCTTTCTGAGCGGCCCGGATCAACGCCGCCTCATCCGCGTCTATGGGCGAGGGCCGGTTCATGGCCGGCGCGGCTTCTGAATTCACGAAATGACCGCCACCTGCCAGGTTGGACGGCTCTCTGAGGAAAGTGTAACGCCATGAGCCACCTCCGCGCCCTCGAACCCCCTCTGGTAACATAAACACGGGGGTTTTCGGCCGCTCCATGAACTCCATCGGCGAAAGACTCCGCCAGGAACGCCTTCGACAGGGGTTGGATCTCAACCAGATCGGCGAACTGACGAAAATCGGCTCGCTCATGCTGGAAGCCATCGAGGCGGATGACTTCGACAAGCTACCTGGCAGCTTCTTCGCCCGCAGCTTCGTACGGCAGTATGCCCGCGCCTTGGGACTCGACGAAGAGGAATTCGAGACCGAGCTGATGCGGGTGGCGGGGTTCGGTCACCCGGCATCGGAACAGTCTCAGGCCGGTGTGCCGGAAATCGTCCTGCGGCCGGAGCCGATGCCTGCCGCGCGAAGCGGCACCAACAGGCACCCCCTCGGCTCCCTGATTGCGTTCGTGCTGATCCTGGCGGCGTGTTCCGCCATTTACACCCTCTGGCAGAAGACGCGCGCGACTGCGGCGAAATCGCAGCAGAGCTTGATCGCCAGCCAGACGCCAACGCCCGCGCCCGAGGCGACGCCCTCCCCCTCTCCAGCGGCCACTCCCACCGCGACACCGGTCGAGGCTCCCGTTGAGGAGCCGACCGCGACACTGCCGCCAGAGGCGGCGGCCGAACCGCCCGCCGTGGTCGCTCCCAAGCCCGAGCGGCCCCATCCTGCGCCCTCGGCCGCGGAGCCCGCAGGCATCCATCTGGAGCTCCGAGCCACCTCCCAAGCCTGGGTGCGGGTCGTCAGTGACGGCAAGACCGTGTACAGCGGAGTGCTCCAGCCCAACGAAGCACGGGTCTTCGAAGGCAACACCCTGGTGACGCTTCGCGCGGGCAACGCCGCCGCGCTGGCCGCGACTTTCAACGGGAAGCCGCTAGGCGAGCTCGGTCCGGAGGGGCAGGTCCGCACCATCCAGTTCACGCCGTCCGGATTCGAGGTCATTGCCCCGGCCGACCAGCCCTGAGCGCCGCGGCTGTCTCCAGAAGACGCCTCCCGACGCGCTGACGTTCTCCAGAATCTGGTCCTTTGTCAGCTCGCGCGTAATCTCGCACCGGCCTGCTCCGGCGAAGTCCGTCGAATCGACATGGAGCGACTTGTGATAGCAGTCACCCGCGCAGTTCCACTTGGCGAAGCAGTCGCGGCATAGCTCGCGGTGTTCGACGGTCTGGGCCCGCAGGTTGGTGTAAACCCGTTCGTCGAAGTCGTAGCCGGATTCCGCGTTGGCGGGCCGGCCATAGAAGAACCGGTCCGCCCACCGCTGGCTTTCGTCCGCCACCTCATGACAGGCGCTGACGTTGCCCGCCGGCGAAACGCAGAAATTGTCGTTCGCCACTCCGCAGAAGCGGTTGGTCAGAGTTCCCACGCGGGCGCCCGAAAAGCGCAGCAGCCGCGCCGCCTTGGCGGAGGTGCGCCGGGCCGCGCGGAACGCCTCAATGAAGGCGGCGGTCTCGGCACCGGCCTCGTCCCGGCCCCGTCCGAAGCAATAGACCGGCTCCACCTGAATCGCGCGGGGCTTGAATCGCGCGCACAGAAAAGCGACCGACTGCGGCAGCAGCGGGACGGACGCGGCGGTCGCGGTCATGCGGATGGAATAGCGGAAGCGGGCGGCATCGAAAGCCCGCAGGGTGGCGAGCACGCGAGCGCTCGATCCGCCGCCCGAGGCCTGGGGCCGGCCGGCGTCCTGTACCTCGGGCAACCCGTCGTAGGACACCATCGCGCTGGTCATGTGCGCGGCGATCCACGCGCTCTGGCCGGCGTCGAGCACGCCGTTGGTGGTCAACGAACTCCGAAGGCGGAGGCCTTTGGCGTCCGCCACCCGCCGGGCATAGAGATGCGATTCCTGGAGCAGCGTCCAGTGCCGCGTCGGCTCCCCGGCCCCGTGATAGGCCACCTCAAAAGACGAAGCGTGCACCGCCGCCGCGTTACCGGCCACAAAATCGATGGCGCGCCGCGCCGTTTCGGGCTGCATGAACGCGGCGGGCGAGTCCCCCGATGCCGCGTAACAGTACCGGCAGCGAAGATTGCAGGCGCTGGTCAGAAGCAGGGTGGCCGTGCGGGGGCGTGGCGGTCCTGAGAGCCGGGTCGCGGGCGGTTCCTCGACGGGCCCGCCAAGGATGCCTGAGCTCAAAAGAAATTCAAGCAGGGCGGGATCGATGCCGCCGGCATCCGCACCCTCCTGGAGCTTGCGAAGCAGGTCCGCCAGCGCGGCATTGCCGGCCAGCGCCGCACGCCGCAGCGGAGCGTAGATCAGAACTTCCGAACCGCCCAGCGGAATGACGAACAATTCCGTAATCACGCGAGGTAGTAAGGACGCCGCGGAGGCGCTCCCGGTTACCCCTCCGGCTCAATCGCCCTGCGGCTGTGCGCCAGTCTCGAGTTCCAGCCGCGCGCCCTTCGCCACCTTCCCGTTCCACTGTGTGAAGGACTGCCTCACGATGCGCAAGATCGGACCGCGGTTGTGCGCAATCACCTTCAGCCAGCCCCAGGCGCCCTTCGGCGGGAAGTAGATGCCGCGGAAAAAGATGCGCGCAATCATGTGGCTGATCTTGTACGGGACGGGCTCATCCGCGATCGACTCCAGCGCCCTGGCCGTCTCCGCGGAACTGTAAGAGCCGAACCAGGCGGAACGGACCTCCGCTTGCACTTCGGCGATGGTCATCTTCAGCGGCGTGTGGGCCATTTGAAAGGGCGCAAACTCGAGCCAGTGTTTCGGCCTCGTCAGCCGGCCCTCTTTCTGGAGGCGTTCGTAAAGCGGCGTCGCCGGGAACGGCGTGATTTGCCCGAAGACGGGCAACACCGGAGGCCAGTCGCGTATCTGGGCGAGCGTGCGCTCGGCGACACCGGTAGTGTCGTTGTCGAGACCGAAGATGAAGGACGTGATCGCGTAGACGTTTCTCTGCGCCAGCCGGTTGAGCACGGCCGCGTATTCGCCGGGTTTGTTGAAGCTCTTGTTCACGCTGGCCAGGTTGGCCGGGTCGAGCGACTCCATGCCGATGAAAATCCACTTGCCGCCCGAGTCCGCGATCAGGTCCACCAATTCCTGGTCGCGTAGCAGGTTGGCGCTGATCTGGGCGACCCAGGCGAGTTGCGCGCCGGCGGCGATAATGTCTCGCAGCAGCGCCTTGGTTCGCTTCACGTTGATGGCGAAATTGTCATCGACGAAGAACACAGCGATCTTGCCCTTGGTGCCCTGCGCGCGCGCCTTCAGCCGCAGCATTTCGTCCACGATGCTCTGGTTCGAGCGGAAGCGGATCGAATCGCCGAAAAAGCCCGTCACGGTGCAAAAGTCGCAGCCGTAGGGGCAGCCGCGCCCGGATTCGATGGGGATGATGTGGAACGTCTCCCACGGAAACTGGAATCGGTGCATGAGCGCGCGAAAGAAGCCGGAGATCCGGTTGAACTGCCTCAGGTCGAGCGACTGCCACGGGATCTCGGGGTACTCCTTCAGAGTCGGCTTGTGCTCTTTCCCGGACTCGTCGACCGGGGTGTAGATTTCCTTCAGCCGGCCGGCGGCCGCGTCAGCGATGATCAGCGGCCAGGTCTCGTCGGCCTCGCCCAGTGCCACGGCGTCGGCATGGCGGGGGCCACCATCCCTGCCAAGCGCTTCGTCGGGCGCCTCGGTGACGTGAGGTCCGCCCATCACCACCGGCACCCCGGCGGCGCGCACGGCATCGGCGACGCGATAGGCCTTGGCCACCATGCGCGTCATGGCCCCGATCCCGACCAGCCCCACATTGTTGTCGAGAACGTAGCGCACCAGTTCGGCATCGCTCATGGGCTGGGTGTTGCCGTCGATCAGCAGCACCTCGTGATTCGGAGGCGTCAGCGACTGGAGCAGAAACATCCATAGGTGTGGCATGAAATTCTTCGTCACACCGTTGTCCGGGCAATAAAGCAGTATTTTCATCGATTGACAACTTCCGTTACAGGGTCTCCGGTCAGCAGCGTTGCCGGGCTGGCTGCCGGCTCGTTCGCCACCGGCCAGTTGCGGCGCTCCACGATCGATTGGGGTTCGTAGGTGAAGCCGCGGGCGAGACGCTTTTCTTCGCGAATCGTAGTCCACAGCAAAACCGGGCCGAGGAGGTAGCTGACCAGGCGCGAGACGAGACCGAACTCGCGGCCGATCTCCTGGCGCAGGGCGTGGATCTCGGCGCTCACGGCCGGATTGCTCTTCTTGAGGCGGTGTTCCATGGCCCAGAGCAGACCGCCGTAAGCGCCGCGCAAGGGGCGCACTTCCCACTGGAACCGCTCGCGGATGCGCGGGTCGGGGTGGTTCTTGTATCGCCGCCATCCTTCGAGCGTGGTGCGGCAGATGCGGAAAAGACTCGGGCCGTTGCGCTCGAAGTCGCGGCGGAAGGCCCAGTCCAGCCAGCGTTTGGAATCGTCGCGGGAAATGGCCGCGTGGCGGAAGTTGAACCGGTCCTGACCGTGCATGTCGGCCACGTCCAGGCCTTCGAGCATGCGGCCCTGGCTCAGCATTTCGGAGTAGAGCGGCGTGCCGGGGGCCGGCGTGTACAGCATGAACTGGTGGAAGTCGGTCTGGTGTGCCACTGCGTGCTCGATTTCCATTTCGATGTTCTGAGGCGTGTGGTGCTCGAGGCCGATTATGGTGGAGCCGAGCAGCTTGATGCCGTGCGAGTGCAACTCGCGCGCCAGTGTCAGGGTATCACTTCCGTGGAGCTTCTCGTAGGAGGCCTGCGGCGACTCGAGTCCCATCCAGATCCAGGAGATGCCCAAGCCCACCAATTCCTCTGTCGAATACTGCCGAATGGCGTTGGCCGAGGCGAAGACGTACAGCGCCCAGGCCTTGTTCGCGCGCCGCATGCGGTCCAGCAACTCGAGAGCCCGCTTGCGGTAGAGCAGGAAGTTCTCATCCATGATGAAAAACGACCGCGCCTTGAGGGCCGACTCGGCCTCCGACATCACGCCAAACAGCTCATCTCCGGTCTCGTAGAAGTTGTGGAACTTGCCCTTCCCACCGAAGAAGGCGGACGTGGTGCAGAAGTTGCAGCCCATCGGGCAGCCCACGGACGGAATGATCGTCGCCGCCACGGAGCTTTCCGATTGCGGGTCGCCGATGCCCATGGCGCGCGCTCCAAATCCCGACACGATATGCGGATGGCGAATGGGCGCCTTCTCGTCTTCGCCCAGGTAGCGGCGCATCCAGGAAATGCCCTCGCCGCGGACAAGGTGGTCCGCGTCCACCGTCTGCCCGATGTCGGAGAGGGCCGTGACATGGCCGCCCACCACGATCACAGCTCGCGGCGCGATGCGGCGCACCATGCGGCACATCTCGCGCAGCTTGCCGAGGTTGACGATGATGGAGGAAATACCCACGATGTCGTACCCGCCCGCGGCCAGCTCCCGCCCGAAGATCTCGCGCGTAGGGAAATCGAGCACCGTGCAGGGGGCGGAGATGTTCTGCTGGATCATCATGAGGCCCCAGGAGCGGTGGAACATGCGCAGCGAGAACGCGCCCTGCTCACGCGTCACCTGGTTGTGGTACAGCTCCATGGGGTTGATGCGGCGGCTGCCGAACTCGTCGTCCTGGGCATAGGGTCCGAAGACGGAGGTGAGCAGGACGCGCGCGCGCGCTCCCTTGGGGTGGCGCGCGTCGTCAGACACGCTGTGCGCTCCGCAAGGCCGTCGATCGTTGCATATAAGGGCGGAGCATCTCGCCGACCCTCTGCACCAGTGCGCGGGCCAGAAGGGGCTTGGGCAGGAACGAGGTGCCTGGGGGCAATGCAGTCACGAAGAACCCGGACATGAACAGAGTCCTCGTCTCCGGATGTTGGCGCTTCAGGGCGCGGTGCAGTTCGCAACCATCCAGGCGCGGCATGGCCAGGTCGGTCAGCAGCAAGTGGATCGGCCAGGGATGCTGGGCAGCAACTTCCAACGCTTCGACGCCATCGACGGCTGCGAGCACGGTATGTCCCTGCGCCTCAAGAACCTTCCCGACGTAAGCGCGGACCGCCTGCGCATCCTCAGCCACGAGAATCGTGAAGCCGGTCGCTACACCGGTAAAACCGCTCATCATGCACCCCCGCCCAGAGAGGGGCATTCCCGAAAGCACGCCGTTCGCCAGGGAGGGCATCCACCTGCCTGCACAGCGCTCGATCTAAATGCCTTACTTCGATGCTAAGCCGCGACCGACAGGCGCTGGAACTGGGTAAATGTCTAGTTCTGGGCTCGCGCGCGTGACCGCGCCGCGTCACCCGATGCTGCCGCTCGAGCGCCCGGGATGTAGTTCCGGGCCGCCCAGGCGCGGCCATCCGCGGCCTGGAGGACCCAATATCCGTGCGTCTCGAGCGCACGCCCGACCGAACCGCCGCTTCGTCGTCGGCAACCAGGATGGTCAGCCCGGGAGGTGCCTCAATCAAAGAAAGCGCGGGGCGTTTGCCCGGGGAAGGCATTCGCCCCGCACGAGGTTGTCAAGATCACTCCTGGGTAGGATACTAACCTGCAACGGCAAGCTATTGGAACTAGGTAGATGCCTAGTGCTGCGACCGCGTGATCAGCTTTGTCCGTCGCATACGCTCGCGGTTCCGTATCGGCTCGAACCGCGACGGTAAGGGAGCGGACCTCGCGGCCAGAGCGCTAGTCTCGGTCTCGAGGCACTTCAGAGACAGGACGCTAGGCCACGGGCCCCCGGAGAGCCTCGTGCACCTTGCCCAACAGTTGCCCTGCCGCGAAGGGTTTGGGCAAAAATGGGGTACCAGGAGGCAACGAGGCGTCAGAACCACCCGACATGAAGAGCGTTCTGGCCTCCGGACGCCGGCAGCTCAGGCTGGCACTCAACCCATGGCCGTCCAGACGAGGCATTTCGATATCGGTCAGCAGCAGGTCGATCAGCCCGGAGTGCTGGGCGGCCACTTGCAGCGCTTCGAGGCCATCGACGGCTGCGAGCACGTTATATCCGAACCGTTGGAGGGACTCCACGACGCAGGCCAGGACCTCGGGCGCATCTTCGGCCACCAGAATTGTCGTCTGTCCCGGTTCACGGCGGTCACGAGGACCTGGCCGGACAACGGGCCGATTTCGTGCGCTGAATGGCATCGATGCTCCTGACTGACTCAGCCGGGCGGCCTAGCGGGTAGGCCAAGGCCGCCCGGGTGCCCCGCCCAGGGGGGATACGGGCTGTCCGAAGAAGCGCGACGTCGATCAGAACACCGCGCCAGAGAACATCTAGGGAGAATAATACCCTTTAGGTTGCTAACGAGGAACTAGGCAAGTCGCTAGTTCTTGTCCGAGCGCTCAGTTTCCGGCCAGGCCGTGTTCAAGAGCGTACTTAGTGAGTTCAGCAGTACTGTGAAGTCCGAGTCTCCGCATTACGTTTGATTTATGAAATGCCACGGTTTTTGCGGAAACATTAAGGATTGCCGCAATTTCCTTAACGGCGTGTCCTTCCGCCACCAGTTGGACCACTTCGCGCTGCCGCTCGGTAAGTTCACCGGTGACCTCCCCGGGCCAGACGGGCGAAACGGTCGCGTCGCCCAGGATGTCTTTTCTCACCAGGGGCGTGATGTAGGTGCGGCCTTTGAGCACCTCCTGGATGGCAGACTCCAGTTCCATTGAGGCGCAGCGCTTCAGGACGTACCCCGAGGCGCCCGCGCGGAATGCCCCGTTTACATACGTGGCATCCGCATGCATGGTCACGAATATCAGCTTGGTATCCGGAACCGTCTTTCGTAATCTGCGGGCGGCTTCCACGCCATTCAGGAGTGGCATCGAAATATCGAGCAGAATGATGTCCGGCTTCAGTCGCTCCGCAGCCTGCAGCAGCGACCGGCCGTCCTCCACCGCTCCCACCACCTCACATTCCGGCTCCAGGATTCGTCGAAGACCATCGATGACCAGCGTGTGGTCGTCGGCAAGCAGGACGCGCGGCCGCCTCACAGTGCCGTCCCGTGCAGCGGGACGCGAACGTCGATCTCGGTGCCATGACCAAGCCTGGCATCGATCGACACGCTCCCCCCCACCAGGCGCACCCGTTCGCGAATGCCGACGATGCCCAGACCGGCCTGATCCGTCACCGCATCGGGGTCAAACCCTTCGCCCTTGTCGATCACCGAAAGGACCAGCCCTTTCTTGTCCCCCTTGAGCGACAGGGTCGCTGCCCTGGCTCCGGAATGCTTGGCAACGTTGTGCAAACATTCTTGCGCGACCCGATAGAGACACAAAGATACGTCGAAGGGAATGGACCTCGGCACGCCGCGATGTGTGAATTTGATGCGGATGGGATACAGCTTCGAGAAGTCGGGGCAGTAGGACTCCAGGGCCGCGACCAGCCCGAAGTGCTCGAGCGAAGAAGGGTGAAGCTGGTGCGCCGCGCGGCGCAGGTCATCCGAGAGTCGTTCCACGCGCTCGCGCAGGGATCGGAGCTGGTCGCGGACCAGGTCGGGGGAGGCGGGTAAGTCCTGCTCTAACAGGTTCACCTCGTTGGCCAGCATGGCCATCCTCTGGTTCATGTCGTCGTGCAACTCCCGCGCCAGCCGTTTGCGCTCCTCTTCCTGGGTAGTGAAGAGGCTTGCCGTCAGTCTTCTGAGTTCCTCCTGGCTGTGCCGTAGCGCGTCTTCGATGAGCTTGCGCCCGGTGATGTCGAGGCCGGTGCTGAGGACGCGGGTGACCGAGCCGTCCGCTGCGTGGTGCGCCAGGCTCGACCATGCAATGACTCGCCGCGTTCCGTCCTTTCGAATCCAGGAACTCTCGTGACTGGTCGCCGTTCTCGTGCCGTCGCGCAGGGCTGTGAAGATGGCTGCCGCCTGGTCAACTTCTTCCGGCGCGAGCAGAATATCGGCCAGCCGCTTGTTCTTCACTTCCTTCAACGAGTATCCCGACGTTTCCTGGCAGGCCGCATTGAAGCCGGTAATGGAGCCATTGGGGTCACGGATCACAATTAAGGCGCCGGAGAGATCCAACAGGGTGGCCGAGAGATCTCTCTCGGCAACCGCCTGGTCGCGCGACAGTCTCACTAACTCGAGCCCGCGCTTCATCGCATCGACGTCCAGGAGCGCCATCAGCACGCCGCCAGTCTTGTTCGCGGCGGACGTATGCGGCCTCATGCGCAGCGAGTACCATCGTCCATCCCGCCCCTGGACGTCTCGTTCGACCATGCGGACCTTGTCGATCACTTCCGAAATCAGCCGGTCCAGTTCGGGGACGTCGATGTTGGGCTTGATATCGCTAATTGGCCGGCCTATGTCGCTGGGGATCAGATTCAGCAGCTTTTCCGCGGCCGGGGTGAATCGCCGGATTCGCCGGTCGGCCCCCAGGATCACGATCGGGATGTCGACCCCGACCAGCAGATTGCTCAGGTCGTCGGCGATTTGACCCAGTTCCGCATTGCGATTCTGCAGTTCCTCGTTCAGGGTGGTCAACTCTTCGTTCGATGACTGCAGCTCTTCCTTGGCGGTCTCCAGTTCCTCGTTGGTGGCTTCCTGGCTTTCGATGATCGACTGTAACTGTTCGCGGGTGGACGTCAGTTCGTGCGTGAGCAGGGCCAGGTGCTCGGCTTCCTTGGCGGGGCTTGAGCGAGCCGATGCCTTCCGCCCGGACTCCTCGATCAGAATCAGAAAATCGGGCCACTTCGCGCGGCGCTCATTGATCGGGATCACTTCCACATCGACGGTTCGTGAATCGCCCTCATGGCCGAGGCGGATTCCTTCCCGGCGAACCGGGGTCTTCTCCTTCTTCGCCTTGTGGAGCGCCGCACGCAGGTCCAGCCCCAGGCCCTCGCGCACCAGTTTGAAGAGGTGCAGACTGGCCGCCCCTGCCGCCGGTTGCAGATACGGTCCCGTGTGTCCCTGGAAGTGAATCACCTGCAAATCCGAATCCACCACCAGCGCCGCCAGCGCGCGCCGCTGCCAAACCAGACGCTCCACGGAGTTATACAGCTCGGGCGCCGAGCCCGGTTCCGCCCGCGTCAGGATGGGTGCCGGCTTCTCTCCGCGATCGGCCGGGGCCAGCCCCGGCGGCACAACGACCGCAACTGGATTCGGCGAATAGATCTTGCTCTTACGGTCGACGACCGAGAACAGACGGGCCGAGGAACCGACAGTTTCCGAGTCTCCCAACAGAAGGAATCCGCCCGGGCGGAGGGCGTAATGAAAAACCGACAGAACCTTCTTCTGCAGAACCGGGCCCATGTAGATCAGCACGTTGCGGCAACTGATCAGGTCCAGCCGCGAGAAAGGAGGATCCTTGCCCAAGTCGTGCCGGGCAAATACGCACCGGTCGCGCAACGACTTATTGATCTGATAGCCCGCTCCCGTTTTCTCGAAGAATCGCGCCAGGCGCTTCGGCGAGACATCTGCCACGGCGGCGGCGGAGTAGGTACCGAGCCTGGCTTTGTCGAGGGCGGCCGTGCTGACATCCGTAGCGAAAATCTGACACCGGGTGTCGGCGGCGCGCTTATCCAGAAACTCGAAGAGCGCGATCGCGATCGAGTAAACCTCTTCCCCCGTCGAACACCCGGGGACCCAGATCCGAATCGGATCGCCTTCCGTTCTGCCCGCCAGCAGCTTCGGGAATACGGTGCGACGCAGCGCGGCGAAAACCTCCGGCTGCCGGAAGAAGCTGGTCACGTGGATGAAAATGTCCTGGCAGAGGGCTTGCGCTTCGGCGGGGCGATCTTCCAGATACGCCGCGTACCGTTCCAGACTGTCCGTCTTTTGGAGGGCCATGCGGTGGGCGACCCGCCGCCGGATCGTGCCGGTCTTGTAGAGGCTAAAGTCGATGCCTGCCGCAGTCCGCACAGCTTGGAGGATCCTGCTGAAACCATTCGAGCGGTCGATGGGCTCCGGCGCCTCGCCCGCGACGGCCCTTTGGGCAGAGGGTGAGCGCGCCAGCCGGACCAGCTCGCGGGCAATCCCTTCGGGTGGCAGAACAAAGTCCACGCATCCCGCCGCGATCGCGCTCTCCGGCATGCCGGGATAGGAGCCCGACTTCGGATCCTGCGCAAAGGCGATACCGCCTGCCGATTTGACGGCCTGCAGGCCCGCCGTCCCGTCGGACCCGGTCCCCGAGAGGACGATCCCAATGGCGCCGCTGGCCTGGTCTTCCGCCAGAGATTTCAAGAACCGGTCAATGGGCATGTGCTGGCCGGCCGGCTGCCGGGACAAAAGCCGCAGCGCTCCCCTGCGGAGAACCACGTCGTGATCGGGAGGAATCACATAGACATGGTGCGGCTCCACGGGGATGCCGTCTTCGACCTGGGCGACGGGCATTTTGGTCGTTCTCGAGAGGAGTTCGCGCAACAAGCTCTCGTGGTGAGGATCCAGGTGCTGGACCACGACGAAAGCCATCTCCGGATTGGCAGGCAAGGCCTTGAGCAGCGCTGTGCACGCCTCCAGACCGCCGGCGGATGCGCCGATCCCCACGACGGAAAACGATAGACGGGGCTTTACGCCCGAATCGCGCGGTTTAACCGATCTGGTCTTAGCCCTGGTCACGTTGCCCTCGACTGCAAGATCATTCTTGGCACCGCCCGTAGCGCCGTGTCAAGCGGCGTCCGGCCGCGATCGCCTCTCGCGATCCGCTATACAAAGGTTGCGCAGTGACGTATCATAGTAATTGAGTTGAGCGCTTCTACTCCCTCTTCGGGCCGCCTGAATTAAGGCAGACCACCTGGACCCGGCTCCTTGACCACAGTTAGCTACACGAAGCGTGCTGTCAAGGACAAAGCGCGGTTGGTTGCGGTAACTGGACAGCCTGAGGACAACATGCCGTTTCGGAATTGTTTCGCGCGAGCGTTCAAGGCTGCGGCAATTTTGCGGGACGCCCCGCCCTCTTCGGGAGTCTACGGCCTCTCAAACGCCCTGGGGTGGATCTATGTGGGGGAGACCGACGACATACAGGCTCGGCTCCTGGCTCATCTGGAGGAACCGGACTCGTTCCCGGCCTATGGAGCGCCGACGGGATTCAGCTTCGAGCTCTCTTCTCCGAGCGAGCGGGTTACCCGCCAACGTCAGATCGTTCATGAATTCGACCCTCCCCGCAATAGCGGCTCGCGGTCGATGCGAAAGGCCTTTTGATGGTTACTTACTACTCGTTGTGGCGAACTACGCACCTGCTGTGTGAAGCCGGCATGCGCGACCAGGCCTTACTATGTCTGGTGGCACGTGTCCCCTTCAGCTCACCCTCGGATCGTGACATCGTGGCGATCGCCGAGAGGGGTGCGGACAGTTGCGTCATCGCATTGGACGAAAATCTGCTGTGGTGCCGCATTGCGGTTCCCCAGGCGGAGCGGATCGTACGAATGCTCCGATCCGGCCAGCTCGCCTTGTGCGTCCGCTCTTTTGAACCGAACGCTCCGCAAGTGCTGTCCGGCGCCCGCGCCAAGCTTATGCCCGTCGAGAGCGCCCCGCTTGCCGGATTGCCAGCCGCACGCCGTCAGCCCGCCGGAGGCTTCACCACTCCGCACCACATTCGTGCCAGCCTGAAGCTAGGCCCCGAGGCCGACATTGCGGCACTCCGTCACGTATTGGGCGGCCTGAGCGGAACGCACGTCCTGGTGTAAAGGAACACAACTCGGCCCGAACACCGCGAGGTGCCGGGCCGAGTAGTTTTGTTTAGCAGGTTCTACCAGCGCTTGCCGCCGCGACCGCCGCCGCCGCCGGAGCGGAAACCACCGCCGCCGCCGGACCGCTCGGTCTTCGGACGCGCTTCGTTGACGTTCAGGTCTCTCCCACCGAGCTCGCGGCCATTCAGAGCTGCAATCGCCCGATCGCCCTCGGCATCGTCGGCCATTTCCACGAATCCGAAGCCCCGGGGCTGCCCCGTGTCGCGATCCGTCACTATGCTAACGCGTTGAACTGTTCCATGGGCCTCGAACAGAGCGCGAAGAGCCTCCTCTGTAGTCCCAAAACTGAGGTTTCCAACAAATATGTTCTTCATCTTAGGCTTATCCTTTTCCGATTTGACGGGTAGGCGAATTGGGCAGACGTGAGCGCGAAACGCAGATGGGTCTTACCGTGAATTGGCGGGATCGATCAAATCAGGCCCTAGTTTAACACAGATCAGAGTCTTCACGCTCCTTTTTTAATGTGGCTCCCGGATTCGAACCACGCGGTCGCCTGTTACATTCTTCAACTGCTGCACCCGGCCCGACGGCCAGACGATCTCCACCAGGTCCGCCGACGCCGCGCGGCCCAAGCCGATATGCACCGGGCCGGCGCTGGAGGAGGCATAGCCACAACTGGTGGTCGCGTGATTGTATTGTGCGCCTTCCGGGGTGACGACCTTGATGCGCGCCCCAATGGCATCGCGATTGCTCACGGTGCCCTCGAGCCGCAACCCGAGCGCGGCTTCGGGACATGGCTGGGCTGGGAGGGGGCCGCGCACTCCGCTAGCCCTCGGGACCCGCCGGGCCGCACGAGACCGTCGCGGGTTCCTCTGCGCGCTGCAACACGATGGAGATGAGCAGGCCAGGGGCGGCGTTCGCGGCTCGGATCTCGCCGTGGTGCAGGTGGATGGCTCGCTGGGCGATGGCCAGGCCAAGGCCGATGCCGCCGCTCGAAGCGTTGCGAGACTCGTCCACGCGGAAAAACGGATTGAAGATCCTGGGCAGCAGGTCCTGCGGCACACCGGGGCCATAATCGCGCACGGAGAGCACGGTGCGCGCCCCATCCGTGACGATCCTCGTTTCGACGCGCGCGCTGGCGGGCGAGTAGCGGATGGCGTTACGAACCACGTTTTCGATGGCTCGCTGCAGGAGAACGGTATCGCCAAGCGCGCGGACGTCTTCCGGTGCATCCACCTCGACGCAACAGCCGCGTTCTTCCGCTTCTAACTGGCAGTCGCGCGCCACCTCGCGAAGAATGTCGCTCAGGCACACATCCTCGACGCTGAACGCCTCGGGATCCCCTTCGGCGGTGGTCATCTGCAGCAGAGAGCTGACCAGGTCGGAAAGGCGACCTGTTTCCGAGCGCAGGCGAGCGACGGCGGCATCGCGATCGCCAGCTTTTCCAACCAGCTCCGCGGCCAGGCTCAGGCGCGCCAGCGGCGAACGCAACTCGTGGGAGACGTCCTGGAGCAACTGCCGCTCCGCGGTGAGAAGAGTCTGGATGCGGGCGGCCATGTTGTCGAACGAGCGTCCCAGCTCGCCGATTTCGTCGCGGCGGTGCATTCCGACCCTTACGGTCAGATCGCCGGCCCCGAAGCGCCGCACCACGGCCGCAAGCCGCCGTAGAGGCCAGGCGAAGTGCGTCGCCAGAAACCAGAACAGCACGGCCACCACAACCAGCAGAAGCAGATAGTAGGGCGCAAGCGTGGCGAAGCGGCCGGCCGGCACAAAGACAACGATGAAACGGTAGCGCCAGTCGGGAGATGCCACGCTGACAGCCAGCTTATCGCCGACACTGGTGAACGACCGGCGCAGTCCTTCGGAGCCCTCGAGCATCGCGGAGCGATCCTCTCCGGTGAGAAGATCCCGGCCGGATGAATTGGTGAGGTAGCGCCCGGTTCCCTCGAATCGGTGCAGCTCCTCAAGGTAGCGCGCCAGCTCCGCGCGGCCGCCATGCTCGTATGCCGAGCTGGCCTCATGCAACTCAAACGCGTCGCTGCGCGCGAAGGCTGCCTCGTAAGCGCTGCCGATGATGGACTTCGAGATCCAGGAGTAGGACATCAGCGCCAAAACCAGCGTTGACAAGGACCAGATGAGGATCTTGGCTGTGACCGATCGCAGGTTCACGCGCTCTCCTTTGCCAGCAGGTACCCGACGCCCCGCACCGTCCGGATGATCACGCCCGCCCGATCGAGTTTCTTGCGAAGGTGGCTGACGTGAACTTCGAGTGACCGCTCGAACGGCGTGGCTGGACGCTGGTAGAGCGCCGCGCAGACCTGGTCGCGCGTCACTACCCGGCCCTCCGAGCGAACCAGAAGCTCGAGAATAGCGAACTCCGTAGCCGTCATGGCAAAAGGCTCGTCGCCGACCCAGACTTTACCGGTGGCCCGGTTGAGCCGTAGATCGCCGACGACCGCCACCTCCGGCTCGCCCGAGACGGCATGCCCGGAGCGGCGCAGCACGGCCCGCAGGCGCGCCAGCAATTCCTCGGTCCCGAATGGCTTGGCCAGATAGTCATCGGCGCCGGCGTTGAGGCCGGCGACACGATCCTGCTCCGTGTTCCTGGCGGTTAGCATGATGACGGGAACGGCGGAGCGGCGGCGCAATTGCCGCAGCACCTCGAATCCATCCAGAACGGGCAGCATGACATCCAGCAGGACCAGGTCGAAGCTACCCTCGATCGCGCGAGCCAGTCCGCGTCCGCCGTCGAGGACCGATTCCAGCGCGAAGCCGGCGCCGGAAAGAACGTCGGCGATCAACTCACAAAGAGTTGCGTCATCATCCACAAGGAGAATCGTTCCTGATGCGGGCACACTTCCAATGTCCTGGCCCATTCTACCGCGGGCCCGCGGGCGTTCCTCTCCAGCGCGAAAGCTTTAACCAATCTTGAGGTTGCTTTGGGCTTCACCTGCCGTCTACTAGAGTTATGAAACACTTTTCCACGCGCCTTCTTATGCTCGGTCTGCTGGCGGGTTCGCTCGCTGCGGCTGGGACCTTCAAGTTCCAATTGTCTGACAAGGTTCAGGTCGGCCAGACGCAACTAAAGCCCGGCCAATACGTTCTCGATGTGAACGGATCGGCCGCCGTGCTGAAGGACAAAGCCGGCAAGACCATCGATGCTAAGGCGAAAGTAGAGCAGACCACCAGCAAGGCTGCTGTTACAACCTATAGCCTCAGCGGCGATCCGGGCGCCTTGAAGCTGTCCTCTGTTACGCCCGGTGGCGAACAGATTCGCGTCCAGTTTGAGTAGGATCACTCGGATCGCAGGGCCTGAATGACGTCGACCCGGGCAGCGCGCGCGGCCGGCACGGCTGAAGCAATGCCGGCCGCGGCGAGGAGCACCAGGATGGCGGCTACGACAGGCGCGGCACGTATGCCAGCAGCACGGCGGCGATCAAGGCCAGGCCGGCGCCGATCCAGAGCATGCTCCAGTCAACCGCCAGGTCAAGAGCGTAGATCGATTAATGAATCCAGTCAAGGGCCAACTTTGAGGGGCTAAGCTCCGCCATCCGTGCGGCTTCCGAACTAGCAGCTCAAGCAAAAGCGATTTGCGGATCTCCCGCTTCTCAGGGCAAAACGGACCCTTATCCCCGATGAGTGGCCCGTCCGGTCGACGCCCGAACCACCAGCGATGTGCTCACCCGGAACTCCGCTCCCACCCCCGGAGTCCGGATCAATTGAAGAAGCGCATCGCATGCCGCGCAGGCAACCTCGGTGCGGAGCAGCCTCACGGTTGTCAGCGGCGGCTCCGTGAACTCGGCCATCTGGATGTCGTCGAATCCCACCACCGAGATGTCCTCGGGCACACGCAGCCCGCACTGGCGAATGGCTCGCAGCGCCCCAATGGCGGTCAGATCGTTCGAGGCCACAACAGCGGTCGGGCGCGGCGTGCGCTCGAGCAGGCGCAACATCGCCTGGAGTCCGCCGTCCACCTTGTGGTTTCCCTCCTCCAGCATGGCCTCGGGCTCCATGCCCGCCGGATGCTTCTCCAACTGCGCCAGGAACGCGTCGCGCCTTTCGCGCACCGAATCGAGATGCAGCGGGCCGGAGATGAAGCCGATGCGGCTGTGCCCCAGCGACTGCAGGTGTTCCACCGCTTCCGCGATTCCGTGCGCGTAATCGACCTTGACGTTGCTCACGTCCTTGCCGATCTTCCCCACGTCCAGAAAAACCAGCGGCACCCTGCGCCGCGAAAAGCCCTCCGCCAGAGATGGGTCGACCTCGGAAGTAATGATCGCCACGCCGTCGATCTTGCGTTCGATCATCCTGCGCACCGAGAGCGCCGTCCGCGCGGGATCGTAATTGGTGGACGCGACGAGGACATCGTAGCCGTTCTCGAGCGCGACCTCCTCGAAACCCTTGATCAACTCCGGAAAGAAGGGATTCGTGATATCCGACACCACCAGGCCCAGCATACGGCTGTGGCCCGACACCAGCGATTGCGCGTTGAGGTTGGGACGGTAGCCGAGCTCTTCGATCGCCTTGCGTACCCGCGCCGCCGTTTCGGGATTCAGCCGCGGGCTGTTATGCAGCGTGCGCGAAACGGTGGCAATGCCTACGCCCGCGCGTTTCGCAACGTCTTTGATGGTCATCGTTCTTCCTAGGTGACAGTCTACATCAGACCGGGATTCCGACGACAGGTTGCGCGCCGGGACTTGACACGTTCCGGTCCGATAGCTATGCTGGACCCGTCTACTTTATCGTTAACTACCATGCCTGACGCCTATCTCCCCATCGAACGAAGGCTCGCCCCCGACGACCTCATCGTCATCGCCGGCGCCGGCGGTTTTGTCGCCGGAGCGCTGACCCGGCGTTTCCACAACCTCGGCTTCACGCGCATACGGGCCATCGATCGCAAGCCCCTGACCGAGTGGTACCAGCGCGTCCCGGGTGTGGAATGCCTCTCCATGGACCTCAGCGAGAAGGCCAACGCCATCCGCGCCGTCGAAGGCGCCGTCGAAGTCTACAACCTCGCCGCCGACATGGGTGGCATGGGTTTCATCGAACGTTTCCGGGTGGAATGTTTGCGCAGCGTGCTCATCAACACGCACCTGATCGACGCGGCCTGGCGCGCCGGCGCCGAGCGCTACTTCTTCTCCTCCTCGGCTTGCGCCTACAATACGGACCTCCAGAAGGATCCCAACGTCCGCGCGCTGAAGGAATCCGACGCCTATCCCGCCATGTCCGAGCGCGGCTATGGCTGGGAAAAGCTGCTTTCGGAAATGTTCTGCCAGGAGTATTGGGCGGAGCGCGGTCTGGAAACTCACATCGCCCGCTTCCACAATATTTACGGCCCCAACGGCACTTGGTTCGGTGGGAGGGAGAAGGCGCCCGCCGCCATCAGCCGCAAGGTGATCGAGGCCATCGACTCGGGCAAACACTGCATTGAAATCTGGGGCGACGGCTCCCAGACGCGGAGCTTCTGCTTCATCGACGACTGCGTCGAGGGGATCGACCGGATCACGCACTCCCGCGACCTCATCGCCACGCCCATCAATCTCGGTTCGAGCGAGCTCATCTCCATCAACGACCTGGTCAGCATGGTCGAAGCGATCGCAGGTGTCCGCCTGGAACGCACCTACGATCTGACCGCACCCAAGGGCGTCGGTGGCAGGAACAGCGACAACACATTTATCCAGCAGGTTCTGCACTGGGAGCCCCGCACTCCGCTGCGCACCGGCATGGAGAAGACCTACGCCTGGATCGCGCAGCAGTTCGCCGATCGCAAAGCCGGCAAGCGCGTGGTGACGGACTAGACTCCCATGCAGCGGCTGATCGGAAGTATCCCGCACCGCCTGGCGCTGGCCGGCGGCTGGATCGACCAGCCTTTCGTTTCCTGCCTCAACCCTGCGCCGCCCGGCTCCATGGTTGTGGTCTCGGTCGAGCCCGACTGCTGGTTCCTCGAGCGTGCCGGCATCGCCAGTGGAACCCGCCGCGTCGCGTCGCGCCTCTGGAACGGCGTCCTGCCCGAGCGGCCCAAAGAGGAACTCGTACGCGAGTTGTACCGCGCCGAAAACGAAGGCCAGCCCGAGCCCTCGGGATCGCAGGACATGATCGGCCTCATCTATCCCGGAGTGAACCGCCTGGATTACGACGCGGCGTCGGAGGGCGGTCTCTATCCCGCGCACATCGAGTCCAACTGCGATCCGGAGATTGCGCGCTGGCTCGAGCGGGTCCTGCAACTGGTGGCCGTAAATCAGCGCCCGATGGGCTACAATCCGCTGGGGATCAAGAACCTCGATCCGGAGTGGATCCGGCGCCTCGGCGAGAGCGGCAAAGACTGCTACGCGGCCATCCTGCGGCGGGACCTGCGCGCCCTGGCGGCCTCGATGAACCTCTGCATGCAGTGTTGGGAAGCCATTCTGCCCCATACCGTGGGCCATCCCAGCATCAGCATCGACCTCAAGGGCGTTCTGGCCAACTTCCAATCGCGCTACCCCGGAGCCATGTATTCGGGGTGCGGCGGCGGCTACTTGATGGTGGTCGCGGACGACGATGTTCCCGGAGCGTTCCGGGTCAAACTCAGAACGAAGTAGCGGAGGAGAAATGCTCAAAACCGGGATCTTGAATCCGGCCATCAATTCGTTGCTCAGCCGGGTGCGGCACACCAACACCCTGGTGATCGCGGACCGCGGGTTTCCCTTTTGGCCGCAAATCGAGACCGTGGACATCTCTCTCGTCGACGGAATCCCGCGCGTCCTCGAAGTGCTCGCGGCCATCCGCACCAACTTCGTGGTGGGCAGAGTCTTTGTGGCGGAAGAGTTCCGGACGTCCAACGACGGGGCCACCCAGTCCCGGCTCGACCAGGCCGTGGCCGGCGTCCCCCTGATTTACGAGCCCCATCTGGAGTTCAAGAAGCGGGTCCCGCAAGCCATCGGGTTGATCCGGACCGGCGACACCATCCAGTACGCCAACCTGATTCTGGAATCGGCATGAACATGCGGCATAACGCGCTCGGTTCCGTATCATCTCTTACGAACCGCGACCGTAAGGGAGCGGACCTCACGGCCAGAGTACTAGTGCCGGCTTTGCTCCTGGCGGCAGCCGCTGCCTCTGCGCAAACCTACGAGCAGAAGGTACAATCTGCCGTGCAGGAGGTCGACCAAGTCGCGGCTGCCGGACCGTTCCAGCCTAACTGGGACTCCCTGCGGGCATACCGCGTTCCAGACTGGTATCAGGACGCGAAGTTCGGCATCTTCATCCACTGGGGCGTCTACTCGGTCCCGGCGTTCGGTTCCGAGTGGTATCCACGGCTGATGTATCAGGCGGGGACCCCGGAGTTCCAGCACCATGTTGCCACTTACGGCCCGCAGAGTAAGTTCGGCTACAAGGACTTCATCCCCATGTTCCGGGCCGATAAGTTCGACGCGTCACGCTGGGCGGAGTTATTCCGTAAGTCCGGCGCGAAGTATGTGGTCCCGGTGGCCGAGCACCACGACGGCTTCCCCATGTACGACTGCGGCTTCACCGATTGGAGCGCGGCGAAAATGGGTCCCCGGCGGGATGTTATCGGCGAGCTGGCCGCCGCGATCCGCAAAGAAGGCTTGCACTTCGGCGTGTCATCCCATCGCATCGAGCATTGGTTCTTCATGGAGAGCGGCCGCAAGTTCGCCTCCGATGTCCAGGATCCGCGATTTGAGGCATTCTACGGGCCCGCGCAGCCCCAGAAGACCGCCGACGGCAAGGAGAACCCGCCCAGCGAAGCTCACATGCGCGACTGGCTGGCGCGAACCTCCGAGCTGGTCGACAAGTACACGCCCGAGCTGGTCTGGTTCGACTGGTGGATCGAACAGCCGGTCATGCAACCGTACCTGGAGAAATTCGCCGCTTTCTATTACAACCGCGCGCGCCAGCGGAAGAGCCCGGGCGTAGTCATCAATTACAAGAACGCCGCCTTCCCGGATCAGGCTGCCGTGCTGGACATCGAGCGTGGCAAGCTGGACCGGACCCGCGATCTGTTCTGGCAGACCGACACCTCGGTGAGCGTCAAGAGCTGGGGTTACATTGAGAACGACAACTTCCGCACGCCGGGTTCGATTATCACCGACCTGGTGGACATCGTCAGTAAGAACGGCTGCCTGTTACTAAACATAGGTCCGCGCGCGGATGGAACGATTCCACAGGAAGTGCAGGACATCTTACTCTCCGTCGGCGGTTGGCTGGAAGTAAATGGCGAAGCGATTTACGGCACCCGCCCGTGGAAGGTCTACGGGGAAGGTCCCACTGAGGTAATCGGTGGCGCTTTTAAGGACACCGCGTCCAAACCCTTCACCGGCGAGGACATTCGTTTCACCACCAAGGGTACGACACTGTATGCGATTATGCTGGCCTGGCCGCGGAACGGACGGCTGCTGGTCAAATCGGCCGCGGACGTTCCGGTCACGAGCGTCTCTCTCCTGGGGTCGAATACGAAGCTGGCCTGGAAGCGCGATGCCGCCGGCCTCTCCATCGAATTGCCTGCCGAACGCCCCAACGATTACGCGTTCGTTTTCCGCATTCGCCAATGACCGCACCGGCCCCCATGTGGGACTACCTGGTCCTGACCGCATCCAATGCCGCGCAGGCGCGGGCGTACGAAATGCAATTGGAGTCGCGGCGGCAATGCGGGTTGTTGCCGCAAGTTCGCGAGGCCCTCGTGGTCCCCGATCTGGAGGACCGCCGGATCGGCAGCGGCGGTAGCACCCTGCTATGCCTGGCCCGGATCCTCGCTCGCGAGCGCCGTCCGTTGCGCGACCTTCGCGTCCTCATCGTTCACGCCGGCGGCGATTCCCGCCGTCTGCCGGCCTATGGACCCTGCGGCAAGATTTTCGTTCCGCTCCCAACGCAGCGCGACGCTCCCCTGCCCGTCACCTTGTTCGACCGCCTGGTGCCCGCCTTCCTGGCGCTTCCCCCCGGCGCCCCCGGACAGGGCCAGGTGGTCGTGGCGGCCGGCGATGCGCTCATTCATTTCGATGCCGCCAACGTGAGTTTATCCAGGGCCGGCCTCACCGCCATCGGCTGCTACGCCACGCCGGAGGAGGCCAGCCGCCATGGAGTGTTTTGCCTCGGGCCGGATGGCGCGGCGTCTTTGTACTTGCAGAAGCCCTCGATTTCCGTCCAGCAGGCGCGAGGCGCGATCGACGCCTCCGGTCGCGTCGCGCTCGACGTCGCGGTGATGAGCCTCGACGCGGCGACCGCCCAGAGCCTGCTGGACGCGTTCGGACCCGTGGAGACGGCCCCCGCCGGCGGAATCGACCTCTATCGCGAAGTGTGCTGCGCGCTCGGTAGCGCCGCAACGCTCGAGCATTATCTCGCGAGCGTGCGCTCGAGCGGCTCCAACTGGGAGGCCGGCGCGCTGAGTCGCGTTTTTCCTGCTCTCAATCGGATTCCGCTCCACGTGCAACTCGTCCCCGCCTGTCGCTTTCTCCACTTCGGATCGACGCGCCAGTTGATCGAGAGTGGCCTGGCGCTGGTCGCCGAGGATCTGGCCTCCGAGCCGGCCTCGACGGTCGTGGTGGTGAACAGCAGTATCGACACGCCGGCCCGTCTTCTCGGCCTCGACTCCTGGGTGGAGGCCTGCCGCATCGCGGCCGACGTGCAGTTGGCCGGCCAGAATGTCCTGGTGGGCGTCGATGTCGATGCGCCTCTCTCGCTCGCACCCGGCGCCTGCCTGGAGGTGCTGCCGGGACGCAATCGCGCCGGAGCGGGCGTCTCGTTCGTGCGCTGCTACGGCGTCCGCGACACATTCAAAGGGAACGCTCAGTTCTGCGGTCGCCCCATTCGAGACTGGCTCCGCGGAGCCGGCCTCGATGCCGCCGAAATCTGGCCGGACGTGAGCGACCCCGCCGGCCGCACTCTCTGGAATGCGCGCGTCTTCCCGGCCGAGCCGGCGCCCTCTCGCTACCGGCGCTGGCTCTGGATGTTCGCGCCCGAATCGGCCACCGAGGAGGAGTTGCGCGCGTTCCGGACCGCCGACCGCTATAGCGCCGCCGAAATCGCGTTCCTGGCAGACCAGACGGCGTTTCATTCCCGCCGTCTCGAGATCTGGAAGAGGAGAACATGGCAGTCCGCATGAAGGACATTGCCCGCGACCTGGGCGTCTCCGTCGTGACTGTTTCCAAGGTGCTCCGCAATCACAGCGACATCAGCCCGCAGACTCGCGCGCGCGTCTGGAGGCGGATCGAAGAGGTGAACTACCGCCCCAATCCCGCGGCCCGCGCGCTGGTCACGGGACGGACACGCTCCATCGGCCTGATCGTCCCCGACCTGGTTCACCCTTTCTTCGCCGAAGTGGCGAAGGGGCTCTCCCGGGTGCTCCGTAAACGGGACTACAGCTTGGTCATCGCATCCTCGGAGGAGGATCCCGCGCTCGAGCGCAGCGAGATCGATCAGCTCCTCGCCCGCCGTGTGGACGCTCTGATCATCGCTTCGGCGCAACGGACGGTGGAGAGTTTCCGGCGCATCGAGGAACAGCAGACGCCTTACATCCTCATCGATCGCCGGTTTCAAGCATTGCCTGCGCACTTTGTCGGCGTCGACGATGAGCGAGTCGGCGAGCTGGCCACCGAGCACCTGATCGACCGAGGGTGCCGCCGTGTCGCCCATCTGCGCGGGCCGGAGGTCAGCACCGCGCTGGGCCGGCTGCAAGGATACCGCCGGGCTCTCCACCGCCACGGCCTCAGCATGCCGACCGAGTACATTGTCTCGCCTCGATCGAGCGACGACGCGGGGGACCGCAGCGGCTATGAGGCCATGAAGCAGTTGCTCGAATTGGATCCCCGGCCCGACGGCGTTTTCTGTTACAACGATCCTGCCGCCATGGGGGCGCTCAAAGCGATTCTCGAAAGTGGCCTGCGAGTTCCCGAGGACGTCGCCCTCATCGGCTGCGGCAATGTCCACTACGACGCCCTCCTGCGCGTGCCGCTCAGCAGCATCGACCAGGACAGTGCCGGCATCGGGGAGCGCGCCGCAAAACTCGCCCTGAGCGTAGTGGAAGCGAAAGGCCCCCCCGCGCGGCCGCGGACCGTGCTGCTTACCCCGCGGCTGGTTGCCCGCGAGTCGACCCTGCGAACGGCACTCGCGTAGGCCATCTCACTTGGCCGGCCTGCCGTGATCGAGGCACAAAGCCACCAGGTCGGATATGTTCGCTTCGCCCACGCACATCACCGTGTCCGCGCCGCCCCAGTAGATCTTCACGGTCCCATCAGGCTCCGCAACCGCGCCGCAGGTGAAGACCACGTTGTGGACATAGCCCGTGATTTCCCAGGGATCCTCCGGCTGCAGGATCCACGAGTCGCCCACTCCCACAATCTTCGACGGATCCACCAGGTCGTGCAGCCCCACCCCCAGCCGGTAGACCGATCCATCCATGGTCTGGAACACCCCGTGATAGATAGAGAGCCATCCCTGGTCCGTTTTGATCGGTGGCGCGCCCGGACCGATCTTCATCTCGTCCCAGTGATATTGCACCGGCCGCATGATGAGCTTCGATTCGCCCCAAAACCGCAAGTCGGGAGAATACGAAATCCAGATGGACCACGGCGCGATCTCCGAGTGGGGACGATCCAGCCGCGCATAGAGCCCGTCAAATTTCTCGGGAAAGATTACCACGTTTCTGTAGTCCGCCTCCGTGATGAGGGATACTCGTTCTATCTCACGGAAGTCCTTCGTCTTCGCGAGCGCGATCCGGACTCCCTGGCGCGAGTAAGCGCTGTAAGTGATGAGGTACTCTTCCCCGATCCGAGTTACTCGAGGATCCTCCACCCCGAACTCCTCATAAGCCGCAAAAGAGCCGTCCCGCGCCGGAGTCAGAAACGGCTTCGAATCGGCCGTGAAGTGGAATCCGTCGCCGCTACGCGCTAAGCCGATAATGGACCGTCCCGTGCGCAGATGGGAGCGGAATAGCATCACATACTCGTCCTCGTATTTCACCACGGCCGCGTTGTGAACGGTCTCAACCGGGTACGGAATCGCGGCCTTGGTGAGGATCGGGTTGCCCTTGTAGCGTCTGACGATGTCCTGTTTCATGCTCGCCTCCCTGGCTCGCGATCGAAGATCATGCCGTAAACGCGTTCGTAAGACCGCACCATCGCTTCGACCGAGAAGCACCGCTCGACCCGCTCGCGGCAAGCGCTGCGATCGATCTCCGGAAGCCGCTGCAAACGGTCGACCGCTTCGACGGGGTTGCTTACCAGGAACCCCGTTACCCCGTCCTCGATCACCTCGCGGCAGGAGCCCAGGTCCATGGCGATGACGGGCACGCCCGCGGCATTGGCTTCCACCAGCACCAGTCCGAACCGCTCCGGGATCGTGTTCAGGTGCAGCAGGGCCCGCGCACGCGCGAACAAGTCGTTCTTACCCGCCACGTCCACCGGTCCGATGTAGCGGATGGTCTCGCTCAGGTAGGGCTCTACCTGTTCCCGGAAGTAAGTCCGATCCTGGATAATGCCCGCGATGAGCAGCGGCATCCCGCTCAGGCGAGCAACCTCGATCGCCAGGTGCACACCCTTGTCGGGATGAATCCTGCCCAGGAAAACCAAGTAGTCGCCGGCCTTTTCCTGCAGGGGGTACAGACCGAGGTCGATCCCGTTATAAACCGTCGCCAGGTAGTTCAGCCCCGGCGCGCGGTCCGAGTCGCTGATGGAGACGAAATACCCGTCGCGATACTTATCATAGACAGGCATGATCCTGGGCGACGAGAACCCGTGAATCGTCGTGAGCACCGGCGTTTTCACCAGCCGCGTGTAAGAGAGCGCCATGAAGTCGTAATGGCTGTGGATCAGGTCAAACTCACCGGCGTGCTCGAACGCTTCGGAGATGTGAAGATACTCGGCAACTTTGGCATCGATGGCGGGATCCTCTTCGTACCCCCTGTCCACCACGGCGTGCAGGTGGGCGCGGGTCAGCGAATCCCTGGTAGCGAACAGCGTCACGTCCCACCCGCGCGCCACCAGCCCTTCGGCAATGTTACTGGCGACGGTTTCCCAGGCGCCGTATTGCCGCGGAGGGGTCCGCCATGCTACCGGCGACAGAATGGCCACGCGCTTGTTAGGGATGGTCATGAGGAGAAGCTAGTGTTCCCAGTGTAGCGCCCTCACTGCGGCGTACAATCTGATTGAGCCTCCCGAGTGAGCAATGCTGCGCTTCACATGGCTGACCCTCGCGATCGCCTGCACGCTTTGCGCGCAAGAAGCTGCGCGCCCGCACGCCTCCATGCGCGTTGCCGTCGAGTGCTCCCAGGACGACGTGCGCGCCCTCGGCCTCACCTGTCCCGCCGCTCGCCCCTGCCCCGTGTACCTGGAACTCAGCGCCATCGAATCGGCAGGCAGCGAGCTGTTCATCACCGGCAACCTGCACGCCGACGAAGCCACCCTGTTCTCCATTCTGCTCGCGAGCGATGACGGCGGGGCCACCTGGAAGGAACCGGCCGAGCGGATCCGAGGCGCCGGCCTCGATTTGGTTCAGTTCCTGGATTCCGAGACCGGATGGGCCAGTGGAGAGTCGCTCGGCGCCATCCCACGCGACCCGTTTCTGCTGCTGACCCACGACGGAGGAAAAACCTGGGAGCCCCGCCCCGTCTTCGCCGAAACTCGCGCCGGCACCATCGACTACTTCCGCTTCGACTCCAAGACCCACGGCAGCCTATGGATCGGACGGCGCCTCTCCGGCGAGCCCGGCAGCCGCTACGAATCCTACGAGTCCCAGGACGGCGGCCAGACCTGGACCCTGCGCGACTCCAGCGACAAGCCGTTCCCGAAAGCCTCGCGCCCCGCCGGCGATTACCGCCTGCGCGCCGACCGCGCCACCAGCACCTACCGCGTGGAGCGCCGCGCGCCCACCGGTTGGCACACCGTGGCCAGTTTCCTGGTGCGGGCCGGCGAGTGCCGCGAACCGGAATTCGCAACCCCTCCAGAGGCGGAGGAAACCCAGCCATGAGCCACGATCCCATCGAGCTCGAACTCTTCCGCAACCTCCTGGTTTCGGTCGCCGAGGAAATGGGCGCCGTTCTGCGCCGCACCTCCTACTCGGCCAATATCAAGGAGCGCCGCGATTACTCCTGCGCCGTCTATGACGCCCACGGCGAGACCGTCGCCATGGGCGACCATATGCCCGTCCACCTCGGCGCCATGCCTCTGTCCGTCCGCCACGTCATGGACGCGTTCCGGCTTGCGCCCGGCGACGTCGCCATCGTCAACGACCCCTTCGCCGGCGGCACGCACCTGCCCGATATCACCGCGGTGGCGGCGGTCTACATCGAGGGCATCCCGGAGCCGGCGTTCTATGTGGCCAACCGCGCCCACCACTCCGACATCGGAGGCATGAGCCCGGGTTCGATGCCGCTCGCGCGCGAGATCTACCAGGAAGGGCTCCGCATTCCGCCTTCGCTCCTGGTCCGCGGCGGCTGCCTCGACGAGGACCTGATGCGGCTCATCCTCGCCAATGTCCGCACCCCGGAGGAGCGCCGTGGCGATCTGCTCGCCCAGTCGATGGCCATCCGCCGCGGCCAGACGCGCCTCACCGAAATCGTCGCTCGCTACGGCCTCGAAACCGTCCGCCGCAATATGCGCGCACTCCAGGATTACAGCGAGCGCATGATGCGCGCCGCGCTCGCCGCGCTGCCCGGCGGCAGCTATGCGTTCGAGGATTGGCTCGATGACGACGGCATCTCCAAACGCCCCGTGCGAATCGCCGTTCGCATCACGCTCGACGGCGCCTCCGCCGTAGTCGATTTCACCGGCTCCGATCCCCAGGCGCCAGGCCCGGTGAACGCCAATTACGCGGTGGCTGTCTCCGCCGCCATGTATGTGTTCCGCTGCCTGATCGCCGCCGACGTGCCGTACACCGCCGGATTGCTGCGCCCCATTCGCGTCGTTGCGCCCGAGGGCAGCGTGGTCAACGCCCAGCCGCCCGCGGCCATGGCGGCAGGCAACGTCGAGACTTCCCAGCGCATCGTGGATGTCCTGCTGGGCGCCCTGGCGGCCGCCGCGCCGGACCGCATCCCCGCCGCCAGTTCCGGCACCATGAACAACCTCAGCCTGGGCGGATGGGACGCCGTTCGCAACCGCCCCTTCGCTTACTACGAGACCGTTGCCGGCGGGATGGGCGCGTCGGCCTACGCCCCCGGCCTCGATGCGGTGCACACGCACATGACCAATAGTTGGAACACGCCCGCCGAGGCCCTCGAGCATCAGTACCCGCTGCGCGTCCGCGCCTACCGCATCCGCGCCGGCTCCGGCGGCGCCGGCCGTCATCGCGGCGGCGATGGCATCGTGCGCGAGATCGAACTGCTCGCCCCCTGTCAGCTCACGCTCCTCTCTGACCGGCGCAAGCGCGGCCCCTATGGACTCGCCGGCGGCCGCCCCGGCAAGCCCGGCCGCAATTCGCTCCTGCGCCGCGGCCGCGTCATCCGGCTTCCCGGCAAAGTGTCCCTCGACGCCCGCGCAGGCGATGTACTGCGCATCGAAACCCCTGGCGGTGGCGGCTACGGCGATCCGTTATGATGGAGGGTCCAGGAGGTTCTTTGAGCACCGATTCCACGAGTGTCGAAGTGCGCGCCGCGGCGGCCCGCCGCAAGGGGATTGGGCTGGTCGTCATTTGCACGGCTCTCGGAGCCGCCGGCCAGATCCTCATCAAGATCGGCGCCGACCGGCTGGTGCACCCGACTTTGCTCTCGACTTTTCTGGGCTTTTTCACGATCCCGCCGCTCTTTGCCGGCTATTGCCTCTACGCGCTAATGACGGTGATTTTCATCTTTGCGCTGAAAGACGGCGAGCTCTCCATCCTCTACCCCATCATTTCGCTGACCTACGTCTGGGTGGCGGGCCTCTCGTACTGGTTCTTTCACGACACGCTCAACTGGGCCAAACTGGCCGGCATCGTGATCATCGTCACCGGTGTCGCCGTGCTCGGAAAGGACGCCCACAAATGAAGACGCCCGTTTCTTCGATGCTGCTGGTCCTGGCCGCCTCGTTTATCGGCTCGATCGGCGCGGGCTTCCTTAAGGCCGGCGCCGCCAAGCTCCACGGCGGCCTGCGCTACCTGTTTCTCAACGGAAAACTCGCGGTCGGCGTGGCGTTTTTCCTCGGATCGTCCGTGCTCTACGTTCTCGGCATCAAGCACGGCCAGCTCAGCGTGCTCTATCCGCTGGTCTCGCTCAGCTACATCTGGGCCCTCGTCTGGGCCCGCATCTTTTTCAACGAGCGCTTCACTTCCCGCAAACTCGCCGGCCTCTGCCTGATCCTGCTGGGCATTCTCTTCGTCGGCCTCGGCAACCGCTAGTCTCACCTCGTGCCATAATTCCCTCATGACACGCTACAACTGGGCCTCGGTCGAGAGAGAGCAGTTGAACCCCCTGTTTCGACGCCAGGTGATTCACGGCGACAAGCTCACCATCGCCAGCATCGAACTCGGCAAGGGATGCATCGTGCCCGAACACGCGCACCTCAACGAGCAAGTCTCCATGGTCAAGCAGGGCCGGCTTCTTTTCCGCATCGCGGGAAGCGAACTGACGCTCGAGACCGGCGACGTCCTCCACATCCCCGCCCACGAGCCCCACTCGGTCGAAGCCCTCGAAGACTGCCGGGTGATGGACGTCTTCTCGCCCCCCCGCGAAGACTGGCGCCGAGGCGACGACGCCTACCTCCGGAAGTAGTTCCTATTCGTGTCCATTCGTGTCCATTCGTGGCCACTGTTTTGTCCGTGTTCATTCGTGGCCACGCATGTCCTCAATCCAGCCGCTTGTGGAACCGCATCGCGCTAGCCCCCAGCACCAGCGTCCCGTAAAGGAACAGCGCGGCGAACTGCGGCCACAGCACCGCGAAACCCGTGCCCTTCAGAAAAATGCCCCGCACGATGGTCATGAAGTACCGCACCGGATCGAGATAGCTCAGGATCTGCACCGGCAGCGGCATGTTGCGAATCGGGAACGCGAAGCCGCTCAACATGAAGGCCGGCGTGAAGAAGAAGAAGGAGCCCATCACCGCCTGCTGCTGCGTCTGCGAGATGGTGGAGACGAACAGGCCCACCCCCAGCGTGGTCATCAGGTACACCACCGCCGCGCAGAAGAGCAGTGCCACGCTGCCGCGCAGCGGGATGTGGAAGACCACCAGCGCCGCGGTGGTGACGAAGGCCACCTGAATCAAACCCGCCACGCCGAACGGCAGGGTCTTCCCCAGCATCAGCTCGATCGGCCGCACCGGCGTCACCATCAACTGCTCCAGCGTCCCGATCTCTTTCTCGCGCACGATCGCCATGGCCGTCAGCATCATACTGACCAGCGTAACGATATTGACCACCACGCCCGGGACGAAATAATTGCGGCTGAGCAGATCGGGGTTGAACCACACTCTGCTGCGGACGTCCAGACTCGGCAGACCGAGACCCACAGGCGCGCCCGTCGCCTCGGTCCGCCCCACCAGCTTGGCCCGTTGCTGCGCCGCCAGGACGCTCCCGCCGTAGCCGCTGATTACCTGGCCTGCGTAAGCGGACGCGATGGAGGCCGTGTTCGAGTTGCTGCCGTCCACCAGAACCTGCACACCCGTGGTCACGCCACGCTCGATGTCGCGTCCGAATCCCGGAAACACGCTGATCACCGCGTGCACGCGGCTCTCGTCCAGCACCCGCTGCACTTCCTGGTCGCTGGTTGGCACCGCCACAAGGTCGAAGCGCGGCGACCCCTGGAAGGCCGCCAGCAGGTCGCGCGATTCCGACGTCTGGTCCCTGTCGAACCACGCGATGCGCACGTGGTCCACATCCAGATTCACCGCGTAGCCGAAAACCAGCAACTGCACCAGCGGCGGAACGAACAGCAGAATGCGCATCCGCGGCTCGCGCAGCGTCTGCCGGAATTCCTTTTGTACGATCTCGCGGATTCTCTTCCACATATCACGCCACCTCTTCTTACCGAGCCGCGACCGCCAGGGAGCGGACCTAGATCACCTTCTGCCGCAGCTTCCTGGTCGCCAGCACGAACACAATCGCCGCGAACGCGGTCAAAAACGCCAGTTCGCTCCACAGCAGCTCGATGCCGATCCCCTTCAGGAACACGCCCTTCAGGATCGTGACGAAATACCGCGCCGGCACCACATGGCTGATGATCTGGATCGCTTCCGGCATATTCTCGATCGAGTACACGAAGCCCGACAGCAGAAACGCCGGCAAAAACGAGCTCAGCATCCCCATCTGGTAGGCCAGCACCTGCGAGCGCGCGGTCGCGGAGATCAGGATGCCCAGGCTCAAGGACCCCAGCAAAAACAGGCAGCTCGACCCGATCAGCAGCACCGGACTGCCGCGCAAAGGTACGCCGAATACAACGAGCCCCGCCACAATCGAAATCACCGTGTCCACAAACCCGACCACAAAGAAGGCCGCCATCTTCCCCAGCACGATTTCGGCCGGACGCAAGGGCGTCGAGAGCAGTTGCTCCATGGTGCCCATTTCCCACTCGCGCGCGATGGTCAGCGAGGTCAGCAGCGCGGTAATAATCGCCAGAATGACCGAAATAAGCCCCGGTACGATATAGTTCCGCGACTTCAACTCGCTGTTGTAGAGCACCCGCATCCGCGCATCGACTGGCGATTCCAGCTTTGCGCCTCCGCGCCGGTTCATGGCCACCGCCCGCAGCTTGAGCGAGTACGCTTGCGTCATCGCGTCGGCATAACCCTGGGCGATCGACGCCGTGTTCGAGTCGCTGCCATCGTAAATGAGTTGCACCGGAGCGCTCCGCCCGGCCACCACCTTGCGCGCGAAGTCGCGCTCGATCACCACCGCCAGCAGGCACTGGTCCCGGTCGATCGCCCGCTCGATCGCGCCGTAGTTGTCCACGTAACCGATGATGTGGAAAAAGCGCGACCCCGAGAATTGTGCGATCAGGTCGCGGCTTTCCGGCGTGCGGTCCGAGTCGTAAATCAGCGTGGGAATCTGGTCCACGTCCAGCGTGAGGCCGTAACCGAACAGCATCAGCATGACGAACGGAACCGCCAGCGCCATGGTCAGGCTGCGTGGATCCCGGACGATGTGCAGCAGCTCTTTCCGGAACATGGCGACGGTGCGGCGCGTGCTCATGCGGCCCTCCGTTCTTCCGCTTCGATCATGGCCACGAAGACGTCTTCCATCGAAGGCTCGATCGATTCCAGGCGCCGCACTTCGATGGCCTGCGACCCCAGCCGCTCGCGGATCTTCGGCCCGGCCGCGTTCGTGTCATCCACGGTGACGTGCAGCCCTCCGCCGAACACCGCCACATCGCGCACGCCGTCGAACCCCTCGAGCGCCTTCATCGTGCCCAGCACGTCCGATGTCTCGAGCGCCAGCAGGTGGTGCCCGGTGAGCGAGCGTTTCAACTCGGCGGGCGAGCCGAGCGCGATGATCTTGCCCGCATACATCAGCGCCACCCGGTGGCAGTATTCCGCTTCGTCCATGTAATGCGTCGAGACAAAAACCGTCCGCCCGGCTTCGGAAAGCTGGTAAATCAGCTCCCAGAAATCGCGGCGCGCGATGGGGTCTACGCCGGAGGTCGGCTCGTCCAGGAACAGAATGGGCGGCTCATGCAGGATCGCGCAACCGAGCGCCAGGCGCTGCTTCCAGCCGCCCGCCAGTTGCCGCGTCATGGTATGGCGGCGCTCTTCGAGGCCGGCCATCTTCAGCACGTAGTCCCGCCTCTCGTCGCGGCGATCTTCCGCCACGCCATAAATGCCGCTGAAGAACTCGATGTTCTCCCCGACTTCCAAATCGTCATATAGCGAAAACTTCTGCGACATGTACCCGATCGAGCGCTTGATCGCCTCCGACTCCGTCGCTACATCGAAACCGCCCACGCGGGCCGTGCCCTCGGTCGGCGTCAGCAGCCCGCACAGGATGCGTATGGTGGTCGACTTGCCCGCGCCGTTGGGCCCCAGAAAGCCGAAGATCTCGCCGCGGCGGACCTGTAGCGAAACGTGATCGACCGCCACGAACTTGCCAAACCGCTTCACCAGATCGTGCGCTTCTACCGAGAACCCGTTGTTGTTCACTTTCTACCCGCCTCTTCCTTGCGGATCAGCGCGATGAATACGTCTTCAAGCGACGGCTCAATGCGGCGCACCGCTCGCTCGCCCAGGCCCACAACGTTATCCAGCGTCACCCCTGGCGCCAGAAAAACGTGCAGCGAGTCTCCCGCCGGCTCGGCGCTAACCACGCCCGCCGTTCGCGCCAGAACCTCGCGCGCCGCCCGGCGGTCGCTCACCTTCACCTCCCAACAGCTTTCTTCGAGTGAGGTCCGTAGCTTCGCCGGCGCGTCGCACCGGATCAGGCGGCCGCGGTCGATAAGCCCCACACGGTTGGCCCGCTCGGCTTCGTCCAGATACGCCGTGGTCACGAACACCGTCATTCCGTCCTTCACTAACTGGTAGAGGATGGCCCAGAAGTCGCGCCGGGAAACCGGATCCACGCCGTTGGTCGGCTCGTCCAGAAACAGCACTTCCGGATGGTGCAGCAGCGTGCACATCAGCGCCAGCTTCTGCTTCATGCCGCCGGAGAGCTTTCCCGCCTGGCGCGCGCCGAACGGCTCCATGCGGGTCATGCGCAGCAGGCGGGCCGTCAGCGTTTCCCGCTCCGCGCCCACCACGCCGAACAGATCCCCGTAGAACGCCATGTTCTCGGCGACCGTCAGGTCCGCGTACAAACCGAAGCGCTGCGCCATGTAGCCGATGCGGTCCTTCACCGCGTCGGGCTCGCGCGCCACGTTGTGATCCGCCACCCACGCCTCGCCTTCCGTCGCATCGAGCAGCCCGCACATCAGCCGCACCGTGGTGCTCTTCCCCGCCCCGTCCGGCCCCACCAGGCAGAAGATCTCGCCGCGCCCCACCTCAAGGTTGAGGTGGTCGAGCGCGGTCAGCGAGCCAAAGCGTCGCGTGAGGTTGGTTGCGCGGATCATTCCCCACCCAGCAAGATCTCCGCATCCGCCGGCATGTTGGAGTTGAGCTCCCCCTTGGGATTCTCAACCGCGATTTTGACGCGGTACACCAGCTTCGCGCGCTCCTCCGCCGTCTGAATCTGCTTGGGCGTGAACTCCGCTTCCGAAGCGATGAACGACACCCGCCCCGGGTAAATTCTGCCCGGATAGGAGTCGGTCGTGACGTTGACTTTATCGCCGAGCCTCACCCGCCCTTTATCGCTCTCGCTGATATACGCGCGCACCCAAGGATGGTCGATATCGCCGACCGTCAGCACCGCCGTGCCCGCGGCAATCACTTCGCCCACCTCCGCCGATTTGACCAGCACCACTCCGCCAATCGGCGAGAACGCCTCGGTATCGTCCACCTGCGTCTGAACGATGGACAAATCCGCCCGGCGCTGCCCGACATCGGCCGTCCGCTGCACCAGTTCCTGCCGCCGCCGCTGCAGGTCGATGCGCTGTGCCTCGGCCAGCCGCAACACCGCCTTGGCCTGTGCCAACTGCGCCCGGCCTGCGTCGACATCCTCCGTGCGCGGCCCTTCGAGCACCATGGCGAGTTGCTCCTTGGCGGTCTTTAGTTGCGCATCGGCACTCTCGTAGCGGCTCCGGTACTGGTCGAAATCGGCCGCCGAGATATCTTCGTTCTTGAACAGCGTCTGGGCACGCTTCCAGTCGTTCGATGACCGGTCGTATTCGGTCTGCGCCCGGTCTACGTTCGCCCGCGCCTCGTCTTTTTCCTGCGAGCGCGAGCCGGCCACCAGCGCCGCCAGCCGCGCCTCGGCGGCTTTCACTTCCGCGGCCCGCTGCTGTACCTCCCCTTCGAGCGTCTCGGCCTGGTAGGCGATGGTGGTCGCCTGCTGCGCCAGTTGCGATTCCGCCGAAGCGACGCCGCCACGCGCCCGCTCGCGCTGCCCGAGCAACTGGTCTTTGTCCAGCCGCGCCAGCAGCATGCCCGCCGTCACCCGGTCCCCCTCGTCCACCCGGCGCTCGATCAGCTTGCCCGGAATCTTGAAAGAGATGTTGACTTCGGTCAGCTCGATGTTGCCCGAGACGCGAATGGAGTGGCCATCTCCGCGGTGGAACCAGGAGCGGCCTACGATCAGCGCCACGGCAGCGACCACGGCGAGCACGACAACGAGTATGATCTTCTTCTTCATGGCCTGACTCCTTATTGAATGAATTGCCGGATCGCGCCCATGGCCTGGGCAAGATTGATGCGTGCGATGTTGTAAGCCAGCAGCGCGCAGATGCGGTTATCGCGCGCGCGCGCCAGCCGCGCCTCGGCGTCAACCGGCTCCAGGCTGTTTGCCACCCCGGCGGCGTAACGCCGCTGGGCTTGCGCCACCTCGTGCTCCGATTGATCCAGTCCTTCGGTCGCGACTTTGAGCTGATCTTGCGCCGAGTGCAGGCTGTCGAATGCCAGCCGGATCTCGAGTTCAAGCTGCTGGCGCAAATCCCTGCTCTGGATCTGTTCCTGACGAAGCTGGGACGAGCTCTCGGCGCGCCTCGCGTCTCGCCGGCCGCCGTCGAAGATCGGGACGCGTAGCTGCATGCCGTAAGTCCGCGTCGGTGAGGCGGCGTCGATTCCGGTTCCAATCGTGCCGTAATCGGCGAAGCCCGTGAGCGAAGGCAGGCGCTCGTACTTCACCGCGCTGTAGCTCAGGCGCGCGTTCTCCTCGTGCGTCTTCTGGGCCTTCCAGTCGGGACGCGCGGCTAGAGCTTTCTCCACCGCGTCCCCCACCGCCATCTCGCCGGCCGGCTGATAGGTGAGCTGATCGGCCAGCTCGAAATCGGTATCGAGCTTCAGCCCCACCGCCCGCAGCAACTGCAGCCGCGCCGCCCGCAGATCGTTCTCGGCCACCAACAGCCTCTGGCGCTCGTTTGCCAGCTCCACCTGCGCGCGCGTGACCTCGATCAGAATCCCCGTGCCCGCCTGTTTGCGGTCTTCCGCCAGCTTCGCCGTCGCGGCCGCCAGTTCCACGTTGGCCTCGGCGGCTTCCACATGGGCCTGCTCCGCCAGCGCCATCATGTATCGCGACGCCACTTGCGTGCTCACCTGGTCGCGCGCGCTGTCATTTTCAGCCACGGCCGCTCGGATGCCCGTGCGCGCCGCCTGAAACCGCCGAATCGAGCTAAAGTCGAAGACGGATTGAGTGGCCGACACCCGCGCATCGAAAGTGCTGAACGGGCCCACGATGGTGGGAAAGGTAAACCCCGGAATGGGGATGTGAAAGCTCACACCGAGCGCAGCCAGGTTTTGCGTCTGGTTCCGGTCGACGACGGTCGAGTCCACGTTCGGCAGCAGCGCCGCCCGCGATTCGGCCGACCGCGACTGCGACTGGCGAACGCTCTCCTCCGCCAGTTGAACGCGCGCGCTTCCGTCCGGCGAAAGCGCCAGCTCGACCGCCTGTTTCAGGCTGAGCTTTAGCGGGGTCTGGGCCGCGGCCGTGGCCGCCAGCGTCGCAAAAATCAGCAGAATCGGCTTCGCCATATTCACCCTCGGTCTCCTTTCGCTTTCGAAAACGCGGGCGCGCGGCAGCCGGCAGCGACGAACGTGATCAGGCGATCGAGCATCCCTTCCACATCGCTGGTGTCGCACCGGCCGCCCGAGACCACCTTGATGTGGCGCTGGCCTGCAATGGTGTGGCTCATGGCGCCGATCGAGAACAACATCCGCCACAGCAGATCCACCTCGTCCAGTTCCGGCAGAGAGCGCCGCGCGGCGGCAAGCACCCGCTTGATCACCGGCGCAAACTGCCCCGTGAACAGATAGGCGAATACGTCGCCCGGCTCGGTGTGCGCGCGCCCGATGAGGTTGGCGGCGCAGGCGCCCTCCGGCGTGCTGACCATCCGCAGCACCGGCTCGATCACGGCGCGCAAGATGTCCTCGACCGCCACTGGCCCGCCCGCCGCGCGTTCCTCGAGCCGATCGAGCATCGCCAGCCGCTGCTCGTTGAGCGGCCCGATCCGGCGTTCGAACACCGCGCCGATCAAGTGCTCCTTGGATTGGAAATGGTAGTTGACGGCCGCCAGGTTCACCTCGGCCTCGGTGGTGATGTCGCGCAGCGAAGTCTGGGCGAAGCCCTTCTCGGCAAATAGCCGCTCCGCCGCGTCCAGGATGCGGTCCTTGGTGCTGGCGGGTTTGGCGGGCGCGTCCGGCAGCGGGTTGTCCTTCTCCACGTGATTCATACGTACGTTTCAATCCTTCGTATGATTCAATTATACGTATGATCCTGGCGCCGTCAAGCCCTATCTTCCCTCGTGCTATACTGATCCGCCGGTGGTGAAAATCGCCCTGCCCGCCATCTCCTTCCTCCTATTGGCCCAGGAACCCCCTTCCCAGATGGCCTTCCACGCCCGGATTGTGCTCGATCAGGGCGTGCCCCCGTCCGTTTCCCCCCAAATCGTGGCCGACCCAAGCTCTGGCTGCGTCATCATCGAGATCGAGGCTTTCGGCAATGGTGAGGTGGGATTCCTGGTGCCCGGCCGTTCCGACTCCTGCCCCGTCACCATCCGCCTGCCCGGCTATCGCAAGAACCAGGCAGTGCTACGCAATGGTGCCGTCATTGTGATGCGCCGGCCCGGCAGTTACGCCAATCCCACGGTTTCCCTCACCACGCTCGCCGCTCCCGAAAGTGCCAAGAAGGCCTTCCAGAAGGGCGTGGCCGCCACCGCCGGAAAGAAGTGGGCGGCGGCCGAGAAGGAGTTCGCGCGCGCCGTCGCCGCTTACCCGGATTACGCGCCGGCCTGGGGCGCGCTGGGCGAGGTGCTGGTCGAACAGTCCCGTCCCGAACCGGCGCGGCAGGCCTTTGAACGCGCCGTGAAGTGCGACCTGAAATTCGCCCCGGCCTGGGCTCAACTGGCCCGCCTGGCCGCCGACGAAGGCCGCATGCAGGATTCGCTCGCCGCCTCCGAGCGCGCGCTTCAGTTGGATCCCACCGGCTTCCCCGGCGTCTACGTTTCCCAAGCGCTAGCCGATCTGGCCCTGAATCACCTGGACGCCGCCGCGAAGAGTGCGCACCGCGCCATCGATCTCGACACCTTCCACGAAATCCCCCGCGCCGAGCGCGTGCTAGGGTCGGTGCTAGCCGCCAAGGGCGATCACGCCGGCGCAATCCAGCACTGGAAGAAGTACCTCGAGATGTCCCCGAAAGCGGAGGATGCCCCCGAAGTCCGCAAACTCATCGCGGACGCCGAAGCAAAACACTAGCCCCTTCTTATTCGTGTCCATTCGTGTGCATTCGTGGCCATGGTTTTTGTGTTTGCCGTGTCTTATTCGTGGCGCTTTCCTAGTGGATCGCCGCCGCAATAATGACGCACATGCCAATCGACATCGCCCCGATGAGGATCGCCAAGGCCGTGTTGTGCTCATGCACGATCTCGTTCCAAAGATGGTACGGCGTCAGCCGGTCGATCACCGCGAACGCAGCCACGAAAATCAGAATGCCGAGCGCCGAATACACCAACGCGTTGAGTACATAGCCGGGGTGAAACTCGTTCATAGATTTGGCTCCGTCACTTGCCCCCGAAATACCGCGGGTAAAAGGCGTAGTGCGCCCGGTACGCGCCGGGGTTGTCGCGTATCGACTTGGGAACGTCCTTCATCTCGTTCACGCTGGTGAGGCTCCAGCCGCGAAATTCCGCCATCGTCACTAGGCCCAGCAGCGCCAGGCCATACACCAGGTAGAAGGGATGCCGCATCAGTCCTCACCTCCACCACCCGATGCCACCGGTGCGTAGTCGCTTTCGCGCCAGCGCGCCTGCTCGAAACCCATCGAGCGGAATGCCAGGAAAACGGGCGGCACCAGCAGCAGCAGCGCCGCGATCAGAAAGAAACTCATCGACGGTACGTCGCGCCGCACGTTGATCTCGTATCCCACCGCCCCTGCGTTCGCTTCCATCTCCGGCTCCACGCGCAGGTAATACCGGCCCGAGGGAACGGCCGGCACCACCGCCGTGTCCTTCCGCCCCCCTTCGCTCCAAGCGCCATCGCTGTCCGTCCCGTTGTAGTAGCTGACCTCGCGCCCGAAGTCGAAAGCCTGGCCGGTGTCGGCGTTGATCAGGGCGTAGTTGAAGTACACCCAGCTGTTGCTCAAATCGGTGCGCGTAGAAACCTCGACGTTCGAGGTGCGTCCTTTCAACTCGAAATAGTCCGTGACGAAGGAGGGCTCCCCGCCCGCCCCCGGCGCAAAGTGATAGCTCCCGCTGAACACATCCTCGTTCCGCGCGAACGTCGAGAAGAACAGCGCCACCCCCACCAGCGCCGCCAGCAGCAGCGCACACACCAGCCAGACTTCCTTCAGGTTGCCACCGTAAGGTGAGGGCTGATTCTCGTAAACTCCCACCACCGCGGGCGGAGCGCCCGGAAGCTGGAAAGCCTCCCACACCTGCCTGCCGGTGATGTACTCGCCCAGCGACCACGTCGTCTCCGAACCGGTCGTTTCCGACGAGAGCATCCGCGGCGGCGAGACAAAGTCGTTGCACGTCGTCGTCTCGTCGCCCACTCGCACCTGCCACGGGAATTCGCCCAGGACGAAAGTGGTGCGGGCCTGCGAAGTCTGGAAATGCCGATACGTCTGGCCCAGCACCCTGGCCACCGGCCGCGCGCCGGCCGACACCTCGGGTAGCACCCGCAGCACCGTGACGTCGTTCCAATGCCCCTGATACTGCGTCAGGTAGCGGTACCCCTTATACGGATTGAAGAGCAGGTATTCGTCCCAACTGTAGTCCGTTCCCTCGACCGTGATCGTGCGCACCTGGAAGCCGATAACCTCATAGGGCTCGCCGCGCACCTTGCCCCGCGTCCCCAGCGGAATCAGCGGCTGCACCTGCTCGGCCACCTGGAACCGCTGCAGCACCGCGAAATTCGGGTCCTTCGCGTCGAGGACCGAGTGGCAGTTCCCACACACAACGCTGAGCGTAGTGCCGAACCCGCGGATCACCACCGGCGCTCCGCAGCCCGGGCAGTTGAACGACTTCACCTGAGGTGGCGGCGCCGTGCTCATGTTTCTACCAGCCCTCAAATTGTCGCAGGTTCTTCAATCGCAAGCTGTCGAACTCGACCGCCTCGCCCAGAAACAGCAGCGGCTCGGGATCGCTATAGTCGAGCGTGCCGAAGCGCGCATCGTGCGATTCCAGATCCACGAACAGGACCTCGTCTTTGTCCCAGTATTCAAACGGCAGCTCGCCCTCGACCCCCCGGTAGTGCGCCCGCGTAAGGCAAGTCGCTTCGTAGAGCACATTGTTGAAGCGGTATTGCTGGCCCCGCGCCACGCTCGCGGCCGCCGGCAGCCCCGCCACGGACGCCGCGAATGAAACCGCATACTCCGCCTGGGCGTCGGAGAGCCATCCGCTCGTGCCGTCGTTGAAGACGGCGTGCCACTCGTTCCAACCCCCCTGCTCGTACTCGTAGAGGATGCGGCCCACCACCTGAAAAGCGCGGTTGCCGTAAACGCCCTCGGTCGTGATCTGGATCGGCGAGCTCTCCGCCGGCAGATCCGCCACCTTGCCCACGCGCTCCAGGTTCACGTCCCGGCGCACCAGGATCGAGTGGCAGAACGTGCACACCGTCTGGACCGCGCTAGACCAGAGGAACCGGATCGGCGCGCCGCAATTCGGGCAGTTCGCAGCTAGGCTCATCGTTTTGGTACGGCCTCTCCAGGCGCCGCACGCGCACCGTGCGCGCGCTGAACTCCCGCCGTAGATTTGTCTCGAAATCCCACTCCGCGCGAGGCCGGCAGCAGAACAGGTTCAGACACAGCGACCCGTGTTCCGGAAAAGTGTGGCAAGCCAGGTGCGACTCCGCCAGCAGGCACAGGCCGGTGATGCCGCCCCCGCCGCCGAACTGGTGCCAAAGCGTGTCGCCCACCGGTCGCAAGACCAGCTCGGAGACGAGCAGATCGAACAGGGCGCGCAGCCGCACCGGACTCGCGAGCGCATCGCGATCGCACCCGTACGCCTCTACCACCCACTCGACCCCGCCCATTTCGTTGCGAGCCCTCCTGGCTCCTTCCCCTTTACCCTTGCGCCGTCCCGCACTCCGGACAGAA
>Ga0182027_10000841_pt1 | contig 51961 bp, 42 predicted proteins | sample 712E1DmetaG_FD_121300 | JGI IMG/M metagenome (GOLD analysis project Ga0182027, IMG submission 121300) | Permafrost microbial communities from Stordalen Mire, Sweden - 712E1D metaG (Illumina Assembly) | ecosystem: Environmental > Terrestrial > Soil > Wetlands > Permafrost | place: Sweden...
AGCGAGCCGGCGAGCGACTATACATGTCCGCTTCCCTAGGGAAGGAAGGATTCCTTCAATTGCCCCTACTCCTGAAGGTTTTTAAGATGGTCCCGGCTATCCCTGCACTGGCCCGTGCGGTCGGGGGCAGTGCAAAACGTGTTCACGAATTGTTCCCAGGCTTTTCCGGCGCGGCGTTTGTTGTCGGCATTCGGCTTTGCGTCGTACTGTTCCTCCTGTGACTTCGCCCACAGATACGTCGCTTCCCTCTGGAATTCCTTCTTCTTGAATGCTGATGGCGTTTCCTGTGCCTTGAACAGGGCATCAATGGCTTGCGGCAGGCGGCCGAGCCGGTGAAAGGCCCTGCCTGCGAGCAGGAAGTAGTACCCGTCGGAAATCTTCTCCGATTCCACAATCTTCTGCGCCCCTGCGAGGTTATTGACGGACAGGTATGATTCAAGCAGGCACACCGTTGCATATTGACGCAAGGAATCTTTGAGTCCTGTTTGCAAGCTGAGCTGCAGAAGCGGTATCGCCTCACTGAATTGCAATGATCGGTATGCGGATAGCCCTGATTCGAGCGGGTCCGGAATGTCCTTCTTCACAGGAGGAGTATTCGGAACCGCAAGGACGCCATGTGGTTGCGTTGTACGCTCTGCCGGCATGGCCACGACAGGCTCGAACGGCGCGGTGTCGACGGAGGTGGAACGCGTCGTCATGACAGCGGTGGCCTTGGCCGGCGACCGTGCCAACCGTTTGGACTTCATCGCCTCGGCGACGAACACCGCGCAGACGATGGTACACGCAAGGAAGAACGAAGCTACCAGGAATGCTGCAAGGTGATTGCGCTTTTTCCGGTCAGCCGGTTTTACGGCGTCGGCGGAGCCCATGAGGTGGCCGGCAATGATGCGCTCCGGAGCCTCTTCAGTGGTTTTTTTCAGCACATCATACAGGTCATCTCCGAATTCCTCCGCGTCATTGTACCGTTTTTCGCGGTTGATCTGCATGCTTTTGTCAATTATCTGCTCGAGTTTTTTCGGAATTGCGATGCCGAGGCTGCTGATGCTGCGATACTGGTTCCGAAGCTTGTCCCTGATGAGGTCGGCGAGCGTTTTCTGGGGAAAGGCCTTTTCTCCGGTAATGCATTCGTACAGCACGGCGCCGAGGGAATAAATGTCCGACCGTCTGTCAAGCGGCTCGCCGTTGAGCTGCTCCGGGCTCAAATAGGTGAACGTGCCCATCACCTTTTGGCCCACGGTGTGCAGGCTTATGTCCATCGGCTTGGCGATGCCGAAATCCGCGAGCTTTGGCGCCCCGTCACGCGTTATGAGAATGTTAGCGGGTTTTATATCCCGATGGACTATGCCTTCATAGGATTTTCCGTATAACGTGAAGACCTGATTGTGAGCGTAATGCAGCGCGTTGCACACAAACCTCAGAATTGAAACCGCCACCGTAAACGGAAGCCGTTTTTCACGGTCAAGGAGCTGCTTGAGCGACATGCCGTCGACATATTCCATTTCAAGATACGGAACCATGTCGTTCCAGAAATGCACGCCGTACAATTCCACGATATTGGGATGGTTCAGGTGCGCGGAAATTTTCGCTTCGGTCCGCAATCTCTCCTTTGATTCGTCGTTGAACCCCGGCTTGAGGATTTTTACGGCCCGGATTATTTCCAGTTCCTGGTGCCAGACCTTGTACACATTTGCCATTCCTCCTTCGGCGATAAGCTCGATGATGCGGTTTTGGCCGAGCGTCTGGCTGATTTCCGGCATCAGAACATTGTACTTTTGCAGAAATTCTTCCGCTCTACCGGGTGCAGGGGTCTTGTCGCTTGGCGTCGGCAGGGTCGTTGTCATTGCAAATGGGCCTTCAAAATATGCATGTATAGATAAAACTAAGTAGGGGAAGCTCTCCCGTTCAAATGAAAAATCGTCGTACGTACAATCCACAACAGATTTTTACTTGACTCTTCTCTTTTATACATACTATTATTTACCTATATTATAGGATATCGTTCAGACGTGCCATGTCGTTTGTTAAAAGGAGGATTGAGTACTTATGAGAGCTTTCAAACTGATACCTTTCGTTGCCGTTGCAGCCTGCCTTGCCGTCGGCGGCATGACCGGGTGCACCAAAAAACCGAACCAAAATGACGTTGCTAAACTGGAAGAAGCCAAGAGCTCGGCCGAAAACGCCGAGAAGAAGCTGTATGACCTGAAGCAGGAACGCATGAAACTCGAGGCCGACAAGCAGAAGAATCAGAAACAGGGCGAGGAAAAATGACCACAGCACGCTTGGTAAGAATCCTTATTGTCGCAGCAATGGTTGCAGTCTGCGGAATGAGCGCGGGGTGCACGAAAAAACCGAGCAAAGACGAACTGTCGAAGCTCGACGAAGCCAAGAGCGCAGCAGAGGGTGCGGAGAAAAAGCTGTACGAATTGAAGCAGGAGCGCCAGAGGCTGGAAACCGAGCTTCAACAAAAACAGGATGAGCTCAAGAAGAGCGAAGAAGAGCGTGATGACATCAAGAAGAAGCTCGGCAAGTAATCCGGGTTCGAGGGGATCGAAAAGTCGCATAAACGCTTTTTTCTCACCGAAGGAGAATTCCGGAGTATGACTACGATCGTTCGTACCGTGATCGCACTATTCGCCTGCACCATATCGTTTCAGGTCCTCGCGTATGCCCAGCCCCAGATAACGTACAAGGAATACGAAGATCAACTTGCATCGGTCCAGCAGCGCGAAAAAACTGCCAAGGAAGAGATCGCGCAGGAGCAGGGAAAGATAGAAAGTACGAAGCAGCAGATTGCCGATTTGCAGCAGAAGCTCGCCGACGTTCAAAAAGAAAAATATGCGCTCCTTGGCATTACGGAAGCTGACATCGGCCAGGCGGAAACCGAGATTGCCTCGATCAAAGCGGACCTGGAGCAACTGCTTGCGATAACACCCGAAGAGCTGGTGAAACGGAAGAATGACCTTGCGGCGCTTGAAAGCCGGGTGGCTGCCGTGAAGGCAAAGCCCGTTGCATACCTTTGGAAAATTGCCGACGAAATAAACGGATTGACCCAGCTTGTCGACCAGATCAAGTCCAGGATGCAAATGGCAAGTACGGAAACGGCAAAACCGGCATCGGATAAGGCGACCTCCTACACCGTGAAGCTCTCGCGAGAGAATCGTGAATGCCTGTACCGGATTTCGGGATACGATATCGTTTTCGGCGACCCCGCAAAATGGCCCTATCTGTACCGGGCCAATCAGTCGATAATTGATAAAGGATACAGCCGCGTCAAGGCGAGCAAGGGAGCCTCCTGCAAGTACGCGCGCGCGGCGGATCTCATATTCCCCGGCCAGGTCCTGGACATCCCTCGTTGACAAAGGCCCCAAGGATCACCGATGGCTCCGTGCAGTCCTGAGCCCGCCCGGCGGCTCAGACCTTTTTCATTGATCAAGCGCTACGTCGTATGAAACCATTTTCAGACTTTGCAAGGATGCTGAAGGATGGTGGCATTACCCGTCGCCTGACCGAGCGGGTGCATCGCGCCGCTCCGCTGCTTCGGCTGGTGCCGAGGCCATTCGCCATCCTCCTGTACACCGGGGCCGGTATCGCGCTCTTCTTTCCTTATTCGTCAACGACGCGATCCTTTGACCTCCCTCGTGAGGGCGATATCGCCAAGGAGACGATCATAGCGCCATACACCTATGATGTCCTTAAGTTGCCTGACGATCTTGCCCGCGAACGGCATGATGCGTCGCTCAAGGTGCCGCTTGTGCTGTCTCTGGATCCTGACGCTGCGCGGCAGATGCGCCACCGGCTTTTTGAACTTCGTTCGGCGGTTTCGGCGCTTTCCGCGTCGCCGGCGTCCGACACGCAGGCCATGGCGCTCACCGCGCTTATTGGCAGGCAAATGTCAAGTGCCACGGTGCGGACCCTGCACAAGTCGCCGCACATTGTGGACGAAGCCCTGAGCGATGCGCAACGGGTCTGCGAAAAGGGTATTTGCGCCTCGCTCATCGTCGCTTCCGCGGAAAAGCGGGATGCGATCCAGAAACGGTTCAACACGAATTTCGACAATGCGGTCATATACGACCGGGATTTCGTGACATTGCGGAAGAACGGTTCTGAGACGACCGTTGCGGTTTCCGAAATACCGGTCAAGGAAGAGGCGCTGGAATCGATCATACGACGGCAACGCGACATCCTCCACAACGACGCCACGTCGCTTGCCGCCCTCTACGAGCTTTTCAGTGCATCGTTGCAGCCGGATGTGTCCGTCGACCAAGCCGAAACGGAACGGCGCAGAGACAAGGCCTCATCTGCGGTGTTGCCCATTAAAGGCAAAGTCGTCAGGGAAACCGAGATCGTCCGCAAGCACCAGATCGTGACAGAGGACATCGTTGAACAATTGTATTCCCTGCGAAAGAGTCAGGAACAGATCGAACACAAAGGCGGCAGGTTGCGTTCACAGGCCACGAATATCGGCAAGATCCTGTTGTTGATTATCACCCTCGTGTTTCTGGCGTCGTATATGTACCGGTACCACACGACGGTCAAGAAAAACCCTAAGATCGCTGTGGCTATCGCAACAATCGTGCTTTTTCAGGCCTTGATTATCCGCTTCAGCCTCTTACTTGCCCCCAGGCTGTTTCAGGCTGCCAGCGATTCGGGGCCGCTCACACTGGAATACATCATCCCCACGTCCGTCGGCGCCATGCTTGCCATGATCCTGTTCGGGTTCAGAGTAAGCTTTCTGGTGTCCCTGTACACGGCCGTGTTTTTCGGCATCGCGCTGGGCTTCAACCTGCAGATGCTGCTTCTGTCGTTGCTCACCTCGATCATGGCGGGATATTGCATGAAGAATATCAGGTACAGGTGGGACTTTGTCAAGGCAATCCTGCCGGTGTTCCTCGTCTACGGTCTCATGATCGTCATCCTTGAGGCGGTCGGCTATCATTTTTCGCCCGTGGGCCTGATGCAGAACCTCGGGCTTGCTCTTGTCAATTGTATCGCGTCCACGGTCGTGGTCATGATGTCGGTGATCGTCTTTGAAAATCTTTTCGACATCGCAACCGACATGACGCTCATTGAACTGTCGGACATGAATAACCCCGTCCTGAAACGGCTCTCCATCGAGGCCGCTGGCACCTACAACCACAGCGTTCTGGTGGGAAACCTGGCCGAGTCTGCGGCGGAAAAAATCGGCGCGAATTCGCTCTTGGCCCGCGTCGCCTCCTATTATCACGATATCGGAAAAATCGAAAAAGCCGACTATTTCATAGAAAACGCCAGCCCCAACGACAAGAGCAGACACACGAGGCTCGCGCCGACCATGAGCGCGCTCATTATTTCTTCTCATGTCAAGGACGGGGTCGAGCTTGCACGGGCGAGCAAACTGCCACGCGTGATACGGGACGCAATCCTGCAGCACCACGGGTCCTCCACGGTGTCGTTCTTCTTCGAGAAGGCCCGCGCGCAGGACCCCCATAACCAGGTGCAGGAGGAGAGCTTCCGATATCCCGGCCCCGTGCCGCAAACGAGGGAGAACGCTATCATCATGCTCGCCGACGCGGTCGAGGCTGCCAGCCGCAGCCTCGGCACCAGTTCGCCCAAGTTGCTCCGGGAGCTCGTGCGCAAGATTATACGGGACAAATTTACCTCGGGACAGCTTGATCAATGCGATCTGACGCTGCGCGATCTTGACCTGATCATCGATGGCTTCATGCCTATTCTACAAGGTATATTTCATTCACGGGACCCCAATAAATAAGGAGCGTGCCGGTGGCCAACACACGAGGGTTTGTCCGAAAGCATTTTTTCATCGACCGCAAGATGCAGGGTCGCTACATGATGACCCTTTTGATCCCCATGCTGATCATGCTGGTCTTCTTCCTCATTGTGCTGTATTCCGCGTCTCAGAGCATAGTCGGGACTACCACCAGGATCATCAAGGAAGAAGTCGAGAACAGGATCGCGGTGCAACTCCAGGACCAGCAGAGCCCGTCAATCGAATCGTACCAGGCCCTGCTGAATACGATCAAGACCTATGTCCGGGATTTTTCCAGCGATGCCAAGTACAGGAAGGCTGTACTCGAATCGCTTATGTGGATATTCGGAATAGGCATTCTTATCATCGTGGCGCAGATTGCGCTTCTCACCATATTCTTCTCGCACAAGCTCGCAGGTCCCATTTACCGCTTTGAGAAAATGTGTCATAGCCTCATCGAAGGAAACTACACCGATAAGATCTACCTGCGAAGGGGCGATGAAATGCAGAACCTGGCGCAGCTCATCAACGAGGTGATTCGAACCACGGATGAGCGCTTGACGGCTTTACGCGATGCCACGACCCAGGAAGAGAAGCACGGGATTGTTTCAAAGCTGAAAATTTGATGTTGACTCTGTGCACTTTTTCAACTAATTTATAACCTCTCTTTAAGGGAAAAACATGTTTGGTGCATTAAATTACAAACTGATGGCCGCAAGCTTCGCCTTGCTCATTCTCGGCTATGTCCTGCTTGGACAGGGGCCGGCTTCAAACCCGCTGTCCTTGAGTGTTGCGCCCGTAATTTTGGTGGCGGTATACTGCGTTCTCTTGCCCATCGCAATTTTCGTGCGGGGCAAGGACGAAAAGAAGAAAAGCTGAGTCTGACCGGGCGTTTAGCTCAGTTGGTATAGAGCACCTGCCTTACAAGCAGGGGGTCGTAGGTTCAAATCCTACAACGCCCATTTAAGAATATAGAGAAAATCTCTTGATGGAAAAACCTTGCAAAAGCATGAAGAACCGGTTCACGGAGATTTTTTTTGATCGAATGTGGGGTCGGTAGTTCAGTCGGTTAGAACGCCGGCCTGTCAAGCCGGAGGTCACGAGTTCGAGCCTCGTCCGACCCGTTTTTCAAAAGCCCTGGTAGCCGTTGAATCACAAAGGTTGCCGGGCTTTTTTGTTTTGTGCCGCTCGATTCGATACGATCCATCAGGCGGAGATGCCGTTAAGTCCTCACGGCCTTGACAATTGCTGAAATGTGCAGAGGCGTCGTTCCGCAGCAGCCGCCGATAATGTTTGCCCCGGCCGCGACGCATTCCGGAACCATCGCGGCCATCATGGCAGGGGTTTCGGGAAAAACAATGCCGCCGCCGTCGGCGTTTTGCGGCAGGCCTGCATTTGCATGAACGAGAATGGGCGATGTCGCATCGGCCGCGCGGAGTTCGCGGACGATTTCTATCATTCTCGCCATCCCGCTTCCGCAGTTCGTTCCGATAATGTGCGCGCCGGCTTCGACAGCCGCTTTCGCAAATTCCTGCGGCGACACGCCCATCATGGTCCGGTACAGACCGTCAATCGTCCTATCAAAAGTAAATGTGCAGATTATCTCGAGCTTGGTGTTGTCCCGTGCCGCCTTTATCGCGAGGCATGCCTCGTCCAGGGCGGTCATGGTCTCGATGCAGCATGCGTCAGCGCCGCCCTCCTCAAGCGCCACTGCCTGCTTCTTAAAGGCATCATAGATTTCCTCGTCGGTTACGTCTCCCATCATGAGAATTTTGCCGGTCGGGCCGATCGAGGCGATCACATGGCGTTTGGGCCCCGCTGCCTGGCGTGAAATTTCTGCCGCTGCGCGGTTGATTTCGGCGCATCGAGGTTCCAAACCCCAATGTGACAGCTTGAACCGGTTGGCGCCGAAGCTGTTGGACTCGACCATATCGGCGCCTGCGTTCACATAGCTTTGTGCTATGTCAAGGACGTCGGTTTCGTGGGTCACGCACCACAGCTCAGGGCATTCGCCGATGGCTAGGCCTTTCTCATGGAGAAACGTTCCCCAGGCTCCGTCGGAGACAAGGACTTTTCCTGATTTGACGGTTTCGGTTATGGTTTTCATGGTGTCCTCAACTATTGAGATAATCGACAGCACCCTGCGGGCCCAGGGAATAGGCTGCGCCGATTTTGTCTGCGAATTCCTGGGTGAGCGGTGCTCCGCCCACGATAACGCGGATGCCGGCAAACCGTGATTTCAGTTCCCTGACGATTTTTTCCATGTTCATCATTGTGGTCGTCAAGAGTGTCGAAATGCCCACGGAACAACCGGGATGCGTTTCAACCGCCTTCACGAATTTGTCAAGCGACACGTCGACGCCGAGGTCAACGACCTCCCACCCCGCGCCTTCGACGATCATGGAAACCAGATTTTTGCCGATGTCGTGCAAATCGCCGGATGCCGTGCCCACGACGAATGTCCCCCTGCGCTGGACCTGTCCGCTTTTGAAGAATGGCTTCAAATGTTTCATTCCCGCATACATTGCTTTTGCGGCCATGAGCACATCAGGAATGAAGACTTTGTTAAGCCGGAATTTCTCTCCCACGGCATACATGCCCACGACCAAACCCTTGGACAGCACGTCCTGGGGCGCGATGCCCTGGTCCAGCGCCTGCCGGGTGAGTTCGTCGGCGCCGATTTTGCCTTTCATATCAGGCGGAAACGGTGCCGCGGCACTGATTTTCCCCTGTTCAACGCATGTTGCTAGTTGTTCAAGCAATTCCGACATCATGCCTCCTTGTATGGTTGGTTATTTTTCAAAAGACATGCATGGCAATGCCCAGGATTGTCCAAAAGCGGCGTCAGCCCGGGCGTTTCACGTGTGCAGCGCGCGACGACCACGGCCGTTTCTGTACCCAGAGTTATCTCCACAGTTTCGCTTTTAGCAATTGACGCGGCTATCTCGCGGGTGTATGAGCAACGGGGGTGAAACGGGCAGCCTGCAGGCGGATTGACCGGCGAGGGCGTTTCACCGGGCAGCCGGACGCGAAGCGGCTTCTTTTCTGGGTCCGGCACCGGGATAGCGGCCAATAATGCCTGCGTGTAAGGATGCGTCGGTCGGGCGTACAGTGAGTCCCGGTCGGCCTTTTCAACGATGCGGCCCAGATACATGACGGCGACGTCATCGCTGAAATGTTCGACAACCGCCAGGTTATGCGCGATGAAAAGATACGACAGCCCCATGTCGCGTTGTAAATCGGAAAGCAAGTTGAGTATCTGAGCCTGTATTGACACGTCCAGCGCGCTGACCGGCTCGTCGCACACGATAAAATCCGGTTCACTGGCAAGGGCGCGGGCAATACCGATTCGCTGGCGTTGTCCGCCGGAGAACTCGTGAGGATACCGGACCATGTAATTCGCCGAAAGCCCGACGCGTTCGAGGAGCTCTCCGACCCTGGTTTTTCTCTGTCGAGGAGTTAGTTTCGAATGCACAATAAGAGGTTCCGCGACAATCGACGCGATGTTCATCCGGGGGTTAAGCGAGCCCATGGGATCCTGAAAAACGATTTGCATCCTGCGGCGCAGCGCCCGAACCGCTTTGTGATCCAGTGAAAAGACTTCTTGTCCGTCAAAGGAAACGGAACCGGCGGTTGCAGGGATAAGCCGTAGGATCGTCCTGCCGACCGTGGTCTTGCCCGAACCGCTTTCGCCCACAAGCCCGAGAGTTTTTCCTTTGCCGATGGAAAAATCCACTCCGTCAACCGCACGAACGAACCGTCGCTGGCCGTGACCAATGCCGAACGAGGCCCCATGGAGAGGAAAGTAGGTCTTCAAACCTGAAACAGACAGCAGTGGGTTCGGTTGATTGCTCACGGGAATATCCGGCCTTTATTTGTCTGACGGATCGGTTTGTTTACCATTTGAATACCCTTCGGCTTCCCAGCACGAACACCAATGACCTGATTGCGTTTCGAGAAGCGCAGGTTGCTGTCCTGCACAACGGGACAACACGCGGACCCTGCCGGCTGCATCTTCTATTTCGACGGTTTCCTCTTTCTCGGCACGCGAGGCCTTCTGCCGTGTAAGACTGCAGCGTGGATGAAATTTACAGCCCGAAGGAAAGTGCAGAGGGCTTGGCACGTTTCCGGAGATCGTATCGAGCCGCTGTCTTTTTTCTCCAAGACGGGGAAGCGACCGGAACAATCCCTGCGTGTACGGATGAAGAGGTCCGGCAAACAGGTTTTTTACATCTGCGAGTTCGACGAGACTTGAAGCGTACATGACCCCCACGGTGTCTGCCGATTCCGCAACAACTCCCAGGTCGTGCGTTATCAGGAGTATGCTTTGACCCTGATGCTTCTGTAAACCCTTGAGCAAATCAAGGATCTGCGCCTGTATGGTGACGTCAAGGGCCGTGGTCGGCTCGTCCGCGATGAGTAGCTTCGGGTTGCAAGAGAGAGCGATGGCGATCATGACTCGCTGTTGCATGCCGCCTGACAATTGGTGCGGGTATTCGGAATACCGAAGCGCAGGTTCCGGGATGCCGACCCTGGCGAGCATATCGATGGCGCTTTGCTTTGCCTCACGATACGAAAGAGAACGGTGGAGTTGAATCGCCTCGACGATCTGGCTTCCGCACGTAAAGACAGGATTCAGCGATGTCATGGGTTCCTGGAAAATCATGCTGACCTGGGACCCACGGATGTCCTGCATCTTCCGCTCCGAAAGCGGCAGCAGGTCGACACCGTCGAGAATAACGCGTCCTGAAACGATCCTGCCAGGTGGACAGGGAATAAGCTTCATGATCGACAATGCCGTAATGCTCTTTCCGCATCCGCTTTCACCTACGAGCGCAAACAGTTCGTTTTTTCTCACACGAAAGCTCACGCCGTCCACAGCCTTGACAACACCTGATTCTGTGTCGAAATAGGTCCGCAAATCGGACACCTTCAGCATTGGTTCGTCTGGCTTCATACCGTGGCCAATCCCTATACGTTTTTCAATTTCGGGTCGAGCGCATCACGCAGTCGGTCTCCGAAGATATTCCACGCAAGAATAATGAAAAATGTCGCGACAACGGCGGCGGAAAGCTCCCACCAGCGCCCGACAACAAGATCCATCCTGGCTTCGTTGATCATTTTTCCCCAGCTCGGCATGTCCTGCACGCCCAGGTTCAGGAAGCTCAATATGACTTCGGCGCTGATCGCGCCCACAAAACCAAGAGAAAAATTGATAATGCCGATATGCATGAGATTCGGTAGGATATGATGAAACATGATGGCGAAATTTCCTCGCCCGGTTGCGCGCGCCGCCAGAACGTAATCCAGCTCTTTCAGTTTCATGGTTTCTGCGCGCACGAGCCGGCAGGTTCCGATCCAGCTCGTCAACCCCAGGGCGATGTATACGCCAGTCATGCCGCTCAAGTCAAGTGCGAAAAAAGTGCCGGGAAAAAGGACCCGGTCGGCAAATGCGAACTTGAGCGAGATAAGCAAGATTATACCGGGAATGGAAGCGAGCGTCGTATACAGCCAGACGATAAAGTCGTCAATCTTTCGGCCGAAAAAACCGGCAAGCGCGCCTAAAAGCATGCCGAGCGGAAGGGCAATAACGTTCGCCATGAACCCGACCGTCATTGACACATGGGCACCAAGAAAGACCTTTTGAAGCACCGAACGTCCGAGCGCATCGGTGCCAAGCGGGTACGTCCATGAGGGGGGCTCATTACGATGGTTGTAGTCGTGGCGGGAGCTCCAGTTCCCAAACACGAGGGGGCTGGCGACTGCGATGACAACATAAACGCATATCACGGCAAAACAGGCCAGTGCGATCCTGTCCCGCAGAAGCCGATGCAGAGCGTCCGCCCACAGGCTTCTGCCGTTGAAGTCGTCTTTCATGTTCTGTTTTTCTCCATGGCTTCCTGCGATTGCCTACTGCAAATGAATACGCGGATCGAAAACCGCGTACAGGATATCGGTTATCAGTAAACTGATGACGTACAACACCGCGGTCAGAAACGTGAGCCCGGTGATGATCGGCACGTCACGGGAAGTGATGCTTGTCAAAAGCAGGTCGCCAAGTCCCGGAATGCCGAAAAAACGTTCCAGGAGCAACGATCCCAAAATCAGGAACGGAATCGTGGTGATCAGGTCCGTCAGGATCGGCAGCATGCAGTTCTTCAGGACATGCAGAAATAAAATTGACGGAAGAGGAACTCCCTTTGCTCGTGCCGTGCGAACGTAATCCTTGTTGATTTCGTTGAGAATGATCGTCCGGTAGAACCTGACCTCGGCGCCCAACCCCGCTGCAACGGCGATGAAGACAGGTACGTAAATACTTGACGGATGGGCAAGCCCGGCGGCGTAGGCCGGCGCGATCTTGAACATGATCCACTGCCCCAGAAGCATATACGCCAAATACGGGACGCACATTCCCAGCACGGTGAAAAAGACGCCGAACCTGTCGATCCAGGTGTCCCGGTAATACGCAACGAAACAGCTGATGACCATGGCAAACAGCCAGGTAAGTACCATGGCCGGCACCGTTATCGACAGGGAGAATTTTCCTCGCTCCCCGACGATTTCGAGAAGGCTTTGGTTGGTCGCATAGCTCCGGCCTTGAAACGTCACGTTTTCCCACAGGTGCCAGAAAAATTGTGAATCGAACATGTTGGCCAATGACCAGGATGATATCCCTGAAGTCAATTTACCCGAGTTGCCGGGGCAGGACGCGATTGCGGCAATACAGTCTCCGCATGTTCTAATATTTGTCAACCCAACATTCAGGACTGTGCCGTCGCTCAGCGTGACATGCCACGCGGGACCGGAGGCGGCAGGGCGTCCTGCTGCCAGCGGCTTGCCCCCGGTCATGGAGGAAAGCGGCGTTGAGGCCGAGAGTCCGAACACGAGCCGTCCTTCCCGTTTCATTTCAGGCTTGCCTGCCGGCGTGGCTTTCCCCGGAGGGGAGAGGTGAAGGTTCAATGCCTTTGCCAGGAGTGATCCGTTGACATCCTGTATTTCGAAGGTGTACGTTCCAATGGTATTATCAGTCAAGAAAAGGCGCCGGTGAAAATTGAAGATGCTCGGCCGGTCGAGTTTGTGCTTTTCGTAAAATGCCTGGCGGGCTTCCATGCCGAGTTTCTGGTTCACATAGGCAGTTGAAACGTCGCCCGCGATCACCCGGAACAGCACAAAGGTCAACAGCATCACGCCAAGAACCGTGAAGACTGCCTGGAGGAGTCGGCGGAAAATGTAGGGTGCCACGGCGCTACTCCTCGGTTCCGGCCCAGAGCCTACGTAAGACAGGGTTGATCTTTCGGTACTTGAGGTAACCGTACCCGACAGGATGCTGCTTGATGTTGCTCATCCAATCATAATACAGGGTGAAACTCTCCGGTTCGAAAATAGGCATTACCGGACAATCCTCGCTGATGATGCGGATCATTTGCACGTACATTCCCGTCCTGTCAGGGCAGTCCGGCATGACGCGAATTTGTTCGTAAAGGCTGTCGAACACAGGATTCTTGTAATTGGAATTATTGGTTCCCTTGTCGATGTTTTTGGAATAAAAAAGCTGCAGAAAATCTTCGGCGTCCGGATAATCCGCAGCCCAACCCATATAATACATCTGGATCTGTTTATTCTGAACTTTTCTCTGCAGCGTCGGCCAATCGTTGAAAATGCATTTCAATTTCAGCCCAAGCCGTGCAAACTGCTGCCGGGCAAAATCCGCCATGCGCAGGTTCATCGGACCGTCCGACATGTCGAATTTGAGTTCCGGAATTTCTCCGTTGACCAGCAACCCTGCAGCGGCAAGCTCTTGTTTGGCTTCTCGGATTTTTTCCAGGGCGGCCAGCGTGTCGAAATGAAAATACGGCCCCGGCCCGGCCTCCTGATGTCCCCTGAATGACGACGGGACGACATTGACAGCACGGAAGCCCCTTCCGTTGGAAAGTATCTTTATCTCGTTTTCCACGTCGTACCCGAGACCAACCGCCTGCCGTAGCGCCTTGCTTTTTCCAAGAATAGGATCTTCCATGTTGAAAACGATCCAGTAGATGGAAGGGTCGGAGGATTTGCTCAGTGAGATGTGCTTGTTTCTCCAGGAATCCGTCAGCTCCTTGCTGGGCGTTATGACCGCCTGGAACGTTTCAACGGGTATCCCGGCAGCGTCTACTTGCTTACTGAGAAAGAGCATCCAGGCCGCGTATTCCTCTTCCACGTAACGAAAATTGATGACGTCGATAAAGGGAACAGGTTTTCCGGCATCAGCGAGCAGGCCTAGGGCGCTGTCGCCCGGATAATCGCGTGAAGGCCTTTCGCCTTCGGATGGATACTGTTCACCGCGAAAATCGGGATTTCGGACCAGGGATATTTCCCATTTCCGTTTGAAGGTCTTCAGGAGATACGGTCCGGTTCCGACCACTTGCTCCTGTTCCATTATTTCCGGATTTCGTTCCACAATGGGAATAGGGACGCGGACGCCTCCGGCCCCCGGAGTAGTAGACAAATGATAGTCAACGACTTCGCGAGGGATGGGCCCATATACATGGCCCATGGCGAGAACATAGATAAACTGCGGAAAAGGCGCCTTGAGACGGATAACCAGGGTCAGGCTGTCCTTGGCGACGATTCCCTCGATGGGAAGGTCGTAGCGTGAAAAGTCGCCGATCCGGTACTGTCTGGTCTTTTCGCGGTATTCGTCAAGTCCGATGATTCGGTCCGAGAGAAATGCCCATGCAAGGCCGGTGTTGATATGGTAGTCCGCGACCCGTTTGAGCGCAAGCACAAAATCGCTGGCGGTTACAGCCCGCGTATTCCACTGGTGCATTCCCGATCGGTCGCTTCCGAAACAGGGATTCCTGTGGTAGAGTACGCCCTTTTTTATTCTTATGGTGTAGGTCAGACCATCGGTGGAGACTTCAGGCATCCCGTCCGCAAGTTGTTCCACGACCTCAACCGGCCGCTTGAGATAATGGTACACGTACAGGCCTTCGAAGAAATTTGCCTGTATCGTTGACGACATCACGTCCCCGCAGGTGGCGGGATCAAGGGACTTCACATCGGAATTGTAGATTGCGTTATAGACAATGCCCGGCGTGCGGTTCCGGTCGTGTGCCTTGCGCAAAATGAAGAGCGGCATCGCGACAAACGCGGCCACGATCGCAATCGAGAAGACGTAGAACCATTTCATGAGAAAACCGCACCGTCACTTTGCTTCATGGTATCACTGGCCCGGCCTTAGGGGCCCGGCAGGTTGTGGAGGATTTCCCTGGACATAGATTCTTTCGATATTGTGCAAGAGCCCGCCGGTCACGCTTGGATTGACGTTTTTGAATTTGTTCGAAATGCAGAAAATCTGTTCAGGCAGGACGGTGTAAATAAAGGGCAGCTGGTCTGCCGCAATCCGCTGCCATTCGTCGTACAGGATCTTTCGCTTGCTTTCGTCAAGTTCCCTTGACCCGGCGGCAAAGATGCTGTCGATCCGCACTTCCCAGGGCATCTGGGGCGATTTCTCCTCCGGAAACCACATATGAAGGTACCCGGACGATTGCCAGACGTTCTTACCGAAATGGGGCTCAATATTACCGGTGAGGCCGAGAAAGATCGCGTCCCATTCGTAGGGAGGATTATCGATCCTGTCCGTGAGGCGGCTGAATTCCATGGGCTGAAAATGTACCTTAAGGCCGATTGCGGTCAGGTTTTTCGTGATAATCTCGGCGAGTTTGTTGCGAACGATATTGCCGCTATTGGTGAATAGCGAGAACTCCACGGGATGCCCGGACGAATCTTCCATAACCCCATCCTTGTTCCTGTCTGCAAATCCCGCTTCGGCAAGCGTCGCTTTTGCCTTTGCCGTGTCAAAGGGATAGGTCGCGACGTCAGAGTTGAAATAATACCCTTCCGACGGGCTCATCGGTCCCCATTGCGGGTAGCCGAGCCCGTTCATCACCGAATTGATCATAGTCTGTTTGTCGAGCGCATAGGCAATGCCCTGCCGGAATTTTTGGCAGCGGAACCATGACAACTTGACGGAATCTACGTATGGTTTCCGGGTGCCGGCGACATGGCCCGAATTCTGGTTGAAAAACACGAAATAACTGCCTGAGGCCGGGCCGAGCCGGTAAACAGAATACCGTCCGCTGCCGGTGTCTTTGGCCAGTGATGCGAAATCCTCGCCTTTTGCCTTTACAAAGTCGATTTCCCCGCGCTTGAATCGGGTCAATTCCGCATTTTGGTCCAGAACGATTGTGTAGGTGATGGCCGACAAATAGGGAAGTCTCGTTCCGGTCGAATCCTTTTGCCAATACAACGGATTGCGCTTGAAAACCACCTTTTGCGTGGGAATGCATGTCTGCAGCAGAAAGGGGCCCGTGCCGACCATGGAATCTGGTGATGTCAGGACGCCGAGCGCACCCGCGAAACTATTGTCTTTTACGAATTTCTCGTATTTGTGCCTGGGAAGAATTTCCTGCGCCATGGCGCGGAGGAAGGGAGAGTAGGGGACCGGCAATGTACATTGGACTGTCATACTGTCAAGGGCCTTGACCTGCGGCCTTTTCCCGTCGATGGTGAACATGTCGCGTGCGGAATTAGGGTTGATCGAATCGTTCAGGACGAGGCTATTGAAAGTGAACTCGACATCGTAGGCGGAAAACGGGACGCTGTCGGACCACGTGACGCCGTGCCGCAGGGAGAACGTCCAGGTACGTCCGTCGGAAGAAACCGTCCATGAGGCTGCCAGGCCGGGTTCCGGTTTGAGGGTGATGGCATTGATTTGAACGAGTCCTTCGTACAAGTATTTCGTAAACTCGCCGGTCATGATATCGGTCGACGTAATTGGATTAAAGGATTTCGGGTCGGAAAATGAGGACAGATTGAGCGCGCCCCCGACAGTGCCGACGGCTGGAACAAAGGCCTCGGCATTTTTCTGGATTGCTTCGCAATCCACGGCCGAAACCGTACCGCCCGGCCGGTGGTCCGTGCCGCATGTTGACATAAGAAAAATCAGCACAGCGCACAGGTTGTATTTCGGGACACGGATCATGGTCAACTCCTCGGGGTTAAGCAGGACAAGAAAAATATATAGAAGATGGCCGGGCCGACACCTGAAATTTGAAGGACTTCCAATCAAACGGTGATGGATCCCTCGTAACACGGGAAGTTCATGATATGGCCGAAGGTTCCTGACGACAGCGGATTTCGTCCAATTCCCGTGCCGTCCATGGCGCGCTTTCCAGAGGAAACGGCAGGGTCTGGCGAAAACCTCTCAGAAGGTTGCGGCGGATTTCTTTGACATCGAATTCCGGCAGAAGCTCTGAAATACAAATTGTTTTTTGTCCAAGGAGCCTTTCTTGCGCCTTTCGCTGATCCTGCTCCACGTTGAGGAGATCCGGCAACATGCGGAACGCCGGCGTGAGTGGTATCGAGCCATGCTGCAGGACCGCGTTTGAAGTCCGCTTCTGAGCAGACCCGACAAGCTTTTTTCCCTTCACCATAATCTCATGCCGGTTCGGTGAAAGAAAACACGGTAGTCTTGCTCGGCCTCTTGGCGATTGATCGTCCAGGGCAGATTCATGTGCGGCGCAGTTGATACCGCATAAGGCGAGCCCCTTCATGAGGCAATTGGAAATCACTTCGTACGTTCCCATGAGCGTTGTGCCCATCTCCCGGATACCATTTGAAAAGATGCAGCTGTAGGTGATGTCATGATCGTGCAGAACCGATCGCCCTCCGGTCGGCCGGCGTATCCAGGCGACATCCTTTTCGGAGATTGCCGCCATGTCGAGCGTTTCCCGGGGTTTTTCGGCGGCCCCGAGCGTTATCGACGGCCTTTCCCATGAATAAAGCCGCACGAAAATAGAAGGAGCCTGTTCGCATAGGGAAAGCAAATACAGGTCGGCGGCCATGTTGAATGCCGTGTCATGCGGACCGTCGTCGATGATCCGGAAAATCATACCAGCAAAATAAGTCGCAGGAGGGCTTTCAGATCGATAAAACATTAATCAAAGATGAGGTGTAATGACCCCGTTCTTAAGGTTGCCTCATAACTCTTTTTGAATCAATTTGATATAAGGATGATTGGTCTTCATTTGCTTTCTGGCGGGGTGAACGGACCTCAAAATGCGGTTCTCCATTCAAATGGTTCATGGCCCTAATCCTTTGATCTACAAGGAAATAAATAAATAGCATACGGTTTGCTTCATTATTAGTACTTTATCGGTAATTTTGATATCGATCATTATTTATTCAATTTCAATGCGGAATCTTTCATTCAAGAATCAGAACCCAAAGCTTCCATGAAGGGAGGATGCGGCAAAAAAATCACACCAATCGATCTTTAACTGCCGAAAATATCTATTCTAATTAACAAAGGAGAAGGACGATGCTTAAAAAATCAATGTTGGTATGTTCGCTCATGCTTTTGTTCGCCGTCGTATCTCAAGCGGCAACCGTCAGCGGTGTTGTTAAGGAAAATGATTCCACCGGGGCTGCAATCAGCGGCGCAACCGTTACGCTTACCCCGACTGCCGGTGGCGGAGCAGCATTGCTGGATACCACGGATGCGACCGGCGCCTTCAGCATTGCTAATGTTCCTGGTACGGCAGCCGCGCCGATAAGCTACAGAATTGCAGCTGCGAAGACCGGGTACAGAGTGATGGCCACGCTTACAAGAGTCACGGTAAACAATGCAACAGGCGTCTTTACCCAGAATTTGTTTTTGATTCCCACAGGCACGGTTGGAGTCCACACGATTTCCGGTACGGTAAGTGACTCTGTTGCCGGGTCTGCGTTAACGCCGCTCGTAGGCGCTCGAGTCATCCTAAGTTCACGAACAGGTATAGGTGGAACCAGAAACATCGATACGGCCACCACGGTCGCCGGTGGAGCTTACACATTCGACAGTGTAGCAGTCGGCACCTATACGCTTACGGTGTCGGACGCGAGTTTTGCCGCTCAAACCGCAAACGTGACTGTTGCACTTGCAAACGTCGTGCAGAATTTCAAACTCATTCATATCTTAACGGCGTCAGTTACGGGTGCTGTAACCGACTCGGCCACGGCCGCTGGGATTGTGGGCGCCAAAGTCTATTTGCTTACGCGCGGCGGTATTGCAACCATTGTGGATTCAGCCGTGACTGCGGCTGGTGGCACGTATACTATGTCCAATGTGCCGAGTTCAACAGCCGGGATAAATTATGCGGTCAGGGCGAGCGCCACTGATTATGTAACCGCAAGCGTGAACGTCACGGTCACCGGAGCTGCCGCGCAAACGGTAAATATCAAGCTTGTCAAGATTCTCATGGCTTCAATCAACGGCACGGTCACCGATTCCGTCACGGCCGTTGCCGCGGTAGCAGGAGTAAAAGTCACGCTTCGTTCGGGCACAACGATCGTTGATTCTGTAGTAACGGGAAGCGATGGTAAGTATGCCTTTGCAAGTGTTCCAAGCGGCGTCAGCTACACGATTCGCGCCGAAGCGGCGGGCTTCGTCACGTCGAACACGAACATAACCATCACCGGAACTGCGGCGCAGACGGTGAATATCAGACTCGTCAAAATCCCGACCGCGAACCTGTATGTTTCAGTCAGAGCGCGAGCTGATAGCAGTGCTATTAGCGGAGCCTCCGTATCGGCAACTATGGGTACAACGGTACTAAATGCTACGAGCGCATCGAGCGGACTCGTCTCATTTATCGGCGTTGCAACCGGCAACTATGCCATCACAGTATCGGCTGCCAATTTTACCCCCTTAAGTTCCACTACTACGTTGATTGCAAATAGAAATGACACCGTGAAGGTGTATCTGGTTGCAGCGACAGGTGGAACAAAGACCTTGACTGGCGTTATTAAAGATTCCGTCTCATCGGCAGTACTTGCCCATGTTGCGGTTGTTCTCACCATTCAAGGCGCAGGGATCGGCGGCGCGGCGCTGACGCTGGTTGATTCTACCGATACAACCGGGACCTACGCGTTTGCCGGAATTCCAACGTCAAGAACTACCGGAAGCATTACCGCGACGCTTGCTACGTATAGAACGTATACCAACAATGCTGTTTCACTTGGCGCGGCAAACACGGCTGATAACAATATCTTCAACATTTTTATGGTTAAGATACCTACCGGCGTAATTTCCTTTGTGAAGCATGCTTCTGGAATCCCGGATTTCAGCATGTCGCAAAAGGGCATCCTGCGTTTGAGCAACATTACCAATGCAGGTTCAGTCAAGGTGTTTGGGCTCAACGGTAAACTCCTGTATCAAAGAGCGTTTAGTGCGCAGGCAACGTCGGTAGCAATGCCGGCAAGCATGGCAAAATCAGGCAACGCATTAATCATCAGCCTGACCCAGAATAATGCGGTATATCGCAAACAGATAATGATGCCGTAAGGCCTTTAATTCAGGCATCGTTTAGAAAAGAAGCGGGTGGAAATGCATAGCATGTTCCACCCGCTTCTTTTTGCAGGCGTATTTTCCGCTTAGGCAGGATTTGGATCACATTTCCCGGCCTGTACCGCTTTCTTTATTCGATTCACGTGCCCGCGTCCGAGCCCTTTTACCTCGCACCCAAGTTCGAAATAGCGCTTGATCTTTGCGTCATCCAAAATGGCGAAGCAGTCGATGATTGCCGCGGGCCGGCCGATCTGCTTGACAAGGGAATCGGGATCGAGATCAAGATATTGCTGATGCCGAACACCCAGGATGACCGCGTCGGCAAGGCGCAAACAGGCGGGAAGGTCCTGCGACACACGCAGGTTCACGAGCTTTTCCTGGCTGCGGAAAAAACGGGACCAGCTGTACCCTTTTGACGGATAGGAATCCTGCGATTCGAATTCCCACCAGTGGGAGACGTACGGGTCGTGCACGCGCATTTCCGCGCCCATCTCGGTGAGTTTGCGGACAATGATTTCCGACCCGCTGTACCGCGTGTCGCCGACGTCCTCGCGGTACGAAGCGCCGAGCAGGAGCACTTCTGCTGCGGCGATGGGTTTGTCCATGTTTCTCAGTGCGTCGCGCACGAGCTGGGCAACGCGAAGCGCGCGCGTGTCGTTGATGTTGATCGCCGTGGGAGTGATCTTGAAAATGTTTTCTTCCCAGCCGAGTATGTGCTTGTATGCCCACATGCCTAAACCGCCGTCCTTGGGCAAGCAGTAACCGCCGATCCCGGGCCCGGGAAAAATGATGTTGGAATGCGTAGGCCTGACTTTGATCGCCTTGATAACCTTGACAAGGTCGACCCCATTCTGCTCCGCAAACTGGCTCCATTCGTCGAGAAACGCGAGAATCGTTGCGCGATAACTGTTTTCGACGATCTTGGCGGTTTCCGATTCAATCGGTTTGTCCAGAACGGTCAGTGGAAATTCTTTGGTGTTCAGCACATCGGTGAGGAAAGCAACCACTCGTTTTCTCGATTCATCGTTGACGCCGCTGCACACGCGCCAAAAATCGCGGATGCTCGCGACATAATTCTTGCCCGGCATGACCCGCTCGTAGCTATGGGCTAGCAACGGTTCGGACGCAAGGCCCCGGCGCGAAAAGACCTTTTTCATGATCGGATAGGCGACCTGCTCCGTCGTACCGGGCGCCACTGTGGTCTCGATGAGCACAAGCGCGTCAGGTTTGACATGCTCGGCAATGGTGTATAGGGATTTTTCAAGCGCGTCCATATCGGCTCTTCCGGTCACGAGATTGCCCAGCGATTCCTTGAGATAGTCGCATTGAACGTCGACGACGACCACGTCCGCAAGTGAAAGCGCCTTCTCATTGTACGTTGCAACCAGCGTTTTTTTGTCCAGGACGCATCGCCTGATCATGGGGTCGACTTCCGGATCTTCTGCCTTGACAGGTGATATGCCGCGGTTAAGGAGCTGTATTTTCCAAAAGCTCCGGGTGCTCGGACGTTGCACGCCGATCACAAATTTTGACGGTTTTTTGTTGGTGTCAACCGTATCGGCGACAATGGCAGCCATGACAGCCCCGACAAAACCAACGCCCACGACCACGACGATCTCTTTTCCTTGCTTTCGGTTCTGGTCCGCAAGCTCTTTGATTCGATTGAATTCAGCGTCATAAGCCTCAGGCGCGGGAATCGGGAATTTTTCGCCTTCCGGGCTTATCGAATACGATTCGCTCATAGTGTTTCCCTTCGGGAATAATAATGTTTAAATCAATCAAATTTTCTTTCGTGGTCAGGAAAAACAAAATAGATATTAACCTGCCTCGCTTAAAGAATTTAGTGAGATGAAAAATGAACAGTACATTCATTTCACCCTTTCTTTACCCTCCTCCATCGTGTTATTTTATATGCTCTGTTAACAGGCCAACGGGATGCGATAATATGTACTATTTCACGACCTTGGATACTCAAGAAGGGTGACGGATGGAAAAGTTAGCGATCGGCATTGATCTTGGCGGTACAAATCTCAAAGGCATCATCATGACCGAACAGGGAGAGGGAACTCATTTGACCCGCGTCCCTACGGAAGCCAAGAAAGGCGGACAAAAGGTCCTTGAAAACATCCTTACCCTCATTGATAAACTGATCCAAAAGGAAGGATCAAAGGACAATATCATCGGTGTTGGGATCGGGACGCCGGGCTTTGTGGACCGTGACGGCACGGTCATCGGCGGCGCAGAGAACCTTCCAGGGTGGAAGGGGACAAATATCTACGGTCCGATTCAGCACAGGTTCGGGTTGCCGGGCACGGCCGGAAACGACGTGACCGTGGCTGCGCTTGCCGAATCGCGATTCGGCGCCGGAAAAGGTGTCAGAAACATGGTTTGCCTGGCGCTGGGAACCGGGATCGGCGGCGGCCTGGTCATCAACGATCAGCTTTACAAAGGCTCTCATGGCATGGCGGGAGAGCTCGGTCACATCAGCGTGGAAACGAACGGCCTGCAATGCAATTGCGGCCAGAAAGGGTGCGTGGAACGGTACGCGTCCGCCCCCGGAATTGTGGAGACCGCCATCCGGTTTAGCCAGGAACTCGACGAGAAGCATCAGACTCAGTTTTCCCGCGAAGTGCTCCGCAAACCGCAGGCGCTCACCTCCAAGATCGTGTACGATTATGTCAAGAAGAACGATCCTGTCGCGTGCCGTGTCAATGAATTCACGTGTGATAAACTTGCCCATGCCATCGGCATCATCGTCAACTCGCTGTCACCGGACCGCATCATCCTCGGCGGCGGCGTCATGATGGCAGGCCAAATCATCATCGATACGGTTTCGCGCTATGTTCCGCAATACTGCTGGCCGGAAATTTGGAAACGCTGCGATTTGGCCATTGCGCAGCTTGAGGAAAATGCCGGAGTTCTCGGCGCGGCCGGATTGGTGTTTGAGGATTTTACCGACAGGAGAACCCTCGACGACAGAAGAATCGTGGATTGACCTTTACGATTATGTCAAATGATGCCCGCCGCATTGACGAACTAAGAAAAAGAATATTGCAATACGATACGGCCTACTACGTCCGCGGCGAATCGCTTGTTTCGGACAAGGAATACGACGACCTCTACGTCCAGCTTCTTCGGCTCGAAAACCTTCATCCCGACCTGGTGGCGCCTGATTCGCCCACCCAAAGGGTTGCAAGCGATCTGACGACCGAATTTGCGAAAGTCAAACACAGCGTTCCGATGATGAGCATTGACAACACCTATTCCGAGGAGGAGGTTCGCGACTGGGTTGCACGAGTGCAGAAACTGCTCGGCCCGCGTTCGGGTCCTGTCGCTTTTGTCGGCGAGCTCAAGGTCGATGGTGTTGCGGCGTCTCTTGTCTACGAAAAAGGGAAGCTTGTCATGGGGGTGACGCGGGGCGATGGCGTCACCGGCGACGACGTTACGGCGAACGTCCGCACCATCAGGTCCATTCCTCTTGGCCTGCCCGTGTCAGGCTCGGCGGAAAACTGCGAAGTGCGCGGTGAAGTGTATATGACATTCAAGAATTTCAGAAGGCTGAACGACAGCCTCGTGGAAAGCGGCCAGAAGCCCATGCAGAATCCGCGCAATACGACGTCGGGCGCCCTCAAATTGCTTGACCCCAGGGAAACAGGACGGAGAAACCTGAGCTTCGCGGCCTACTACCTTATTTCGCAATCGCACGCGGCAAGCCATTCCGAAAACCTTGCCGCCACTACGTCGCTGGGATTTCCCGCAGTCATCCATTCGGGCGCGCTGGGTTCGGCCGACGAAGTGGTCGCCTTCATTCAGGAGTGGGAACAGAAGCGCCATGAACTTGATTTCCCCGTCGACGGCGTCGTGGTCAAAATCGACTCGCTGAAACAGCAGGAGACGCTTGGTGTCACGGCGAAGAGTCCCCGGTGGGTGATCGCGTTCAAATACCAGCCACAGACCGCCGAGACGCAGGTACTTGACATCGAGTGTTTTGTGGGCAGGACCGGCGTGGTCACGCCCGTCGCGAAGCTTGACCCTGTTTTGCTGGCCGGTACCACGATCAGAAACGCCACCCTCCATAATTTCGACGAGATCCGGCGACTTGACGTGCGAGTATCCGACCGGGTGACGATCGAAAAGGGCGGAGAGATCATTCCCAAAATCCTCCGAGTTATTTCGGAAAAACGATCTGAGGCGGGCAAACCCTTTGAGGAACCGCGTCATTGCCCATCGTGCGCGTCCACACTGGTTCGGCAACCCGGCGAGGTTGCGCTGCGGTGCGTAAACAACTCATGTCCCGCCCAGATCTTCGCCTCGCTTTCCCATTTCGTGTCTCGCGCGGCCATGAACATCGACGGGCTTGGTCCGGCGCTCATCACCAAGCTGCTCGATGCCCGGCTTATCACAAATGTTGCCGACCTTTTTGCGCTGAGGCACGACCAACTTGCGGGTCTCGAGGGTTTGGGCGATAAATCCGCCGGGAACCTTGTGGCGGGTCTTTCGGCGGCAAAGAAAGTTACGCTTGATAGGCTGATTCATGGTCTGGGGATCAGGATGGTCGGTGCACAAACGGCACGGATTCTGGCCCAGGAAGTTACGGAGCTGTCCGACCTGTTCGACATGTCTGTTGAAAAATTAACGGCGCTGGAAAATATTGGCCCGCAGGTGGCGCAGAGCATCCGGCTGTATTTTGACAGACAGGAAAACAGGGCGCTTGTCATGCGGCTTGGGGAACTCGGTATCAATTGCAAGGGGCTGGAAAAGCCGAAAGGCTCTTCTTTGTTCTCAGGAAAAACATTTGTGCTCACCGGCGGTTTGGCCGCGTATTCACGGGAGGTGGCTAAATCCAAAATCGAATCCCGCGGCGGCACCGTGTCATCGAGCGTCAGCAAGAAAACCGGCTATGTTGTTGCCGGGGAAGATCCGGGCTCAAAGCTTGACAAAGCAAGGTCGCTGGGCGTGACGGTACTTTCGGAAGACGAATTCGTTGCCATGCTAGAGAAAAAAGAATGATCCGTAATATCCTCCTCTATTGCAGGGCCGGGTTTGAAAACGAATGCTCCAAGGAATTCGCGGCCGTGGCACAAGAATTCGGCACGGGAGAGGTCAAACTCGCGGTACCAGGCAGCGGCTACGTTCTGTACAGTTTCCTCAATGAGAAATCCGCGCATGATTGCATCAAAGACCTTCCATTCCCTGCACTAACGTTCAGCCGTCAGATGATTGCAGCCTCCGACGAAATCGGCCCGCTTTCCGCAGGTGACAGGGTCGCACCGCTTGTCGAGGCCGCCAAGAGAGAAGGCATCGCCTTCAGCGAGTTCTTCGTCGAAACAGCAGACACCAACGAAGCCAAGGAATTGAGCCCGCTCTGCAAGAAACTCATGGGTCCGTTTTCCGGGGCGTTTTCTGATGCCGGCTTGCTCACAGTCGGCGAGAGGGAAGAGCAGAGTGACGGCCTGCTGCGACGGCGGCTGCACATTTTTTTCTCGGCTACGGACCGCGCCCGCATCGGGTACTCGTACGTGAACAACTCTTCTCCCTGGCATCAGGGAATACCGCGCTTGAAATTCCCTGCGGCTGCTCCGAGCCGCTCGACGCTGAAACTGGAGGAAGCATTCCTTGTCTTTTTGACAGACGAGGAACGAAGGAAGCGCCTGCGGCAGGGGCTTACCGCGGTCGATCTCGGTGCATCTCCGGGCGGCTGGACATGGCAGTTTGTGAGCCGCGGCGTCCGCGTGACGGCCGTTGACAACGGCACCATGGACGGAAAATTGATCGCCTCGGGGTTGGTGCAGCATGTTCGCGGTGACGGATTTACGTTTGCGCCGAAGCGTCCGGTCGACTGGATGGTGAGCGATATCGTGGACCAGCCGTCCAGGATCGCCCGGCTCGCCGCGCAGTGGATGGCCCGGAAGTGGTGCAGATACTGTATCTTCAACCTGAAACTTCCCATGAAGAAACGGTACGAGGAAGTCTGCCGGTGCCGTGATATCATAGCCTCGGAACTGGGCCGGTCGGAAACGAAGTACTCTTTACAAATAAAACAACTGTATCACGACAGGGAAGAAGTAACAGCAATCCTTGTCAAATTGTAGATCCTTCCCATTTCTAGGCCTCTTCATTTGCTTTCTCGATGCTCGGAATCTAGATTGGAAGTGAGATAGCTAGCCCACATCGAACTCCACAACATGTTGATTGCAATCGCTCTTTGAATACTATATAATGTAGTCATAGGCTGAATAGAGCCTGATCATTCTCTTTTATCCTTATCCGCGGAGGTAAAAGTATGGTTTCAGGAAAAGCTAGAGCCGTTGTAACGATGTTGGGACCTGTGGCATGGCTCGCGCTCGCCGCAGGGTTGCAGATGGTTGGAGCGTTGTTGTTTTTCAGGGCTCCGCTCGATCCGATCCTTGTTTCCACCTACACGCTTATTGCCTTCAGCGTGTATCTTCTCAACCGATTCACTGATGGCGAAGACAGCTACAACTGCCCCGAACAAAGAATGTTCTTTCAGCAGAAAACGACACTTGCCGCAATTCCGATTTTCCTCATTGCATTTTCTATCCTTATGCTGGCATTTTCGAGCCGTCTTGTCGTGTGGCATCTCGTTCTCATCACCTGTGGAGTATTCTATTCCGTCAGTATTGTTCCATTTGCGCGAAACAAATCCCTGTGTTGGGTACGGCTTAAGGATATCCTTTTCGTCAAGAACATTTCAGTCAGCTTGTTGTGGGGAATTACACCGTTTGCCATCGCGGCAAGCCAAAAGATCTCAACCGCGCCTCACAAGCTTGACCTGATAACGGTGATGTCTGCGTTCTGCCTTACAACGCTTATTAACACGACCTCCTGCGACGTCCGGGATGTGGAAGGAGATCGACACGCAAAAGTTGCAACTCTTCCCACATATTTCGGCGTACGATTTACGGCTCTCTTTCTGGTCTTGTGGGGGATTGTCGGATCTCTTTTTGCGGCAATAAGCTATTGGTCAGGAACAATTGGCACAGCAACTATCATCCTGTTCTTTGCAACCCTGCTTTGGACGGGACTTGTCGCGGCACCAATCTACCTAAGAGAGTTGAAATTGTCCAAGGCGCTGACTGAGCCGCTCATTGACACGCAACAGGTTTTCTGCGGTATCTCGCTGATTGTTCTCTCGGTATGCATTTAGGTGGAATATCGTTTTTGGTTTGGTCTGGTTGCGCGAGAAACTGCGGTGACGTACTTACTCTTTTCGAGTGAGGTGCTCCAAGACATACTTTTCTGAGAAAGCATTTACCATCTTGTTGTGCGCTTCGTCAACGACGAATACAATATTGTCTGCTCCGCGGACGAGTGCGTGAGTTTGCCCGTTGCTGCCATATTTCTTTTTGAATTGATCGATACTTCCGGCGGAACTGTAGATTGCTGATTTGTTCAGTGGCATCCTCTTTGCGTCAACATCATCGACACTCTGGACAATGTACGGATTAACGAAAACGTTCTGAAAGACCCGGATGACCAAGGCGAGGTTGTCAATTCCTTCTTTGATCAAAACTACCAGATCCTTCTTGTCCTCGGGTTCTTTGGACTCCGTTACATAAACGGGAAACGCGATGTTTAAGATGAGCCCATGTTCGGTGTCATTGAGCACGTTCTTTGAATACGCGCTTATGTGACCGCCATGACTTTCGACAATTGACCGCATTATCGACATTCCCAATCCAGTGCCGCCTTTTTCCTTCTTTGTCGTGTAAAACGATTTGAAGAGCGACCCAAGCTGCTCTTCCGTGCAGCCGACGCCATTGTCTTCAATGACCAGAAGGAGGACTGTGTCTTTACGGAGGGCAGTTATTGAAATTCGGGTTGCCTCCGCTTCAAAGGCATTCTTGATAATATTGACAAACACATGCTCAAGTTTGTTCCAATCGCCATGAACTGAAATGTCTTCGCCGCCGTTTTCAATGGCAATTGCATCCTGTTTTTGCGGAAAATGAGACTGAATGCAGTTTTGGATCAGTGCGAAAATAGCCAACTGTCGCTTGTCACTCAGGATCTTCGCCTTGGATAAGTCCAGGATTTCCTTGCTGAAATCCGACATCTTCGTTGCAGTCTCCGAAATGGTTACGGCCATCTTCTTGAACTTGTCGGGCAGATTCGCGTAATCAAGAAGGTATTGTGCGTACCCGCTTATGACAAACGTGTAATTCTTTATCTCATGATTGATTATGGCAGTGGACTGCCCCAATTCTTTCAATGACTGCACTTCCTCCATTTCCTTGTATGCTTCTTGAAGCTTTCCGAATGTCAATTCCCGGTCCCTGATGATCGCGGTCAACCTGTCGGTAAAGACATACGTGACAATCAGTCCGTACAAAAGAGCGCCGGGCATGGTGAAGGTAGCTACTTCGGGAGCAATCCTGTGACCAATCAAAACGGTTATCATGTCAAGTATGCCGCCCACGGAAAGGCCGACAATCCCCAAAAGGTGAAAGTACAGGACTTTTCTTTCTTTTTCACCGGTGAGGGAAAGGTTTCTCACTAGAAAGATCGTAATCCAAATTATTGCGAAGAGCATGTACGGCGCAAAGGTGAGGTTGTAAAACAACGTGCTTGCAATTTCCTTTTCGGATGGGTGGAGCATTGCTGACGTAAAGAAAAGAGGTGCAAAACAGAAACCGATAAAGAACATAACTCGGATAAGAATCTCATTTGTCTTGTGAGCCACGAGAAGAAGATACCACAAAATGAAGGCAGGAAAAAATGCAGCTATGACGTGCTGAACCTGGGTCCACTGTAGTGTCTGTGCTCCAGGTTGAAGCCATATGTCGATCGCGCAGAAAAGCGCCAGAAGGAGGTTGGTTATGCCAAATATCAAGAAACTCTTGTCAAATTTCGCGCGCAGCTCGATAACGATGAATATGAGGCTCATCGCCATGAGAAATGAGCATACTATTTCAAGCGTAAAATCAAACATTCATTGCCTCATGAACAAATAGTCGGCAGAATATTTACTTCACCCACATTGCAGAAATGCCCTGATTTTTCAATAGGTTAAATTATATCATTAAACCATTCCTTTTGACAATGATGTTAAAAACAAAGGTGTCGGTACAAATAATCTAAAACTTGATGATCCTGAGGACGCGTCCGCACGCAATTGCAAATTGTAGATACCGCTGTCTTATTTGTTGTTTAATTTACGAATAATATATTCGATAGAGGAATAGTACAGTTCTTGTGGCGACAAATCGGGACGAAGGCCAGAGTTCTCCCCCATATCGTCGAGTTCACCAGGATTGACTTGGAGGAGGCAATAAATTGAACGATAGAGCGCCAGGGCATAGTGCGGCGTAAGGGGCGGGTATATTTCACAAATACGGTATAATTGACGGACCGGTATATTTAGTCGTTCCGCCCAAATCTCAATAGATGTTACCGAATCGTCCTGCAAGGATAGAAAAATATCGAGCTGGGGAGTAGGCTTTCCGCCAAGGACATACCCTAATGCTGCCGTTTTACATACGTCATTAACCAGCCGATCGATATGGGTCGGGGCCTTGTCAACAACGGATCGGGCGCCCAGTTTGATCGCATCGCCAGCGAGAACCATTGACCGGAGCCCGGACAGGACTACGGCAAAGGAGTAGTTGGGATAGCGTTTGAGCAACTGGAGACCGCTCTGACCCTTGGCGAGGTCAATATCGACAATCCAGCAATGCCAATTTTCCGGAGTGGTTCCGACAATGGTATAGGCCTCGTCTAGACTTGCGGTTGTCGAAACGCTAAAGAGAGGAGAAGAAAACAAGTCCGTCAGAGATGCACGTGCGTGGGAATCATCGTCTATCACAAGCAGTTTGACTTTGTTCCTGAAAAGCGTGATTGCTTCTTTGAGAAAAGAAGACATGATTTTCTTGCCTCTTAACGAGTTACCGGCGAGATCGTTATCACATCAATTCCAAGACAGACTCTTCGGTGAGAATAAGTGGATCATTCCCTGGTTTTCCCACAGAATACTCCATGGAACCACGTGGTGTAATCAGAACAGCGTTAGGATCTTCTCTAAATTCTCCAATTATGTCATGGCAAAGGAATTTTGCTGCTATGGGGAGGGGCATTTGTTGCATTTCTTCCGGATTGACAATTTGATTATTCACTTTAACATTGTCAAGTATTCGTTTTAACGCGGAGGAATTATCCGCTAAATTCTGGTTGAGAATCAATACGGGAAGACCTTTTCCGGTTTCCCATTCTTTTGCACCGGGGACGGGGAGGACTATTACAAAAATCATTCCTGATTGACCATTTTCCAAAAGGTTTTTAGAGTAAGCAGATATTGCGCCGCCATGATTTTCTATGATAGTCCGTGAGATGGAAAGTCCAAGGCCGGTACCGAATTGATTGGATTTTGTTGTAAAGAAAGCGGAAAAGAGAGACCCAAGCGTTTTTTCGTCGCATCCTGTTCCATTGTCTTCAATGGCAACCACAATGACCCTGCTGTTTTTACTTATGCGCACTTGAATGCTTTCGGCGTCCGCCTGCAAGCAATTATTAAAGAGATTTTCAAAAACTATTTGTAATTTTGCCGGGTCACCCACGACCGTCAAACCGGGATCGCATTCTTTGCATTGAAAAATGTCCCTTGTTGTCTTGAAAGAAGAACCGATCAAGGCGTTTATGCAGGCGATCAAACCTACGCGTTCCTTCTGGATTTCGGAAATATCTGACCGATTGAGGACATCAAAACTGATTTTGGAAATAGCGTCTACAACTTCTGCGCACTCCACAATCTTGTCCTTTGCCGGCGGTGGTAAAGCGGTCCGCCTTAGTGAATTCAGGGTGACCGACAGACTGAAAGTTCTGTTTTTTATCTCATGGTTAACCATGGCCACCGAGTGCCCGAGACGTGCAAAGGGTCGCGCTGTTTCAAGCTCCTTGTAGGCCTCTTGCAGCTTTGCAAAAGTTAACTCCCTGTCTCTAATTATAGCCGTCAGCCTATCGGTAAAAACGTAAGTAACGATCAGTCCGAATAAAAGAGCGCCTGGCATAGTAAATGTGGCTATCTGCGGGACAATTCGGTGACCGATAAATAAATCTGTCATATCAATAATTCCGCCGATTGAAAGCGGCACGCTTCCGATCAAATGGTAAACCAAAACTTTCTTTTCTTTGTCTTTACTCTGCGAAAGGTTTCGGAATAAAAAAATTGTGATAAAAACTATTGCTATTAACATGTAAGGAGCAAAAGAAAGATTGTAAAGTAATGTGCTTTCAAACGTGTTCTGCGATGCGTGGAACATTTTGGTGGTAAAAAACAAAAGAGAAAAACAGAAACCGATGAAGAACATGAGCTTAAGAAGAACTTCATTCACTTTGTGAAGCAAAACCATCAAATACCATAGTATGAATGCGGGAAAAAAGGCAGCAATAACGTGTTGGATTCGAGTCCAGTGGATGGACACAGTCCCTGGTTGAAGCCAGATGTCGATACCGCAAAAAAGCGACAAGAAAAGAATGGTTATACCGAATATCAAGAAACTTCTATCAAACCTGGCACGTAGTTCGATGACGATGAAAATCAGACTCATCGCAAGGAGAAATGAACAGGCTATTTCCAGCGCAAAATCAAACATCCCCAGCCGCTCACAGAATGTAAATATTAGCCGTTTTGCATAAGTCAATTAATAGAGTAAGTTATCCCGCTGAACCGTTTCCTTTGTAACTCTGTTGATAGGAATGGCCTCAGAAGACATAATCATAAACTAAATGATCATCCCTCTTTCGCCAAATCCAAAAGCTGATTTTACCCAAATATCGGCTGCTTGCTGTCGCCGCAAACCGGACTAATCGTCAAAAATTGTCAATTTTGACATTTTTATTGTTGATTATTGTCTGTATTTTACATTTCGAACCAAATCATGTTTCATCCGACTGAACAATAAGCACAAGCAAAATAGGAAACTTATTTGCAAATTCACTCTTAAAAATGGAGGTGCAAAAATGATTGTGAAGCGAAGAGCACTGAATGCAAAGGTATTGACGACATGTTTGTTGATCAGTGGATTTTGCGGTTTCTCAGGAATCGCCCAAACCCAGCAGGTGGTCGTCGAACAACAAATATTGCAGATCAGTTCTGCAGACCAGACTCAAACAATATTCAATAATTCCAGTTCTGCGGATCAGATAACAATAATCGGACTACTTCCAGGCGTTGTCAATCGGTTTAAGGTAAATCCAGCCACAGCATTGCCTGGCTGGTTGAACAATGTCATAACCCAGGGACTCAACAGTAGCAATTCGGATGTAGCAAAAGCGACAATCAGTCAAATTGGGAGCCTTCAGATGGTTTTTCTTGCCGACAATCTTGTTTCCAAGTATAGCAATGCAGGAAACTCTGACACGCGGGTAAGGGTAATCAGAGCGCTCGGTGATATAGCAAGTAGCAAAGGAATTTCACTTTTGAAATCAATTATCGACTCAAATGTTCTCTGCCCTGAAACCGACGAAGCAATTGTTTCTGCAAGAAAAATGTGCGCTGTTGGATTAATAAGCGACATCAGCGCATATTGCAGCACTCTCAATTCACGAATTCAAGGCGGAGAATTTAATGCACCAAAGACCATGCCCCTCACGTCACCCGACGTATCCCTGATGAATGCAAGAGGCGTACTACAGATAATTGCTAATGGGTCTTGCGGTCAGTAGGTAAATGGGTGACCTTTGCTCAAAATGTCGATTCGAAGAAGCTAATACATGACAAAACTTAATTCTCTATATAAGGAGGTTAGTATCATGAAGTCATTTTCTACTATGAGAAGGAAATTCATTGCGAAAGTTTTCTATTCAGGAATCTACTTTGGAATATCTCTTGTATTTGTATCATTAAGCAACGCAACAGATGCAACTTACGGCAACCTGACGGTGAGCAATTCCATGGGAATAGGAGGATTTGCGCCGACTTCTACTCAAGGCATATTTAGTAATCACCAGAATTATGGAAATGGATATTCCAATATTTATGGATATCGGGCAGGTGGCTCCGGTAAAGGTGGTGGCGGTTGGGGTATTAACAGTGTAGAGTCGGTATTTAAAGGATATAACTTTAGCGGTGATCCATATACGGCCGCAGTAGTAGCATTAAGTTCACCTGTCAGTTCACCCAGCGCAGCTCTTGTTGCAGCAGGAAACAACGGCGTTTCTGGTGCAGCATATCTTTCCTATTGCGATCCTAAAAGCGCCAATCTCGTATATTCGGCGTATTTCAATTCAAATATTCTTATGGGGCCAGATGTAGCAACGCAACGATGGATCATTTATTCTGATAACCACGTATTTACGATTGCTCCCGACCTCGGCACAAATTTTGATTGGTCAAAAAATTTCACTATTAACAAAAATGGTGGCCAGGTTGGCCTTGGAGTCACCCCAGGCGACGGAAGTACGAATAGGCTTGAGGTAGCCGGAAATACCGCTATCAAAGGAGCTCTTACCACAAATGCTATTACGGTAACGGCCACGATTTCACCATGGCCGGATTTTGTTTTTAACAAGAATTATAAAGCTCGTCCGTTGTCTGAAACGGAATCGTATATTAATAAGAACGGCCATCTTCCTGGTATGCCTACTCAAAAAGATGTTGCCAAGAACGGAATAAATGTTGGTGAAATGCAGGCAAAAATGCTGAAGACCATGGAAGAAAAGACGTTGCAGATGATTGCAATGAAGAAAGAGAATGAGGCTTTGGCAGTAAGGATTGAAATGTTGGAAAAGAATTAGCGAAAACTTGTGATTGTCAATAGGTATCGTTTTTTATGGGAAACTCAAAATGCGATTCTTTTAATTTTTGTCAACCAATAGATAAGTATCCATGGAGGTTTCTTTAATGGCAAAAAACATATTAGCAAAATTGGTGTTTGTGGTGTTGCCTGTGGTATGTATTGCACAATCAGGAATGAAAGTGCCGAAACCTTTGAACGAGCCGGAATGTTCTTACACAATTAGGACATTTCTCAATGCCTTATTGGAGGATCCAGTTGTAAGAACCGCAGAAGATTCGGAAGGAGTATCAAATGTGGCGTGCCTGGACATAGAAAATATTTGTGCGAGCTGCGCCATGATCGAGCCATATGATACGACAGTTCGAAGAATTTTGCTTCATTTCCTTTCCATAGAAAATGAAAAATACCCAGCAGTAAGAGCAGATGCAGCCTCGGAATTCCCGCTACTAAGCGGAACAGGGCATTATGACCGCGACCCTGAAATTATCGACGCACTGATCAAAGCCATGCGACGCGATGGTAGTTCCACGGTACGGCTGGAAGCAGCTCATACTCTCATCAGTTTCTGTCATCGTGACACCCTTGAAGTAATGGACACTTTGATTAGCATTGCATTGGCAAAACCAGCGCAATCGTCAGATTTGAAAAGACCGTGTCCGCATTGTATTTCGAATTCTACAAGACTGCGGAGAGGAGCGGTAATGGGCTTGGGAGCAAAAGAATTCTATGGCAAGGAAAGAGTGGTTAATACCCTGAGCACGCTTTCTTCGGATGGTGATTCAACGGTAAGCAAATCTGCCCTGGCAGAGCTAAAGCGCATTCAAGAGCGTCAATTAGAAAGGGGAAAATAGGCATGAAGATAAATCTTTTTTCTATTCTCGCTGCTTTTGCGCTGATAATGGCACCTAGGAGTGCTAGCAGTGCTTATGTTTACGATCCCTACAGTGGTTGGGCTTATCTCGACAGCAATTGCGGAAGCGTTAATAATATGGCGGCACAGGACGGTACTTGCAACTACAACGACGATTCTCTACAAATACAATGTGCGTATGAGCAATGTGACCCTTACAAATTTTATCCCAACTTGGGTCCCAGTGGTAATGGAACTGATTGTGCCAATTTTCTTTCACAGTGTTTGATAGCTGGTGGCCTAAAACTTCCAGGAAATTATGGTTGCCCTGCTGCTTCCGGTGATTCAGGTACCACAATGCTTAATGGAATTGAAATAGACAATTTTTTTTACCCCCAAAAAGGTGCCTTAGTTACGGAATGGAGAACTCTATCAAGTACCTCAAGCATCCCGGTTGATCTTGCTGCAGGTGACGTAATGATTTTTTTTGACACTCTTTATCACAATTTTCATGCTGCAATGGTTCAAAGCGCAAGCCTTAACGGACAAATTTTTCCCGTTTTAGGATATCATGGTGGATCCGGCTCTTCAATATACGGTGGAGGGTGCGTTTGCAATGCAACCGGATCATACAAAGCTCTTTTTCGTGCAAACGGCCAAAAAGGAATATACGATTCCTGCGATTGGTTCCATTTTGGACCTATAACACAGTCGCCAGGATGCGTCGGCTGTACGCCCCCATCAACCGCACCTGCTCCGCCAAACGGACTCACTGCTCAGCAAGTAACGAATGGAATTCAATTATCGTGGCCGTCAACATCTTTTGGAAATTCGACAGGCATTTACAAAATTTATCGTCGTCCTTCAAGCACACCTGATATTTCTTATGCTAATTGCATCGTTTCGCTTTCAACGACATCATATATTCCAACGAATCCTAATACAGGTTGGCTTTTGTATACAGACACCTTGGCTTGTTTTAATTTGGGTGTTGCTGGTGTACAGTATAGCTATTCAATTGCTGCGTCAAATCTGGCTGGAGAAGGCTGCAATGGTCCTTTTGCCCAGAGTTGCAATTGGCAGAGTCAGGGATGTGGAGTCTGCTCGGTCAAGGAAGCGACTGCAACAATGCCTTCAAAAATGATTATTCAAAATGCCACCATACCTCGTAGTGAGAAAGTTTATACAATTCATGGAAATCCAATTACAATTCTACCGAATACGACTGTTTACCCAAATGTGAAGTTCGTTTCACCTTAGTCCCTTTAAGATGGCACCACGGATGCTAGAAATCGGAGTCCGTGGTGCTGTTTCTCAATCCAATAGTAAATGCTTCTCTTCCTGGAACTGAAGGTTTCCATTCAGCTTGCCATCTTCCGGGCACGCCTTCAAAGAATGATGTTACCAAAAATAGAATAAACCTACGTGAAATTCAGGCAAAGATGCTGAAGAGAATGGAAGAAATGACGCTGCAGATGATCCTGTTGAAGAACGAAAATGGCCTTTATTTCAGTACACTCTGAGTGCAAATGGGGAATCGATTCTGTGCGTACGTATTCACATAGGATCCGTAAAGGTTCGTCCAAGAGCCAAGAACATTGATCGGATATCATCATCCGTCCACTCGTAATCATAGCATCCCTATTGTTGGCCCAGGCCGGGTTTGCCCAAGTCAAACTTGGCAATGTGACCGTCCCCCGCGATCATATGATTGTGTTCGTCGCGATCGGCCATTCCAATTTGCAAAGCGCGTGGGCGAGCTTGGCGCCGGACACGAATGTCTTCGTGGGTACCGATCCTCGCATCTGGAACTTCAATATCGCCGACCAATTTAACGGCGGTCCGCAGCATACCTGGGTTCCGGCAAAAGAACCGATCCACATGCGGAACAGCGATCTAATCCCCTGTTATGGCCCCGGAATGCCATTCTTGAAGGATTTGCTCGCAAAGCTTCCTCCCGACTATTACCTCGGAATAATCCAAAACGCCGAAGGACGTGCGCAATTGAAGGCGCATTATGTCGATGATCACACGACTGATTACGGGACGAATTTGTATTCTCAAATTCATGACGCTATCGCAGCGGTCGATACCACCGTAACCTGGGGCGGGGTTCTTACCATGATCGGACTCAATGAGCATGCGGATTCAACGGCCGCGAATAATTTTGCGACAAATATGGATACGTTCGTCGTGCGCATGCGCGGTCTCACGAAGACACCGAATTTGCCGTTTCTTATCACGCAATATGAAAAGGGCGCTACAGGTCAATACGCCATATCGTCTTATTATGGAACTACGATCGCTCGCCAAATAGATTCCATTCCTTCGTTCGTCCCCTTTTCCTACGTAATTCCAACCGATTGGACGGTGGACACCGCCAGGTACTTGGATGACAGCCACCATTTTAATCCGGTGGGACAAATATATTGGGCCGGCATTGCCTCGAATATTTGTGACAGCCTGGGGCTTTTCTCAAATTGTCACCGAGATACAGTTCCACCCGATCCGCCGACGCAAATACGGATAGACTCAATCACATGTCAAGGTGCGTTGCTTTCGTGGCAGCCTTCGCAGGATAATGTCGGAGTCAAAAACTATCACATCGTATCTTCCCAGGGCCTCGACACGGTTGTTTATGCCTCACCGGCACGGTTTCCGATTTCAACAGATTCATTGTCAGTGACGTTTACCCTTCGCGCGGTCGATTTGTCTTCGAACCAATCTTTGCCGGTGACCGTAAGCCTGCCCTATTCTCTTTCGTGCAGTTTCTTGGCACCTGATAGCCTGCGGCTGGTTCGATCCACGCCGTCATCCTTGACCGTCCAATGGCACTATGGACCCGAAAAAGGCGTCTTCCTGGTTTACATCGCAGACTCGCTTGCCGCAATTGTCGATTCAACGTACTGTACAATCAGTAATTTGCTTCCCAATCATAGCTATCCTGTGAAAGTCGTTTTTAGAGATTCCGTTGGCGACGTTTCAACACCCAGCATCACTATGACATGTGCAACGATTCCCGTTCCCGTGGCCACGGTTCCGCTTTCCGTAGACTTTGGGGGAACTGCGCATGGTTCCTGGGTACCCGAAAACATTTGGAGTGAAACGGTCGCCCATGGAATGCTTGAAAAGCTCCAAAAAGACTATGTAGCGATCGGACCGCTCGCAAACGGCGTCGATACCGTCATGTCGACCATGCTTGAAGGCGAGATGCACTATGTTATCCGGGTCCCACGAAACGAGTATGTGTTGACGTTCTACCTTTTCGATCCATTCAAGCATTCCTCGGCCAGAACATTCACAATTTCGGTTGACGGAACCACGCACGTGGATTCCGTCATCAGCTCACCGGGATTGCAAAGCAGAAAGACATGGTCGGCACTTGTATCGTTTTCGGTTGCCACTGATTCACTCATACGATTTTCACTCACAAAGGATTCCTCGCTGCTGCCGATAGCGAGCGGATTTACCCTCTGCGCAGAAGATCCTTTCACGATCTCCACCACTGCCGATACCGTTGCTGTCGGCGATACCCTGCGCGTGCGTTGGACGTGCAATCAAATCTCGGTAGGCAGCGCGAATATTTACATGAGCGCAGATAGCGGAAAGTCATTAGTTTTGATAAACGATAAGGCGATCGGTCGCAGCGACTCATCATGGGGACGCTTCAACTGGATCGTTCCGGCCTTGCTCGACCAGGAACCCGTTGAAGGCGTAAATTTGATGATCAAGGTCTCGGATTACAATAATAGCCTTTTTGGAACGGCACGCTGTTTTGTTCGGAATCCGACAAGGGTTAAAGATGGCACACGCCTGGTCGCAGAACGAATTCAAACCCTTTTTGGGAAGCACGCCATCCGCGTTAAAGGCAGTTTTACAAAAGGGGTCATAAGTATCTTCAAACCGAACGGCGTGCTGGTGAATTCGAGCATTTTGCATGCGCCGGGAAGGGTTGATTTGAGCCGGCTTCCTGTCGCTATGTACCTGGTTGAGATGAAAATCGACGGAGTCACCTATCGGAACAAGTTTGTGGTGAGATGAAATCAACTGCCGTCGCTTCGGGGCTCATCAATTCTTTCCAGACAAGAGATCCAGCGGCCTATTCGAATCAGATCTTGATATCTATTCCTATCGGGCAATGATCCGACCCCATGATGTTTTTTTCGATGAATGCGTCTTTGATCTTCGGCTTCAGATCCTCGCTGATGAAGAAGTAGTCGATGCGCCAGCCAACGTTCCGTGTGCGCGCCCCGGTTTTCATGTCCCACCAGCTGTAAAGTCCCGGCTCCGGATGAAACATCCTGAGCGCGTCGATATAGCCGTGAGAAATATATTCGTCGATCCATGCCCGCTCCTGAGGCAGGAATCCTGAAATCTTCTGGTTTTCTTTCGGCCTCGCCAAATCGATTTCCTTGTGCGCCGTATTGTAGTCGCCGCACATGATGAGGGAAATCTTCTTCTCTCTCAAGTTGTCGCAGAAATCCAGGAACGCCTCATAAAAGCCCATTTTGTGCTTTAGTCGGTCTTCGCCTTGCTTGCCGTTGGGGAAATAAATGTTGAGCAGGGCAAAGGTATCAAAGTAGGCGACCAGTGTGCGGCCTTCGGTATCGAACTTCTTATTACCCAGCGAGGTCTCAACTTTCAAAGGTTTTTTCTTTGAATAAATCGCGACGCCGCTGTACCCTTTTTTCTCCTTCGCGGCGTTCCAATAGGAATGATATTCTCCGGGGGACAATATTGATTTGTCAAGTTCCTGTGGCTCGAACACCTTGGTCTCCTGCAAACAGATCAAATCCGCATTGTCCCGGACAAGCCAGTCGAGCATTCCCTTTTTCGCGACTGCCCTGATCCCGTTCACGTTCCAACTCAATATCTTCATAGGCTTAATTCAAACACAAGATTGCGGAGAATTCTCCGGAGGCGCAGGTCGCCGTGACCACGTAGATTCCATTTTTCAGTCCTGCCCGGTCGAAATGAAAATCGCCCGTGCTGCTTTGGGCGGCCAGTATCACACGGCCTTTTGCATCGGTCAATCTGATTCCCGCAGGCAATACTCCTGCGACATGCACCGAAATGCCGCGGCCTTGCTTCCCAATGACCACCCGGGAGGATTTTTCAGGAACACGGTACGAAATCCCCGGCGTTCTTACAGCTGAGGGCATGGGCTCCGCCGTCCACATGATCGCGTTGCGCAGAAATGTCTGGAAGTTCGGGTCCGTGAATTCGTCCGGCGAATGGCCCATTGCGCACACGAGCACCCGGTGGTAATTTTCATTTGTCCATATTTCGGGGTGGTCGCCTCCCGGCGCCCGGGTGATGGGCGTATAGGACGTTTCGTCGACCCGCATCAGGACGTGGACGTTCGGGCGGGGATCTTTGTCGAACTCGTACCACTCATCACTTCTCGAAAAAGTTGCCGGCAAACCCCGCGTCACCGGGTGAGTCCTGTCTTCGACGATCACGGTCGCATTTTGAAAGGCGGGATGTTGAACGAAATTGATGCCGCCGATGAGAGTTCTGTACCAGGTCCAGTTGTCCTCGCCTGCCTCGAGCGTCGCATGGCAGAGGCATGCCGCGTGGATGCCGATCCAACCCCGGTTCGAATTGATATACGCCTCAAATGCCGTTTCCTTGTCCTTTGTCCAGCGGAACGCCCACCAGTTCAATTGAACAAACACCTGATATTTTGCCAGGAATGATGTGCTGATCGAATCCAGATTTGCTATTGTGTCAACAGCAAAACTGCTGTCCGCCCCCATTTTCTCTATCCAGGCCCTTCCGGCAATTGCCATGGGAGTATGGTATTGGTCGTTCTCGGCCAGGACAAGAACCCTGAAGCGGGGAGACTTTGCGAAAGTTGTGAACACGGATCCCAAACCAAGCGCAATGAGAATGGCTACAATCGATACCAATGCGACACGCGATTTTTGCATAAGGTTTCCTTTGAGAATGCCTTCTTCTTCATCAAAATCTACTAAATCAAAAGGCATTTTATTTCAACATTCTCAGATTATCGTTAATATAATAATATATAGCAATTTTGACTAAATAATGTTATTGGCCCCAAAAAATTCTGGATTTCCTTATTATATTTGAAAAAGGGATGCTTATTGACATATCAAAGCATATCCCATTTCCAGACGACATATACAGGAGGGGAAAATGTCCCACAAGAACGGCATAAGCAGGCGTCAATTTCTGACCCATGCGGCAGCCATTTCCTCATTACCGGTTATCGCAGGTTGCACCGGTGAAATGAAGGCGCCGTTGTCCGCGCGCGTACAATCCGAAAACCCGAGTGCTCCTGCGCTAAAAACCAGTGCTCAAGGTATGCCCATGAGGACACTTGGAAAAACGGGGTTGTCGGTTTCCGTACTCACCCACGGGTGTGCACCGACATGGCTTGCCCTCGGAAGCGCGACCATGAAACAGACCATTGACACAGCCCTTGCAGGGGGCATCAATTTGTTTGATTTTGCCTCGGAATACGGGACAGAACCTTTGTGCAGCACCTACCTGCCTCCGTCCATCCGCAGTACGATCAATATCACCACCAAACTTAACAGTCGGGATTATAACGGCGCAAAAACGGAATTTGAAAATAGTTTGACGGTCATGAAACTGGATTACGTCGATATCCTGTTTTGTCACAATATCGATACCTCTGTTGACATTAATAATCTTAAGACCGGCGCTTGGAAATACCTTCAGGAAGCCAAGACGTCCGGCAAGGCCAGGTTCATCGGATTTTCGAGCATGGCAAGCTCCGCAACGTCAAAGGTATTCTTGCAAACCACGGGGATGGACCCTGATGTATGCCTGTTTGCCATCAGCGCAGGTTTGAAAGGCACGCCGAACGATCCCTCTGGTTATGTCAATGATTGCTTGCCGATAGCCAATAGCTCGAATATCGGGGTGATTTCCATGAAGGCCTTGAAGGGCATGACGGGCGTGGCAACGCCAAAAGAGCTCTTGGCATATGTGCTTAATCTGAAAAGTTCCGCCAATAATCCTGCGGTTGCTTCAATCACCTTTGGTCCCGGCGGAGGCCCGAGCGAGGTTCAACAAAATATCGACCTTGTCAAACAGATCTTGGGAACCTCCGGGGTTGTCCAGGAGGCTTTGTACGATTTCAAAGACCTTGAACGCAGGGCAAGTAAGGTGAACAATCCCGAATCAATGTGTTGGATGAGGCCCGATTATACCGATGGCGGCAAGGAATACGTCTGGGCATAAAGAATCCTCGGATCTAGGTGGAAAAAGGAGAAGGCGCGCAGCCTTCTCCTTTCTTTTCTGGATAGATCGACAACCTTATTTTGCAACCAGCATTTTTTGCACCGAAGTAACCGATAGGGTCTCCAGTCGATAGAAGTATTCGCCTCGAGCAAGGAAGTCCGTGTAGAACCCGACGCTATACCAGCCGGATGATTGAAAACCGTCGATGAAATATCCGATCAACTTTCCGGAAAGCGAATACAGCCTCAAGCTCACCGGTCCGCTTTGGGCAAGGTAGAAATAAATGACGGTAAAATTGGAAGCCGGATTTGGCTGATTTTGCAGGAGAACCGTACCGGCCGGAGGCACTTTGAAGAATCGGGGAACGGCGCCCGTTTCCGATCCCGCCGTGCATTCATGAGCAGGAACAGCGACGAACAGAAGGGCGAGCGCAGCACACGCCTGCAAGAATCGGCTCATTGACGGCTGAAGGCTCATTTACTTATGCAATCTAAAGGCAACCTCGCTTAACGCATCTACAGGGACGGTCCTGCTCGGCACGTACGTGACTGTGCCTCCGGTTTCGAGGGAGTCAAGATTCAGGTCCATCGGCGCGGAATACATGATATTGGTCGTGCCGTCGACATGGGTTTCGATGCAACAACGTACCCGATTTTGCACGCCGCTGACGATAGCATTAATTGAATTTTTGCCCAATATGGGCGTCGCGTGAGTGACTGCGTCGACAGCCGGCCTATTGGTCATCCGCTCATTCGCCCAAAAGGTGCTGTCGGGCCCGAGCCAATCAGGACAAATACCCGTCCTTCGGTAGCCTTCAACGGAAAGCCATTGACAAACGAACATGGTCCGCAACCGGACTTTGTTGGAATCCTCGAGCCAGACCGTGGTTTGAAATGACGGATAGGGGTCCTGAAGATCGGTAAAGGTGAATGTTATGTCAAGGTGCTTACCTGCAGTGGAACCCGCGGGGCGAAGATAGAAGTAATGCGCCCCATCGGTTGAGTCCAACGGTCTGGTCTCTGGGGCGTAATTGGTAGCTGATGCAACGATATTGTCCAGCAAAACCGCGTTCTTCGAGAGCCCAGCCGATGTCGGATTCCTGTCGACCGTGGCGACTGATGGGCTCCCGGTTACGAGGCAGACTCCCTGCATCGCGACCTTGAATGTGGTAACCTGATCACCGATCTGCGCACGCAAAATGTACGGTTGCGACGATTTGGACGGAAGAATGTGGTTGATTCTGTAGTTTCCTGGTGCAAGATTTGCTCTAACAATATCCGTGATTTTTCTACCTGAAAATGAAAACAGGCTGATCGTTACCTGTTGCAAGGATCCGGGTACGGAGAAAACAAGCGCATCTGATTTGAGAACCGGTCTCCTTGACACCAAAGGTTGTAGCGGCATGTATTTGACAGGAAGGTTAACGGGGATTTGCCTGTATATCGTGCATGTTCCAAGACTGTCGGTTGTCGCCAATACGCCAGATCTTTGCAATAAAATTGTTGCTTTGTTGATAGGATTTCCATTCATATCAAATACGTACCCTTTCACAAATACGGCAACGCTGTCCCCAGCCTGGCACGGGCCTTTTGCATACCCTATGACAAAAAGAATAAGCAGTATTATTTTGCGGTAATTCATGGCCACCTCCATGGGTAATATATGATAGAAATGCAATATGTTGATATTAAATTTGAGGGTTTTTGATGACACCCAGGTCTTTTTGCGGTTTGAACAAGATACTTTTCGTTTTAAGGCGAAATGATATATTATCACTTCGTTACCACATGCATTTCGTTCCATAATGCCGAGAGGGGAGACAATGAACGGTTCCGATCATCCACAAATAGCGATCAGCGGCGACGTATCGATCGTGTTGGCAGGCGCTGCGGGCCTGGGCATCCAGACGATTGAATATATCCTTGCACGAATCCTGCGTTCCGCGGGCTATAATGTTTTTTCGTCGAGCGAGTTCATGTCCCGGATCCGAGGCGGCAGCAATTCGACCCAACTGAGGGTTACGGCGAAAAAGACCTCATCCTATGTCGACCGCATCGACGTTTTTATTCCGCTCGACATTGCCGCGATAGAGCATTGCGAGAACAGGATCACGGATCGCACGCTCATACTGGGTGAAAAAGACATGCTTGTCACGCATCACCGCGTAGTCGATTGCCCCTTTACAAAAGTCGCCCAGGAAGCCGGCGGGAAGCTTTTTGCCAGCTCGGTAGGCGTCGGCGTGGTGTGCGGATTGTTCGGCATTGAGCCTGCTGTGATCGAGGCATTCATGGCCCGGCATTTTGCCTCGAAAAATGCCGAGATAGTCCAAAAGAATATCGCAGCCGCGAAGGCCGGTCTTGACATGGGGAAAAAGTTTGTGACGGACGGGGTCGTTTCGATTGTCGTGGACAAGGATGAAACCGTATCAAAGGATTGTTTTATGACCGGCGCTGAGGCGATCGCGCTCGGCGCGCTGGCCGGAGGGTGCGATTTCGTGTCATCGTACCCCATGTCGCCGTCCACGACTGTTCTGGAGTTTCTCGCGAGTCACAAGAATGATTTTGGTATTGTTGTGGAGCAGGCCGAAGACGAGATAGCCGCGCTCAACATGGCGCTTGGCGCGTGGTATGCCGGCGCGCGCGGGCTCGTAACAACGTCCGGCGGAGGGTTTGCGCTTATGTGCGAAGCCGTGAGCCTTGCCGGAATGATAGAGTCGCCGGCAGTGATACATGTCGGACAGCGCCCCGGCCCCGCGACCGGCCTACCAACACGCACGGAGCAAGGAGATCTTGACCTGGTCCTCTACAGCGGCCACGGTGAATTTCCACGCGCGATCTTCGCGCCAGGCACCAATGACGCGGCCTTCAGCGTCATGCGAAAGGCTTTTGACATTGCGGACAAATTCCAGGTCCCGTGTTTTGTCCTCACCGATCAATTCTTTCTGGATTCCTCGTCCGCTTCGCCGGCTTTCGAGATCCCGGGTAAACCCGACGAGAAACATGTCACCACTACCGAGGCAGGGTACAAGCGTTATGCGCTGACCGAAAACGGCGTATCGCCGCGCGGCGTGCCGGGAAAAGGCGAGGGCATCGTGTGCGTGGACAGCGACGAACACACCGAACAGGGGTATATCACGGAAGATCTTGACCTGCGCGTCAAGATGGTTGACAAAAGGATGAGGAAACTCAAGCTGCTCGAGGACGAAACGCTCGTTCCCCGGTTCATCGGTCCGGAGAATTTTGACACGCTGATCGTATGCTGGGGATCGAATTTCTCATGCGTCAGGGACGCGCTGGCCCTCGCCGGCGATTCCCGCATGGCCATGCTTCATGTCACACAACTCTATCCGCTGCATCTGACGGTGAAACACCGGATGGAAAAGGCCCGGAAGGTCGTTGTCGTGGAAAACAACGCGACCGGCCAGTTTGCCAGACTCCTTTCGCGTGAAACAGGGTATCCGGTGCATGAAACGATTCTCAAGTATAACGGCATGCCGTTCTCGGTGGAGGAGCTTGTTTCCCGCCTCTCAGCTGCTCGTTTGCAACCAAAGAAATGACGGACCGGCCAATGAGGCCGATATTGCTATCGAGGTCGAGGGATCTTGATGAAGAACGCGGAAACCAGGTTGACGCAGGCGATAAGACCGCCGAAGACAAATACGGTCTGATATCCCCATTTCGCCCATAAGAGTCCTCCGGTCAGGGCAATCCCAATTGAGAAAACATGGTCGATCGAAACAGACATTGTCAGTGTGGGCGTGATGTGGTCGGGATGCACGGCGATTTTCTTGAGGTATGTTGACCGTGCCATGTTGACAGACATGAGAAGCTGGTCAACGACGTAGCACGCGCTGGCCAGAACAAGTGCGACGGGCGCGGAAAAAAGGTCGCGGCTGAACCCGTATCCGACACAGACGAAAATGAGCAACACCGCTTCCATGATGAGAACCTTTTTTTCGCCGAGCGTGTCTATAGCCTTGCCGAGTGCGGGTTGAAAAACGATGCCGAAAATCCCCGAAATGGTGAGCAGCGTCGCGAGCATGGCCGTGGGTTGACGGAACACGGTAACAAGCACCCAGGGTGCAAACGTGAGGAAAATCTGTTTCCGGGTCCCGAACAGGATCGACAGCCAATAGTACAGGGAATATTCTCTATGGAACCTGAGGTGCATTGCCGGCGGGTGAGCCTTTCCCGGATGCATTGAAAAGATGAAGACCGCCGCGAGCAAATAGAATAGGGCCGCGATAAGAAAAGAAATCCTGAAATTGAAATGCAGGAATTTGAACCCGAGAAAAACAGAGAAGCTTCCGAGGATGACCGCGAAATTTCGGACCGCGTTCAACTGTCCCAACCGTTTGCCGGTTTGGCCTTCGCGGGCGATTTCCATGGTGATACTTGTGTTCAGCGGCATGAACAGGTGCTGGCCGAGGCTCAGGATAAAGAGCCAGGCGAACATCCAATGAAAACTGAAGGAAAAAAATGCCATGAGGACAAGTCCGGCCGCTCCGCACACCGTTGCGAATACCGCAAGACGGCGGCTTCGCACAAAGTAAAGCGCTGCGGAAACGAAAATGATCAAGAATCCCGGCAGTTCGCGCGGCAGCTCCATGAAGGTGCGCTGGAGGCTGTTGAGCCTGAAGGTGTCGTTTAGAAAATTGTTGAAAACCGAATTGACAATACTCTCGGCGAACCCAACCATCGCGATGCTGGAAATGAAGAGCAGAATGTCTCTATGCGTATTAGAAATACGATGCAGAATCTTTTTCATCATTCTTGATTTCTGGCGCAATCTCGTTGAAACCTCATGGTGGCTGAAAGGTGAAAATATTTTATTCCTGCCTTACCCTGTTGATTATAGGTTCACAGGATGCTATTTTATCCACTCATTCAGTAACCGGAAAAGGAAAGGTCATGAAGCAATCGGTTCCAATTCAAAAAAAATCTTCCATGCCCAAATGGTTCTTTCTTTGCAGCCTCATCGCGCTCGTGTTGAGCTGCGCAACGTACGGAATTTTCATGCACCTCAACCGAACCATCAAGGTGGCGGAAGGCAAGGTCGTGGATACGTATTCAAAGAAGACATTTGCATCCAGAAAGCAAACGATCGACCAGGAATATGATGTGATCAGGTATGCGATCAACGGAAAAGAGTATACTGGAACCGCCGAAGCACCGAAATCGGGCGGGTCTCAATATGCAACCGTGTTCTATTATGAAAAATTTCCCCAGCTAGCCTGGTACAACAAGAGGTCAAATCCTAATCAGACCTACGCGGCGCTTGTGGCCCTGCTTGCCGCAGTGGTCATGGCATTTTCGCTGAGATCGTTGACAAAACGAACTGAAACTGCTGTCATCCGGAATGGAAAGAAACCGCAGCCTCAAAGAAAGAGCTGATCATGAAGACGCTTGTAGCATGCGTTTTGATAGCGGTTCTTTTGGTGGTGCGCCCGTGCATTGCTCAGCTCGACTCAGCCGCCAACGTCAAAGAAGGCCCGGTAAAGATTTTGATCGCCAAGACCGACACCTATCTGGAGAACGCCGTTGCCGCCTTGATTTCAGATAGTCTTTCGTCCCCGACCTGCGTGGTAACCAGCATACGTCTTCAGGACCTTGGCAAGCAGAACCGCCAGGACTACGACGTCATCGTCGTTTTTAATGCTATCAAGCGTGGGCAGATAAATTCCGCCGTCCACAAATACATTCAGACGACGGAAAATTATGGAACGCGGTCAGACCTTTTGATATGCAATGTGTATGGTGAGCGATGGAAGGGCAAGGAAACCGCCGAGGATGCCGTGACGACCGCGACAAAGACCCTCAATCCCGATCCGGTCGCCTCACGGGTGCTGGCTAATATCCGTCTTTCCCTCCAGCAAAAGAAGTAAAGCGGTTGAGTCAACGTGTTCCTCCTTTGTTTGAAACATGATATCTTCAAATGGGGCGGGTAAATAATGTACGACCTGATCATCATAGGGGCCGGCCCTGCGGGCTACAGCGCGGCGGAGTTGGCGGGCAAAGCCGGATTGTCCGTTCTGCTTGCCGAGAAAGGCAGGATCGGCGGGGTGTGTCTGAACGAGGGGTGCATTCCGTCCAAGACGATCCTTCACAGTTCAAAACTCTTTGCGGCCGCAAAATCGTCTGAAAAGTTCGGCGTCAGGGCTGCCGATGTCTCTTTCGACCTGACCACGGTCATGGCGCGGAAACAGAAAATCATCGATGCCATGGGCAATGGCATAGCCTTTACTCTCAAGAAGAACAACGTCGTGACAATAGCCGGCGAGGCAGTGATACGGGGAAGAACGGGCATTGCGTTTACCGTTGCGGTTGGGGACACAGCATTTGAGACAGAGCGGCTGCTTATCTGCACGGGATCTGAAGCGGTGACGCCGCCTGTTCCCGGAATCAGCCAATCATTCGTTTATACAAACAAGGAAATATTATCTGTGTCGACGATACCGTCGCAGCTTGTCGTCATCGGCGCCGGGGCGATCGGTCTCGAACTCGCGACGTTCTTCGCTGAGGCGGGAAGCGATGTTTGTGTCGTTGAAATGCTGCCCCATATTTGCGGTGCTCTCGACAAGGACATCGGTACGGGACTGAGGCGGGAGCTTGAGAAAAAAGGCATCAGGTTCTTTCTCCAATCAAAAGTGACGGCAATCGGCGACCACACCATAACCTTTGATTGTAACGGAAAATCCGAGACTCTCAATGCGAACGTCGTATTGGCAAGTATCGGCCGCAAGCCGGTTATTTCAGGCTTTGGCCTTGAAACGATCGACGTTGCCTGTGACAAGGGCGCTATCCGAACCGACACCAGGGGAAGAACGAACGTTAAGGGGGTTTGGGCTGCCGGCGATGTCAACGGCAATTCGATGCTTGCTCATACTGCATACCGCGAGGCGCGGGCATGCGTAAACGACATGCTCGGCAAGGACGATACAGTCAATTACCGGGCGATACCCTCGGTCGTCTACACTCATCCGGAAGTCGCCACTGTTGGGTTGACAAAAGAAGAAGCCGCGTCGCTGGGGGTTGAGGTCATTGAAACGAGGTTGCCGATGACCTTCAACGGAAGATATTGCGCGGAAACCGACGGCGAACGAGGTGTCGTCAAAGCGGTCATCGATGCGAAATCAAAAGTTATCCTCGGCATCCATATGCTGGGCGGGCATTGTTCGGAAATGATTTTCGGCGCGGCAGCGATGATTGAAAAGAATCTGGTTGTTGATGACATCTCGAACATTGTATTTCCACACCCCACGGTATCGGAAATTATCAAAGATGCCATCATGATTGCTCAGTAGAGGCAATCGTAACACGCCGATCTGGCACTTCTTTGGACAGAATATCCCGCATCGCGCGGGGCAATACTAACTCACCCCTCCCTTCGGGTTTCCCCTCTCTTTTAAGAGAGGGGATTAAGGGGTGAGTTGATATTTGCATTTATCAAAGGTCAGCCTGATGGAATTCCAAGGGAACAATTCAAGAAGATGATCACCATTCATTTACAAAAAGGCAAAGACAAGCCGATCCGCATGGGCCATCCCTGGGTGTTCTCAGGGGCCGTGGCCCGTGCGCAGGGCGACGGAGAGAACGGCGAACTGTGCGAGGTGGTAACGGCGGGCGGGGAGCGGCTGGGCTGCGGGTATTACAATTCGAATTCCACCATCCGTGTGCGAATGCTCACGCGCGGAAACGAGGCGTTCGATGCTGACCTGCTTTCCCGGCGGATTGCCACCGCCATAGCGTCACGGCAATCGATTCTCACCGGGGAAACGGATTCATGCCGCCTTGTCAATTCGGAAGGAGATCTCCTGCCCGGCCTTGTCGTGGACAAATACGGCACCGGAGTGTGTCTCCAGGTTCTTACCGCCGGCATGGAACGGTTCAGAACGCCGATCATCGAATCTCTGAAACAATGCTGTTCTCCCTCATTCATCTATGAACGCTCCGACACCGACGCGCGGTCCCGCGAAGGCCTGGAGCCGCGGGACGGACTCCTGCTCGGGGAACTGCCGGACAAATGTATTGCGCTTGAGAACGGGCTACGGTTCCTCGTGAGTGTGACGGGTGGCCAGAAGACCGGATTGTTTCTTGATCAGCGGGAAAACCGGAAGCTGTTGTCCGCATATTCGTCCGGCAGGACGATATGCGACTGTTTCAGTTACACCGGCGGGTTCAGCGTTTCCGGCTTGAAGAACGGCGCCCGTTTCAGCACGCTGGTTGACGTGTCGAAAGAGGCACTGTGTCTTGCAAAGGAGAATTGCGATTTCAACGGAATCGAAGCAGACCGTTTCGAAATCGTAAATGCGGACGTGTTTGAATTTCTGCGCAAAACAGACACACACTATGATTGCATCGTCCTTGACCCGCCGAAATTCGCAAAGCATAAGGGAGAGGTGGACAGGGCCGCCCGGGGGTACAAGGACATTAATCTTTTGGCAATGAAAAATATCCGGCCCAACGGAATCGTATTCACTTTCTCGTGTTCCAATGCAATCGATCCTTACTTGTTCCGTCAAATTGTTTTTGCCGCAGCCGCGGATTCACAGCGCAGTGTGCAGGTGCTCCACACGCCCGGAGCCGGGCCTGACCACCCGTTCAACATAGCGCATCGAGAGGGAGAATACCTGAAAGGCTTGGTTCTGCGCGTCGCGTGATTCAATGCACACAACCAAGGTGTTGAAAAAAACTCTTGACATTCCGAGCGGAGTACTGCATATTTGTAGATGAAAAGAGAGCTATTGCGTAACGTATCCTTTTTCATAGCCTCATGTGCTGCCGTTTCAATCGAAATATCCAATCTTAAATAGTTGGCCGTATTTTTCTCCAAACGGAATGCGCAGACGACATCGACCTTTTCATTGATTGATAAAACCAGATTGCGACACCTTCTCGCACGATAAAACCCAGATCGAAAAAAGTATCAACTGCGCGGGCACAACCGGATCTCTTCACTATAGATATGTTTTTGACCAATGTTATCTCGCTGTCATGATCCAAACACAATGAAGATCGCGTTTCAAGTAGAGTTATTGGGATATACGCATTCTCGTGAAGATGGAACTCTATTTTTCAAAAGTTGAAGTATTTGTTTGTTCAATTAACAATTTTTCGAGTTGAGGTAGTGTAATGAATGTTGCTGATCTAAAGACCAATTCTATGGTAGAGCTGTACGATCTAGCTATGAGCCTGAATATCGGAGACCACAGGACGCTCCGTCGCCAGGAACTCATTTTTAAGATTCTTCAGACCCAGGCCGCCGCAAACGGCCAGATGTTCGCCGAGGGCGTTCTTGAAATAATGCCTGACGGTTTCGGATTCCTCCGGTCTCCGCTGAACAGCTATCTGTCCGGGCCGGACGATATTTATGTTTCCCCTTCGCAGATCAAACGTTTTTTCCTCAAGACCGGCGATACGGTATCGGGCCAGGTACGGCCGCCCAAGGACTCGGAGCGGTACTTTGCTCTTTTGAGGGTGGAAATGGTCAATTACGAAGATCCTGAGGAATGCAAAAAGAAAATCAATTTCGACGATCTGACGCCGTTGTTTCCCAATGAGCGGTTCAATCTTGAATACAATGTCAAGGAAATTTCCACGCGAATCATGAACCTGGCCACGCCGATCGGGAAAGGCCAGCGCGGCCTGATCGTTGCCCCGCCCAGGACGGGAAAAACCGTGTTGCTCAAGAGCATCGCCAACGCGATTTCTACCAACCATCCCGAGGTAATGCTCATCGTGCTCTTGATCGACGAGCGCCCGGAGGAAGTCACGGACATGTCGCGTTCTGTCAAGGCAGAAGTCATAAGCTCGACGTTCGACGAACCGGCGGAACGCCATGTGGTGGTTGCGGAAATGGCGATCGAGCGGGCCAAGCGCCTTGTGGAGCACAACAAAGACGTGGTGATCCTGCTCGACAGCATCACTCGTCTGGCGCGCGCCCACAATACCGTTGCCCCGCATTCCGGCAGGATTTTGTCCGGAGGCGTTGACTCACAGGCCCTG
>Ga0182027_10000842_pt1 | contig 51960 bp, 32 predicted proteins | sample 712E1DmetaG_FD_121300 | JGI IMG/M metagenome (GOLD analysis project Ga0182027, IMG submission 121300) | Permafrost microbial communities from Stordalen Mire, Sweden - 712E1D metaG (Illumina Assembly) | ecosystem: Environmental > Terrestrial > Soil > Wetlands > Permafrost | place: Sweden...
AGGTTTCGGTGGTGCCGTTATTCCACCCCGCGCGGGCGAACAATCCCAAATCTGTTGTGATCGCCTGCTCCAGATTCAGGCCGAAACCATATTTGGTCCGGTAATCGCGCGTCTGCGTGACATCCGGGGCTGCCGGCGATAGGCTGAGCGCGGCGGAATACGATCCGGCATGCGACTGGTTCACATAGCTCAGAAGGCGCAGCTTGCCCGGATGATCCCCCCTCGCGTAGCGCCATTCCGCCTCCACCTCATCTCCGCGGGCTCTTCCCACCCGTGTTTCCATTGTCTCTTGATTTGGCTGGCGTGGCTCAAGAACGCTGGCCGCGCGGATGGCCCACTCGGGTTGGCTGTATTCGCCGTAGAATCCATAGGTGTACCCCCGCGTGTCCGCCGCGTAATCCCAGGCACCGTTTGCAAAAAGCGCCCAGTTCAAAAACTGATTTCGTGGATCCGCCGCATAGGCGTTACGATCAAAAAAATCCGTCAAGCTGAACTTGCCCACCACAAAGGTGAGGCGTTTTTTGGCGACATCGCCGGCCAGCTGATTCTGGGCGGAATCAAAGTGCTCTGTTTCCCCGGAGAGGCCCCAGATTTGCTGAAAATAGAGCCGGGACATCGCCAGCGTGAAGGAGGGATCGTCCACGCGGTAAATTTCGCCGTTCGGGAACCCAGCAATGCCATGCGTCGAACTGAGTCCCTGTCCGGAGATAATCTCCGGATTGAAATAGAGCGATCCTCCGGTCCAGAGACAACGTCCGATAAACTCCGTGCTCGTAAACGAGGTCCGGGCTTCCGGAGTGGAAGACAAGCTGTTCGGACCGGTGTAGGGTGCATGGAAGGCAAAATGTCCCTGGGAGATCGTGGTCGCCTGCGTGTGGAGCGTCCATTCTGCCGGATCAAGCAACCGACTGTAAACAGCATCCACCGGATCGGCATATAAAGGGAAAGACCATGGCAGGTTCACGGCAAAGGCAATAAAGAAATGTCGGCGGTTGATCATAACGGAGACTGGATCGTTGTTACCTGATAATGACGAGTTTATTGGACTGCGAAATGCCGTCCACGCGGAGCAGATACAGATAGACCCCGGGGGCGACCATCTTGCCGTCTCCATTGGTCAAGTCCCAGACGTATTCGTACACCCATTTTTCATCGGCGGACCGGTTGAGATTCAGCGTGGCGTCGGTGAGGCCGATTTTCCGCACGAGATCACCGCTTAACGTATAGATCAGAATGGAAAAATCGTTCGCGGGACGTGTGAGCTGGGCCTGGATGGTCGTATGGCCCTCCCCGCTGGGATGCGCATACCTCTTACCGGCCGGATTCGGAAAGTTGATCAGCTTGACAATACTTTGCCCGGCGGAGACGACGAGATTGGCGACTTGAGAGGTCACCGCGGAACTTCCGACACCGCCGATGCTCACCAGGCTGATGCCGGACGGCTGTCCGCCGAAGGTATCCGAAACAGGAGCCGTAAAATTGTGCCCGTTTCCAAAGGGATTGCCCGGCCCGCCGCCGGTCAGGCCGACCGTGGTTCCGTCGGCCGTGACAATCGAAACGCCGTAATGCGGATTCCCCGTGTTGACCGTGTTCTGCGTCCCTGGAGCCGTCGCATTGATCCCGCGCGAAGACGTAATGGCATCATCAATGTGCCACACCAAAAGCCCATCTCCCGGAATATAACGGTCGAACTGCGCACCGCTGGTGTGGAGACGATATTCCACGAGAAAATATTCCTGGGGCAGACCGTTCAGGACCGGGATCTTCAGCGCCGACGCGTTCATCTCGACCGGGCTCAGATTCACGTTCTGTCTGGATCCGCTGACGGTCGGAGCGACCCATCCCAAAGCGGCTTTGTCCCAGGCGCACATATGCGAGGGATTGGTCCCGCCCTGGTTCGCGGGGCCGGCATAGGGACCGGAATCCATGAGCTCCCATTTTCCGACTACGGAGGATCCGCCGATGGCGGAAGTATTATAAAGGTCCGGCAAGCCGAGGGAATGGCCGAATTCATGGCACATGACGCCCAGCGGAGACGAAATTCCATAGACGATGCTCTGGGTTTCAGGGACGACATCCCCCTCGCTGAACCCGGCGGCCGCCGCCACCGCGTCAGCAGGAGATTGACCGCTGATCACGGGATCCTGAGAATAGAATATGGACCAGATATCTCCGTTTGTTCCGACGGTGGTTTCGTTTCCGTTCCCAGAGTGAACGACGATCACCTCATCAAAGTTGGCCGCGGTCAATCCCGTGTGGCCGCTGTTTCGGGCCGCATCGATGGCGTCCCGCGTCAGATAATTGCCGTTGGCACCTTGGGTCGGCGCCGTCACTCCGGTACATCCGGCCCCCTCGTCTCCGCAACCGTAGTATTCCATCGGATGAGGGAGAGTATAGACACCGGTTTGATTCAGGCTGGGACTCGCATCCCCGTTCAGAGTCACGGTATCGGAGTTGAAATAGGTAATGGACAGGGCCAACTTTCCATAGGACACTTCCGTGTAATAGGCGATCATTTGATCGAAATTATTCTTGATGTTGCTAACACTCTGGATCAAACGGCTGCCGGAGATCAGAGGGGCATTGCCGGATTGAAATTGGACGATAATGACCGCCACTTTCTTGGTCCCAGACGCGGAGGCAATCGTGGCGGCCAGGGCTGATCCGTGTGCTCGGGCCTGCGCGGCGGACGGCTGGTGCATCATGTCCTGATGAGCGTTCGGGTAAGCTCCCGGCACGACATGCTGGACCGCCCAAACCGGACGGACGGCCAATGCAATCAAGAAAAAAATAAGGAGTCGTTTCATTCTCTTACCAGGAGCACTATCATGAGCCCTACCCCGGCCATCATAGCAAGGCACTGGATGAGAGATCTCTGCGGCGCATATTCCTTCTGCAACTCGGGGGTGAGATTGGAGCCGGCTATGTAAAGGAAAGAACCTCCGGTTAAAGGAAGGGCGATCCAGGGAAAATTTTTCAGGCTCGACTGGAATCCGAAGGCCACAAAGACTCCGACAATCGCGATGCAGGCGCAGAAGAAGTTAAACACGAGCGCGCGGCCCTTGGAGTAGCCTGAATCGATAAGGACGCCGAAGTCGCCGATCTCGTGAGGGAGCTCGTGCAGAGCGACGGCGAGCGTCGTCGCGATTCCGACGTCCCGGTTCACCTGGAAGCTGGCGCCGATCAGAATTCCATCCATCAGATTATGCAGTCCGTCGGAAAGAAGGATGATTCGTCCGACGGGCTTAATCGTATGGACATGCTCAAGCTCGTGATGATCTTTCCAGCGCAGAAATTTTTCAAAAATAAAGGAGGAGAGGATTCCCGCGAGCACCCAGAGCGAGCTGACCAGCGTACGGTCACCGCGCCTGAAGACCTCAGGCAAAATGTGAAGGATGGCGTCGCCGAAGAGCGCACCGGTCGCCAGGCTTACCAGGATAAAGGTGATCCGCTTCAGGCTTTCTTCGCTGAAAGGAAGGGACGCAATGCCCACCAGAGACAGGAGGCTCACCACGGTAGCGCTCGCCAACGCATTCGAGAACGCAGACATAGGCATGATCATAGGAAGTCCGGAGGCTCCGAGCCAAGGGACAGTTCGTTGCCTCTAAGCGGAAAACCTTCCTCTCAAGAGAGGACGCAAAGCGGCGAGGATCAAGAGAGCCAGGCCGAAGGTGCAGACGACGGTGGCGCCGGTGGGGGCATCCAGCTTGTAGGAGCCGTACATCCCCAGGAAGCTCACGACCGTCCCCATGATCCAGCCGATGGCCAGGCGCGTGCCGATACGCTCGGTAAAGAGCATCGCCGTGACCGACGGCACGATCAAGAATGAGAAGACGAGAAGCACTCCCGCGATGGCGACCGACGAGGTCACGACAAAACCAAAGGTCCCATAGAAGAGAAAGTCCCACCACAAGACGTTGTAGCCCGTATCAAACGCCTCGTCCTGGTTGGTCGAAATAGCCAGGAACGGTTTTCGCCAGCGCCAATGAATCACGCCAATCAAGGAATACAGGATGGCCATCTTGATCACCTCGTGCGGCGTCACCGCCAGAAGATTCCCGACCAGGATATACTTGATGTGTTCGGCGCCTTCTGGCAGGCGATCCATCACCATGACGGCGGCGGCCGCACAGACCGCATAGACGATCCCGATGATGGCTTCTTGCGGAATTTTGCTTTTGCGGGTGTGGGTCAGGGCAAAAACGGCCGCCCCGAGGAGCGTGAACCCGAGAGAGACCCAATACGAAGTCGACCCGTGCAGATCCGCCCCGCACAAAAAAGCAATGGTCGCCCCCAGAGCCGCCACCTGGGCGAGCGAAAGATCAACGAAGATGACCCCCCGCTCGACGACGTGCAATCCGAGATAAGCATGAATCCCTGTCAGAACAAGGCAGGCCAGCGCCGGCCACAAAAGGATCTGGACAATTTCAGGCATCAGGATTTCCCTCCGAGCGTATTTTTCAAGAGATTGAGATCGTAATCAAAAAGATCAAAGTAGGTCTTGATCTCTTTGACGCCTCCCACCGACGGCGGGAAAAGGAGCATTTTGGCCCCGGTCTCCGCCGCTATTTTTTGCGGAAGTTTCTCATCGAAATAGGGCTCAATCAAGAGAAGCGGGATCTTATCCCGCTTGATCTGGTTGATCAGATCCTGCACATGGCCCGGAGATGGAGGAATACCGGGTTTCGGTTCGACGTGGTTGACGATATCCAGACCGAACACCTGCGCAAAGTTAGGCCAGGAATTGTGATAGGTGATGACTTTTACCCCACGGAAAGAGGAAGCGATGGTATTCCAAACGCTTTCTTTAGCGGTGAGCGTGGTTTCAAACTCTTTGAGGCTGGCCGCATAGTCTGAAGCGTGAGCGCTGTCCAGCTGCGCAAGTTTTTCCTCGATATGGCGCGCGATCACCCGCCCGTTTTCCGGATCGGTCCAGTAATGCGGATTTCCAAAGGGATGGACGTCCCCCATGGAGCGGTCCACAGTCCCTGTCGGCTTCTGAAGAATATGGCAGCCTTCCGAAGCGTCAAGATACCCGGGGTTTCCGGGCAGGATCCTGGAGTTGCGCGCATTCTGCAGAAGCGGCGGCAGCCATCCGACCTCCAGCTCCATTCCAACGATGACGAGCAGATCCGCCCGGCCCAGCTTCAGCAGATAGCTAGGCTTCGGATCCACGAAATGCGGATCCTGATACCCTTTGGCAACGGCGAACACATCGATCTTGTCCTTGCCGATCTCGCGTGCGATAGAAGCGAGGTCCTCGGTGGATGCGACCACCTGCAATTTCGCCAAAACCATCGACGGCGCCAGAAATATGAAGATAGCTGCCGTCACCCCGGTGAAAACCGGGGCCCAGTTCCTTAAATGTTCTGGGTTCCGGCTTTCGCCGGAATGACGTCGTGAGAAAAATATTTTCATGTCAATTTCCTTTCTTAGAACGGATGAGCGCCGTGGGGGCCGATATTGAAGATAACCCTGAGAAAGCCAAGATTTTCATCAAGCCCGTCGGATCGCCTCACATGGCTCCCCTGAACGCTGATGTGGCTGAACTCTGATGGAGAATAGGTCAGAAAAACCAGCCCTCCATATTCGTGCAGGGTGTTGTCTGTAGCGAACTGGGAAAAGTCGTAGCGTCCCCCGGTGGCCCAGCGCTGGGCGAACTGGAACTGGAGCCAGCTCATGAGGCCCCAGCTTTGGACCGTATCGATCGAGCTGACCTCATGCTTGCTCCAGAGGATCTCGTTCTGCCAGAGGAGCGACCGGTAGATGGCGCGGGCCGGGTTCTTCCAGCGATAGGTCAAATCCAGCGCATAGAGCTGAGTGTGCAAGGTCGTTGAGGAAGTACCCAAGGAATTCAGCTCCTGACCAGATGATCCATCCGCAAAGCTTCCGCCAAAAGACAAATTCTGCTCATCAGACAGGTCCACGTAGCTATTGACTCTTCCCACATAAAGGAGATCACTCCGCTGGGCCCGGTCAAAGGAAGGCGTATCGCTGACGGATGGCGGCCGAAGAATTTCACCGTCCATATTGATGAAAACCCATGGATTGGGGACCTGCCAGGAGAGGCCGCCCCCCGTGCCAGCCAGGCCGTCTTCCCCCAGGAAGTTCTTCTCCGCTAGGGGGCGGGTGGCAAACGGCGTATCATGCGGATGCGTGCGGTTAAAAGGCCCGAAGTAGGAACGGAATTTTCCCGTCCGAAGTCCCAGGTTCCCGGGGAGATGGAACCAGGTGATATACCCTTCCTCGAGGTTCGCCGTACCTTCCTGATCAAAACTGACGAAAAAGTCTCCGCGCGCCCAGGGATCGACGATCGACTGGAGACCCAACTCAGTTTCTTTCAGCTGTAGAGTGGGTTCCGGGCTCTTCGGCGGATCGTGCGGATGGCCTGTCATTCCCTGGAACCATCCGACGACGCTAATGTTGGGATTCATCGAGTTGGACGCCTGCAAGGCGCTTGCGCCCTCGCTTCCAGCCTGCACCGGCGCGCTGGAAGGATCGGCCGCTCGAAGAACTGAAGCCATCCCCGCCATAAGAGTGAAAAACAATAGGAATTTAAATCGCATGTAACCTCCTGATATCTGAAAAACCTTGCGGGACACCGAGGACCCGACAGACGTTCACAAGAATTTAAACGGCAGGAGGACCGCGAGGAGACTCCGGGGAAAAGAGAAGGATGAAGGATGCTTCGTGCTCAATCGAAATAACGTCATAGGCGACAAAACGAACGGGCTTCTGGTCGACGGTCGGAAGCGATGCTCCCATTGGAATGGTATGACAGACAGAACAATGGGACGACGTTTGAGAATTGTTTTCGAGAAGGAGGTGATTCGGGTGAACGATGAACGCCAAAAGGGCGCTAAAGGCGAGAATAAATCCCAATCGCCGACAGGCCCACTGAAACATGGTTTTGAATTTAGCACTTTTACGGCCCTGAATTCAAAAATATCTGAATCCTTGACACTCGGAAAAAGTCACCCTAGACTTAGCCCGTACACGTATGGCTATCCGGCGAATGATCCGCGCTTCCATTCTGGCGAAAATCGCTATTTTTACAGCGCTTTTTTCACTGATCCCTTTATATCTCTTAACTTTTCTGTTTGTGCTCAAGCGTCCAGCGTTGATCTGGGACGGGCTGGGGGCCCTGGCGGTTCTGACGATCGCGGTGTCTGGCGGCGCCTACTTTCTTGCCCGCCACTTCACGCGGCCAATCCTGGCCTTGAAGCGGGCGGTGGAACGCATCAAGCAGGGAGATTTTTCCATCTTCGTCGATGTGTCCACACATGACGAGCTGGAAGACCTGGCGGCGACCTTCAACTCCATGAGCGAAGACCTTCACCAGTACCGCGAGGTGCGTGTAGACGAGCTCCTGGTGGAAAAAGCGAAGATCGAAGGGATCGTTTATTCCAGCGCAGACGGAATTATTCTGACGGATGAAAATGGCCACGTCCAGCTGATTAACCCCAAAGCCAAAACCATGCTGGCACTGGAGGAAGACGGCGAGGCACTCACGGGTCGGCCGGTCTGGAGCTTTGTAAAGCACGACAAGCTCGCGATCGCGATCCGGGAATGCGTAGAAGGCGATTCCCCAAAGACGATCCGGGAGGTTAACCTCTCGGCCGAAGGGGTCCGCCGATATTACTCCATCGCGGTATCCTTAATTAACGCTCCGGACGGGAGCGGCACCAACTATTGGTTCGTCATCCAGATCAGGAACATCACCGCGGAAAAAGAACTGGACCAGCTGAAGGACGACTTTCTGCAGTCCCTGACGCATGATCTGCGCAGCCCCATGACGGCCGTGCGGGGCTATCTCCAGGTGCTGGGCGAGGAAATGGCCGGCCCGCTGAATGATGAGCAGAAGAAGATGATCCGCATCATGGAGAACGCCTCCACCAAACTCCTGCATATCGTCTCGAACCTTCTGGATAGCGCCAAGATGTCCGCCGGGAAACTCAGGCTCAATATCGCCGAATGCCAGCTGCGGCAAATTCTTCCGAACACGGTCGAAATTTTCGCGACGGAAGCCGGCAAGAAAAAAATAACGCTCACGCTCGACATGCCGGAACACATGAATCCGATCAAGCTCGACCCCCAGCTCCTGGAGCGCGTCGTCATCAATCTGATCGGAAATTCCATCAAGTTTACGCCGGACGGTGGTTTTATCACCGTGAAGTTTATCGAGCTCTCAGACCGTGTTCAGGGACAGGTGATCGATACGGGAAACGGCATGCCGCCCGAATTCTTAAACCGCATCTTTAAAAAGTTCGAGCAGGCGAGCGGGACGCGGGGCGGAACGGGGCTTGGCCTGGCGATCTGTAAATTTGTGATTGACGCCCATTACGGCGAAATCAGCGTCCGCTCCAAGCAGGGGGAAGGCACCACCTTCACCTTCACCATCCCCAAAGGCCTCGAACAGAACGAGCGCGGCGAAGTCTTCCGGATTCGGCCCAACCAGACTCAGGCCGCCTGACAACGCAATAAATCTGACTTCCCGATCATCGAGATCGAACGCGGACGAAGGGAATGTCGTTACGCTTGCCTGACAAGAGGTCCTGCCAGAGGTCCTTCTGGGATATTTCCAGAGGGTCGATAAAATCGCTGACGGCCGCCCGGGTCGCCGAACCATTCATGACGAGAACCTGATACCCCCAGCGCCGCGGACTGCCGCGCATAATTTCAGCCGGGATGTTGACGCGCAGGCTGGCCCTTTCCGAGACCACGGGGAATGTCTGAACGACCGTATACGTTCCCATGCCCTGCGTCCTATAAAGTGTGGCCGTTGGGCCAGCCATCGCAATGGCATATTCCCATGCATCGATAGGAGAAGTACTGAATTCCCGGCCGGGAAGCATGGTGGGCGTCCCCACGTTGGGCTGGCCATTCAAATCGACGTAAATATCCACAAAAGCGGGGGTCGGAGTCGCCAAGGTCACGCTCCACAGGACGGAACTTGTGGAAGACCAAACCTCCAGGGAAACGAGATCCGGCGCTCCCGGCCCACCGATCGCATCGCCGACCGCGTCTCCGATCAGGACATGCTCGCGGCCATCGGGCAGTACTTCGGCGCGCGTGGTGGTAGAGGACGGGTGAACCTGAAGGGTTTCACCGATCGATGACGCCTTGAAAAGGTCGTCCGGGGGCGGTTGGCCGATCAGCCGATAGACAGCCAGGAGAGTCGCTTGATAGTCATGTTGACGTTCTTCCACCAGAACCGGAGATTGGGCCGTGTTGCCCATGGAGAGAAAATAGTTGGAGTTCTGCGCGCCGTAGATCTCGCTGAAGGCGGCATCGAGCCTTTGCAGGGACGCCTGGCCGGAATTCTTGTATATCTCCAGAGCCTCTCGTGTTTTCCGCAGCGCTTCCCAGCCGGAATTTTTTTCCGGCTTGCCGATCCAGGAGGACCAGTCGGAGCGGTCCCAGGTCCCCGGTTTCCAGATGACGGAGGAATTGAGGGGATGGGAGTCGATCCCCGGATCCGACGGTAAAAGAAATGTCCGTTTCTTGAGCATGATTTCCCCGACCCAGGACTCCAGCGGATTATCCTTCATCTGCCGTTCATCCCAGACGCGAACAATCGTCCCCTCACCCGGCCTCCGGCCACCCTCTCCCTCCTGAGGGAGAGGGGCTGGGGGTGAGGGCGCGCCATCCCAGACCTTCAGCGATCCGGACTGGAATGGACCATCCACCGCGGGAGCCTGCAGCGCGCCGAGTACCCACGCAAATCCGAGTCTTTCCAGTAAGGAAAGTAATTTCACGCTGGCCGCGCCGTAAGGCAGGACGAACCCCTGCGGAAGGAAGTTCCACTGTCGAAATAAATCCGATTTGGTTTGAGCAATCAGCTGGATGACATCCTCCGGGTAGGCATAGGAGGAACTGGGCAGGGGCGCCCCGGGCGACAGGGCGTCGCGGGCGGATGAGCTATCCGCCAGAAGCGGCAACATCGGAGCATTGGGAATCTGCATGGCGATTTCCAGGCGTCCTTCCTTCTGAAGCGCCAGAAATTTTGACTTCAGAATCGGATCTTTTGAGAGGCGGGTGAAACGGGGAGACAAGGCAATCACCAGGCGCAATTCGGGATATTTCACGAACCACCTGGCCCATGAAGCGGAGCTCTCGTCAGACAACGGTACATACACCAGCATTTCGCGGACTGGATGGCCAGGGGCGGCCAGAGCGGCGGCTTTTTCCTCCGAGACGCGCGCGGGCGCCGCGCATCCGGCGAGCACTAGAAAACAAACTAAAAATCGCTTCACGAAAGTATTATAACTCAGTCAGGTATAATGATTGGAATTCCAATGAAAAAAGGACTATTTATTACCTTCGAAGGACCCGAAGGAAGCGGCAAGACGACGCACATCCAGCGCCTGGCTTCCTTCCTGAAGAAACAAGGACATCCTGTTGTTGTCACCCGTGAGCCGGGGGGCACTCCTCTATCCAAAGCCTTCCGGCGTCTGCTCCTTGAATCGGGAGATGGCCTCTTGCCTCTGGCCGAACTCTTCCTTTATGAGGCGGACCGGGCCCAGCATGTGGAACAAACCGTTTTGCCGGCTTTAAGGAAAGGGCATGTCGTTCTCTGCGATCGATTTACGGATTCGACGTTGGCTTACCAGGGAAACGGCCGCGGGCTGGACTTGAAGGAGATAGAGGTCCTAAACCGGATCGCTTCCTGCAATCTTAAACCTGATTTAACGATCCTTCTCGATGTTCCGGTCGAACGGGGCCTCCACCAGGCCCGGCGGAAGAAACATCGGCATGACCGTCTGGAACGCGCGGGACTGGCCTTTCATAAACGAGTCCGGCAGGGATTTTTGCGGCTGGCGAAGAAAGAGCCGATACGTTTTAGAGTTATTCGGCAGCAACCGGATGCAGAGGAGACGCAATCCCTCATACGCAATGCCATCAAGTCTAGCCTCACCCGGCCTGGCGGCGCCCTCTCCCGTAGGGAGAGGGACGGGAGAAGCCCCAGGGTGAGGCGCCCATGAGTTTTGATTCCATCATCGGACAACCGCTCGCCGTGAGCCTGTGCCGCGCCTGGCTCAAGCGCCAAACCACGAACCCTCTTTTGATGTACGGTCCTGACGGCGTCGGAAAAAAAACGCTCGCGCTCGCAACAGCCAAAGCGCTGAACTGCCAATCACCCTCACCCGGCCTTCGGCCACCCTCTCCCTTAAGTAGGGAGAGGGATGCAAAGGAACAGGATTCCAACTCCCCTCTCCATACTCAAGGGAGAGGGGTCGGGGGTGAGGGTGACCCTTGCGGGACCTGCCTCTCCTGCCGGAAGATCGGCGCCGGGAACCACCCGGACGTCCGTGTGATCGATTTTGCCTGGCAGGCCGCCGAACGAAAAGAGCCTCTTGAAAAACAGCAGAATCTCCGTATTGAAACGATTCAAACCGAGAGACATCGCCTTCTCCAAAGCGCCGTCGAAGGCCAGTGGAAAGTTTCGATCCTGGAGGACGCGCATCGCCTCACGGCGGATGCCGCCAATGTTCTGCTCAAGATCCTCGAAGAACCCCCGGCCCGCACCGCCATTTTTCTCCTGACCCCCTTTCGGGACCGGCTCTTTGCCACGATCGTTTCGCGCTGTCAGCCGGTCCGCTTCCGCTCCCTGGCGGATGACGAAATGATGGAATGCCTCAATCGCCTTCGCGTCCCGGCGGATATGCAGATGTCCCTGACCGAGATGGCTCTCGGCTCACCAGGCCGGGCGCTTCATTTCAGCCGGGAAGAACAGATCGAGGCCGTACGGGAAGCGGAACATCTTTGGCAATCGCTGGAGCGGGAATCCTTTTCACGAATCATTCACGAAACCGGCGGCCGCCCCAGAACGCAGAAACCGAATCGAGCCGAGATTGAGTTAATGATTCAGAATCTCCTCCTTCCGGCCTCCCGGGCTCTGCGCGCAGGGGACGCCGGGGCGAGCGCGCCGGTCCGGATGATTCAGAGCGCTTTGACACAGCTCCGGCAGAACGTTCAGCCTGGCCTCGTCTACGACAATCTTCTGCTGCAGCTGGCGAAGGCAAAATCATGACCAAGTTCTTCATCACCACCCCGATCTATTATGTGAACGATATCCCGCACATCGGCCACGCCTATACGACGGTCGCCTCGGATGTCCTGGCGCGCTGGTACCGCGGGCATGACCACGAAGTCTTTTTCCTCACGGGAACCGACGAGCATGGCACGAAAATCGCCCAGGCCGCCGCCGCTCACAATAAAGATCCCCAGGTCTACTGCGATGAGATCTCGGCCAGATTCCAGGAGTCCTGGAAAGAACTCAAAATCACCAACGACGCCTTCATCCGCACGACCTCTCCGGAGCATGTGCGGTCGGTGCAGACCTTCTTAAAAGCGCTTTGGGACAAAGGGGTGATCTTCCAGGCGCGCTATCAGGGAAAATACTGCGTTCAGTGCGAGCGGTTCTACGCCGAAGATGAGCTCATCGGCGGCCTTTGCCCGGATCACCGCATCCCTCCGGAAACCCAGTCCGAAGATAATTATTTCTTTCGCCTCTCCCAGTTCAAAGACGAGCTTCTGGCGGCTATTGAGGATGAAAATCATCCGAACCATTTCAAGATTTTCCCCCGGGAACGCCGCAATGAAGTGATCGGCAAGCTCAAGGGGGATGTCAATGACGTCAGCATCTCGCGCGCGACCCTCACCTGGGGAATTCCCCTGCCATGGGACCGATCCCAGACGACCTATGTCTGGGTGGACGCGCTGGTGAATTACCTGACCGCCATCGGCTTTCCCGAAGACAAAGCCCGCGTAGACCAATGGTGGCCGGCGGACCTGCACTTGATGGCCAAAGACATTCTCTGGTTCCACGCCATTATCTGGCCGGCCCTCCTCATCGCGGCCGGCATCAAAGTGCCGAAGAAAATCTACGCCCACGGATTTTTCACGGTCAATGGGCAGAAAATGTCCAAAAGCCTTGGCAACGTCGTGCGACCCGCCGATATGGTGAAGGAATACGGCGTCGATGGGACGCGCTATCTGCTGCTTTCGGCTTTTCCCTTCGGCTCCGACGGCGATTTCTCGGTCAACAACATGAAAACGGCCTACAATGCGGCCCTGGCCAATGATCTGGGAAACCTGATCTCGCGCGCGCTCACCATGGTGGAAAAGTACTGCGACGGCAAAGTGCCTGAAGGCCACGCGCGCGAACTGGTGGATCAGGTTTTAAAAGACCTCGATGCGATTGGCCCGCTCCTGGAGCATCTGCAGTTCAAAGAAGCCCTGGCGGCCCTCTTTATCGGGGTGGACCGCGTGAATCGCTATATTGAAGAAAAGGCCCCATGGAAGCTTTTCAAGACGGCCCCGCAGGACGTTGGACCCGTCATGCGCCAGGTGCTCATCTGCCTGAAAGCACTCACTTTTTATTTGAGGCCCTTTATGCCGGACACCGCGCAGAACCTCTGGATGCAGCTGGGCCAGCCGGATTACATTAAGAATCGGGCCGTTGAATTCTTTGACAATCCCCGGAGCGTGGACCTTCCCGCCGGGCAACCGATCGCCAAAGCCTCCCCTTATTTCCCCCGCAAGTAATGCTGATCGATACGCATTTGCATCTCGCCGATTCCAAATACGACCTGGATCGCGAGGCCGTCATCGAGCGCGCCGCGGTCGCCGGAGTGACCACACTCGTCGAGATCGCCGAATCGCCCGAGACATGGGAAGAGGCTGTCCGCCTCGCGGACAAGTACCCTTTTATTTACGCGAGCCTCGGGATCCATCCTCACCACGCGCACAATGCGGGCCCGGACCGCTGGCCGGAACTGGCCAATCGGCTCTGGGAACTGTTCAAGCACCCCAAAGTGGTGGCCGTCGGCGAATTCGGCCTGGATTACTTCCGGATGCAGAACACGAAGGAACAGCAGGACTATCTCTTCCGCCAGCAGCTGGATTTCGCGCAGAAACTGGGCAAACCGATCGTCATTCATTGCCGCGATGCTCATGAAGACATTCAGAAAACCCTGAAAGAGTATTCCCCCGGACCGATTTACGCACGCCATTGCCCGCAGCCGAAAGGCGTCATCCATTGTTTTTCGGGAACCTGGGAGGACGCTCAAACGTATTTAGCCCAAGGGTTCGTGCTGGGGATTGACGGGCCTGTTACGTATCCCAACAGTCAAGCGCTGAAAGAGACCGTCGTCAGGCTCCCGCTGGAACGGATGGTTCTGGAAACGGATTCCCCCTATTTGCCGCCTCAGTCCACCCGCGGTCAACGAAACGAACCGTCGGCCATCCCGATCATCGCGGACGCGATTGGATGGCTCAAGCACAAAACAACCGATGAAGTCGCCCGGCAAACCACGCTGAACGCCAAAGCCCTGTTCCGGATCAACTGAGGTGATCGATTTCCACCGCCATCCCCTGCGCATCATTCTTCCCCTAGCTCTTTTACTTTTCCTGTCGGGAGGGAGCCTCTATTACTGGCGCTCCAACAGCGTGCGTCTGACCGCGGATGGGCGGACACGCCGTTTATTTACCCAAGCACACACACTCCACGAATTTATCGATGAGCAGCATATTCCGCTTGGACCCGGCGATTTCACGACCCCCCCGTTGGACACCCTCATCGGCCACAATACGGCCGTTAAAATCACCCGCGTGACCGTGGAAATTCGGACGGAAACGGCAACGGACACTCCGGTCGTCAGATGGCAGACACGCACGCGCCAGAACCTGAGGCGGGTTCTCGTTCAGCGCGGGTATGCGGATGCCCGGCACCGGAAGATCCAGCTGACCAAACACGACGGCATCGTCATCAGCCAGGCCCTTTTACTGGAGACAAAATCCCGCGAGCCCTTTTATACGCTGACGATTTTCAATAAACAAGGATTGCCGGACAAAAAATACGACCTTCTCAAGTGCCGAATGCTCAAAATGCGGTCTACCGGTTATTACGTAGGTGAAAAAACCGTCCCGAGCGACGTGACCTACCTCGGGCACAAACTCCAACGCGGTTTAGTGGCCGTAGATCCGAAGGTTATTCCTTTAGGCACACGGCTTTACGTCGACGGCTATGGCTACGCCTACGCCTCCGACACCGGCAGCAAGATCAAAGGACTCCGTATTGACCTCGCCGTCAAAGACAAATTCGAAGAAGCCAAATGCAACCGCTACGACGTCCCCGTTTATATTCTCGAAAAATCCAGGAAATGGTGATTACGACTCGAGAGTGGTGTGGGTGATGGGTTCGACCTGGACGCCTTTTTGGGCGAGGAACTGGATGGCTTTCTCCAAGGTGACGTCGTCTTTGGCTTCGAGTTCAAGCTCAATTTCGCCGATGGTCGTGGTGACCTTCGCGCGGCGGATGTTGAAGACAACGTCAATCGCTTTGGCCATCTGATAGATGACCGGTTCTTTGATTTGATTCGTCGGAAAGATCAGCTCAACTTGTTTCTTAGGCATGGGTCCCCCGCCAGAGGCCGCGGGGGATGACGGAAATGGTCCCGCCGGCAATGGCCGGGATAATCGATATTTCAGCGCCTTCGGCGACCGTTGTTTTGGCGCCTTCCTTGAAGCGGATGTCTTCCCCGTTCACGAACACGTTGATGAAGCGGCGGATCTGGCCGTTTTCATCGCAAATCCGTTCCTTCATCCCGGGGTAGCCCTTTTCCAAGTTGGCGAGGATCTCTTCCACCGTTTCCCCCTGGATTTCAACGACCGGCTGCTCCTTAGTGAGCTTGCGCAGTGGCGCCGGGATGCGGACTTTAGCTGGCATGAGAACCTCCGAGTCGGTCGTAAATGTCACGGAACTGCGCGATGGACGGTTCAATCACGATGGGCTTTTTCACCCTCTGCGAGATAACTTCCTGCGTCTTGTAGCCGTTCCCCGTGATGAAGGCGACCGTGACCTCGTCCGGGCGTATTCTACCAGAAGCCGCCAGCTTCTTTAAAGTAGCGATGGTGACCCCTCCGGCCGTTTCCGTATAGACGCCTTCCGTCTGAGCGAGCGTGAAAATCCCCTCGATCACTTCTTCATCCGTGACGCTTTCGGCATGGCCTCCCGTCTTCTGGATGATCTTGAGGGCATAGTAGCCATCCGCGGGATTGCCGATCGCAAGGCTCTTGGCAATCGTGTTCGGTTTCACCGGCTTGATGATGTCCGAGTTTTCCTTGAAGGCGGCAACGACGGGGGAACAGCCGTCAGCCTGAGCTCCTGACATGCGCGTCTTGTGTTCGGCAATCAGCCCGACCTTCTGGAATTCCTGCAGCCCTTTATAAATTTTCGTGAGCAAGGAGCCGCTGGCGATGGGAACCACGCAATGATCCGGCGCCCGCCAACCCAGCTGTTCGGCCACTTCAAAGCCCAAAGTCTTCGATCCTTCCGAGTAATAGGGCCGGACGTTCACGTTCACGAACGCCCATTTGAAGGTATCGGCGATTTCCGCGCAGAGCTTATTCACCTGGTCGTAATTGCCTTTAATCCCGATAATCGTCGGTCCGTAAATGCTGGCGCCCACGACCTTGCTGGGCTCCAGGTCGGCCGGAATGAAGACATACGCCTTGAGTTTGGCATGCGCGCCATAGGCCGCTGTCGCTCCAGCCAGGTTCCCGGTAGACGCGCAGGCCACGGTGTCGAAACCCAGTTCCCGCGCGCGCGAAAGGGCTGTCGAAACGACACGATCCTTAAAGGAAAAAGTCGGATTAACCGTATCGTTCTTGATGTAAAGCTTCTTGAGGCCGAGGAGTTCGCCTAGATGTTTGGCATGCCAGAAAGGGGTATTGCCCTCCTGGATTGTGATGACATTGCGGGTTTCGACCGGCAGGAAATCCCAGTAGCGCCAGAGGCTGTCCGGCCCTTTCTGGATGGTCTCGCGGGTGACGCGGCTTTTGATCGCGTCGTAGTCGTAGACCACTTCGAGCGGCCCGAAACAGAACTCGCAGACATGCAGGGCTTTGAGCGGATACTGATGCTCGCACTCTTTACACTGCAACGCCTTCATTTTTATTTCAGGCATCACGGGATTATAGCAACCGCGACGTCAGTCCGACGAAAGCCTAAGCGCCGTCATACCGGCGAAAGCCGGTACCCAGTACATTTTTGAACTGGGCCCCGACTTTCGTCGGGGTGACGGCGAACGGCTCTTAAGCAGGGTGCGGGAGGTCTTTGAGAGCGTTTTCGATGGCGTGGGCGGGGAGGTGGTAGTCCACGAGTTCGCCGGCCAGATACTTGTCATAGGAGGCCAGATCCAGGAAGCCATGACCGCTCAAATTGAACACGATGACGCGAGGTTCTTTCGTTTCCCTGGCGATATCGATGACCGCCCTGATGGCGTGGGAAGTCTCTGGCGCGGGGATGATTCCCTCTGACCGGGCAAAGGTGACCGCGGCTTCGAACACGGCTGTCTGCGCGCAAGCGCGAGCCTCAATCAGATTGTGCTTCAAGAGCGCGCTGACGATCGGGGACGCTCCATGATAACGCAGTCCCCCCGCGTGGATTCCCGGAGGCATGAAGCCATGGCCCAGCGTAAACATCTTGACGAGCGGCGTGAGCTTGGCCGTATCGCCGAAATCGTAATCGAACACCCCTTTGGTCAGGGTGGGGCAGGCCGTCGGCTCGACAGCCACAATCCGCATGGCTGGATTCTTAAGCTTATCTGGAATGAATGGGAGCACCAGACCGCCAAAATTACTTCCCCCACCAACACACCCGACGAGAAAATCGGGTTTTTCCCCCGCCAGTTCCAATTGCTCCTTTGTTTCCAAGCCGATCACGGTCTGATGGAGGAGCACATGGTTAAGCACGCTGCCCAGGGAATAGTTCGTGTCGGCATTTCCGGCGGCATCTTCCACCGCTTCCGAGATGGCGATCCCGAGGCTTCCCTGGCAATGCGGGTCCTTGGCCAGAATCTGCTTTCCACACTGCGTCAATTCAGAGGGTGATGCGACAACCTCCGACCCCCAGATATGCATGAGCGATTTACGGAAGGGCTTTTGCTGGTAGCTCACCTTCACCATGTAGACCCGGCAGGCCAAGCCAAAGACGTTGCAGGCGAAACTCACGGCCGAGCCCCATTGCCCGGCGCCTGTTTCCGTCGCGATGCGCTTAACGCCTTCTTTTTTGTTGTAGTAGACCTGCGCGATGGCTGTATTGGTTTTATGGCTGCCGGTCGGCGAAACGCTTTCGTCCTTGTAGTAGATGCGGCAATTGGTCTTGAGCGCCGCCTCGAGGCGATGGGCCCGGCGGAGCGGCGTCGGCCTCCACAGGCGGAGGATTTCACGGACCTCGGTCGGGATATCGATCCAGCGCTCCTGGCTCATCTCCTGAGCGATGAGTGCCTGCGGGAAGATGGGGGCTAAGTCAGCGGGGCCGATGGGTTTTCCAGTGCCGGGGTGGAGCGGAGGATCCATCGCGAACGGCAGATCCGCCGCGACGTTGTACCAGCGTTTCGGCAGGCTCTTTTCCGGCAGCAGGATCTTGTAATCGTCCATGCGGGCCTTATTGTCTCACATGCCGCCGGGCAAGTCCAGAAGTGCCAGGCACTCTTGGTGGTTAGCGGTACTTTACGCCGCAGCCGTAGGGGCGGGTGCTGGGAGTCGAGACGGGCTTGCCGGCCATGGCCTGATCCAGCGCCGCGGATATGTAGTTTTTGGAGTTCGGAATATCCTGCGCATCGGCGGAGTTGTGATCATCGATCGCTCCCTGATAAATAATCATTCCTTTGGGATCGATCACGAACATGTGCGGCGTGGTTTTGGCTCCGTAGAGCCTCCCGATTTTTCCATCGGGATCGACCAGCGTCGCCAGCGACTTCGTACCGCTCTTAGCCCGATTGACCTCTGCTTCGTCCGCGGTCAGATAGCCCTCGGTTCCCGGGGCGCTGGAGATGATTTCAAACCAGACAACCCCTTTTTTCCCATAGGTGTCCTGCAGCTTCTGCATATTGCCGCTATCGTAATGTTTATGGATGAAGGGGCAATCCCGGTTGTACCACTGAAGGACCGCAAACTTCCCTTTATAGTCCGCCAGGTGATAGGCCTTGCCGTCACTGCCTTTACCGATAAAATCCGGAGCTGCTTTGCCAACCGTGATCGCGGCAAACGCCAGGCTGGCGGCCATCATGGAAAGACTGAAAATGGGCAATAGGCGACGCATAAATCCTCCTTACGGGGTATGTGTGTACTTATTTTACTACGGGTTTAGACGGGAAAAACGTCACCCAGGTTCCCGTGCTGTTCTTTAATGTCGTAAACCCAAGAACGGTCCCATCGATCAAGAGGTCCGCTTTCACCTCAACGCCAGGGGAATGGAGGGACCGTTCCAGCGTAGCCCCACAGGACTGCAGCAAGGGAACCTCAGACCAGTGAGCGCCGGACGCCATCGCTTCGCCGCCCGGATTCAGCAGGCGCGTGGCGGTCGGATTGATCGCAACCACCCGCTGCCGTTGATCCAGAATGATGGTCCCGACGGGAATGTACCCCAGCGCGTATTGAAGCCATGCCGTCCAGAAGCCGCGCGCCTGGGATTGTTTTTCTGTTTCACGAACCTCTTTCTGCTTCTGATCCTCCGCCATCGTGGAAAGGTCGCAGATCCGGAGATCCCGTTCGATAAGAATGTTCCTCCAGGAGAGCCCGCGCGCCATCCAGGCCAGCCATAAAAGGATACCCCCCAGACTCCATCTCTCCATTTCATGCCTCCAGGCGCACCCCAGGCTTTTTTCCGAGGCAGAGATCACAAGCGTTCCCCATCGTTTTCCTGCCTCCGAGAGGGGATGGGCAGAAACCGGAGAGCCTGCCCGGCGATAGAGCTGCCCGACGTTCGCGGGCTGACTGTGCGCCATGATTTTCCCATCCTCACCGATGACGCCCGCAAAATAGATCCCCGGGGCCTGTCCCAGGGCAGAAACGACCTGCTGGATGGCCAGGTCGTCCTTCAAATGGCAAGAGCGCTCGATCAGGATGACCGCAGGCTTCTGCAGACGCTCAAGCGCGTATCGTTTCTGGCGCTCGAGAACTTTATGAAGCGACCATCCACTCATAAGAACCAGGACCGCCGCGACCAGGGCGGAGAGGGCCGCTTCCAGGATCAACGCGCGCCGGTTCATGGCCTGGCTCCATGCATGGCCATGAGCACGACGGGCCCGAACAGCACGACGAAGAGGGTCGGGAAAATAAAGACAAAGAGAGGAAACATCAGCTTGAGGGGCGCCACCGCCGCGCGTTTCTCGGCCATATAAGACCGCCGACGGCGCAGAGCCTGCGCCTGCGCTTTTAAAATCGGAGTGAGGCTCGAGCCCAATTCAATTCCTTGGATAATTGTCCGCGCGGTCTCCCGCAAACTGGGTTCCGAAACGCGGTCACGCAGGTGCCGCAGCGCATCCACACGCGAAACTCCCGTCCGGATTTCCGTCTGGACGATCCCCAGCTCCTCGCGCAGCGCTCCTTCCGGCGCGCGCTCCAGGTACTGGCTGAGCGCCACCTGAAAGTCAAGGCCCGCCTGCATCACCACCACGAGGAGATCGATGGCCTCGGGCAAGGACGCCGCGATCTGAGGAGAACGCTTCCGTTCATAATTCCATTTTTGGATTCGATCATTGAGCGATTGGAAAGACATCCTTTTAATCCACCCGAATCGAGACGATGCGATGAATGACCATGCGGCCGATCGCGATAAACACCAGGACACCAGCCAGCATCGCCTGACCGACCAAGGTCGTGAACATGGGGGCGACCATTTTCGGGGCGATGATAAACAGAGCCCCTGTCACGAGAAATGGAAGTGCGCTGAGGAGCGCTCCGGAAGCCTTGCCTTGAGCGGTCAAGGCGTTCACCTTTTCGCGCAAGGACTGCTGTTCCTGGAGCGTCGTCGAGAGCGTATCCAGCACGTCCGCCAGCGATCCGCCCGTGCTCTGAGTGATCTGGACTGCCGCGACGAACCAACCCATTTCCTTGAGCGGCACACGCTCAGAAAGCTCCTCCAGGGCATCGACGAGGGGTCTGCCGATGCGAATCGACTGGAGGAGCCAGCGCCAGTGGGAGACCAGCGGTTCTTCTCCCTCTTGTGCCGCGTAATCCAGCGCCTGCATGAAACTAACCCCCACACGCAGGGCATGGACCATATTCTGGAGAGCCTCGCGCAGCTGGGAGGCCAGAAGCGTTCGCTGTCTTTGAGCCTTCCACTTCTTCACGACGACCGGGAGGCATGCGCACAGAACGCCGATCACGATCAGGATGATCATGCCGGCCCCAAAGCGCCAAAGCGCGGCATGAGACCCGTCGATTCAAATCCGGTGCCGCGGTGGCGATAAAGTTCCTGAGTGGTGAGAGTGTCGCCTTCCATTCCAGTCACTTCCGTAATGGATATCACCTTCCGGGAGCCGTCGGAGAGCCTTGCCTGCTGGACAATCAGGTGGACGGCACTGCGGATCTGTTCGCGCACCACTTTGACCGGCAGGTCCATGCCCGCCATCAGCACGAGAGTTTCCAGACGCCCCAGGGCGTCCCTCGGCGAATTGGCGTGGACCGTAGTCAATGAACCGTCATGCCCGGTGTTCATCGCCTGAAGCATATCGAGCGCCTCTCCGCCGCGGCACTCTCCGACCACAATGCGATCTGGCCGCATCCGGAGAGCATTGATGACGAGGCGTCGAATCGGAATCGCGCCACAGCCTTCCGCGTTCGCCGGCCGGCTTTCCAGGCGTACGACATGCGGCTTCTGCAAGCGCAGCTCCGCCGCGTCTTCGATCGTGACAATGCGCTCATCCTCAGGAATGACGGAAGAAAGGGCGTTCAGGAGCGTGGTTTTTCCGCTCCCCGTACCGCCGGCCACAACGATATTTTTGCGGCCGATCACGCACAAACGCAGGAAGTCCGCCATCGCGCCACTCATCGACCCCAGAGACGCGAGCTCATCCAGGCTCAGCGTCTTTGACATGAATTTCCGGATCGTCACGATCGGACCCTCGAGCGCCAGTGGCGGCAGGACGATATTAACCCGTGAGCCATCCGCCAGCCGGGCATCGCACAGAGGCATGCTTTCATCCACCCGGCGACCGATCGGAGAAACGATCCGGTCGATCACCGTCCGCAGTTGCTTGTCGGAAGAAAACTTCACGTCCGTCGCATGCAGTTTTCCCTTTTTCTCGACGTAGACGCAATCCCGTCCGTTGACCATGACTTCAGACACGGCAGGATCCTTCAGCAGCGGTTCCAGCGGCCCCAGGCCCAGGACCTCATGAAGCACGCGGGTGAGAATATCCCCCCGCTCTTCCCGCGAGGCCGGCAGCGTGGCATCCTGCGCCAGACAGGCCTCGACCGTTTTCTGAGCCCTCTCGGCATCCTCGCTGGAGGTTACGGATCCCTCCTGCTCCAGAACGCGAAGAAGTTCAGGCTGAACGCGGCTTTTGAGCTCCTCGATCACGTGCTCCCCGGAGGGCAACGCCGCCGCTTGCCTGAAAAAATCTTCCCCGGATTCAAGGGTCCTGGCCAGGGCCTGAACACCTTCGCGAAAGCGCAGGGCCCCATCTTCCGGTATTTTCCCGATGGCGGTTTTCCCCGGAAGAATCTCCGGTAAGCCTTCCGCCGCCCATATCTTCAGAGGAAGACGGTTGATCACCGCCTGGGCAAGGGAGTACGGAAAGTGCAAGGCCGTCAGCTCCTCTTGAATCGACTTAAAGAATGCCGATGTGCCCGGCCCCGGTTTCGCGATCCAGAGGTAAAGATCAGCCTGGTCAAGAAGCGCCGTGCCTTCCGGCGAAAAAGCAGCCGGAGCGGAGACCAACGTCCAGTCAAAAGCGGCATGGAGAAGACCGAGTAGATCCCGGAAAGCGGCGATCGGAGGATACGCGGGAAGTTCGAGTTTTGCCGCATCTTCACCCTCCGCTGAAAGGTAATGGCGCAGCATGATCGGCGAAAGCGATTTAAAGCGGGGCACCCAATCCTCCAACTTCTCCGCTCGGCAAGACTGAACGGCGGCATCCTTTGCAGACGCTATGACCAGAGACATGACCGCCTTACCGGTATCACCCCATTGCCGCGCCAGTTCGCGCGAAATTGTTTTCCTCCCGGCTCCCGGTTCACACCCAAAGACGGCGATCAGCCTGTTCACAGGCCGGTCCATGGCGCGTCGTCTCCGAGGGAACGCAGCGCGACGCTTAAATGCCCCTGTTCGCGTGCGCCAACCAGACGCGAGGCTTCGATCGGGCTTACCAATACGGTAATCACGGCGCCTCCGCCTTCGAAGTTCATCGGAATTCCATCGATCGGCGGCTGAGCCGTTTCCTGTCCCAGACGATTTTTGTCGACCGCCAGAACCGACAAAGCGGAAAAGAGAAGCTGGGTCTTATGGAATGACCTTCCCTTTTCGGTTTCGAGACTGGTGTGAAAGAGCGCGATGGTGTTCCCCGGCTGCACCCAGCCACCGGCGCCGCGCACGGGGTCCGCCGCAAAGGATACGGCGACTTTTCCCAAGGGCAGGACCGAAGCCATTCCGCGCGATTTGCCCAGCTCGTCCATGACTGTATGCGTAAGGGGCTGCCCCTCCGGGACAGCCACCGCCGTCACATAAAGGTCTCGGTCCCCATCCCCACGGATGTCATGAACGGCGTGTATCGCGCCGGGCGGAACACAATTCTTGGGATAATACTGGACGGCAGCCATCTTCTCTTTCACGATGGAAAAGGCGGGGATATATTGGTCCGCCACAACCACCGGGACCAGATCATCGTTTCCCAGCCCGGCTCTTCCTCTCAGAACCTGCGGCCCCCAAATGAATGCCGCCAGCACCATGATCAACGTGATCAGGCCGAAGCGCAGAACCTTTATGTTTTTTGCCAATCCACCGGCGGCCCATAACCGAGAACCCCAGGGTAGCCGTACGGCGGAGCATGTTTGATCACGCATGATTCCTCCAATGAATTCTGAAAGTATCGCAACAGAAATTGCTGAGGGCGATAACGAACCGATACTTTGTCCAGCTTCATGAACGCCGCCTGGCTGTCATCGCTGGAGCCGACGTAAATATCGTTCAAAGCGAGGGTCAGGGAAGGCCGTCCACGCTGCAAAGCGCGCAACATGAGCCGTTTCACTTCGGGTATCTCCAGCCTGCCGGCGCTATAGAGAAGAGCTCCCTCCTTTGTTACGGACATCAGTTCCTGCCGGACCACGAACCATTCCGCAAAGGCAGCGAGCGCGACAAAAAGTTGAACAAAAAGCAGGAGGAGCAGCGCCCACTCGATGAGCGCCTGGCCCGATTCGCGATTTTGCATGTTTCGGCCGGTCATTTAACTGTGCTCCAGAATGGTTCTGAATCCCAGCGGCGTGCCGGGCAGCAAACGAGCGTTGAACTGCGGATAGAAAGACTGAATCTGGGCATCATCCCACCAGTTCTCCGGATTTACGCTGGGGAACCCGCCGTTCTGCCAGCCCTCATCGGCTTGCACGTCCAGATAGAGCCGGGCACTGGCGGTCCCGTGAACACCTTCTTTGGAAACCAGCCAGTGGGTCTGGTGCGGAGGCTGCGCTTTCCGTTTGTCCGGGCTCCAGGCGCGCACATAGTAAACGTTGTCGATTTCTACCGGCCCGAGGCTGGCCGGGTAATACCCGTGCATCAACTGGACCTCCATATCCTGAAGAATCAGCATGGAGGGCGTCGGGATAAATTTCGCATTCGGATCGCATCCGTTGGCCTTGGCCACCCAGCGACCGACGTTGCGCGGGAAAACATAAAACTGCGGCAGCTGCCATAAACGCTGATAGTCCGCCAGGCCTTCCAGGGCCGGCTGAGCAGACTTCTGGAGAGCGGCATATTCTTTGTATTTGGGAAAGAGCATCGGATTGATGAGGAGGTTGTAGGAGGCGAACTTATTGAGCATCTCTGCCTGGGCGCGCGCCGCGCTGAGCGCGACCGCCTCCGCCACCATGTTCACACGCATCTGCAGAAGCACATGCCTTCCATAGGCCACGAGCGCCAGGGACATCATCATGAGCGCCCAGAAGATCGCCAGACCCGGCAGAAGAATCTGTCCCCGCACATTTCTCATACCTGAGGGACCTCCGGCTCTTCCGGCCGCTCGACATGAGCTCCCAGGGGCCGAACCATGATCAAATCCAGGAACCAGAATTTCGGGAATACCCGATAAGAAAGGTCTACCATGGCCAGTTGCCCACCCCGATCCAGCGGCTTTACCACCGAAAGACCGGAATAGGCCGGCCATCGCGGCAGAGATTCGACGGATATTTTTCCAGGCTGTGGGATTCCCCACAGCGGTCCGACTGTAAAATGCCTGACGAATTCCTGCCCTTCAACAAAAAGCGGGTCCCCCTGAGCCGCGGCGGCGCGCGCGACCCGGTCCGCGGAGAAACCTAGAACCAGTTTGGTCCGCACGATAAAGAAAAGCTCAAACATCAGAAGGATCATGAAAAAGGCGGCCGGCAGGACCAGGCTGAATTCCACCAGCGATTGGCCGCGTTCACGCTCAGCCATGTGAAGGCTCCATGTCTTTTTGCTCCTCAATCGTGAGCAGGTCATCGCCGGAGCCGGCCGGCCGCATCGCGGCGGCGGAAGGGACTTTCGGGTATTCGAGGATTATCGGAGTGACAAAAACAACAATGGAGGTCTTGTGATGGCTCAAGACTTTGTGGCTGAAAAGATATTTCAAAAGCGGAACGTGCATGAGCCCCGGAATCCCGTCCCGCTCCACCTCTTTTTCATCCTGAATGAGCCCGGCCAGGGTGAGCGTACTGCCCGGCGCCAGCGTGATTTCCGAACTGACATGGCGCGCCCGGATCCCCGGCACCATATTTCCGGAGAGGCTCACCTGATTTTGCGTGTCCGGCCCGCTCACCGCCGCCTCGACGGACATTTCGATCAGTCCCTGCTCGTTCACATGCGGGGTGATCTTAAGATCTACCCCGTATTCCTTGAAGGTCACCGTCACCGAGCCCTGCGAGCCGGAGGTCGCGGCATAAGGGATTTCGCCGCCCGCATGAAAAGTGGCGTTAGTCCCGTCCCGGGCGACCAGTTTAGGATTGGCCAGCAGATCCGCCGCTCCCTGCTGCTCCAGAAACTGGAGGTCCGCAAAGATCACGTCACGTGTTAAGGTTCCGACGCTCAAGAGCGAGGGCACGGAACTTTCGGTGACATGCAGGGTGCTCAACCATTGAACCCCCAGGTTCTGTGCCTTCTGCTCATCCACCTCCACAACCTCCGCCCCGATTTGAATCAGCGGCTTGGATGGCGCGGCCAGGACTATATTCGCCCGGACCATCACGAGGAACATGAAGCCGAGAGGCAAAAGGCGTCTCATGTCAACCCTGAAACGCCTTATCGAGGCCATCGCTGGCTTGTGTAAACCCGCTTTGAGTCGATTTCGCCAGCTTCTGCACAACACCGATAGCCAGAATTGCCATGACGACAACTACGAGGATGTATTCCACCAAGCCTTGACCTCTTTTATTCAATTTCAGACTTTGCATATCTTCCCCCTCTCAATCAGTTCGGTCCGACTCTTCCTCATGAGCACCTGGATTTCCCAGTACCCGTTTTCCAACATTCGAATGACTATCATTTCTTTCATTGATGCCTCCTATCCCTTAGAGCAAGATCGCGAGAAAATATTCATTTTACGTCGGGGGACCCTGGCGGGCATGGGTCCTTCGGGACTACATTTTTGCCCTCCCGCTCCATAGCTCCACCGCCGGAAACTCCCTAAAATTAAAGGGTTATCGAACCTATGACAAAAATTGTCCCCCGCCTCGTCGCGCTGCTGCTGGTTTCCTGCCTGGCCGGGGACCCGGTGGCGGCGTGCACCTTCCAAAATCCCCTCTCCCCGACGCCGAAGAGGGTTGTCGCCGGAGGCGGCCGGGGCGAGGAGGGCATTTTCGCGAGCCAGGCCCTGGCTTTGGCAAGAGCCGCGGAGCCAGATCCCAATCCCCTCAGCTCAGCGGCAAATATCGTCATTCCTCTGGAGGGCGCAGAAGCGCTAGAGAACTTGAACCCGCCTGCCGCCCAGGTTGCTGATGAGACTGAGATCCGCCGGGTGGCTTACCTCAGGCGGCTTCTCCAGCTCAGCGATGATAGCCGGCCGGAACTGCGAGGGGAAGGCCAACGTGCTCAACAGGAGCGCGCGCGACAGGAAAAGGCTTCCTCCGAATTGACGCGCTACATTCGTCGTGTGGATTTCCCGCTTTTCCACCGCATCATCTGCGACCCTGAATCGACGGTCCGCACTTTCGATGACCTGCAGGCACGTCTGCCGGCAATCCTGGCCAAGCGTGTCGTGGATGACTTGCGCCAAAAAAATATCCCTATGCTGCCAGTTGCTGAAACCAATGGGGAGTCAGCTGCCACCTCCACTGTTGCGAAGACCGGCCAACCTCCAAGAGTAGAGCTTCGACAGGATAGTCAAGTCGCTCAAGTCATCAAGAATCTCCCGGCGCTTCATCTGAAGGAAGGGACTATCACCTGGACAATCGTCGAATATATCCGCCGCCATCAAACCGAAGGAATAGATCGCGGGGACATAGCCGCGGCGCTCAATCTGACTCGGGATCGAGTCACCGCGTATATCTATAAGATCCTCCATTCCAAGAACATTGCGCCGCGCCCTGCGAAGGCCGCGGCGCAGCGCGTATCGCTTCCCGAACCAAGAAACTTCGAGATCATCCGTACGGAGCATGGCGTGCGGCAAGTCGTTCGCCTGCGCTATCTGTCGCTCAAGCAGCTCTTAGCGGGACTTAGCTGTGAAGAGCAGGCGAGCGTCGTAAATTCGGTTACGAACTGGAAGGTTGCAGAGAGATCGCAGCGGACGATGGCTCAGCGCCTGCCGATCATCCGTGAAACGGTGAAATCGGGCACGGTCTCTGACCTCAGCGCCACGCTGCGTCTGGCGGTGGACGATGAAGGCCGCGTCGCCGCGATGCTGACCTATATGCCGCAAAATCTACTGAAGCTTTCCAATCTGATCCTCCCGCTTCCGGAACCGGGATTCCAGGAGCCGGGACTGGTACGGCTCGGCATGCGCCGCGCGGGCCTCCTCGAAATGGGGAGCGAATGGTCTAAACTCCGCGACCCCGTGGTGCTTCTGGAGGACGTTGACGAAGCCGGCCAGTTTAAAGACGTACGGATGAAAGAGATCGGCGCGATGGTGGACGAATACGTATACGCCATCCACCGGGCCAAACAGGCCCCCGACCAAGCTCCGGCCACCGCTGGATTTGAAGAGACGGCAAAGGAAGTCATGCTCACCGTGTCTGACGCAACCGGCCGATTAAAGCTCTCAGAGACGACGCTGAACCGGTTGATCCAAGCAGGGCTTGTCCATCCTGTATGGAACGAAGCCTCCGAAGGGACCGTCGAAGGCGTGTCCGCCGCTGAGATGGATCGACTGACCCAGTTGGTCGCTTCGCTGCCCGGCGTTAAAGAGAGGTTTTTCAGGACTGAATGGAATATTCCCGCCATAGCCGGCTGTCTCGCTAAACCCACGACGAAGGCCTATGCCCTGCTCCTGGAACAGTTGAGCTGGTTGGCGCACCTCGAAGCGGGAGAAGTCTTTCAAGAAGATGTGTCCCAATGGCTCAGGGGATTAGCCGCGAAAGGAGCGGTGAGCGAGTTACGGCAGCGTTTCGTTAATTTGCAGGCGCTGGCGCCCTTGATCGCCCGCTTCCCGCATTCCGCTGAACTGTCACACGAAGCCTTAGCCTTCGGGGATTCCTTGTTCTGCCGCATCATCAAGGGCCGAATTAAGATGGGGCTTGCCAGGCCATCGAATGAATTCGTGAAGTTTGACGCACCGGCTTGGAATCTGATGAACATGGCGAATTGGCTTATCGATCCGATCTTGAAGGGGCGCGCTGTCCTCAAGGGCGAAGGTACTGATGCTCTGGATACGGGGTCCTGGATAGTGGACCCGCAGCCGGAGCATGGCATCGGAGTCGTGACGGAATATCGGTCGCGGATCGGGGTTTACGTCAAGGTCCAATATTCGCCACAGGGTGTCGCTCTGGATGTGCCGATTAAGGATTTTGATGATGGGCCCCTCCGGCAAAGGAAACCCTTCGAACTCAGCCCAGCGTGGGAACTGCGCCAGGCCAATGCCTTCTTCGCGACGCTTCTTGCGCAGACGCGTCAGGACGACGCCGCCCCGCCGTCCGGGCCATCGTCGGTGCCTGCGGCGCCGCCCGCTGCATCCCAGAACAGGTCTGATGTGCGCAAGGCCGAGCTGCGGGCGACGAGGCCGTTGGCGCCATTCGCCCTCCCTCGCGTGGACGCCCATCCTGTGCCGTATGAGATGGCCGGCAAAGATCTGGCGGGCGCATCGGAAGTGTCCAAACTGCGCGCGAGGTTATTCCCTCTGTTTGAGAGGTGGGGGCTGGAGATATTTCCTCGTGAATTTGGCGTCTTCGAAAATGATCTCGCTCAGCTTCGCAACCGGGGAGTAGTCCGCCGTTCCTTGTTTTTAACGATGCAGAACATGCTCCCTTACCTGGAGAGCATGGTTTCGCCTCGCGAACGGACTCAGTCCTGGCGCGCGATGCTCCAGGAATACTCTCACCATAAGACTATCCTCCGCGTTCTGGAGCTGGTGTTCGGAAAGAAGCACTTGAGCGAGATGCGCAAGAGCCGGGGTATTTTCCTGACGGATGAGATCCATGCACTTGAAGAAATCTTCTGGCGCTTTGAGAACGAAGGCCCCGGCAAGGTCCTGAAGGATCTGCAATCTGGGAGTAAGAAACGGGCCTCAGAGACTCGAAAAGCCTCGGCCGCTAAGACGGCGCTCCCCCAGAGGGATCAAACCTCACTTTTTGAGCTGCCTTTGACTCCAATGCAGGTGCGGAACGCTCTCGCGACGCATTCCTTTGAAGAAATAAAGAGGCCGGATGGAGGAATTATCGGCGCTGAGTATCGCGTACTGCATTCGGCCGAGGCAGGTTTTGTGATCAAAATCCGACGCACGCCGGAAGAAACACGCGGCATTCTTCAGGGCTGGCGGCCCGCCGGCATGAGCGACAGGGAGTTTGAGCGCTGGGTGTCCAAACTTGAAATCGGAAAGAACATTAGAGAGGGTCAGGCGGAGAAAGCCTTGTCCCAATCCGCAAGCGTTTTTCATGAACGTGTCCTCAGGGACGTCGAATATATGGATGGGAATCATTTACAAAGGGCTCCTCTTATTCTGGTTCAAAAGAAGGCCGGGGAAATGTTATGGGAAGCGCTCAAAAGGTTGCATTCGGAAGGACAGAAAGAGCAGATTCGAGAATTATTGAACGCCGTACTAACTGCCATACAGGAAGACATCTGGGGTTGCCGTGCGTTCTCCAAAGACACGGGATTCCCTGCCGGTTGGGGAGTCGAGCGATCACCTAATGGAAAATTAACACCGGGTATTCTTGACCTCGGATGGTGCGTAACCGATCCGGCGCTCATCGGGCGTCCCGGAGATTTTGATTATCTTCTTGGACGCCGATTCTGGGATAGCCTGTGGGTCCTGCACAACGCGTCAGAACCTCTGTCAATCCCGGCCCTTACAGACATGGACACGGCTAAATGGTTCCATGGTCGGCTGCTGGAAGTATTTACCGTAGAAAATCTGAATGCCCATTGGGGAAAGAAGCCCAAGCCCCTTTCGAGGCGCCGTTCTGCAGGCGGATCCGCATGACCCTGCTCAAATACCTTACCCGCGTCGTCGCTGTCCTTCTGGTTCCCTGCCTGATCGGGGATTCGGTCATGGCATCGATCGGTCCCGTAGGGGCTGTCGCTATACAGGGAGACTGCCCGCAATCGGAATCCCATTCCATTCAATCGATTCAAATTTCGGATGGACACGGAGGCCCGCCCCTACAATGCCCATTGTTTGCCGAACAGGCCGTTACGGTTCCCACCATTTCTTCCAGATTTCCCGTCCGTGCGACCAGCGCCGCCATCACGCGCCTGGTGACCGGCGGCCCCGCCCCCACCAATGGTTTCAAGAAGCGGCGTATTCAAGGCGAGCAGGTTTCGCATCCGCAATTCGGGCAAGGGATTATCCAACGTTATCACGATCCACAGAGAGGCGAGATGATCGAAGGCGACTTTCTCAAACCGGGCGGCGCCTATGCCCATGTCAAAGTCATCTGTTCCTACGCGAACGGCAGCTTTGGGCCGAGCGACATGGACAGAGGCCAATTGGAAGACCGGATCATCAAGCTGCGAGTGATAGCCAACCGCGCCGATGCCGCCGAAGAGCAAAAAAGACCGCGTGGAAAGGTGCAGACCCTGCTGCATAACGATGGCAAATTTGCCGTACCGGAACGCCCGCGAAAACGCCAAGATGGATTTCGGTCCCGTGAAGGCCGAATGTTGGCGACGCCGGAGCTTTTTTACGGCGAGATGGTGCGCCGCGCCGAAATCCTCCAGGAGCTGAGGCCCTGGCTGGCCGAAGGATTGGCATTCGACGAGATTTCTGCCGTGGCCGACAATTTTCTGCGCATGCCGCGCGTCTATCTTGAAGCGCGGGCGGACCTCTTCGAGGCCGAAGAAATGGAGAAAATCCTGCGCGCCGAAGCGTTCGATGTCGACTCGTTAGGGGGCCGGCTTTTGCATGAAAAGGAGGCTTACCGGGACTTGCAGGACGGGGATGGAAAACATTTCACCCCGGAGGAGATTCAGACGCTCCTCTTTGAACGATTGATCTCCAGCCGGCTGGCCGCGCAAATGCTCGCCACCGGGCAGTCCAAGGCTGCGGTGGTCGCGCGGCTGAGTCGAATAGGGCCGGGGGGATTAATAATTCTCCGGCGGCGATTGGCTTTTTACGAAACGGCGGCGCGCCGCCTCAGCACAATCCTGCCCGGCGACCAGGCTTTCCGCAAGGCCACCCGGTTCAGCGAACAGCAATGGTCTTTGATCGAGGCATGGCTCAAAAGGGCCGGGCGGGAAGGGGCCATCGCGCCGGCCCAGGCGCTCAGGGCCGCCGCCACCGGGTTCCGGCAAGCGGCGCAGCGGTTTGACGCCGCCATCGCGGACGCCGCCGCCGTCCGCGACCTTCTTTTCCCCGGAAAGCCGCTCAAGATCGCGGTGCGGTTTCTGTTTTTGACGCCTTTTCCTTCCATGGTCAGGACGCTGCGCGCGCACGGGGTGACGCCGGCGGACTTTGTGCCGGAGATCTGCAAATTCTTCTCGAGCCAGGGCTTGAATATGTCGCGGGCTCACCTCAACCCCGACCGGCGCATGACGGACGGGGTCTGGCTGGAACCGTTTGACCGGACCCGGGGGACGGTGTACGAACAGGAGCGCGCCGCCGTTGCCAAACTGGGTCCGATCCGAATAAGGGAGCTTGTGCGCGAATTTCAAACGCTCTACCGGGAATCCCCCGGCGCCGCCCGGCAGAAAGTGCGGCGGCTGATGCGCCACGGCAGGCCGGGCATCATCCTCGCGCAACAATTGATACGGCCGCGCGATGACCGAGGGGGCTTGCCTGAGCGGGCGCGCGGCCTTCGCACGCTCGTTTGGGAAACGCTCGTGGAGCGTCCGGCGGGCGAAAAACCTCTTCCGGTATGGGAGCGCAAGGCCCTCCCGCCCACCTTTGCGCAGGTCGTCCAACTGGGCCATATCTTCGTCGAGGATACATTGCCTCCGGACCATAAGATCATTATTCGCAGGCTTAAGATAGGCCACTTTCCTGATCTGGAAGGGAAATACCGGGCTGAGCTGTTTGACGGCATCCCGCTGCGGATTTGGTTTATGGACGCCGCGGCCGGTTACGACTATCACTTGATTCTTGATAATCAAACAGGCGCGCTGCGCAGTTCCTATCGGGAGCAGCTCGCGGATGCCCGGCGGTTCAACACCGGCGACCTCGCCATCGAAACGGACACGGACAGCCGAGGCCACATCGACATGGGCGGTCCCCGCACGCGCCTCCTGAAAAACAAGAAGAGTAAGGCGATCGCCACTCTGGGACCCGACCATCCCTGGGAGCGCGTCCTGGTCCGTCAAGTGGACGGCATGCCATGGGAATGCGGCTCGCTGCAGTCTCCCGCCTCTATAAATCTGGCCGCCATCGTCGACATGGATCGGGGTGAACGGCCCGTTCGTACTTTCCGAAAGAGAATCTTTTCGACCGATTTTAACGCCATGACGCCCAACCAGGGCATTAGACGTTTGGCAGTTGAGGGGCCGTGGCCCGTCATCGGCGGCGAAATATGGTACTCATTGCCGGACGGACCGCATGTGATCGATATCCCGCGGGTCGCCAAGACGGACGATGGGCGAACGCTCCCCCTGGAATACCGTGATGTAAAATCGGGTCGACGTTATCCGAAAAATCCGCCCTATTTCGTCTTTGTCCCGGAACCCGGCGCGCCTCAGGCATCTTTCCGTAAGAAGGGACTCTTTCATCTCTACCAAGATACCCTCACTCCGAGGCGCCTGGCCCGTCCGACCGGTCAGGCGCCTGAAGATTACATCGTCGAAGCGTCCTTAAGCATGAAAGGCGGCACGCTATCCTTGATGGGATTCGGCGGAATGTTCGGCAAAGAATTCGGGGGCGCCCGCGTCGAGGTCAAATATGTGGGCGGCGAGCGGCGCTACGTCAAGTTTCTCCATGACGCCGCGGGCAACCCGATTTTGACGAAGGACGGGTTGCCGGTCGTCTTTGATCTGAAAGTTCAACATCGTATTTGGAATTGGCCGGAGTTGATGGATGTCCGCTGGGTTCAGTCCATCCGGACGGCCGAACGGTTGCTCCGAAATCTGTCGGACGAGAAGCGGTCCTTGGAAGCGCTGGAGCGGCTGGAGGCCGGCCTGCGGGAGCACCGGCAGCGCGGCGAGATTCCCGTGTTATTCCGGCCCGCCGTAAACCGGCTGGCCCGCTCGCTACGGAACGCCCAGGAAACCGATCGGCCGCAGAAGCTGGAGCGGTTCCAGCAGGTCCTGCGCGACATGGATGGCCTCGCGATTGAATTTGAGAAGGCCCTTGAACAAGACGTTACGCCGATTTCGCCGGCCTCGGATACCGCGGAAAAAGGCGGAACGCCGTTTAAGAGAAAGGTGATCACCGCGGCGCAAACGGTCCGGCAGGCGCTACGGTCGGGCTTTGGGCGCGCGGTCCGCCGCCATGGAAATCAAGTTATTCCCCTCGGCTATGTGGTTCGACGCGCCGCTTCGCAGGCGGATCGCCGCTTGGGCGCGGTCGTTTCTCTGAAGACGCGGCTGAAACGCGGAGAAGTGCTGAACCTGGTCAGACGTTTTCCCGATCCGGTAGTCGAATTGTTATCGGGTCATTTGCCGGCGCCGTCGTTCAGCGGCTGGAAAATCGTACGAAGGATTCGTTTCGGCCTGGCGGGGGCCGCGTAAGCCTATGACCCATTACTGGCGACGTTCCATCGCGCTGCTTCTCACCTTCAGCCTGGTGCAGGACCCGTGCATGGCATTGATTGGTCCTGTAGGGGCGGATCTCGTGTCCGCCCGCAAATTCAGCAGCGGGCAGGCACAAGGCCTGCCCCCACAATTTCCTTTGTTTACGGAGCAGGCCTTAACCCTGAAGGTCGCGAGTTTTGCGCGCTTCGGCCTGACCTTTGTGAACCGGAGCGCGGTCCGTCTCTGGGCGTTCGCGGCGATGGCGATCATCACGGGCGGCGCCCTGCTCCAGGTGGAGATTCCCGAGGCGCCCAACACGCCGGATTCGCTTGCGAAAATTTTTGAGGCGCTGCGCGGCGGCTTTGACGGCAGCGATCAAACGGAATGGACCCGGTCCCTGATTTCATGGCGCGTGCGCTTTGAAGCGCTCGGACCGGGCGACTCCCTGCGCGAAGGGCGCGTCCTGCGCGTGATCCGGCAGATCGAGGCATGGCTCGGCGGGCATGTAAACCCCAGACAGCGTCCGATCGTCTCCTATCTGCTGGAGAGGATCCATGACAGCCTCTCGGGCCTGCCGCTCATGGAGGAGTGCCGGATCCAGGCGTGGGCGATCGCCGATCACGGCGCGGACTGGTCGGTGTACCAGATCCGGGCGGCGATCTCCTGCCTGCGCAAAGATTTCGAACTGCTCGCGGGTCGCGGCGAGGCGCCGGAGGAAACCCTGAGCCAAATCATCGAACTCCAGCAGCTCGCGCTGGACCCGGTATTTGACTCTGAACAGTTTCAGTCCGGCATGGTCGAATTCGCAGAGCAATTGGGGTCGCCCGCGGGAGCGTTGCGTGGCGGCGTCCGCTCCTTCCGGAATACCGGGACCCCCACCTTACCCGCGCAGGCCGCGCCTGCGCAGCCCCCCGCCCCGCGAAACGATCCGGCCTGGTATGAGCCGCTCCGGAAACTGGCGGAACGCGTCGGTTCGGAGCTCGAGAACGCCGGCTACGCCGTGAAGGATCTCGCACCGATGATTGACGTGCAAGCGAACACCCTTGACGCCTTCTTCGGAGGCTATGGCTCGGCCAGCCAGGCCCTCGGCGAGACCGAACGTAAGCGCCTGGAGGTTCTGCTCCGGGAAATCGATGCCATGTCGCCCACTCGCCTCAGCCGGTGCGCCGCCTGGGGATACCCTCTCGATTCCATTCTGGCTTCCGGACGGCCCGGCGAAGCGCCGCCGACGGACCTGACGGACGCGCTCGATCGGATCCGCCAGCTCACCGGATCGGCTCCCAACGCGGGGATTAAAAGCATGGTGGATGCCGATGTTATTGCGGTGACCAGCGTGTCCAAACGTCTCGGATGGGTTTTGGAACATCGTCGCCACGACGCCTCTCTGCATATGAAAGGCGCCGAACCCAAACCGGCCAACGTCCGCCCGCCGGCGGTTGTGGTCCCTGCGCCGGCGCGGCCTGCCGCGCTGCCGGCCCCCAGGATCAACGCTCCGGCCCTGCCGGTTCCTCCCCCTCCACCGGCTGTCCGTGCGCCGGCGATTCCTCTGACTCCGCCTGTACGCCCCAAGCCGGTGCCCCGACCCTTTGCTGAAGACTCCCGACCGGTGCGAACGGTCGCGGATTATCCCGTGCATAGCTTTGTGAAAGGACCGGACGGCGTGGGCCAAATCGTCGGCAAACAGGGCGGTGCCCTGCTCGTTGATCTGGTCGATGGAACAGTACGAGTCAGCTACTTTCCCGATTTTGAAACGATCACCGTCGTCCCCAACCCGAAAAAACATGGACCGGGGGCGCCCACCGGCATGGCCGCCCCCACGGCCTGGGTCGTGGATCAGACAGCGGGGCGTCTCTGGCGTCTGTGGCGAGGCGAAGACTTGCCGGACTGGCTGTCGGTGATCGTGGGCGGCGTCTACGAGACGGTCGGAATCCTCTGGGGCCTGCCGCATCTGGCGGCGCTGGTGGGCCTCGGACAACAGGCCGCGCCGGTCCTGGCCAACCCCTGGTTCCAAGGCACGCTCTTTATGGTTTTGCACCTGATGGGCCGCCTGCGGGCCTGGGAATCCGCTGGAGATGGGATGTTCAACCTTGTCCCTTTGGATTTCTCGCAAGGCCCCTGGTTCAAAAAGGTTTTTTGGTTCGTCCTGGCTTACGGGTGGATCTTCGGCCTCGGTGTTCTCTTCCAATGGTATTCACCGCAAGAATTGCATTGGAGTTTTCTCGGAATGTCGCCGACAACGACCGCCGTCTGGGCCCACGCTCTGGCTTACAACGTCCTCCTCACCCCGGTTTTGAGCTTCGTGGGCATCACGTTGCCGGTTGCGATGGCCACCGACGATCGCGGGCCCGGCACGGACGCTTCCGATGAAGCCTCCGTCGACGAAACGATCACTCGGGCGGAAGCCCGTCTCCAAAAAAGCCAGGAAGCCGAAGCATTAAACCTTCTGGCGCCGATCCTGAATAACCAGCGCGCCGAGGAATTCTCTACGACGGGTGCCAAGATCGCCGCTTACCAGCGAATCGCGCGGGTCGTGGAAGCCGTCCAGCAGAAATCCAGCGGCATCCTGCCGGCAAAAGCGCAAATGCTGCACCAATTGGCTCTCGCCCTGGCGATCCTGGGCGAATATGAACCTTCAGTGCACTTGTTTGAGCAAGCTTTCGCCACGCTTGAGTCGCTGAAACCTCAGGATCCACCGCTTTATCTGGAGATTTCCGCAGCCGCCTACCTGGCTAAAGGAAGAGCTGAGCTGCACGAATGGGATTTCCGCGAAGGGACTTTCACCCATCTGGTGGAGGCCGCCGAATCATTAACGAAATCCCTCGCCTATCAACGGGCGAGGGTTAAAACCGATTTTGGGGAACAGCAGACCTCCTATGTCCTCAGCTTGCTGGGATGGATCTCCTACCATGCCCTTTGGACGGAAGACCAGGAGAATCCCGCGCCCCTGCTGAAGCGGGCCGGAGATTTTGTCGAGGAAGCGCTGAAGCGCAATCCATCGGCCGTATACGCGCTGACGCTGAAGGGGACCTTGCTGCTGAAGGCGGGCCAGGCGCGGGAGGCGATCAGCTTCTTTGAAGAAGCGCTGAAGTCGGGGGATTGGAGCGTCGCCCAAATTGGACTCCTTTCGGCTCTCCTGCGGGAAAAAGCATGGAGCGCTGTGAGCGATCAGTTCAAGAATGTTCCTTATTTCGAAACTTTGGACGTCTACGCGAAAGGCCTGGAGCTGGCGCGCAGAGGGGATAGCCATTGGAAGACGGAACGGTCCCAAGCAATCGCTCTGTACAAAGAGGCTCTCAGCATGTGGGATCATGCCTTGGAACTTCGTGTCGTTGATTTGATAGGGATTCGCGAGGATTACGCGCGCGCGGTCGAGGACCTGTTCCGGATCGAGGTCCGCTCCGGCAAGGTTACCCAAGGGATCGATACGGTCATCGGCATGCTCCGCAACGGTATGGTGAAATTCAATTCTATGGCCGCGCTGATCGCGGAGGAATTGCCGGACGAATCCTACCCGGAGCTGGCGGCGAGCCTGCGAAGTTTTGACGCGGACAAGAAAGACCGCGCCGCGCGGCTGGCCCGCTTGATCGACAAGAACCTGAAGGATCGGCGAGACCTGCCCGAAAACGATCCCTCCCGGACAGCGATGCGCGAGCTGGTGCAGGAACTTGACCCGCAAGGCAAAGGAGAGGAAGCGGATCTGAAGGAGAGCCACCGGCGGGTGAAGGATCTGGATGAAGCCCTTAAGCCGGTCGAGGTGAGCGTCCCCGTTCCGGCGGGACTGTCCGGTATTTTCACGAGGAATCCGGAATCTGCGGGCCAAGCCCTGACGGATGAGGTCATTGATTTGGCCCCATTTGTTTTACCTGGGAAATCCGACACGCGACAGCCGCAAATCGGGGCTTCGGCGAGTATTCCTAAGAAGTCGGTCCCAGATTTGGAATCCGACTTGGAGGATTTAAATCTGCTGATTCGGAAGAAGCTGGAGAAGATCAGTCCGGCGCCGAACGAACAATTGATTTTTAAACAGCTGAACAACCTTTTTGAACGGTTGGCCGGACACGACTACGACGAGGTTTACCAATTGGCGCGCGAAGAGCGTGGGGAGCCGGGACCGTTTTTGAAATTCTCTCAAATACTGGCCGACGCGAAGGCGCTTAATGCCTTCTTCGATCACTGCAATACAATCGCGTTGACGTACCAAAAGCTCCATGATCGGCGCGGACCGGAGAGGAGCCGGGGGGATGAACTGCCCCGGGCCAGAGCCTACCTGGCGGTGGCTCAACGCCTGACCGATGGTCGTCCTTCCGCCGTCCCGGTTATGGATCGTCTGACGCTTTGTACCAATCTAGGTCAGATTGAAAATGAGCTTGATCATCCCGATCAGGCCTTCGTTCAGACGGATCGCGCCTTGAAGTTGTCCCGCCTAATCCGCCAAGCTCTTACGGGTCCTCATGCCGTGCCACGGGATGACATTTCTCCCCGTGATGGGGAGCGCCTCCGATCGACGGCGCAAGATACCGAGAAAAAGGTTGCCGGGCAGGAGGGCTTGGCGTTGAGCATCCGCGGTTCCGGTCATCAGCTGAAGCTTGAATGGGCGAAAGCGGCGGACGTTTTTCTGGAGGTCCGCCATGACCCTCAAAGGTTTGAGAATCTGTCCGCGTCAGAACAACAGAATATACGCTTTCATCTGGCCTACAGCCTTTATATTCACCATCGCACGGATCCCATAGATAAGGCGGATGTGAGCTGGGAAATCGAGGCTCAGACGGCGCTGGAGGAACTGTTTAAAAGCGGACTGGCAGCGGAGTTCGGATTGGTCTTATATAGTCTGAGCCACCTCCTGCTCATCCGCGAGGCAGTCCGGCGAAAGGAACTGGAGGAGGCGCACGACGCGGCGATGAAGATCCTGGACAAACTGCTGAAAGAAGCCGGGATCGAGTTCTCTGGCCCTCACAACCCATTGGTACTATTGATCCAACCCGCGAACAAGCCAGCCGTGGAAGCTGTGTTTTCGCGGTATCCGGGATTACAAGATTTGATCGCGGAGGATGTGCTGGTCTGGCTGAAGCGCTGCGCAGAGCAACTGGAATGGACCCCAGAGGCCAAGCGGGCGGCAGAGGCCATAAACCTGTTTAAGGAAACCGCCGTGCCGGGCGAGGAATTGCTCCTGGGCTCGCAGGCAGCGGATGAAGGAGACGCCACCGTGGCGAAGGCCCGAGCGGACGTGAAACGCGATCCGAACAGCATGGACTATCAGTGGGCGTTTGCTCGAGCGCTCGATAAAGAAGGCTCGATACACGCGGAGGCGGGACGCGACCGCCAAGCCATCGCGCTCTGCGAAGAAGCTCTCAAGGCCTACCGTCGTTTTGGGGAACTGAGTGAACCCCACCTTCCACTCAAACCCGAGGATACGCAGCTCCTCGCGCGTCTTTGGCAAGGGGATTCGCCCGAATCGCTCATTAATGAGGTCTCACGATCCTCGGCCCGGTTCAGCGCGATGGCGATTCCCCTCCGGCGCAAGCGCGGGATCGAGGCCATCTTCGAGTACATTCATCACATGGCCGGTTTGCAGATCGATTTGGGCCGGCTCTACGACAAAACGCAGGACAAACCGGCTTCTCAGCGCGCGCATCAATGCAGTCTCGCGCTTTTGATCGCCGCCGATTTCCTCTCTCGGGATCAACCCCTCATCCCCGTATCCCAACGCGTGCGGATTCTTGAGAAGGCCGGAGAAGCCGCGATGCGTCTCAACCGCAGGGAGATCATGCTGGACTATTTCGCCCGCGGCGCAAAAATGGCCGCCGACGCTCACAGGGTTCTGGAGACAGACCCGCGTGGGGGGGAGAGCGATACGACAGAGACGTCCTTCGCCGCGCGGGCCGTTCGGATGTATTTCCGGGGCGGGATTCAGCATTATCTATATGAGCAATGGGATTTGGCGCGGCAGGCGATGATGCGCGTGCTGGAATTGGGGGCCGCCGGGCTGGACGAATCGAATCATCTGGTCGCCGAGACCATCCTGGGCGGCGCGACCTATGGGCTGGCCTTGGCCAGGGAAGGTTCCGTTGATTCCGCCGGACTCGAACAGGTCATCGTCCATATGGACCGGGTCTTGGAGAGGGCTTCCGATCCCAAGTTGCGGCGCGACGCGCATGTCTTTCGCGGTTTGGCTTCCGCGCGGCTCGCCATGCTGCGTCCCGATCCCGATCCGGCCGCCGCCTTGAACGCGGCCTCCGCCAACCTTGTCAGCGCTTTTCGAAGAGAGAAGGAAACGACCCTCACGCTGGATCAAGTTTTGGACCAGATATCCGAACGCGCCCAGGAATTTCATTCCGACGAAGGCAGGCTGGCGGAGCTGCTGCGGCTCGTCGGCGATCTCGCCGGCCGATGCGGCAAACCCGATCTGAAAATACATGCGGAAGCGCTGGCGCAGATGCTTATGGCGGACGAAGTCGTTGACGGTCAAACCTCCGCGCACGTCGATGCTTTGCCGGCGCCGGATCAGGATCCCGAGTTGGCGAAGGTGTTGAACCTGTGGGACCACAAAAAGAGCGATGAAGCTAAGGCAGCTTTGATCGACGTTTTCGATACCTGGGATCAAACAACGCCGCCAGGTTGGACTGGACAGGCGATCGATCTGATTGGACCCATGTTCCCCCCGGAAGAGCGCGCCCGGATGTATGAACGCGTGATTGTCATCAACGATCAATATGTCCAAGAAAACCCCACCTGGTGCGGCTTCTATATTACGAACGTAAGAGCCTGCATTTTTATGGCAAATCTCAAAAGGTGCGCCAACGATTTGGCGGGCGCGGTAACGGCGGTGCAACGGGGAGCGAGGTACCGTGATAAATTCAACGTAATAGTGCAGCAATACGGGTTGGATGTGGGCAATAGTGGCCGCCAGTTTGAGCGACGGACACAGGCGAGCCTTGATGATCTCTGGGGACTCCTCCTGATCGACCAGTGGAAAAGACTGCCGGGTTCCAGAACTCCCCAATTGCTCAATCAAGCCCTGGACCACTTCTCCAGCGCTCTCCAGACAATTGGGCAACTGCCGGAAGATGATTTGATTAACGTCCCGCAGTCGCGCTCGGAAGTGAACCGGGGCTTAGCCATGGCGCGCTATTATCGCTCCACGCACGAACAAGGGGCGGAGGAAGCGAAATGGCTGAAAGCCGCCGAGCAATCCGCGGACGCCGCTCTGGCGGAGGATCCGCATGAGCCGATGTCCTTGTGGGTCAAAGGTCAGGCGGCGATGCGGCGCGGCGACTATGAAATCGCCCGGGAGCGCTTCGCCGAAGCCGTGGAGCACAATCGCTCGGGCTACACAGAGCCGTTCGAAGGCTCCATCCGGGCTTCGCTGGCATTGAAGGATTTCGACGGCGCCGCGGCCGGCGTCCAGCGCTTGCCCGTGAACAGCCCCTTGCGGGGAATCTATGAAGGCTTGGTCGCCGTCCGCCGGGCCCATCATAACGGGGACTTGTCTCTTTATCAGGCCGCGCTCACCGCCTGGGAGCCCTTTTTGTCCAATCTGGCCGGGATTCCGGCTTTGATCGGGATCGGCGAAGACTTGCGCAGTTTCCTGCAAGATTTGACGATCGCCTTCCTGCAGTCCGATAAGGTCAGCGAAACGATTGCAGCCGTCATGGTCGTGATTAAAGAGGAGATGGGCGCTCAGGCGCTCGTCCAACCTCTTGTCGAACGCCTGGACCTCGACGGCCATCGCGCGCTTGCCGCCGCCATCGAACCGCTCCTGGCACAGCCGGCGGTGACCGCCTTCGCGACGTCCCTCGCGCAAGCTCTCGCGGCGCAAACGCCGGTATCCGAAGGGCAAACGGAAGCTCTGGCGTTGCTGCGCGAATTGACCAGCGAACAAGCCAAACTGCAGCGATCAGCCGAAGAGAAATGGAAAGAAACCAATAGGCAAGACGCCAAAACCGTAGGCAATTTCTTCGCAAATAAGTTTTGGGAGAAATTAGAGCCGGAACGAAAGGCCAAGCTCCTGATTTCCTGGGCTTCCGCGTTTCTGACCGTATCGAAAACGGGGAAAGAAGGCCAGCCCCAGGCCGAGGCGCGCAGGCTGATGATCGCCCGCTTTGTCGATGAGGTTCGCAAGGCCGTGAAGGCCGGCGTTACAGAGGAGGGGGGCGTCGTGCGGGTCTCGATCGGAAAGAAAGTTCTCCAGGACGTTCAGCGAGTTTTCGTGACGGACATGGAGGGAGCACCCAAGAACGCCTACGGCTTCAATATCCGGAACATGCCGCAGATCACGGACGTATTGCGCGGGTTAACGACTCCTCTGCAGCTGGGGCTGGCGTCCTACAAAGCGCAGACCGCAGAAGAAGACTTTGCGAAGGCGGAAAAAGAGATAAAGGCTCTGACCGTGAAGACCGTAGAAGAAGTGCTGGCTGCTCCGGATGCGGCGCTGGCCGCCGTCGACGCGCAGGAAACATTTTTGAACACCACCCTCCGGGGACTTATTCCTCCCGGACGGGCCGCGCAGGCGCTTTTTGACCGCCTGCAGGTGATGACCGGCCAACTGGGAACGGAAAGACGGCGGGTCGTGACCGCTCCGTGGCTGGGTCTCCAGCGCCGGGTCGCCGACTTGAAAGATGACGCCGATGACACTACGCTCGCCGCGATCGATAAGGACCTGGGCGACCTTCAGGCCACGCTGAAGCGCAAAGACATGACCCCGGAACCGGCGGACCTGCCCCAAACGATAGCGACCTCTCTGGAATCCGCGCGCCAGCGCGTCATCGCGCACCGGGAAGCGCAGGAACGCCTCCGATTAGAGGAGCTGCAGGCCGCGGTGCTCGCGAAGAACCGACGCATGGCGGTGATTCTCAACGCCGCCTGGGACGCGCTCGCCGCGCACATTGGCCGGCTCTATTCGACGGAAGACGAAACCCTCGTGCCCGGGATCCGCCAGCGAAAGAATAACCTGGAGCTCGCCTCCTGGGGCATCATCCGATTCGCTGCGCGTTCGGCGCATATCAACCGGCTTCTCGAGGCCGCCGTCCTGCGCATTGCGGACGCGAAGCGGCTGAAGGATTTGGCCGCGCTCGAGAAAGAATGGGACGCTTTGGAAGAGCGCGCGACCAAAGATCTGTCGCTGGAGGCGCTGGAAACGGACGGCAAAGATCTCATCGGACGTTCCCCCTCCTCCACTTTCCCGGAACTGGCCGCACGCGTGTCGGGCTGGCCGGACCTGGTGGCCGCCGCCCGGCAGCGCATTCAACGGAACCAGGAGACGGCCGGCCGGAACAATAAAATTGTCAATCATCCCATCACCAAGGCCCTCCTGCCGAAAGACCTCGCTTCGAAAAGGGCCGATAAAATTCTCGAATACATCGAAACTCTTTTGGCTATCCCGGGACGGGAATCCGTCACCCTTGATCAGTATTTCGTATGGCTGACGGCGGCCAATGAAGCCGAAGCCCAGGAGCGCGGTCTGCCGGTTGAAACCTATTACGCCATCAGTCAGGCCGTACACGATTCCCTGCTGCCGAAAACTGTGGAGGGGGGCGATGAGGATGAACTTACCCACCGCAAGGCTGAATTCGACCGCCGTAATGCGATGACCGAGCATGTGTACTTGGCGATAAGCGAATTTTATTCGGTGCCGGATTCCACGCGTCTGTCCGGCGTCACGCGCGTGTTCACAACGTCGTTCGAGCCGGACAGTAAGCGCAGCATCCGGTGCGAATTCGCATCGGCGAATATCCCCTGGAATGATGGGCCGTCGCAGCCCATCTTCCTTCGGTTGGGGCCTACCAAGGCGGGCAAAGTCGGAAAAGCGGAATCAGGGGCGACCCGCGTGGCCGTTCTCTTGCCGACGCCGCCGAAGGGGATTTCCCAAGTTCTAGCGGTAGCCAAGCTACCCCTCAAACAAACACTGAGGACCGCCATCCTCATTGGCCTCGGTTACGGCGAGTCCGAGGCCAGTGCAATTGCCCGGATTCACCAGGAGGGCAGGAAGAATTTCAAGGAATACCGCTTGCCCGAGACGACGCCTGACGATCGCCGGCTGTTGGACAATTATCGCCAGGCGCGTCCAAAACCTGATGACGATGACACCGAGGCTCCGGAACGGACGTTCCTCGATATGCTGCTGGCCGAATGTGGGCCCGGTGGAAGCCTGGCGGCGCTGCCGGACGCGATCACGGCGCTGCGGACACAAACACCGGTCGGCAGCTTCTCGGCCGACAGGGTTCGCCACTCTCTCGGAGATGGCCTTATCCTTTCGAGGTTCCGTTTCATTCAGGACCGCCTGGCCGCCACCCCTGTTGACGATTCTGCGCCGGCCGCGATGAGCGCCGCGGCCCGCGAGCTCGGCGCGCTTTTTGACGAATTTATCGCCAGGATGGCGCAGCCCGCCGGCGTATCCGATGATGGAGACGCCGCGTTCGCCCAACTGGAGAGAGACTTTCTCTCGCTGCAAGATGCCTACGATGCCCTTCTCAAGAGCCGGCAAGAAGCGGAATCAGCGCAGCAGGAGGCAGTCGCAGAGGCTGCCACGCACGCGGCCGGCACCACCGGCCTGATCGGAAAGCTCAAGGAGTTTTTCTTGGAGGCCGACAAAAACGAAGCCGTCAAAAAAGCCGAATGCTGGATCCAGGATGCCTATTATGTCCTGTCTGACTTGGAAAAACGCGTGCACCCTGCCAATGAATACGACGTGTCAGCGGAACACATCCACACGCTGCGGGAATCATTTTCAGAGATCCGGCAAAGCGTCGGCGGAGGCGATCGGGACGCCATCCGGCTAAATCTCTGTCAGTACTTGGGCACGCTGAATCACCACCTGTTTTACCCCGCGACTCACCGCTGGCTGCGGCTCGACGATGATGATTTCGCCGGTCTAGGCGGCGTTCACATGGAGGAACCACTGGTCATGCGCTGGCTGTGGTTGAGCCCTGAACATCAGCAGGGCTTTACATTTCTCCTCACGTCAGGCGACCATCCTCCCAGCTACTCGTTCCACCAGGGGCTAGCGCTTCTCTCAAAGGAGTGGCTGGAAAAGCTTTTTAAATCCGAATTAGAAGCGAAATCGAAATTGGACTTGAAAAGGGCCGAACGCGGGGAGGTCCACGTTAGCCCAATGGACGAACGTGCGAAGCGGGCCTTCAAGAGGCGTCTGGTTGAGCGTGAAGTGATAAGGCGCATCCGTCAGGCGGTGGAAACCACGATGATCCGCACGATCGTAGCTCGTTACGAGGGCGATGAGGAGGGGATTTCCTCGGCCCTTCAACCCGAATCACCCCACTTGAAGGAACTTCAGCAGATGACCGAACCGGAACTCCTGGAAATCGCGCTTCAATTTCGCCAACTGATCGATGCGCAAGATCCCAACAAGATTCAGGATCAACTCCTTCGGCTGCGCGCGGGAAAGAACGCAAACGACAAAGCCTTATCGTTTGTCTGGAACGAAGTCTTTACCCAATTCAATCTGCCGAACAAAGTCATCATGGACTTGATGTCCAAGCTCCGGTCGCTGGGACCTGTGGAGGCTCGGTATCAGTTTAAGGCCCTTATGAACGCCCATTTGCGATTGCCGGTTGAAGGAGGTCTTCTCCCCGATTTTGTCGATGGCCGGTATAAATTGACGGGGCCTTCACGCGAACTCCTGGAGGAGATCTACAAAGCCATGGAACTGGACGAGCCGCCCGCAAAAACCGTCCCACCCTCTCCAACGGGTCGGGGCGGCGGCGCGCACCGGGGACATCGGGGGTCAGGCGCCCCCGGCCGGCCGAGCGACAGGGACGACGGGGGAGTCGCTACGCGTCCTGGTTCGCGGTCTTTCCCGGGCCGGCCGGCGATTCTTGGCGGACGATGGCGGCCGTGGAGCGAGACGCTCGTGTTCCGCTGGCTGCCGTGGACCGTCACGTCGACAATCGTCTTTGGAGCACCCTTTTTGGCCCTCACCTTAGGCCTGCCGTTTTCGCTGGGATTGGCGGTCAGTTTACTGGCCCTCCGGCCGCTTGCGACCAAAATGCTGGATTTTTCCATCGACAAATTCGCCCTCAAACACCTGGGCCGCCTGAATCCCAAGACCCAACAACCTTATACCTGGGATGACGTGATCAAGGTCGCCGAACATGCCCGGGACTTTCTGGTGACCTTTTTGGTGGGTGCGGGGCTTCCGATGGCCTTGTTCACGGTCTGGATGGTGAGAATGCTACAAGCCGGAGGGGAGCGCCCGTCCATGCTGGTCATTCTGGCCGCGCCCGCGGTGACGGGCCTGGTCGGCTGGCTGGCCAGCACGATCCATCATGCGCGGCATGACCGCCGCGTGATGAATCCCCTCTATCAGGGAAGCGCTCAGCCGGCGATGCTGGGTCGCCAGCGGCGTCACCGCCGCCTCAGGCCGACAGCAGAGGATCGGGAATTTTTTGGCAGTCGTTCGGAGCCTGCCTCGCATCCCCGTGCGGAGGTGTTTGTCGATTCGCTGGACCGATGGCTCAAGTCGGAGGGAAAAGAAGTGAGCCGGTACCATGCAAGCGACTTAAAGAGCGAGGATCTCTATTGGAAGGTTCGGGCTTTGTATGAAGATCTATCTCTCGTCTTTGCGCTTGCCGATCCCTACGCCGGCGTGAATGTGGAAGAATTCTGGGAGGCGGTCTACTTGAGCATCCTTACTCTGATTCGCGAGGAGGGCCCCAGTATCCGATGGGGGTTTATATGGACGCCTGTCGAGCGGACTATTTTAACGACGCTTCGCAAGGTTTATGGATGGGATTTTGAAGATCCCTCTGGTCGCTTTGCGGGCCCCTCCTTAATCAGCTTGGTGAACTCGCTTCGACATGCGCCATCGTACCTATCAGGTTCTAAGTTGCGAGACGAGATTAAAAACGAGGGCCCTGATCGCTGGAGAAATTTTTTGTTGGCTCTCAGCGGTACTTTTCATACACAACCGATACAAAATGAAGAAGGGACCCCCACCGAGGGGCTTCTGCAGTCGATGGAGAAAATTGTCTTGTCGCACCAATTCGATGCGGTCCTGCCCCGGGTCCTGGCGACCCTCGCACCCGAACAAGCAGTGCTTGTGATGATGCGTTACGGGTTGGGCGGTTACGACGAGAGCACATTGGAGGAATTGGCGCAGCCGATCGACCCCCATCGCGAAACCATTCGGAAACGCATGGCGAAGGCGATGCGAAAGCTGAGACACCCTGTCCGCAGCGCTCTCCTGGAACCTTTCTTCTCAGAGGATCTTGGCCTGACGACTTCGAGAGCCTATGATCGCAGGGCGGCGTGAGGTGCCCCCTCTGATTTGAGCTTCAATCTATGCGTCAATTCATCACGCGCATCGTCGCGCTGCTGCTCGCCTTCAGCCTGGTCCAGGAACCGAGCGCCACACAACAGGCGCTCGCCCGCCCTGCCGTGTGGCGGGCGAGCATGGCATCGATTGGTCCCGTAGGGGCAGGCCTTGTGCCTGCCCGGAATGGTGGGCGGGACCATTATTGCGGGCGAACACAAGGTTCGCCCCTACAATTCCCCTTCACCTCGCAGGCCCTGGCGCTTCCTCCCCTTAATTTGCCGGGACAAGACGTGGCCGCAACGAGGGCCGATCAATTCAGGGAAGCCGGTCAGCAAGGGGGCCAGCCCGCTACTCCAGCCGGCGAGCGGACAGAATTGCACTCGCTCACGATGGAGACCGTGCAAGGCAAGGTGAGGAGAATTCCGCCGGAGATCATCGAGAAGATCCGGGAGAACCTTCACTCTCAGGGGTATCCCTCCGACGATGTGGAAACGACGATCGCCTCCTCTGTCCTGGCGGATTTCCGAGGGGAGGATCCTACGGAAAACCGAACCGCCGAACAAGGGCCCTCTGCCGGAGACCATCTTTCCCCGCTGCAGATTATCCGACGGAATACCTTGGAGATCTTCGACTGGCGTCTGACCTATAACCACGAACCGGATATCCCATGGGCCATCCTGGGGGCGTTGAGGCGAAAAAGATATTTTCGGGCCGCCGATTTGGCCGGGCTTCCGTCGTCCATCAATGACTGCCAGATGCTGATCTATAAGGCTTTGAAAAGGCTATATCACCAGGGCCTGATCAAGGACAAACGGATCGTACTTAACATCCGATCCGGCGGCGCCGCGGCGCTGTCCGATTTCATCCATCCGCCCCGGAAGGACGAAATCTCAACCAGCCTGATGATGAGCCGCGCCAACCCCCGGCGGGAACCCGTCACGGACCGGATCCTGGCGGTTGAAATATTCCACGAAATGGTCAAATCGACCGTCGACACCAACTCGTGTGGGAAAGGCCTGGACGACGAATCCCGGACGCTCATCCGTCAGCTGGTCGCTCTGAATTATTTGATCGAACTGGAAGCGTCCGGCAAGTTCAGCGCCGACGATACCGCCGCCTGGCTGCGGACGAAAGGCGCGGACGACCGGCAAATCGCCGAATACCGGACGCTCGCGGCATTGGTCCGGAACAGCAATTTTTACAGCGTCCGTCTGGACCAGCTCCTTCAATACCTGATCCGCCACAGCGGCGTCGACGGGCTGGAGCGTCGGATCGATCGGCCCCGGGTCATCGGCCTCGTCAAGAACCTCCTCGACGACAAAGAGGCCAGGTTTTATCTCTCGTCGTTCATCCGTTCCAATTCCACATCCCTTCTGAAAAACAGGAAGAACATCCAGGCGAAGGTCGACGGGAAGTTCGAGGCCGCCGTCAGCAACAGCCGGCACCTGACGGCGAGGGACCGCCTGCAGCGGATCCTCGCGCCCGTCAAGGAACACGGATTGGAAAAGCTGGAAGACTTGAAGAGCATCCGCCATCCGAAACAACTCTTTTTGGGCATGTGGCTCTGGGCAGTGCGGAAAGGCGGCCCCGGGTTTGCGATGTTCATGGTCTGCTATATGACCGTCGAGGACTATCTCATTTCTCCCATCCTCTATGCTTTCGGGCATCACGTGCTGGCCACCATCGCGCTCTGGGTGCACGCCGAACCGATGGCCGCGTACGGCTACTTTCTCGTCCGCAGGCTTGTGAAACGGCGGCATCAGGTCCGGGGGATCCCCCGGACGGAATATGAGATGCTGCGCCAGCGACTAAAGACACAGACGCAAGACAAGAAGTTCAAGGAAAGGATGGGGATTCTTCTGGAAACAAGCCGCGATTTTGGCCAGTTCATCGTGCAGTATTTCGTCGACGCGCTGGATGATCCGGACTCCGCCGCCGAGCCGTCAACGGATGAAAGCATCGGGAGAATGGAAGAAGCGATTAAGATGCTGGGCCGGATCCTGGCGACTAAGAGGAAGCTGGACCGATTGGATCTGTCGGTCCTTGTACGGTTTACGGCGCTGGCCGCCGACCCGGACCCGTGGGTGCGGAAGGTGGCGGCCGGAGCCATCGGCAAGAGCTACAAGCGCCTGGAGGCGATTTCTCCGGACCGGGCATTCGAGGCAAGACAGGCGTTGATTGGCCTGTTGAACGACGAGCGCGCGGTCGTGAGGGGCGCGGCGGCGCGTTCGTTAGGACAGACGCAATCCCGCGCCGTGCTGGTCCTGCTGACGGATTTCGTGACAAAAGAAACCGATACCTGGGCGAGGATCTATGCGGTGGAAGCGATCCGGAATATCGCCCGGGACGTGAATCTCCAGCGCGACGTGCGTCCCAGAAAGGGCGCCACGAGCCTTGTGGAAATTCTGATCGAGCTGGCGTCTTCCCAGACCTACAGCGTGGAACTGCGGGCCGAGGCGCTGCGGGCGCTGGGCGTCCTGGAATTTGCGACGGAACCGATGATGTCCATCATTCGTGAGGCTCTGTTCGATGCATGGATGCCGGCGGTCAAACAGGCCGCCTTCTGGGCGTACGTGCGCAAGTGCCTGACCATGGACTGCGCCAGGACCCTCCACGAATTCAAGAATACGGCCTTTGTCTACCTCTATTCGCAAAATGAAGACATGCGATATTTCGCCAGGAAGCTGCTGAACTACGTCCGCCGGCTGCCGGTCGCCGGGGCTATCAAGGAAGACATCAAGACCTTCCTGGCAGGCGCTCGGGACAAACCGGTCGCGGCCGGCCGGGAAAAGCGGCCTATCGTTTTCATCGATATCGACGCCCTGTCCATCCCGCCGAAAGAATTGTTCTCGGATCCGCGCCTGACGGACCTGCGCCGGCAGATGAGGGCGAGCGGCCACAGCGTTTTCATGGCGCGCAGCTGGTCCCTGGACAGGACGAATACGCCGCTTGAAAAGGGCGGATCCATCGATCCGTTCAACCACCTTGACCGCGACGCTTTTGCGGAAGCTTTCAAGAAGCTGCAAAGTGGCAGGCAGGCCATGATGCCGATTTTGGATTTTGAGCGCGGTAAAAAGGCGCGCGAACGTCCTGTGATCCCAACGGGAGGAGGCGTGATCGTGGTCCTGGGCTTCAGAAAGGAGATCGACTCCCTGACCGGCGCGCTGGCCGGGCCGAAGACCGTCCTTCGCATGGAAGATTATGCCAGGCAGGGGAACAGCTTCGAGGCCTTAATCCGGACCCTGGATGAGCTGGCCCCCAATCCCCCCCTCAAGGAAAGGCGGGTCGCTCTGGACCGGCTGAAGGTGAGGAGCTTATCCGAGATCACCACCCGCTTTTCCAATCTCGGCGACCTCTGGAAGCATCTGAACGGCCTCGGCATCCCGGCCACGCAATTGGCGTTCAACGCGGCAATGGAATCATTCTATTGGGTCGGCGCCGAGCACGTCACCGTCTTTTCCTATGCGAAGCCGGCGAAGGAAGACGATCTGATCTGGCGCTCGGACGAGGTCATCAGCCGAGTAGGCCTGGATGACGTCATCCATCCGCATTTCATCAGTATCCAATTGACGGAAAAGATCAGAGAGGTGCTCGGCAAAGTAATGAGTCCTCCCGCCGAGAAAGACCGCCGGTTGGCGGACAAGCCTCTCAAGGAGGCGTCTTAGCCTGTGACCAAATATCTCACCCGCATCGTCGCGCTGCTGCTCGCCTTCAGCCTGGTCCAGGACCCGTGCCTGGCATCGGTCGGTCTGTCATCCAATGAAATCGCGGGCAGTCCTGCGCTTCCTCAATTTCCTTATAGCGCGCAGGCCCCTCAGTCGTATGAGGGGCACGGGGGCCTGCCCCTACAATTCTCCCGCAACGCTCTGTTTGCGGAGCAGGCGCTGGCTCCTCAGCCGGCCTTTCTTCCGGCCCCCGATCGTCAGTCAGTCACCGGCATCCGCCACGAAGCGTCAAATATCGCTCGACCGTCCGCCGGTCAGACTTCACTTGAGATCAATTGGGGATCATTGAAACCGTCGGAGACGACAGAAAACAGATCGCTGGCTTTGACCGGACCGGAACTGCAGACGCTGGCCGGCGACGACTGGAACCGGCTGCGCGTCTATGCCTTGACGAAAGCCGGCGCGGAGCTGGTTCTTCAGAATTATCCTGATCATCTGAAGATCAGATTAGTAACCCGGGGCGATACTGCGGTGGATATGAAAGAATTTTCTCGTGCGGGGGTTCCCCGCAGCGAAGTCCTGGCGGCTTTCGGTCGTTTGCTTGACATTCTCGCGCATCGCGGATTCCGGACGCTGCTGCTCGATCCCGACGCCGCGATGGGTTTTATAAGGCTGGGTTACCCGGATAATACCCTATATTCCGATCTCAACCGGGAATTCGGTTCGGCGGGGATTCGCCTTTC
>Ga0182027_10000843_pt1 | contig 51922 bp, 51 predicted proteins | sample 712E1DmetaG_FD_121300 | JGI IMG/M metagenome (GOLD analysis project Ga0182027, IMG submission 121300) | Permafrost microbial communities from Stordalen Mire, Sweden - 712E1D metaG (Illumina Assembly) | ecosystem: Environmental > Terrestrial > Soil > Wetlands > Permafrost | place: Sweden...
ATGCCTGGCAAAAGTCCTTTTTCCAGATAGGTTTTGTTGGCACCGCCGCTGGTGTCATAGGGGATATAAACTTTTTTCTGGCTGGCGATGGCTTCCGCCGGAATTATGGGAGGCTGTTTGACCGTACCGCTGCTTCCCGAGCCATTGTCCGACTGCGTGGCCGCCGGAGGTGTCCCTGAGTTTTGACCTTCTAGTCCCAAAGCAATCCCCGCACAACTGATCAACAAATACAGGCTCAAAAAGGCGATGCCGATGATTTTTTGCCAGGTTTTCAGTTTTTTATAATTCATTGCAGAACAAAGAAATTGGGATTGATGGTATAGAGAATGATAGCCGAGAGGAAGAGCAGCGCCAGACCGTAGATGCATTTTTTAATCATGTTGTTGGCTTCGCCGATCTGATTGGTGTTGTCGCCCGCCGTGGTGCGCATCAGTCCGGCGACAATCAAGATGAGGACGGCGATCATGCCGCCCAAAGTTGCTACATAGCTGTAGATCTGGCCGATATAATAATAAAGCAACTGGTTACCGGCTGCAGCCACATAAACTCTGATTGGTTCGCAGATGGAATAGGATTTGTTTTCTTCCATTTTCATCTGGTCAGCGCTTTTGGTAGGGTCAGTGGAGAGCTCGTCGGATGATCCGGAGCAGTCGGCGGCAACATAATTTGGCGTACATTTTCTAACCAGATTGGGTTGCGGCGGACCGGAGGGTGTTGCCCCTTGGCCTTGTGTCTGCTGACTGCCACCGGTTCCAGTGGAAGCCGGGGCTGCATTTTTAGTCACCGTGCAGGTGATTTTCCTATAGCAATCAAAACTGATATTATTGTCGGCTTTGCCAAGTCTTTCCTCGGTGACGACAAACATTTTATTGGCGGCATCGGCGGGTGTGGCGGCATTGGAAGTGGCCTGTTGATTGTTAAGCAGAGTGCATACGGTGCCCTGGTCCAATGCGCCAAAGGCGACCGGGGCCTGAATGTTCAGAAAAGCAAATACCAGACCAAGCAGAGCCAAATTGTGCAGGAATTTTTTCATGGTTATTTGGGTGCGGTTTCAAAAAGCAGGTTCTGCACGAAAGCAACGATGAAGTAGGCTGACAGGGTGATCACCAGTCCGATGATGGCTTTGGTCAATATTTCTATGCCTTTGGTGCGCTGGTTTTCATTGCCGGCGGAGCTCATCATCATGAAGCCGGCCACCACAACGGCTAAGAAACTTAAGGAGGCGGAAGTCAGGGCGATGAAATTAATCGCCTGCAAAATAAGGGACGCGACGGGATTGCCCGATGGTTTTCCCGATGAATCGACTAAATAACTTTGGCCTTGAACGCCTTGTGTAACGCCAGCACTGCCGCCCTGCACGGTTTTATTATCAGTTGTTGATTGCTGGATGGTCAGGTATTTATTAACGGGAAAAGTGGAATATTGTCCACGGTCCAGGTTCTGCCCGCTGGTGTCGGGGGCCGGTGCCGGAGTACTGGAACCGCCCGAGGGGCAGGAGATGCAGGTTTGATCGGCCAGGGCCAGCCCGAAATTCAATATCAGCAGGCTGCCCGCCAGGATAATTTTAAAAAAGAAAAAGAGCCGCGCGATTTTTTTATTGGTTGTTGGCATTGGTATCCATAATTTCTTCGGGGATGTTTTCCAGGGCGACTTCCTCCGTAATGATGCCTGCTTCCAGAAGCTCGGTGATGGACTTCTTCATGGTCTGCATGCCTTCCTTGAAGCCGGTTTCAATGGCCGAGTTGAGCTGATGAGTCTTGTTTTTGCGGATCATGTTGGCTACGGCGCTGTTGTTGATCATGATTTCCAGACCGGCCACGCGGCCGTTGCCGTCCTTGGTGCGCATCAGGGTCTGCCAGACCACGGCCCGCAGAGAGGAGGCCAGCTGCATCCTGATCTGGTTCTGTTGGTTAGTCGGAAAGGCATCGATGATACGGTCGATGGAGGCGGCGGCGCCGTTGGTGTGGAGCGTGGCGAAGACCAAATGGCCCGTTTCCGCCGCCGTCAGAGCCAGGGCGATGGTTTCCAGATCGCGCATTTCACCCACCAGAATAACATCCGGATCTTCGCGCAGGGAGGATTTCAGGGCGGCGGCGAAGCTTAGAGTATGTGTGCCCACTTCGCGCTGGTCGATCACCGATTTGACGTTTTCATGCACGTATTCGATGGGGTCCTCGATGGTGATGATATGGCGCGCGTCCTTGATGTTTACCTCATTAAGCATGGCGGCCAGTGTGGTGGATTTACCCGAACCGGTGGGACCGGTTACCAGCACCAGGCCATTTTCGGCCATAGAGATTTCCTTCAGCTTGTCGGGCAGGCCCAGTTCCTCCAGGGTATGGGCGTTTTCGGCGATGACGCGGAAACAGGCGCCGATGCCCTTTCTCTGCACGAACATATTGACTCTGAAACGGGAAACCCCTGGCACTTCCAGGGAAAAGTCCAGATCCAGTTTGCTCTGGAATTCATTTTTCTGCTTGTCGGTAAGGATCTCGGCCAGGTATTCCTCGGCCATTTTTTTGGACAACACGGGGTGTTCCTCGATGGAGATCAGATCACCGTTGATACGCAGAATCGGCTTGGTGCCGGTGGTGATATAGATATCGGAGGCCTTGTATTGAATCGCGGTTTTAAAGATTTTATCCAGTTGCGCCATAATTTTGATTTTTATTTTTTTATTTTGTTGCGGCAGTCCTAGAGTTTGAAATCGTCGGGACTGATTTCCCCTTCAAAACGGGGCAGGACGTTTTCGATGGCCGCCCAGTCGGAGTCGCTGCTTTCCGGCACTACGATGGTGATGCGGTCGCCGATCTCAGCTTTGAAATAAGTGACTGAAGCCAGCAGGACCTTGTAGGATTTGCCGCCGGCAATGACGCGGTATATGCCGTCGTCATAGGTCAAAGTGCCAACCAGTTTCTTTCTTTCCACCGGTCCGATCTGTTTGTAAAGGAAGGTGCCGTCTTCGGTGATGGTCAGTTTCAGCACGTCGCCGGCCACCAGTTTGGATTTGGAGGCGTAATTGGCGGGCACGGAATAGACGCGGGCATCTGGGCCGATCATATTCTGACCGTCAAAAGAGCCTTCGATGATATGCTGCTCGCCGACCTGCTTATGCGAGCCCACTTTTTCGGCCATTTTGGCGATCTGGTTCTGCCCGTTCTCGCCGGCCATCTCGGACAGCATTTGTTTGGCGGACCTCAGGGAGGCCTCGGCGCTATCCAGGATTTCCTTGATCAGGGCAATTTTAGAGGATTTAGACATTTTTTTTGGTTTATTTTTTATTTTTGTTCACTTAATTATAGCAAAAAAACGGCTTCCAAACAATTAGAAAAGCCAAAAGTTTCAATTTTGCCAAGCCCTTTTTCAGGCGTTTTTATGGGACTTTTTCAGATATTTATCCAAAAGATGCCTTCTGGTGGCTCCGACATTGGTGAAAATGCGGAAAGTGAAGACAAAAGCAGCGGCCAGATAGAGGTCCAGGCCCAGTTTATCGCCCAGAATGGTGATGGCCACCGAAAGGACGATGTTGAAGGCCAGGCCGGTGATGAAGATGATGCCGTCAAACTGGTCATTGGTGGTTTCGGCCCGGATGGCGCCGAAAAGGGCGTCCAGTATACCCATGATGATCACGGCCGAGTACTTGGTCAGCTCGATGGGAATGGAAAAATTGAGGGCCAGGCCAATGATGATGCCGACGATGATGCCGAGGAAAGCCCAGGTCATAGTGCTGATTTGATTAATAATTTACCGGTCAGCGGGGTTTGAATATCACTTTTTCCGCATTGGTACCCGATATTCTTAAGTCTATATATTCCAGGGGAGTTTTGTAAATATCCAGTTTGGGCAGTGCTCTTTTCAGCTTGTCAATTTGTGAAAGCATGTCCTTGCCTAAATCAAACCAGACCTCAAAGTTTTTCTCCGTTTTCAGGTGCACTTCACGGGCTGCTTTCAGATAATCGGCTTCCTGGACATTGATGCCGAATTTCTCCTCAAAAAGGTTGACCAGCTTGATGATATAATCCAGTTTTTCCTGGTCCAGGGCAAAGGCGTTCATGCCCAGGGCTTCCTTGGTGGAGACGCGGATATAGGGGAGATCGGGGTTTTCATCGTTTTGCGCGATGATCATGCCGTTGGAGTTAACCAGATATTTTTTCTCTATTTTGATGCCGTCGGCGCCGTCGACGTCATCAATAATATTGGCGGCCACCGGGTATTTTACCAGGTCGATTTCGATGCTTTTGGGCAGAATTTTTTTGAGGCTGACCGTTTTGTATTCGGGATTATCCTTGAGAATTCTGGCGGTGACGGTGTTTTCGTCCAGCAGCAGGACGTTTTTGTTAACCAGCATTTCATCGGCCAGTCCGTTGAGCTGGAGGTTATCGGTGATCTGCGTGCCTTCCTCAAAAATCTGGTAATCCTGGATCAGAAAGAAATCGCTGAAGAAAATCAGATAAACCAGGCCGCCGATAATGAAGGCGATCAGCAGCAGAATAATTATTTTTTTCAGGCCGGAAAGTTTCTGCCCGGTCAACTGATGGGGTGGCAGGGCCAGTTTGTTGGCAGAGGTATGCCGAACTTTGCGGCGCAGTTTGAGGCGCGGCGGAGCATCGATTTTGGGGGAATAGGGGGTGGCGGTCTGGGCGATGGAGGCGCGTCCAAAAACACGGCGGCGCTTTTTCAGTTCGCTGCCCCTGGTAGGCTTGTCAAAAAGACTTTTGCTTTTTCTGCGGCCAAAAAGGGCCATCGGCTAACGGTTAATTTTAGCCAGCTAAAGATACAGCAGACAGATGGTTGTGACAAGCAGAAGGCCGGTCATGCCCAGGGCCAGAGGTTTTAAAAGTTTGCGGTTGCCGAAGAACCAGACTGTGGCCAGTTTTTGCAGAAAATTCAGAAAAATGACGCCCAAAAGTATATTTTTGGCCAGGTCGATGGTCAGCACTTTGCCGGCGATATCTGAAGTGGAAATGATAATCGGGTCATCAACGGAAAAGAAGGCCATCAGGCCGGCCAGAATATAGTACCAGTCAATATTGGCATAGCGCAGAATCAGGTTGGCGGCCAGCATGGTGACCACCACGAAAAGGGATAGTTTAAAAGCGCTTTTCAGATTAAGCGGAGATTTGACTTTAACCATTTCCTTGTGATGGATGTCCTTCTTTTGCAGCTTCTTTTCTCCGTCCTTTTTCTTTTTGCCGTAAAGGTTGAACAGCCAGCCCGACAGCAGCAGATAGGCGCACATGCTGATCAGGGAGGGAAGCAGACGGTCAAAAAGAGTGGCGTTCAGGGTGCGGATCAGCACGATGATCTTGAAGAAACTGCTGCCGCAGGCCAGCAGGATGCCAGCCACAAAAGGATAGATCACTTCGCTATGCTCCTTGCTGTTGGTGGCCAGGTTGAGCGCGGTGACGGTGCTGGAATAGAAACCGCCGATCAGTCCGGTGAGGCTATAGGCGCGATTTTTGTCCATCAGTCTGACCAGGATATAACCCAGAAAGTTGAGACCGCTGATGACCACGATCAATAGCCAGATCCGGTAGGGATTGATGATGTTGGTGGACAAGGGAGCCAAGACGACCGAGGTGTCGAAAAACTGCACCAGGGTCTGATCATAGGCCTGATTGGGCAGAAAGGGGAGAATGATGAAAGCGATGATGACAAACTTGACGCCGTCGATCAGCTCCGGATAGGAAACGCCGTAAATAAAGCGTTTGAGCGTATATTTCAGCGAAAGCACGAAGGTGGTGATAATAGCCACGGCCAGAGCCACCTGGATTTGACCGGTAAAAGCCAGGGATCCCATCAGAAAAACGATCACCGAGCTGATGGCCGTTTTGTAACTCATGAGCTTTTCATTGCTGTTTTCCTTGCGGGTCAACGGCAGCAGGCTGAAGACGATCACGGCGATCAGGGTGACGATGAATACCCATTCATTGATGATCTGGCTCATAAACATGGCTGCGCCGCCCAGGATGCCGATCAGGATATCTGTCCTGATGCCGATGGGGCTTTGTTCACCGTTCATCTGCATGCTTTTTTCTCTTTCCAGACCCACGATGGCACCGATTACCCCGCCGATGAAGAGGCGGAAAATGGCCATGTTTGTATCGATTTGCATTTTGGGGCAAGGTTAAAAATCCTTATATTATACCATTTACGGCATGTTTTGATAAGGCCGGTTTTTTGATCGGACTTAAAAACCTGCCGGTGTTTTTGTGGCACAGACAGGTTTTGGATTGTGGCTTTTTAAATCGATAGTTTGTGTCGGTCGGTCCCGGGTGTAATTTAAACTTTGGCTTTGGCGGCAACATCTATCTTAGCCGCACGTCGAGAAGCTCCGGCGGCAACATCTATCTTGGCCGCACGTCGAGAAGCTCCGGCGGCTTTTTTGACGGCCTTTTTGGGAGCCGGTTTGGCAGCGGTTTTTTTGGCGGCGGTGACTTTTTTGGCCGGCTTCTGGGGTTTCTGCACCGCTTTTTTCTGGCCGTAGCGGGCTTCCATCAGGGCTGCCAGCAGAGGGGCTTTGCGCAGCTTGGCTTTGGCTTTGTTGGCTTTTTTGCTGTTGGTGCTCTTGGGACGGCTGGCGTTCATGGTATGCAGACCGTGCTGATGATTGATGTGCTTATTGGACATAGAAAAAATTTTGATAATTCATGAAAAGCGGCCTTATTAAAACGGAGAGCTGCTGAAAAGTCAAACCAATCCCGACTGCTATTCTGTTTCATCAAAATCAATCAGCTCGGCGTCGGCGGGAATAGGCTGGGTTTCGTCGAGGGTGAAGCCGGGAGTTTTTTTGGTTGCCTCGATCTGGGCTTTATTCTGATCGGTCATGGTGTAATCGCTGTCCACCTGTATATCCTTGCCATGCGGCAGGAAGACAGTCTGCTCATCATAGATCTTGAGCAGCTGCAGTGCCAGGTCGGATTTGATGGCCAGCAGATTGCAGGGTAATTGGGCCCAGCAGCGGATGGCGAAGGTGACTCCTTTTTCATCAAAGCTTTTAAAAATTATCTTATGCGAGGGTTTGCGGAGTACCCCTTCATAATTGCGCAGGATATGGTCAAATATTTTGATGGCATGCAAATAGTCGGAGCCGTAGCCCAGCGTCATCACCAACTCGATGCGACGGACCGGACTGCGGTTGAAATTGACGATGGACTGCGTCATCACATCGCCGTTGGAGATGGTCACGTCCTTCTGGTCAAAGGTGCGCAGGGTGGTGGACTGGAAATCGATTTTATCCACTTTGCCGGTAAAGCCTTTGATGCTGATCATGTCGCCGATTTTGAAGGGAGACTTGAACATGATCAAAATGCCGGCCACGTAATTCTTGATGATGTCCTGCAGGCCGTAGCTGAGGCCCAGAATGGTGACTGAAACCAGCAGGGTCATGTCGATGCCGACGACGCGCAGGGCCAGGGTAATGGAAATTACGATGATGAAACCGCTCAGCAGTTTTTCGAACAGGTTGACGGCGGTTTTCTGCTGCTCATGTTCGATGGAAATCTTATTCAGGTAGCGTCTGGTGTAGCGAATGAGGAAAATGCCCACGATGATGATCAGGGCGGCTTCCAGTACCAGGAGGAACTTGGTCAGCAGATAGGGGCCCAGGTTGGCAAAATCAATCTGCCCGCCGTCGGTCGGGGAAGAAACATTGGTGTCGGTATTTATTGGCGCGGCCATGACTAAGAATATGCAATAATCTGCATATTATAGCATAAAAGGCGTTGATCTTAAAGAGTTTCCTGACCGGGATTTTCTTCAGCCGGGTTTTCTGCGGTGCTATCCGTGTCGGCGCCGGCTATTTCCGCGTCTTCTTTGAAGTGCACGATGCGCAGATGTGTGCTCTGGACTGGCTCTGAGGCCAGATATTGTTCCAGCGTGGTTGGCGGTATATTGGCCAGTTCACGGAAATACTGTCCGATCAGCTCGTCGGCGCGCAAAAAGTAGTGATTAAAATCTCTTTCTTTTTCCTCGATATCGTTTTGCGTACTGTCAATGGCTGTTTGGAGGCGCTCGAGATAACCGGGGATGGCGGTGTCCGGATTGGTGCCCGGTTGGGGCTGAAAACAGGTGGTGGCTAGGTCGGCCAGGAGGGCGGCTATTTTTTCACGGACCTGGAATATTCCCTGGCGATGCCGGAATTTGAACAAGGATTTTTTCTCGTTGGCAAGGGCCAGTTCGAGTTCCGACTGGGCAGTTTTCAAAGCGGGTATTTTATCGTTCTGCAGATTTTTCATGGCGGCCAGCCGTTTTTGTTCCAGTTCTATGCAGGGCCTCAGGCTTTCCAGCAGATTCAGGATCAGGTTGATGGCTGAATTGATCGGATAACCCGGCGGCAGGGTGTGCAGCAAATGGGCGGGGGAAAGCAGATCATAACGTTTGCCGCTTTTGCCGAAAACTCTTTCCACGCTGCTGATGGGAGCGGATTGCTCGCGGCGCGGCGGGGATTTTTTGCTAAGTACGGGAAGGTCCTGCTCAATTTGATCAGATACGGCGGCAGAAACAATAGCCGCACGTCGAGAATCTCCGGCGGCAGTGCCGGTTTCCCTGATCTGGGAAACCGGTTTTGGTTCACTGTCCGGGTTTTGTTGCGGGGAGGGTTTCATAGAGAAAACGAGATTTCTGGTCTTTTGCTACAGTAAATATAACAAAATAAATGGCAATTTATTACAATAAAGTCTGTTTCGGAATAAGGTTGTGCCCTTAAGTGCCTTCACGGGAGCCTCTTTTGCGGTCCAGCTCGGTCAGCAGTTTTTTGCGCAGGCGGATGTTTTTTGGCGTGACTTCCACCAATTCGTCGGACTGAATATATTCCAGCGCGCCCTCCAGGGTGATTTCGCGCGGCGGCGTCAGCTTGATGGCCTGGTCGGAGGCGGTGGTGCGCATATTGGACATTTTTTTCTCCTTGCAGGGATTGACGGTCAGGTCTTCGCCGCGGGCGTTTTCGCCGATAATCATGCCTTCGTAGACGGGCGTGACTGGCGGGATGAAAAGAGTGCCCCTTTCCTGCAGATACCAGAGGGCATAGGCCACGGAGGTGCCGCGTTCACCGGAAATCAACACGCCGTTGCCGCGCTGGGCGATGGGGCCTTTGTAGGTGTCATATTTGATGAAGCTGTGATCCATCAGCCCTTCGCCGCGGGTGTCCATGACAAATTCGGAGCGCAGACCCAAAAGACCGCGGGTGGGAATTTCATATTCCAGGCGGGTGATGCCGTTTTCATTGATGAGGTCTTTCATTTCCCCCCGGCGCTTGCCCAGTTTTTCGATGATGGTGCCGGAAAACTCTTCGGGGACGGAGATGATTAATTGTTCGATCGGCTCGCATTTTTCACCGTTAATCTCTTTGTAGATGACTTCCGGCTGGGAAACCTGCAGCTCGTAGCCTTCGCGGCGCATGGCTTCGATCAGCACGGAAAGATGCAGCTCGCCGCGACCGGAAACCTTGTAGCCGTCGGTGCCTTCCAATGACTCCACACGCAGGCCGACATTGGTCTGCAGTTCACGGTCCAGACGGTCCCGGATGTGGCGGGTGGTGACGAATTTTCCTTCCTGTCCGGCAAAAGGGGAGTTGTTGACCAGAAAATTCATCTGCAGGGTCGGTTCATCGATTTGCAGCAGCGGCAAAGCCACGGGCAGGGCCGGATCGGTGATGGTTTCGCCGATAGTAATGTCCGGGAAACCGGCAATGGCCACGATTTCACCGGCAGGGGCTTCATTGACCTCGGTTTGGCGTATGCCTTCATAAATAAAAATTTTGGTGACGCGGGAGGTTCGCATGCTGCCGTCGACTTTGCAGACGGTGACGTTCTGGCCCACTTTCAGCGATCCCTTCAGAATCCTGCCGATGGCGATGCGGCCGATATAATCGTCATAGCCCAGGTTGGTAACCTGCATCTGCAGGGGTTTTTCGGCCAGTGTTTCATCGTAGAGCGGTACGTGTTTGAGAATGGTGTCGAAAAGCGGTATCAGGTCCTTGCCCTGGTCTTTCATTTCGTATTTGGCTATCCCTTCGCGGCCGATAGCGTAGATGATGGGGAAATCCAGCTGTTCGTCCGTGGCGCCTAGTTTGACGAAAAGGTCGAAGACCTGGTCCACGACGGTTTCGGCGCGCTGATCCTTGCGGTCGATCTTGTTGATGACCACGATCGGCTTGTGGCCGAGCTTGAGGGATTTGGCCAGCACGAACTTGGTCTGGGGCATGGGGCCTTCCTTGGCGTCCACCAGCAAAATCACACAGTCCACCATTTTTAATATTCTTTCCACCTCGGAGCTGAAATCGGCATGGCCGGGAGTATCTACTATATTAATCTTCACATCCTTATAATAGGCGGAGCAGTTCTTGGCAAAGATGGTGATGCCTCTTTCGCGTTCCTGCTCATTGGAATCCATCACCAATTCCTCCACTTTTTCATGGGTATTGAAGGCGCCGCCCTGGCGCAGCAGATGGTCGGTCAGCGTGGTCTTGCCGTGGTCGACGTGGGCGATGATGGCGATTGACAGGGTTTTCATAGCGCACGGATATTAGCGAAAGGCGTTATGTAAAGCAAGCTCATCTGGACAGTCAAAAAGCGGCTGTTTTATTGACTAAATAGTGCAAATCCAATATATTGACTTCTTCTTTTGGATTTTATGAGAAATCAGTTGGAAAATTATTTTCAAACCCAGGGCGAAGTGATTCTGCCCGGAATTGACGAGAAAGTCATGCTGCCGCGGAATGTCTGGTTCCGCTATGACGGTGAAGTCAAATCCCTGCTTGGCAATCTGGTCAGGACGGAATTGATTGTTCATGATTTTATCGATCTCAACCGTTCGCGGGTGCTGGAGATTTTGGAGTGGCCGATGAATCAGCTGGCTTTGTCGGCGGCAAAGTCCATGATGCGCACCAAAAAACCCGGGATTGACCAGATGATTGCCTACTGTTTCCCACATCAGCTGCCGCATACCAGCTCCATGGCCTATGTGATTGCCAAAAGAAAGGATTTGGACCGTTCCAAAAGTATTTTTGCCGATGGTCACGAAAGCGGGGAATTTATCCGTGAAATTTCCGCCCAGAGGATTCTGCAGGAGGCTTTGGAAAGTGAAAACGTCAATTTGGATGTAACCAAATTTGAGGGGGAGGATTTTGCCGATATCGGCGGCCTGTTGGCTTTGCGCAGGGCGTTAAGACAGGGCGTGCCAGGCCTGGTTTTACCAACTTTCAAGACAAGGCCGGCCCTGAGGTGGGAACAGGTGGAGGCCTTTGGGGATTTTTAATTTGATATTATGGTTGATAGACTCGGTTCACAATTTGGCGGTCAACATGAGGTCAGTGCGGAGATGAAGGATTTCTATCGTGACATTGATCTGGAGGGTGTAATGGAATATATCGGCAGTTTTTTCTGGCCGGGAGAAATCTACACACAGGAATATGGAACAGAGGATGCCCGGCAATTGCGTATTATGCTTCATGGCAGACCGGAACTGGAGGGGCGGCCGATCTGTCATCTGGAATTTTATATTTTTCAGAATCCGGAGCCGACCTTACGGATGCTTGTATTGACGCATAAAGATGCTTTTGATATGGCCAAGCTAGAACAGCTGGTGGAAGAGGGATTGATTACTTTACCGGAATTTGCCTTTAAGACGATTGCGAATATTAATGTTTTAGAAAAACTGGCTGCGGGAGCTGACATAAGCCAGCTTGCCTATAAAATGCATCAGATTTACCGGCGGGTGCTGGATTGCCGGAAATAGGTGACTGTTTTGAGCGTGGCAATGACAGATAGTGAAAATTCCTGTATTATAGAGGGATTATTTTTTTTTATTATGCAGCAGTTACAGCCGGCTCCACAAGAAGGGGTTGATAGTCATAAAAGGGAGCGGCAGGTCGATATTCAGTCGCTGCCTGATCCGCTGAAAAGATTATGGTACATTGCCAGTTGCCTGAAAGCGGGTGGCGATGTGCTCCTGCAGCTGGGCAGCAACGGCATCAGTGGTTTTACCCGTGAAGAACTGAAAAACCTGGAGAGTCACTGTTTTTCCCGGGAGACGGTTAGCGATACTGATCCGCCGCTTTATGTCCAGTTATCCAGAGATGCGGCAGGAAAGGCCTATCTGAAGCTCTTGCGCTGGTCGGTTACCAAAAATAAATGGCAAATGGGTTTTTATGTCAGCGGCAGTCCGGCGACTATTCAGGGCGAGATGCTGGCTCCGGGCGAGGCCGAATTGGCCAATTACATTCTGCCCATGCTGAAAAAGCTGGAGGCGGTGGCGGGGGATATCGTCAAAAAAATAACGCAGCAGAAACCGAATCATATTTTATACAGACAATATTTCAGCACACAGCCGCAGGAAGCCTATTGGATGCAGCTGAATTCGCCGGAGGCGGCAGAGATGCATATCGCCACGACCTATCGTGTTTATGTGCAGCCGCGGATCAGTGATCTGAAGCAGTACTACGAGGTAGTTAGGCAGGTGGCTACCATGGCCCGTGAATATGATCAGCCGCTGACTTTCAAATATATGTATTCCGGCCGTCAGGCCGATGCCGTAATCATGAATCCGGACAGCTCCAAGATTTGTTTTTATTTCAAGGATAAGCAGGAGGCACTTCGGTTTGGCGATTATCTGGCCGGGCATTTGCCGGCTACGCAGGATTTTGTAGGCGCCCAGATACCTTTGCAGCAGCGTTTTGAACCGCAGAAAGTCTGGCGGAACGGTTTGCTGGTTCTGGGGAAAGGCACCAGGGAAGAGAGGCGCGAGGTGCGCCGCAAACTGGAAAACATTGAGGATTTGCGCACGCAGGTCCGGGGGGCCGTGCTGAAACAGGCCAAAGATTTGAGCATGACGATCTGAATTTTGAAGCTCCAAAAAAATTACATGACCAATAGTGGTGGAACCACGGGGAGTCGAACCCCGACTCATCAATTGTCAAGATTGAGAGTGGACCACTCCCAGTCCCACGCGCTATTGGCAATGTAGATGATACCTATCGGATCTGAAGGGAAGATAAATAAATGTTAAATTGATAATTCTTTGAAAGAAGCTGAAAATTTGTTATAATTTAGGTGTCAAGATTGAGAGTGACCTTACCAAAAGAGCCCGCGCTTGCGCGGGCTCTTTGTTTTATACTGAATCAAATATATTGGAGCTCCATCGTAGAGGATGTTCACATCAGTTTTGTGCCAGTTTAGTGTAAAAAATAGGCAAAAGTATGTCAACATCCCGTATAGGTTTTTAAGGTGTGTTTATTGACAATAGGAGGGGGGTGTTTCCGAAATGATAAAAATGTGTTAATATAATACGATTAACAACTATTTTGTTAGTGAAAACATGAAAAGAAAAATTACAATTACAGGCTTTATTGCAACGTTAATGGCAATAGCAATATTTATTGGTTATCATTCTTTAAATCAGGGCTCTTTCTCAGCTATACCAATTCCATTAAACGCGAGCGTATTAACCGCAACGGCGACAAGTGAATTCAGTGATATTTCAGATTCTCCGTATAAGGCATCGATCGAAAATTTAAAGAATAAGGGCATTATCAGCGGTTATTCTGATGGTAGTTTTAAGCCGAAAAATAATGTAAACAGGGCTGAATTGATGAAATTTTTGGTGATTGCGAAAGGCTTAAATCCTGATAGTTATATTTATAACTCCTGCTTTCCTGATGTGAAACAGGAATGGTTTGCTTTATATGTCTGTTATTCAAAATCCATGGGCTGGACCAAGGGTTATCCCGATGGAACTTATAGGGCAGGCCAGACTGTAAAATATTCGGAGGCCATTAAAATGATCCTTGAAGTTTTTGGTTTTAATCCCGCCGAAACAACCGACCCCTGGTATCAGGCATATTTAACGGAAGCAGATAAACTGGGGATAGGGCTTGATGGTATGGGACCCGATATAAACTTAAATAGAGAACAGGTGGCGGAGTTGATTGTGAGGGCCATGAATGTCAATGGCAATTCCAATCCTACTGTAAATTCTAATCCCAATTCCGAGACATCAGGCTGTTCTGCGAACCAAGCACTTCCTGATTCAACATGCACGCCCGGTGATGTATTAACAATGGATACAAGTGTTATTTGTAAAACGGGCTACACGGAGGCAGTCAGAGATGTCCCAATAAGCCTTAAAGAACAGGTCTTTGCCGAATATGGCATTTCATACGATTTGCATAGCAATTATGAAGTTGATCACTTGATTAGTCTGGAATTAGGCGGAAGTAATGATATTTCTAATCTTTGGCCAGAATCCTATTCTATAACAAATGGAGCCCGCATTAAGGATAAACTTGAAAACTACCTCCATAGCCAGGTTTGTAGCGGGGACATGACCATTTCCGAGGCACAGAACGAGATTTCAGGCGATTGGCTAAAGTATTATTCTTTGATGGATCAATCATCAGAAAACAACGATGAAACGGTAACATTACCTTCATCGACCCAAGCTCCTTCATCCACTAACGACGTTACGAATACTAATAATCCACCCGTTAAGAAAAGCAGTTCCGGAATTTGCCATGCACAAGGGACTACTTACTACGCCAGGACTACCAATTTCACTTCTTATAATTCCTTAGATGATTGTTTGAATAGTGGGGGGAGGCTGCCTAAAAAATAATAGATCAGGCAGTTCCTACTGGAGTTCCATCTGGCGTGAAGGTCGAACTAAAGTCGTGGAGAGGTCGTGATCTTCTATGCAGCGACAAACATGTTTACATCGGGATTTGATCAATGGTACAATATTCAGTGGTATTAATAATATTATGAATAGTACTATGGATAATAATGTGACAGCACAGGAGTTGAAGACTAAGGGAGCCTCTGTTTTGGGCAAGAAAACTAAAACAAGTGGTGAAACGTTTATCACAGTACGTGGTGAAAAGCGTTTTGTCGTTCTTACCATGGAGCAATATTCGTATTTGCGTGAATGCGAATTGGAGACTGCTTTAAAGGAATCTGAAGCGGATCTGGCGGCTGGGAAATATGCAGTTAAGAGTCTGGAAGAACATTTAAAGGATTTGAAGAATGTATAAACTGATAATTACCGAAAGTTATTTAAAAAGGGCCAAGAGTTTTTTTGGTAAACATCCTGAAGTTATAAAGCAATATGAAAAGGTTTTAAAACTGCTTTGTTTAAATCCTCAGCATCCTTCTTTGAGATTACATAAACTGTCGGGGAGACTTACGGGTGTGTTTAGTGTCTCGATAAATATTTCCTATCGGGTGTTGATAAATTTTATTATCAAAGATAATCAGATCGTGCCGATTGATATTGGGTCGCATGATGAGGTGTATTGACGTGACTTGATTTTGGTGGCTGTAGAAACTGTAATAATATTGTTTGATTTATGTCGAATTATACCAATAAAACCAAAATTATATCTCATCATTCTGATGCGGAGGGCCCTATTGTTTGAAAGTCTTTGTCTGTTCTTGAATGGAGTAAAGACCATTGGCAAATGATTGGCCGTATCGATTTGCAAAATCGTTAAAAGTGGCTTTTTGCAGCCATAAAGTTGTTGTAAATTATACATGGGGCTCCATCTGGTGCGATGTTTGAACTAAAGTTGTGGAGAGGTCGTGAGCTATCTTATGAGGATAAACATTCTAGTGGTTTTTAGGAATAGGCGTCCAATAGTTTTGACAAATGCAAATGAGTTGCGTTATGCTTTTGGCATATCTTAATTCTTATTAAGGGAATGGTCCATTGCAAACAGCATTCTTCCAAGAATGCCAAACAATTGAAGGATAATAAACTGAAAGTTACAATGTCCAGGCTATCTTTGCTGGATGTTCTTGAACATGCGCAGAAACCTTTGTCTGTGAAGGAAATTCGAGAAGAATTGGTTGATACGAAAATCGACAAGGTAACTGTCTATAGAAGCGTCGAAACTCTAAAAAAGTTGGGTTTAATTAAACAAATTCAATTAAAGGAACGGCAGGCTTATTTTGAAATTAGTTCAGGGAAACACCATCACCATTTGATTTGTAAGGAATGTGGGACAATCAGTGATATTCAGGGATGCAAGCTAACTACCAGCAATCAGACCCTGATGGCGACAACTGGATTTGCCAAAATTTTAGATCATTCTTTGGAGTTTTTTGGAATATGTAATGGCTGTTTTAATAAATAAATTATGGAGGTGATATTATTATCGGTAGCAACGTTTTTTTCGACATTGTTTGGCGGGTTGTTTGCAATCCGGTTTAAGAGCAAACTACATATGATTATGGGATTTACGGCAGGAGTGCTGCTGGGAGTCGTGGTTTTTGATATTTTCCCGGAAATCATATCAACCGTTAGTGAACGGCATCTCGATCCTGTTGAACCGATGATCGCTCTGGTAGTCGGTTTCCTGCTTTTCCATGTTTTCGAAAAATCCATCCTGATTCATCACTCGCATGAAGATGAATACGCTGCACACAAACATCCGCATGTGGGAGTTCTTTCAGCTTTGGCTCTTGTTGGACATAGCTTTATGGATGGAGTGGGGATTGGACTGGGATTTCAGGTTAATACGGCCGTGGGTTTATTGGTTGCCATTGCGGTGATATCTCATGACTTCACCGATGGCATGAATACGGTAACTTTGATGTTAGTGAATCATAATACTCCGCGCAGATCGAAGATATTTTTATTGCTGGATGCATTGACACCAGTTCTTGGCGCAATTTCAACTCTATTTTTTACAGTGTCAGATCAATTTCTGGTCTTGTATCTTGGTTTTTTCGCCGGATTTCTACTTTATATCGGGGTGAGTGATATTTTGCCCGAAGCGCATAGTAAACATAGTTCCTATAAATTGATTGGATTGACCTGCTTGGGTGTGCTGCTAACATTTATGATTACCAGGTTTGTATAGCCAAATTGTAAGCTGAAAAGTGCCGGCAGGTCTTCATGGAGCGGTATACGGGAATCGAACCCGTGTCTCAACCTTGGGAAGGTCGCATTCTACCATTGAACCAATACCGCGGATTGTTGGTGCGTGCTTCGGGTGAGATTTTACAGAAATTTAATAAATCGGCAATAAATTCTGGGTTAGCGGGAATCGGGACGCCAGCTTTTTTCCAGGCGGCGCAGCTCGCGGCGGTGCTCGCGGTAGCGCGGATCGAACTGCTGCACCTTGGCCCAGAATTTGGGGGAATGATTCATTTCGAAGAGGTGGCAGTATTCGTGGATGACGATGTACTGCTGCAAATGCAGCGGCAGTTTGGCCAGGTCGATGTTGAAGTTGAGGTTGTTATTGGCGGAAGCCGAGCCCCAGCGCGAGCGCATTTTCTTGAAGCGGATGCCTTTGACGGGGCGAGGCGCAAAGCTGCGCAGCAGCAGCATGGTTTCCTCGATGATATTGGCCGTGGAGCGGCGGTAAAGTTTTTCCTGGAGCTGCTGCAGCTGTTCTTTCTGTTGGCGGCTGCTGAGATCGTAGCAGAGGGTGGCCTGAACGTAATCCTGATGGATTTGCAGCCGTGATTTTTTCAGCGGATGATAATCGATTTTCAGCGGCAGAGTGCGGCCCAGATAAATTATTTGTTCCATAGTAGAGAATTTTCAGGTATGATTTAATATTCCGTTCCGTGTCAGCCGTGAAGGAGGGGCCGCGTGCACAGGTAATTATAACTGAATATATGATTTTGGACAGTCAGGAATTTGAGCTTATGGTCCGGCGGGCCTTTGCCGAAAAAGTGCCGGCAAAGTTCCGCGATGAGCTGGAAAATGTGGATATTGTGGTGGAACCCTGGCCGCCTGAACCATACCGCGGCAGCCGGAAGACACTGCTGGGGCTTTTTGAGGGAGTGCCGAAAACGGCTCCCTATAACATGTTTCGCGGAGTACAGCCTTCTAAAATCACGCTGTTTGAACAGCCCATGCTGGCCGCGGCGGAAAACCTGCAGGAGCTGGAAAAGCTGATCCTGGAAGTGCTGATGCATGAACTGGCCCATTACTTCGGCTACAATGAGCAGCAGATGATTTATCTGGATGCGCGTCTGCGTAAAAAGCTGGGACGGAAAACCGGCGATAAATGGACTTTTTAGACGTGGCGGCTTATTTGCCCTTGTTCAGATCTTTTTTATGCGGCAGATGAGTCAGGTCCTGGCTGAGATGCTTTTTTTGATGGACGGCTTTTTCCAGAGACATAAGCCTGTTTTCGTCTTTTTTATCTTCGGGTTTGGTGACGTGTTTTTGATGGTAGCGGGGCATGGTTGGGTTGATTAGGTTAATCTGATATTAAACTTTTCTTTGATTTTTGGGAAGATGGTGGTTTTCCAGTATTTGTTTGACATCGTCGGCGCTGTCACAGGACATCAGTTGCAGGCGCAGCTCTTTGGCGCCGGGGAATCCTTTGCAATACCAGCCCAGATGCTTTTTCATTGGCGCAAAAGCCCTGGGATGGCTGCCGAAAATTTTTGCGTATTGGCGGCAATGCTCCAGGGCGATGCGGAATTTTTCTTTGGTCGAGGGGTGTGCGTCCTGAAAAATCCAGGGCTGACCGAAGGTGGCGCGGCCGATCAGCACGCCGTCTACGCCGGTCTGTTTTATTTTTTCCCGGGCCTCGCCGATATTCTGAATGTCCCCGTTACCGAGTATGGTGGCGGGATATTTCGCGGCGTGGACGAGTTTGGCCGCCTTGGCGATTTCGTCCCAGTCGGCCGCGCCACCGTACATCTGCTTCAGAGTACGGCCGTGCAGGGAGATATTGTCCGGCTCACATTCCAATAAAGTCTCCAGCCATTCTTTGGTAATCACTTTGTCATAACCGAGGCGGGTTTTGACGGAGACGGGCAGAAGACGCCTTTTATTGTGGCCGTGGATTTTTTTCTGTGCTGCGATGAAAGCAATAATGTCACGGTGGACGCCGGCTTCCCGGGCGGTTTTGCCGGCGGCCCAGTCGGCGGCGGCGCGCTTGCAGGTGCGGATAATCTCCTGGGCGATTTTTGGCTGGCGGATCAAAGCAGCGCCGCCGCCATGTCCCGATACGGCCTTGGACGGACAGCCCATATTGATATCGATGCCGTCGAAGCCCAGTTCGGCGGCTATAAAGCAGGCGCCGTAAAAATTTTCGGGAGTGATGCCGTAAATCTGGGCGATGACGGGTCTTTCAATTTCATCATAGAGCAGGGCCGGCAGTGTTTTTACCGCTCCGTGAGCCAGTCCCTCCACGTTGATAAATTCGGTGAAAATAACGGAAGGATGACCATATTTGGCTACCATGTAACGGCAGGCGGCATCAGTTACCCCGTCCATGGGCGAGAGACCGATTACAGGTTTGGCTAATTTTTGCCAAAAAGTTGCATGCATATGGACAAAGTTTCTGTTATACTCTGCTCAAACAAAATTTTAATAATTTTTAGCATGGTTAAGACTAAAACAAAAACTATAAAAAAAGCCAGGCCGTTTTTGACAATGGAACAATTGCAGTGGTTCAAGGACTATCACGCCTATACCAATTATATCGGGGCGTCGATGCTTTATCTGAAGGATAATTTTTTACTGCGGCGATCCCTGTCCAGGACTGATATCAAGGAGAGGATACTGGGTCACTGGGGAACGGTGCCGGGACTTAATTTCATCTATGCCAATGCCGCTTTTCTGGTTGCCAAATATCAGCAGAAGGCGATTTTCATCACCGGACCCGGACATGGAGCGCCGGCCATCCTGGCCAATAATTTTGCCGACGGGACCATGGGCGAATATTATCCCGAGATGAAGCGTGACGGCACGGGAATGGGGCATCTGGTCAAGAGTTTTTCCTGGCCCTACAAGCTGCCCAGCCACGTGACCCCCGATGTACCGGGCTCGATTCTGGAAGGTGGCGAACTGGGCTATTCGCTGGCCACCGCCTATGGCGCGGCCATGGATAATCCCGATCTGCTGGTGGTCTGCGTAGTCGGCGACGGCGAGTCCGAATCCGGTCCGCTGGCGGCCGCCTGGCATTCCAATAAATTTTTTAATCCGGCTGAATCCGGTGCCGTTTTGCCGATTGTGCATCTGAACGGCTATAAGATTTCTGGTCCCACCATCTATGCCACCATGAGCGACGAGGAGCTGGAGCATCTGTTCCGCGGCTATGGCTACAAGCCTTATTTTGTGGAGGGCGAGGGTGATGATTTATACGAGGCTATGGCCAAGACCATGGACATGGCTTACCGCGACATAAGAAAAATCTGGAAAGCGGCCAGGGAGGAAGGCAAGGTTCAAAAAGTAGCCTGGCCGGTAATACTGTTCCGTTCACTGAAGGGCTGGACCGGCGTGAAAAAGCTTGGCAAATTTAAGGTAGAGGGGAATTACCGGTCCCATGGAATTCCGCTGGCCGATCCCAAGGGCGATCCCGTCCAGTTCCGTCTGCTGGCCGAATGGCTGGGCTCTTATAACATAGAGAATCTGGTGGATGGCAAAGGAAGACCGCTGCCTCAGATTCTGAAATATTTGCCGCAGGGGGATCTGCGTATGGGCAAATGCAAGCATGCCTATGGCGGCGAGCTGGTGCGTGAATTGCCGATGATAAAGCCGGAGAAATTTGAATTCCACGGTGCGCACGGCGAAGTGATGGGCCAGTCCACGCGTCTGGCCACGCTGTGGCTGAATCAGGTTTTCGTGGATGATAAAAAGAAAAATAAATCGCTGCGCTATTTCTGTCCCGATGAAACCGAATCGAACAAAATGCAGCAGCTGTTTGTGGGTGGCGGCCGGCAATACCTGTGGCCCGTGAAGCCGGAGGACGAATCCATCACCACCAAGGGGCGGGTAATCGAAATGCTTTCCGAGCACACTCTGCTGGGCCATCTGCTGGGCTATATTCTGACCGGCCGCCACGGCATGTTCGGTACCTACGAAGCTTTTTCCATGATCAATGTCAGCATGGTGGACCAGCACTGCAAGTTCATCAAGCAGGCCAAACGCATCAAATGGCGCCGGCCGATTTCCTCGCTCAATTATCTGCTGACTTCCAATTGCTGGCGCCAGGAACATAACGGCTTTTCCCATCAGAACGCCGGTTTTATCAGCAATGCCCTGGAGAAGCACGGCGATCTGGTTTCGGTTTATTTCCCGCCCGATGCCAATACCCTGATGGTCACCTGGGAACAGAATTTCCGGATGCGCGACAAAGTCAACGTGGTGGTGGCCGGCAAAACCGATTTGCCCCAATGGCTGAGCATGAAGGAAGCCCGCCGCCAGTTTGACAACGGCGTGATGGTCTGGGACTGGATTGATCCGGACGGATCGCGGAATCCGGATATAGTGCTGGGGGCGGCGGGCGATTATATGATCGAGGAAATGGTGGCCGCGGTGGACATACTGCGGCACGAAATCCCCGAATTCAAGACCCGCTTCGTCTGTGTCAGCGAGTTGACGGCCAAGGGGTTCGGGCCTTCCAGGAAGCATCTGGGGCCGTCCAATCTGGGCGAGTTTGAAAAATATTTCACCAAGGACAAGCCGATTATTTTCAATTTCCACGGCTATGCCATTACCATCAAGAAACTGCTCTTTGGCCATCCGCACGCCGATCGTTTTTCCATTCACGGTTATAACGAAGAAGGTTCCACGACTACACCCTTCGATATGCAGGTCAGAAATGGCACTTCACGTTTCCAGATGGTTATTGAGGCGCTGCAAAGAGCCGGCGTAAATAACAAAAAGTATGCCCGCAAGTCCAAGGCCCTGATTAAAAAATATCAAAAGAAACTGGTTCAACACGTCAAATACGTGCAAACCAACGGTGTCGATCTGCCGGAAGTGGTGCACTGGAAATGGGATAATTAAGTCCCGGTTTTATTAATTTATTTAGGAAAACTATGCAATTTTTTCTGGACACGGCCAATCTGGAGGACATCAAAAAATATGCGCGACTGGGTATTATCGACGGGGTTACCACCAACCCCACTCTGATCGCCAAAGAGGGGGTCTCCCTGGAAAAAAGGGTGAAGGAGATTTGCCAGGTGGTGCCGGGCCCGGTCAGCGCCGAAGTGATTGCCACCGACTATGAAGGCATGCTGCAGGAAGCCAGAAAAATTGCCGCCTGGGCCGGGAATGTCTATGTGAAAATTCCGATGACCGAGGAGGGGATACATGCCTGCAAAACTCTGTCCGCCGAGGGACTCAATATCAATCTGACCCTGGTTTTTTCGGTTAATCAGGCCTTGCTGGCGGCCAAAGCCGGCGCCAAGCTGGTCAGTCTTTTTGTGGGCCGGCTGGATGAGATTTCGGAAAACGGCATGCTGGTGGCGGAGGAGATGGTGACGGTTTTTGACAATTACGGCTTTGACGCTAAAGTCCTGGTGGCTTCCATACGCCATCCGGAGCATGTAAAGGCGGCGGCTTTGGCCGGCGTGGACATAGCAACCATACGACCCGAGATAATGGAACAGCTTTTCCAGCATCCTTTGACGGATAAAGGTCTGGCGATTTTTCTGGCCGACTGGGAAAAAGTTAAAAATTTGCAAAAATAAAAATGCTTAAATTTGATTTCAGCGCTTTGGAGAAAATTCCTGCCGGGGACGGTGTGCGGCCGGAGGAAAGACAAAAATACGATCGGCAGCTGGCCGATTATATAAAATTATTCCGGTCCCGCGGGCAGGGGTTTCTGGATGCTTTGGATGATCGGACTACGTTGAAAGCGATTAAAAATTTTACCGCTGGGGTGAAGGGACAATACCAGGATATTGTGGTGCTGGGTATCGGCGGCTCGGCGCTCGGAGCCAAGTGTCTGGGACAGGCACTGCGTAAACTCTATGAAAACAATTCCTTCAAACCAAGACTGGCGGTTCTGGACAATATCGATCCGGTGATGCTGGCGGAATTTGAACACAGCGTTGATTTTCGGCATACGCTTTTCCTGGTTATTACCAAGTCGGGGAGCACTGCCGAAACTCTGGCCCAGTTTCTCTATTTCAAGAGTCGCGTGGAGGCCAGAAAACTGACCTGGGAAAAACATTTTGTTTTGGTTACCGATCCTCAAAAAGGCCTATTGAGAAAGCTGGCCAATGAAACCCGCGGTTTGCCGGTTTTTTCGGTGCCCGAGAATGTGGGTGGCCGTTTTTCCGCCTTAACGGCAGTGGGGCTTTTGCCGGCCGCTTTAGCCGGGCTCAATATTGAGGCGCTTTTAACCGGTGCCAGAAAAGGACGTGAACAGTCCCTTAAGAAAAAGGCTGCGGATAATCCGGCCTGGCGTCTGGCTTTGTCACAATATTTGCTCTACAAGAAGGACAAAAAGATTACCGTTTTCTGGCCGTATGCCCAGAAGCTGGCCAGACTGGCCGACTGGTATGGACAATTACTGGCGGAAAGCATCGGTAAAAAAGTGGACAGGAAAGGACATAGGGTTGAGGCGGGAATAACACCCGTTTCGGCAATGGGCGTGACCGACCAGCATTCGCAAAATCAGCTATATAACGAGGGTCCCAATGATAAATTATTTTTGTTTCTGGGGATTACCAACCGGGCGGCCGATTTGCTGATACCCCGTGATAAAAACTGGCATCCCAAAGAGCTGGCTTATCTGGAAAATCTTTCCATCAACAAGCTTTTTTTGAAGGAAATGGAAGGGACCTTCGGGGCGCTGCTCAAACAGGGGCGGCCGTCGATAAAAATTGTCATGGATACCCTGAATGCGGAAAATCTGGGGCAATTAATGGTACTTCTGGAGATGTCGGTGGCCTATCTGGGTGAGCTTTTGGGCATCGATGCCTATGATCAACCCGGGGTGGAGCTGTCCAAACAGCTGACCAGATCCATGCTGAAGGTGAGAAAATAGGTCTTTTATTTGACCGTTGCCGGTTAAGGGAGTCTTTTTTAGTGCCTGAAATTATGGTAAAATAGGGGGATTGGTAAAAAAATAAAACAAAAAATATGGCTATCGAACTGGAGGAATTTGTAAATCACAACAAAGTGAAAACGCTTGATGTTGACGGTGAGTTGAGCAAAAAGGGACATTTTCGCGTGGCTATTTTTGGATCTGCACGCATTAAAGCAGGGGACAAGATTTACAAGGAGGTTTTTGAATTGGCCAAACTGGTCGGCAGACGCGGCTATGACGTAATTACCGGCGGCGGGCCCGGCCTGATGGAGGCTGCCAATGCCGGACACATGGCCGGTGATACCAGGGGCAGAGCCGATTCAATTGGTTTAATCATTCATCTGCCTTTTGAGAACAAAGGCAACAGGCATCTGGAAATACGCCATCGTTTCAAGCATTTCTCCAAGCGTCTGGACACTTTTCTGGCTTTATCCCAGGTGATGGTGGTGACGACCGGTGGCATCGGGTCGCTTTTGGAACTATATTATATGTGGCAGCATCTGCAGGTGCATCATGTCGACTATAAGCCGATTATTTTGATCGGTCATATGTGGAAAGATCTGATCGCCTGGATGAAGAAGGATGTACTGCCCAGCAATCTGGTCAGTCCCGAAGACTTTGACTATGTCTATATCGCCAATAATGATCAGGAGGCTATTGCGATGATCGACACTTTTCACCGGCTTTATCTGAAGGAAAGGAAGCTGCGCAAAATTCAATGCAAAAAAGCCGTCTGTGAAATCCCCAAGGTGGCGGGAAAGCCGGTGGTCAAGCTGGTGGTCAAACGCTCGGAGCTGAAAAAGACCGCCAAAAAACCTGCCAAAGTGTAGAGCAGGGGCAATCTAAATTTTGATTTTCAGCCAGATGGGGGCATGATCCGATCCGGTGATTTTTTCCTCGATGTCAGCATCGATGAGGTGGGTTTTCAGTTTGGGACTGGTGATGAAATAATCGATTCTCCAGCCGATATTTCGGGAACGGGCTTTGGTTTTCATGTCCCACCAGGAATAACGGTTCGGCTCCGGATGAAAATGACGGAAGGTGTCGATATAACCCTTTTCGTTGATGATGTGGTGGAGCCAGGCTCTTTCGACGTCCATGAAGCCGGAATTGTTGCGGTTTTCCCTGGGGCGGGCCAGGTCGATTTCATTGTGGGCGGTATTGACGTCGCCGCAAAACACTGTGGGTTTGGGCAGCGACTCGATCATTTTTTCAAAGCGGTTGTAGAAGTCCAGTTTGTATTCGATGCGATGAGTGCCCATGCCGCCGTTGGGAAAATAGCCGTTGAAGAAAAAGAATTTTTCAAATTCCAGGCCGATCAGACGGCCCTCGGCGTTGAGGAGGGGATCGTGGAAATCCGTTATAACCTGGAGTGGTTTGGGGCGGGTATAGACGGCGACGCCCGAGTAGCCTTTGCGCTCGCCGGATTGCCAGTAACTTTGGTAGCCGTCGATATGCAGGAGATCTTCGCTGAGCTGTTCGGGGTGGCATTTGGTTTCCTGCAGAGCGATGATGTCGGCATGGCTGGTTTCCGCCCAATGAATGAAGCCTTTCTTTTCGGCGGCGCGGAGGCCGTTGACGTTCCAGCTATAAAGTAAGAGTTCAGGCATGGTGATATGGATTATTTTTCGCTGAATTCCGTAAATTTGGAGTGTAGCCCTTATTCTCGCTGAAATTTCAATTGCTTAATTGAAATTTACTGACGCTCGAATGGCGGACACTCCTAAATTTACTTCATTGCGCTCAAAAAAACCATATCACCTGCCATGAATGTCTTTAACACGCTTGAAAATTCCATGCCTGAACTTTGCTTAACAGTAGAATTCAGGATTTTTGTAATGGCCGGAAGGATCAGGCTGTTATTCAGTCAGGAGTGGTAGGTTGGGGAAATATGCTGAGCGCATGCGGACAGGGATTTGACAAAAAACAGCAAAATTGCTAATTAACATACTTAAATAAATTATATGAATCAGGAGCTGCAAAAATTTAATTCGGCTGATCAAAAGATTCCTGCCGGCTTTAAACCGCTGAAAATCGACCAGGCATTGACCGCCCTGCGCAAAGTCCCCAGCTTTTCGGGATCGATCCGCGCATTTTTCGATGCCGAGAGTCTGGGTGAAATGACCGACCTTTTTACGTCGGACCGGGTGGTGGAAATTGATGCCCTGTTTATTTCCTGGCAACTCACAGGTGAGGAATTTGTCCAGTATATGAGCCTGCTGCCGCAGTTTGAGGAGATCAGGGCGGATATATTGGCCATGGCTGAAAGAATCATAGAGAGAATGCGGCCACGTTTCATTAACATTGTTAAAGCCAGTATCAAAAATGACCGGCGTGGCAATCTGTTTTTTGTGCATAACCAGATTTTAAGACTACTCAATGCCATGGTGGCAGAAGTTGGGACTCCTTTTCGGATGATGGTTGTGGATGAATTGAGGGATCTGTTATTGATACTGCTTTTCAGGGAGATCAGGAAAGAATTTTTGGAACCTGAATACAAAAAGCATTTTAAGGTTTATGTGGAAACCAGGAAAGAACTGTACAGACACTGGAAGGCCAATACCGGGAATGATTATCCGCCATCGGCATATCATACCGTTACCAGAGGCGTCGAGCTCTGCCTTTCCCACAACCGCTTTTCCACCAACCTGCATAAAGCTTTTCCGCCACTGAATCTTTCCCCCGAAGAGAAAGATCAATTGGAACTCGAGTTGGCCTCGCAATTTGAAGAAATCCGTGAACTGCAAAAATACCGGAAAGTGCTTTTTACTCCCTGGGAATGCGGTGAGACAAAGGTCGCCATTATGGGGGATGATGTGACCAGGGTACCCGGCAGCCGCAGGACCGTCAGCGAGGGCATGATTGTTCTGAATCCGCTGGAGGATTTGGAATTACCGAAACTGGAAGTGAAAAAAAACGACCGGGAATTTCTGATCATGCGTCAGCGGGACGGGGTGATCAATTTCAGCGTACATCGCCGGACGGGGGAATTGTGTTTCTTTGGAGCCTCTGCCTTTTCTTTGCGCAATCTGATTCCTGAGCCGACCTATCTGGCGATCAAGAAACGTATCTATAGCATGTTGCTTGATCAGCTGAGGGGGAAGGAGCCGGACATAGAGGATTTGTTTGCCAAATTTGAAGTGCCGGTAGCTGGGCGGGGGGAAAATCTGGAGCACGAAGATCTGGAGCAGGAAAATCATGATACCGCAGATCAGGAAATAATTTCGGAAATACAAGACCTGGCAGGGGAAGCCTCAATTCCGGAGGAAGAAAAAGCTTGTGAGCGAGTGTGTGATCATACTGCGGATGAAGTGGAGGGGACTTTGGCGGAGGAGGAAGCTGTGGCGGAAACGAATGGCGTGGAACAGAAAATTCCCACGGAGGAAGCTACTGCGGAGGAAATTACCGCTGAAATGAAATTGCGCCGGCAAAGATTTCAATATCTGCAAAGGTTGAAAAACCTGAAGGCGCGTGAAATTTTGCCGGCCTTAAAAAGGCTTTTTCAGGTCGATAAACATTTGCGCGTGGACGGCAGTCATTTCAAGTTCAAGAGTCCCAGAAACGGTGTGGTTGCCCATTTTCCCATTCATTTTTCCGAGGAGGTGGGGTTTTTCTGCATTAAAATGAGTCTGGAGAGAATGGGCTATTCTTTGGAGGAATTCTGCGAGGAAATCAGGTGATTATACGGCGGGGTACTGGTAGAGATAGCATTTCAGTTTGCCGTTGAAGAGTTTGCGGTTTTTGGCGGCCTTGCGACCGAAGGCTTTTTCGAAGTCGGCAAAGGCAGTAATCAGGAAAAGGGAACAGTTGGCAGTTTTGGCGAAGGAGACGCCCAGGTCACGGCAAGTTTTTTCCACTTCGGACTGCTCGGACAGACGCTCACCGTAGGGCGGGTTGGTGATGATGGTGCAGTCCTTCATCTTTTCGAAATTGAGGATGTGAAAATCGGTGATGGCAAAATGCAGGACTTTTTCCAGGCCGGCCAGGGTGGAATTGGCCTGGGTGATTTTGACGGCATTGGGGTCGATGTCGTAGCCGTAGATATGGATGGGCAGATCTTTTCTCTGGGCGGAGGCCCCGGCGCGCAGGGCTTCAATTTTTTCGGGAGTCCACTCCGGCCAACTTTCAAAAGCAAATTTACGGGTGAGGCCAGGAGCGATGTTTAATCCTATCATGGCCGCCTCCATCAAAATAGTCCCGCTGCCGCAAAACGGATCCAAAAGCGTTCTTTCCGGTGTCCAGTCGGAAAGCAGCACCAAAGCGGCGGCCAGCGTTTCCTTGATCGGCGCCGGGCCGGACTGGGGGCGGTATCCGCGCTTGTGCAGACTTTCGCCGGAGGTATCGATGCTCACAGTGCAGATATTGTTATGCAGGCGGATCAGGATGGAATATTCAGGCCCTTTTTCGGGGATCTGGTCGATGTTGTAGTGTTTTTGCAGATTCTTGACAATCGCTTTCTTGGCGATGCTTTGGATGGAAGGTTCATGGTGCAGGGCGGATTTGCTGGTGGTGCAGAGTACCGGAAAGCTGGCCCCCCGCGGCAGCATGGCAGGCCAGTCCAGGGCGGTGACCCGGTCAAAAAGCTCGTCGAAGGTTTTGGCGGGGAATTCAGCCAGTTTGACGTGCACGCGTTCGGCGCAGCGCAGCCAAATATTGGCGCGGGCGATATCGTCCGGTTCACCGTTAAACGTTACACGGCCGTCCTCGGTTTTGACTATCCACAGGTTTAGTTTTTTCAGCTCCTGATAAACCAGTTTTTCCAGTCCGAAGGCGCAGGTGGCGATCAGTTCCATAAAAGGTGGTTATTTTCGGGCGCAGCATACTATAAATTGGTAAAAATGGCTAAACAGTCTTTGCTCGGCGGGGTAGATTGACAAACCGTCCTCTTGAGCTATAGTTACTGGCGAAATTAAATTGTCTTTATTTTATGTCTAATACTTTGATCGACGGAGAAGTTTTACTTGATGATTTACACAAAAGAATGCTGGATGAAGCGGAACATATTTCGGCAGCTGAATTGGGTGCCGACATTCAGATTGTTTTAGCTCTGCGCGGCGAAATTCATCAATCCATAGCCCGTTTAGAAGGGGGCCTGGAAAAGTGGATATCAAAGAGGTGGGAATTTGATCAGTTGGTAGTCAGATTTTTATGGGAAATTGCGGATAAAGATGTTTCCAAATTACCGCCGCAATTGCAGGAAATTTTGGCGCTGGAAAAGGTGGTGCGTGCACAGATTATGGCCAATCAGGATCGGGCTAAGAGTGAAAAAACATCAAAACCGAAAAGATACAGAACGAAACCATTGACCGGAGAATTAAACGTGGCTGATCAGCGGTTTGAATCGGTGAAGTCCAAACTGGCGGAGATACTCTCACAGGCAGCAATTCAGGCAGCTCGGACTGGGGTGAAAAATAGTGAGGAATGGAAACTGGTCATGAAATTTTTGCCTTTTGTGGAATTGGCCAAAGCTACGGAAATGACTGCCGAGGACTGGATGGATTGTGATGCTGCCCGTAGGACTTGTGCCAAATGGCTGGAATTTACCTATGCCTATACACCCACCCAGGCCAGTACCTTTTATGCACATGTAACTGCAGGATTTCGTGACAGGCCGAATAGCATGTGGCAGGAATTTAAAAAGATGAAGCCCTTACCTGTCTTTTAAGTTTTTCCAGTTCACTGTTAGCAATCACTTGCCTTGAGTGCTAAACCGCGTTATAATCTGGTTTGAAAGGCTTGATTTAAGCCGTTTAAACCAAAAATATGAATTTCGAAAATTACACGACCAAAGCGGCGGAAGCCATACAGGCCATGCTGGATCTGGCCAATAAGAAATCACATCAAACGCTGACGCCATGGCACCTTTTGTATGTTCTGATCGAACAAAAGGGCGGCGTGGTGTCCGGGCTGCTGCAAAAGGCGGAAAAAAATCCGGAGGCAATCTTATCTTCGATTGAGGCGAAATTTGCCGCCATGCCGGCGGTTTCCGGAGGTCAGGGCGGGCAGGTTTATTTTGAGCCGGGTTTAAAAAAAATTCTGGATAATGCCGAAAATGAGGCCGGCAAACTGCATGATGAATTCATTTCCACCGAGCATCTTTTTCTGGCGCTTTTGGATAATAACGAGGTGGCCAAGCTGGTGCAGATGAGCAAGGACGATGTGCTGAAAGTGCTGGCCGGTTTCCGCTCCACGCAGCGTGTCACTTCGCGCGATCCGGAAGAAAAATATCAGGTGCTGAAAAAGTACACCATTGATTTCACTGAACTGGCAGCCAAAGGGAAGCTGGATCCGGTGATCGGGCGTGACGATGAAATACGCCGGGTGATGCAGATTCTTTCACGCCGCACCAAAAATAATCCGGTGCTGGTGGGGGAACCCGGGACCGGTAAAACAGCCGTAGTGGAAGGCCTGGCCAACAAAATAGTCAATGCCGATGTGCCGGACGTGTTGAAGAATAAACGTATTCTGGGACTGGAGATGGGGGCGCTTTTGGCCGGTACGCAGTATCGCGGGCAGTTTGAAGAAAGACTGAAGGCGATTATTTCGGAAATCGAAGCTTCCAACGGCGAGATTATTTTATTTATTGATGAACTGCACACCATCGTGGGCGCAGGCGCGCAGGAAGGCAGCACGGATGCCTCCAATATGCTGAAGCCGGCCCTGGCGCGCGGCAGACTGCGCACGGTGGGGGCGACGACGCTGAAGGAATACCGCAAATATATCGAGAAAGATGCGGCGCTGGAGCGCCGCTTTCAGCCCGTCATGGTCAGCGAGCCTTCGCTGAAGGATGCCATTTCCATCCTGCGCGGCATCAAAGAAAAATATGAAGTGCATCACGGGGTCAGAATACGCGACAATGCCATAGTGGCGGCGGTAAATCTGTCCAGCCGCTATATAGCCGACCGTTTTCTGCCGGACAAGGCCATCGATCTGATGGACGAGGCGGCTTCCGTTTTAAAAATCGAAATAGATTCCAAGCCGACGGAGATAGACACGCTGCATCGCCGTATCAGACAGCTGGAAATCGAGCGGGAAGCTTTGAAAGCCGAGAAGGATGATAAGACCGCCAAGGCCAGATTGAAGGATCTGGAAAAGGAATTGGCCGATCTGAACAATGAGAACAAGGAATTGGAACTGCATTGGAAAAATGAAAAAGAAGCTATCAACCAGATCAAGGAATCAACCAAAAAAATCGATGGTTTGCGTCTGGAGGCCGGTCAGGCCGAGAGAATCGGCAATTATCAGAAAGTGGCGGAAATAAATTATGGTCTGATCCCCGGTTTGGAAAAGGCCATCAAAGAGTCACAGGACAAATTGGCCAAAGTGCAGAAAGACAGGAAAATCTTGAAAGAAGAAGTGACGGAGGAAGATATCGCTAAAGTCGTCTCACACTGGACGGGAATCCCGGTGACCAAGATGTTGAAGGAAGAATCACAGAAACTGCTGGAAATGGAAAAAGCGCTGGGCAAGAGGGTGATAGGTCAGAAGCGGGCAATCGAGGCGGTTGCCAAGGCCATCAGGCGGAACCGCGCCGGCATATCAGAGGAAAACCGTCCCGTGGGGTCGTTTATTTTTGTCGGACCGACCGGGGTTGGCAAAACGGAATTGGCCAAGGCGCTGGCACAGTTCATGTTCAATGATGAGCGCATGATTACCCGGATAGACATGAGTGAGTACATGGAGAAGCACTCGGTGGCCCGTCTGATCGGCTCGCCTCCGGGATATGTGGGCTATGAAGAGGGCGGCCAGCTGACCGAAGCGGTGCGCCGCCATCCCTATACCGTTATTCTGCTGGATGAGATCGAAAAAGCGCATCCCGATATTTTCAATGTGCTATTGCAGGTCCTGGATGACGGTCGTTTGACCGATGCCAAGGGACGCACGGTGGATTTTAAAAACACGGTGATCATCATGACCTCCAACCTGGGTTCGTCCGAAATTGCGGAGATGACCAAGGATCCGGAGAAGCAGCAGCAGACGGTGATGAAGATTCTGCACAGTTTTTTCCGGCCGGAGTTTTTGAACCGGGTTGATGACATCATTGTTTTTCAGCGTCTGACCAAGAGTGAACTGGCGGAGATAGTGCAGCTGCAGGTGGAGGCGGTCAGGCAGCGTCTGAAGAAAAAGAACATTGATCTGGAAATCAGCAAAATGGCTTCGATGTACCTGGTTTCCGCCGGTTATGACGATGTTTTTGGCGCCCGTCCGCTGAAGCGGCTGATTCAGTCCAAGATCCTGGATGAGCTGGCCATGCAGATTCTGGAGGAAAAAATCAAGGATGGTGATAAAATAATGATAGATTTCGCGGATGATCAGATTCAGTTCGAAATAAAAAAATAAAAATTATGAAAAAAGCGGTGATATTCGATATGGATGGAGTGGTTTCCGACACACAAAAAATCCATTCCCGGATCTGGTCGCTGGTGCTGGGAAAATACGGGATAAATATCAGTCCGGAGGAAATTACTTACAGGCTGGCCGGAGAAAAAGTAGAGGAGGCTTTCGGCTCTTTGCTGAAAGAATACGGTCTGGAGAGTTTTCTGGGTAAAGCCCTGGACGAAAAAGAACGGCTGATGCAGGAGCCCCGCCAAAGGGTGGTGAAGCCCGTGAAAGGGATAAAAATATTATTGAAAAAGTTATACCGTGACGGACGGGATATAGCTCTGGCCACCGGCTCGGCTATGGCCAGTGCCGAACGGGTTCTGGCTGCTCTGGAAATCCGCGATTATTTCAAGGTGCTGGTGACGGCGGATGACGTGACCAAGGGGAAACCGGATCCGGAAATCTACATTAAAGCCGCTGAAAAACTGGGCCGCAGCCCCGCTGACTGCGTGGTGGTGGAGGATGCCAGAAACGGCATGCTGGCGGCCAAACTGGCCGGCATGACCTGTATCGGTCTGCTGCCGGAGGATTTCCCCAAGGAGAATTATCCCGCCGACAGATTTGTCAGCGAGCTGGGGCAGCTGTCGGTGGAGGACTTTTAATTGAGTAGCAGAATGCCGATGTTCAGGTAGGTGGCAAAAAGGATCCAGACCAGATAGGGCAGCAGCATCAGGGCGCTATTCCGGTTGATTTTGTTGAAATAATAGATATTGATACCAGTCAGTATAATCATAGCGCCGAGGTCGATCAGTCCCCAGAAGGCCGACTGCAGATTGAAGAAAATCAGAGACCAGAGAAAATTGGCAATCAGCTGCAGGATAAAAAACAGATAGCCTTTTTCTTTCAGGGCGGCTTTTTTGGGGGAGTTCCAGAAAAGATAAAGGGCGATACCCATGGTGATATACAGGATGGTCCAGGTTGGCGCGAAAACCCAGTCGGGAGGAGTCAGGGGCGGCTTGTTCAGAACACGGTAATAATTGATGATGCCGTCCATGGTTAAAAATCCGCTGGTTAATCCGACTACCAGGGGAAAGATCAGACTGGGCACCAATTTGGATGTGTTTATTTTCATAGGCGGCGGCATATTAACAGCGGGCGGGGCCGGGGGTCAATAAATTAATTTGCCTATTGGGCGCGGTTGATATTAAATGACTGCAAAGAATCTTTTTTCCATGAACAAGCCGATTGAGGAAAAATTGCGGGATCTGAAAAAGGAGGACATTAAAAAAATTATGGCCGCGTCGGGCTGGAGCAGGTTTACATTGATTTTTATGCTGGTGGTGCTTTTGTGGAACAGCTCACAGATCTGGTGGATGAGTTCCACCGTTGGCAAGGTGGATAAATACAATCAGGGCCTGGTGGATGAGATCGGCGGTATCAGGGGAGATGTGAAAAATTTTGCCGATGACCTGAATGAGATCAGGAGGTTTTTGCTGCTGCCGGAGAAAAACTACAGCGTGGACGGGGTTGCGATGGAAAAAACGGACACAGGAGAACAGAAAAATTCCGACAATACCGTGGCCGTGTTTGCTTTTTTGAACAGTCTGGCCCAGGAGGATAAACTGGCCAAAAATCAGCAGACGGCGCAGCCGGTTTTTAGCAATCTTTTTAGCAATGCAGATTTTCTGGCGAAACTGGCGCAGAGCCAAATTCAGATCGGGGTAAAAGGCGATTTGCAGGTTAAATTTCTGGACGGTACGGCTGCGCTGGCAGACGGGAAAAAGAATGAACTGTTCGGGCAGCCGCTCTATAATCTGGTTTTTGATGCCGCGGCGAATGAGTTCAGACTGCAGAGCGCACTGGGTGAAAAAACCTATGCGGATTTTAACGCTGCCGGCTTTGTCGATCAGCTGGCCGCTGATATGGTGAACAATCTGGAGCAGCTGCGGGCAAAAAAAATCCAGGCCGGACAGGACGCCCTGAAACAGGATGAGGCGGCTAAAAAAGCGGCGGAAGACCAGCTGGATGCCCAGAAACTGGAACTGGACAATATAATCAAGGACAAGGCCTTTACCGATACTCTGCAGGGCTTGGGACTGAAGGTGACGGCGCAACCGCGTGAAGAGGCCAACCGCTATATTTATGACGTGCTGGATGCCGGTGGAAAAGTTAAATTTTCCCTGATCATGGAGCTTAGCTCCGGCATGCTCAAGGTGCTGAAGGATAATCAGGAAACCGACATCAAAACTTTTCTGGACGACGGCTCAAAAAAAAAGACCTAGTGCTGCCGGCCAAGATTCCCGATTACGGTGACCAGGCGCTGCCGGTGGCCGGGCAGATGAACATTCTGCTGGCCGGAAAAAACGGCGGACTGGTGGACACCATGATTTTTGCCAACATCAATGCGGCTACGCGCACCATCACCCTGATTAGTCTGCCGCGTGATCTTTACTATAATAACCGCAAGATCAACAGCTATTACGCGCTATACGGCATGGAGGAGATGAAGCGGATATTATCGGAGGTCACCGGTTTTAAGATCGATAAATATATTCTGATCGACATGTATGCTTTTATAGACGTGATAGATCTGATCGGCGGCATTGATATTCATCTGGACGAAGCGGTGATAGATCCGACCTACCGGACTTATGATGCCGGGGTCTGGTCCACGCTCTATTACCGGCCGGGTGATTATCACTTAAACGGCAAACAGGCTTTGCGGCTGGCGCGGACGCGCCACACCAGCAGTGATTTTGCGCGGGCCGAAAGACAGCAGCTGATTATCCGGGCCGTGCAGCAGAAGGCCCGCGCCCTCGGCTTCGGCGATGCCGAAAAACTGACCGCCATGGCCAAAGCCATACTGGGGAAAACCGAAACCGATCTCAATCTGGCGGAAGCCCTGGCAGCCTATTTCCGTTATCAGGGTTTTGAAAGCAGGGGCGGCAATGTCATTTCCACCGCCAATGTCATGGTGGCCAAATATTCCGGTGAAGTGAAAACCAAAGATTGTCTGGATCAATTGGCCAAAGATATCGGAAACAGGAATTTGCCGCAGGATCAGCTGCAGAAAATGCAGGATGCCTGCAAGCAGGATCAGGGGGAATACATCCTGCTGCCGCGTGACGATAACTGGAATGTCATACGCTGGTATTTTCATCGGCTGGTGGAAAATCAACAATGAATTTAATCGTCTTGAGGCTTGACTAGGAAGCAGATTAGTTTAGAATGCTCTACGCATGATAAATAGTATCGATGACCAAGATTGGCGTTGTGGATGGGGAAAGGGGAGTGGAGGAATTGGACGGAAATGACGCGGAAGGTCAGGATCAGGTAACGCTCGGACCCGAAAAACTGGCGGAGCTTTTTAGTCTGATAGATCGGGACAGCGGTACTCTGGAGCAGTCTGCGGAGGCTTTGCTAAGATCCTTTTTTCCTACAGCTTTTTTTGAATGGGGCGTGGAGGGAATTCCGGCTGATATTTCCGGTACTGATATGACACCGGCCATCAGCTCGATTAATCTGAAGCCGGATATAGTCTTTTTTCTGGGTGATAAAAAGGTGACGCTGCATATTCAGAATGAAAAAGAGCTGGCAGAGGCCCGAAAACAGAAGGCCATGGCCAAGACCTTTTGTGATCATCTGGTCGGCATCCATAATTGCCGTGAGAAGATTCATCAGATTAACAGCGAAAATAACAGGTCGGTGGCGGGGCTGGTACACACTCTGAATAACAGAATTACGCCGATCGTTATGGTTGCCGATATAGCCAGATTGGGGGGGAAGGCTTTGCCGACGGATACGGCGGCTATGCCAAAATTGCAGGTGGGAAACTGTATTGAAGATTTCCGTTCCATAACTTCACTGGCCTTGCAGATGCTGATGAATGAGCAGGGTGCGCTGAAACCCGTGATGAAACCAATATTATTTTCCCGGTTTTTGGAACAGCTGCGTGATCGTTTTAGCGAGCACTATCTGCGGTGTGAGCTGATAGAAAAACACGAAGCCGAACTGGAAATTGATATCGGCTTTTTCCGCCAGGTGATGGAAAATCTGATCATCAATGCTTATAAATATGGACACCCGCAAAAGGTGCCGCTGGACATTATGATTTGGGCGACGCGGGACCTGCTTTTAATCATGGTTAAGGATTTGGGCAGGGGATTTGGTGATAGCGACCCGGAAAAACTGTTTGAGTTCGGTTATCGTTCCCCGGAGCAGAGCGAAACCCGGGGTCATGGCATCGGTCTTTATTTCTGCCGCCAAGTGGTCAATGCCATGGGGGGAAATATTTATGCCCAAAATAATTCCGAAGGTGTGGGCGCCAATTTTTCCATGCGTTTTCCCCTGAAATGAAAATGTGAGATAATAGCGGAGACTTCTTATAAAATTAAAATGAAATATAAAGGTAAAGTGGTTTTTATTACCGGGGCTTCCAGGGCCATCGGCCGGGCCACGGCCGAACTTTTTGCCCGGCAGGGAGCCAATCTGGCGCTGCATTGCCATGTCTGGGACAAGGAGGAGGATGATCTGCTCAAATATCTGCGCAGGGAATATGGCGTGAAGGCCGAATTTTTTGAAGCGGAATTTGCCAAACTGAAAGAGGTGCAGAAACTGGTCAGGGATGTTTATAAGAAATTCGGGCGGGTGGACGTGCTGGTCAACAACGCGGGAACCTATCCGGAGGACGGATTTTTTGAATCCACGGAAAAAATCTGGGACAGGGCCATGTCGGTCAATTTGAAGGCTCCCTATTTTATTTCCCAGCTGGTCGGCAAGAAAATGCTGGAACAGAAAATTCGCGGCAATATCATCAATATAGCTTCGGTGGCCGGCGTTTATCCGCGCAAGAACAGTTTTGAATATGCGCTGGCCAAGGCGGCGATCGTCCATTTCAGCAAATCGCTGGCTCTGCTGCTGGCACCGAAAATCAGGGTCAATGCCGTGGCGCCCAGCTATACCTGGAGCGGCTTTATGTCTTTCATGAAAAACAAGGCGGAGGTAGCCAAGCGCATGAAGATGATTCCTTTCAAGCGTTTCAACGATCCGCAGGATATTGCCAATGCCGTTTATTTTCTGGCTTCAGCCGAAGCCCGCAATATCACCGGGCAGGTGCTGGTAATCGATGGTGGCAGGGGGGCGGCGGTTTCCTGAAGTTAGGCAGTTTTTAGTCGGGCGATGTTCAGTTGGAAGTGGGATCGGTGAGCCAGTTGAAAGGCTTGATGTTTTTGGAAAGATTGGCGGAAGTGATGATGTTTTTAGCCAGAAATCTGGTTTCATCCTCGTAACAGGGCGTAATGACGGTAGCGGTGTCATCATTGGTGGACTGGCATACGGAGGCCATGGCATACATATTGCTGAAGGGCGGGAAGACCATGCCAAAATGATTGAGTGTCAGGAATAAATTGCTGATGGCCAGGGAGGCGCCCGCTTCGTGGCCGGTAACGATAATGCCGGCAATCTTGCCGGAAAAGCGCCGCAGAAAACCGCTGCCAGGAATGTTTTCATCGGCGGTGAGCTTGATGAACTCCAGGTGTTTGGCGTTAAGTTCCACATTTTTTGGGTCATTGGGATCAGCGGGTTCCAGACTACCGTCCAGGCTGATGCAGCGGTCGATGAAGGTAGCCAGCAGCGTGGAAATTTTAAAATTATTGACCGGCGTGGCAAAGATGATGCCGTCGGCGGCCAGGATTTTATCATAGAGAGTATTGGTCATGTCGTCGGCCAGTGGTGTGTTTTTTGCGTAACAGCTGCAATAAAAATGGCATTGGGTGTTAACCGTGGAATAGCAGGCCTTGCAGTATTTGATTTCATATTTACGTAAGGGAATCAGTTCCGTTTCCGCACCCAATTCGGTGCAATATTGCAGGCATTTTTCCAGCAGGGTTTCGGAATGGGATTTTTCCCGGGCCATGTCGAACTTATCCCTGGCGCTGCCGGAAATGCCGATGATTTTCAGCTTCTTACCGCTTCTGGAATTGATTTTTTGAGCTTCCTGGATGGTGTTTTCGCGTATTTTTTTGAAACGGTCCAGTGTTTTCTGATCAATTTTGAGTTTTTTCAGGAGCTCACTATCGGATAATGGCCTGGTCATGGTTTTTATTTATTTTAACGCCGACATGATATTACTTATGCACTATAAAGTGAATATGCAGTTGGTCTGGTTTTCCTGAAAAGCAGTGCTATAATATAGACCGCTTGACTTATTTCATTTGTAGTTGCATAATTACTCTTCGTAGGGTACGGTAATCATAAGAAAATGGATAATTGGCAGCTGGTTTTCCAGCTGATACATACATACGGTTATTGGGTCATTGCTCTGGGCATACTGCTGGAATGCACAGGTTTTCCCTTTCCCGGGGAAACCGTGCTGCTGATAGGCAGCATTGCGGCGGCGCAGGGACACATGAATATCGTGGCCGTCATCGCTTTGGCCGCCGCCGCTGCTATTTTGGGCGATAATTTCGGTTACTGGATCGGCCGCAAACTGGGCCGTGATTTTTTGTTTGCCAAGCTACAGAAATGGAAAATCATGAAGGCGCATGAAATCAGAAAAGCTGAAAAAACTTTTTTGAAATACGGCAGTGCCACTGTGTTTATCGGCAGGTTTACACCGCTGCTGCGAATTTATGCCGCCCTGTTGGCCGGCATTTTCGAAATACCCTACCGGATTTTTTTTACGCTCAATGTGGCCGGCGGGATTGCCTGGGCAACCATCATGGGCAGCCTGGGCTATACACTGGGTAGGAACATGACTCATCTGGCTTCGGCGGTCAATAATATTCAGCTGATTGGCGTGCTGATGGTGGTGGCGCCTTTTCTGTGGTGGCTGATCAAAAAATACGTGCGCCGTTTATGGCGGGGACAGAGACTGTTATCTGCAAAACGTCATGGGCCTGTTTTATCCCTGGAAGGGGAGATAGGCGGTATTGTTGAAGAGGTGCGTTCACGGGTGGTAATATTGTAGGGATGAACGATAACCTGATTTTCGAGAACAGGATCATGGCCGGCTGCTTTACAAGAGAGAGGAATTAGATAATATATCCTCTTATTTTTAATGGATTACAGATGACTTTTAAGGCTCAACTGAAGCTGGCTGGACGGCCGGGAGAAAGCTTTGGAAAAAACTCTTCCCTTTTATGGCAGAACGGTTTTAAAGTATGATCAGCAGGGCAAACTGGTAACAGGAAAGAAAGCCCGGTAGAAGAACGCAATATGGAAAAAGACGGTTTAAAAACGGTGGAAATGGAGAGAAAGGAGTCGGGGGTGTTGACTCCGGTACTGAATGATGAAGACCCCGGTATTTCGATGATGGCCGATAATGGCGGTCACCACTGTCAGGAAGTACTGAACAGAAAAATGGATTTTCAGCCCGGTGACAAGGTGGTTTATCCGGGGCATGGCGTGGCGGAAGTTCTGGGTATCCAGAAAATGAGTTTGAACGGCAAGTTCAGCTCTTTTTATCAGCTGCAGATTATCGGCACCAACAGACGCGTCTGGGTGCCGGTGGATAATCTGGAAACGGTGGGGGTCAGGTCGCTGGTGCCGCTGGAGGAAATCCCCTTTATTTATCAGGTGATGGCCGAGCACCGGCTGGTGGAGGAACAGAAAAGCTGGTTCAGGAAATACATGGGCATACTTTCCAAGATCAAGACCGGCTCCATTTACGAGATTGCGGAGACCTATCGCGACCTTGTACATTTAAGCCGTGAGAAGACTTTGTCTTTCGGTGAAAGACGAGTGATGCAGCTGGCGAAAGAGCTGTTGTTCAAGGAAATTGCCGTTGTAAGCGGCAAGAGCGAGGAAGAAGTGGCGCGTGAGATCGAGACCATTCTGCTCAACTGAGGTTTAACGGAAAATGCCGTACTTAAGCGTCTTGATCAGGGCGACGCAGGCGTGCTGCACAAAGTCACAGCGTTCGATGTTTTTGGTCAGCGATTTGCGGAACCCGCCCACTGCTTTTTCGGGATCAGTCAGATAAAAGCTGTTTTCCCTGGTGTACTGGGTGCGCAGGATGAAAGCAGTGGCCTGTCGCACGGCCCGCAGATACTGCTCCATATGTTTTTTATCTTTGATGATGGAAGCCATTTTCCAGGCATCTGCCAGACCTTCCAGATAACTGGAGGTGTTAATCGACGGTTTGGGCAGAAAGGCGCCGAACTGATCCGGCTGCGTATGTCCGGTGATTTGTTTTTTGGCCAGCCAGTCGTTGATCTCAAAAATGAATTTGGGCAGTTGCGGATTCTTGGTTTCCAGATAGAGCTGATAATAAACCTGCGTGTGCCAGGGGATGAAGGCGGTGGTGCGGTTATTTCTCCAATAATTCCTGTAGTAAGGAAAGGCCTGTTGAACGGCTGCCAGGTAGCGCGGGTTGGGATAGTGGCGATTGAGAATGATCAAGGCCAGCATAACTTCGCCTGGATAAAAATCGCTCTTGTGGCGCGTGTTTTTTTCAAAGTCGGTATAGAAACTGCCGTCTGGCAGCTGTCTGGACAGAATGGCCTCGGCCAGCTTTTTCAATAGCACCAGACGGCCGGGATAATTTTTCAATTCCAGCAGGGACAGGATCAAAAAGGCATTGTAGGAAATCTTGGCCTGGCCGTCGATCAGCAGATAACAGCCGCTTTTCCCGGATTTTTTGTATTGGGCGAGATATTTTTGTACGATGGTTTTGCTGATGCTTTTGAGTTGCGGCATTCTGAGAAATTCCGACATCAGGGTAGCGCCCCAGGAAAGTCCCAGAATGCGCAGCTGATTGGGGTGGTGGGCATAGGATTTTTTGCTGGGAAAATAGACATATTCCGGCAGTCCCGTTTTTGGATTGAGGTTATTTTTTATCCACTGGGTACCCAGCTTGAGATGGGTGATCACTTCCCGCCGGTTGATTTTTTCCGGTTCGGGAAAGGGGTAGGGGTTGCAACGAAACAGATCGATGATTTTGCCCTGAGGGGTTTTCAGAAAACTGACGGTGTCGAATTTGTAAAGCCGGGTGGCGGGGTTTTTCAAAGCGTCCTGGGGCAGATGGGCTTTTTTGCGCAGCTTGATCAGTGTATCCGGCAGCTCCAGGTTTTTTTCGATCATCACGGCCGATTTATAGTAGGCGCGTTTGTCCCGGTTGATGATTTCCAGGGCATTGAGGCCGGTGACAATCTGATGCTGCAGTTCCGCGGCAGGCGATTTTTTCAGCGGAGTTTTATTGTAGAAAAATTCCAGCACCAGATGGCAGTGCGAGATCTCCTGCGGGGTGATTTTTTTGCCGAAACGGTCGTCGGCCAGGCAGTCATGTACGGCAATTTCCAGATCGCGCCGCAGGCGGTTCTTGGCTTTAGGATCTGCTTTGCCGGATTGACAGCAGTAGATGTGACCGTCCCTGATCACGGTCAGGTAGACTTTGTCATAATTTAAAGTTTTTCCCAGGCGCCAGCTGCCTTGGCCGGCAGATTTTCTTCCGGCGATTTTTTGCCGGAAACAATTCTCCAGGAAAAGAAAAATTTTCTTTTCCTGCTCCCGGGTGAAATGAAGCTCGGTTTTTGTTTTGTTCAATTTGATTTTATTGGGTGATTTTATTCCGCGGTTTTACTCGGTGGTTTTACCGTCGAATTCCTCCTCATTGTTTTCGGCCTCCATTTTGGTGGTACGGATGATGCCGTCCAGGTGATGAGCCGGAGAATAAATGGTGTAGAGGTGGAGCTTGTCCGTGGCCGAGGTGTTGATGACATTGTGCTGTGCACCAGCCGGGACGATGATGGCCACACCGTCGGCCAGCTGATATTCGTTGCCGTCGATGATGCACTTGCCGTTGCCTTTCTCGATGCGGAAGAACTGGTCATTGTCCGGGTGCACTTCCATGCCGATTTCTTCGCCGGGTTGCAGGGTCATCAGCACCAGCTGGCTGTGTTTGGATGTGTAAAGGACTTTGCGGAAATTTTCATTGGTCAGCGTGTCTTTTTCAATATTGGAGAAAAAACCTTTCATGGGATTTTTATTAGGGAATGTGTTATTTCGATTTGATTATAGCAGATGCGCGGGGCAGGAAAAGAAAAAAGGCCAATAATGATATGGCGGCGGCCAGGCCGAAAGCGGCGGCGGGACTGACGGTGTTCCATAACAGGCCCGTGATCACCGAGGCGGGAATATATAGTAGTCCGGTAATAAAATTGTAGAGGCCGATGGCACTGGCGCGATGCTCTTCGGCGGTCAGGCCGCTGATGTAGGCGCGGGTGTGACCTTCGTCGATGGCATAAAAAACTCCGTAGACCATGATCAGCAGGCAGACGGAAATTTTATCGTTGAGCAGGGCGAAACCCAGGCACATCAGGGCGTAAAGCAGGTATTCGCCGGCGATGATTTTGCCCCGGCCGATGCGGTCGCCCATTTTGCCGATGGGGATGGAAGACAGGATGAAGGTGAAATTGAAAAGGGCATAGAGCAGGGGAATGTCTTTCAGCTCGAAACCTGCCTGATACCCCTTTAGCAGCAAAAAGGCAAAGCTGAAATAGCTGACGGAAAAGATGCCGGCGATCTTCAGGTAATGCTTGAAATCTTTTTCCAGATGTTTATAAGTGGAAAAAAGTCCCGGACGGATTTTGGGTGCCGCCGGTTTATGACCTTCGCGGACCAGCAGGCCCATGATCAGCACGGCCAGCAGGGCCGGCACCAGCGCCGTCCAGAAAATTATGCGGAAAGTCGCAAAGCTCTGTCCCATCAGGCTTAAAAGTGCGTAGGCAATCAGCGGCCCCAGCACTGCGCCCGCCTTGTCCATGGTCTTATGGAAGCCAAAGACATAGCCCAGCCGTTTCTGATCCGAAATCGAGGAGATCAGCGCGTCGCGGGGCGCGCCGCGCACAGACTTGCCCAGCCGCTCCACCACGCGGAAGGCTACCACGGCGGTGACGGTGTTGGCGAAGACCAGAATAATTTTGGCCAGCGAGGAAAAGGCATAGCCGAAAAGAGCCAGCAATTTGCGTTTGCCGGTGAGGTCAGAAAGCCAGCCGGAAAGATAGTCCAGCGAAGAGGCGGCGAAATCGGCGAGACCCTCCATCAGTCCCAGGATGGCACTGGAGGCGCCCAGGATCACGGTCAGAAAAACCGACAGCACTGAAAAAATCATTTCCGAACTGACATCGGTGAGGAAGCTGACCACTCCCAGCCAGAATACCGGCAGGGGGACGCCCAGAAAGGTTTTGGGTGAAGTTTCCTGAAGTGTATTCATGTTTTTGGAATGAATATATTTTTATGGTGTCAAACTGACTGCAGACTATTTTGACGGGCTTTTGGTTTCCTGGGCAGCGATCAGCTGCTTCATCAGATCGGAGGGGGCGCTGATCTGCGTATCCATGAAAATCACTTTATTGTTGACGGACTGGCCGATCGACTTGAGAGTGTCCAGATATTGGGTCAGGGTCAAAAGGGCCATGATTTCCCTGGATTCCTGATGGGTGGCCTGGGCCATGATTTCGAAGGAATCCTTCAGCCCCCGGGCGATGGCCTCGCGTTCCAGGGCCATACCTTCACCCTGCAGCTGTTTGCGGATCTTGTCGGCCTCGGCTTCCTTCACCGCCTGGATCTTGATGGCTTCACCCTTGTTTTCAGCGGCCTTGCGCAGCTGTTCGGAGGCGACCACCTCCGACATGGCGGTGGTGATGGTGGTGGGAAAGTTGACGTTGGTGATCTGGAAACTCTTGATCACCATGCCCCATTCCTCCATCTGCTTCTCCAGGTCGTTTTTGATGTGCAGGGCCAGCTCCTCCTTTTTTTCCAGGATGCCTTCATGGGTTTCCTTGGCAATGTAGGTGCGCATGGAATTTTCGATGATGGCGCCGATGGACTGGTCGCGGTTCTGCAGAACATAAGTAAATCTCTTGATACCCTCGTCGCTGACGTCCACTCCGTAAATCAGATTGGTGGAGACGTCGACCATCACCTTGTCCTTGGAGGGATATTTGCCGTCGATGGAAAAGTTCTGATGGCGCAGGGAAACGTTGGCGGAGATCCTTTCCAGCAGGGGAATTTTGAAATTAATGCCGGCGGGCATCATGCGGCGATATTTCCCCAGGTATTCGATCACCAGCACGGTGTTCTGCTGGATGATGCGGATATTCCCGATGATGATTACGGCCAGTAAAATCAGCAATATGATAACGATATCCATAGTTTGAAGGTTAAGGGATGCTTCAATATTAATGGATATAGGAAAAACAGTCGGAAATCAATTGTGTTGCGCACTGGAGAGTGTTTATAATAAGAAAAATATTTATCAATTAAATATGCAAATCAATCATCGGACTGCCAGCCCTGGTTTTTCCGCCGTGAAGCTGATTATAGTTTTGGCGGTATTGGCCGCTGTGGGTGCTGGCGGCTATTTTTTTATCTATCCAAAATATATTGCACCGCTCTTCAGTCCCTACAATAAACTGGTGCCGGATGAATTGAAGTCTTATGACGTGGGAAAGAATGCCGACGGTTTTTTCATCTATAAAAAAGATGCCGATCTGGAAGAGCTGATTGGTTTGGCCCCTGAATCCTCTACCGCACAAGTGAAGCTGCTTGATGCTGCAATGGGATTTTATAACAGCAAGGAACACTCCGGCGCCATTATGCTGGCTTTCAGTTCCAAGGACGTGGCGCAACTGGCCATGTCGGCCTTGGATGCCCAGAAACCAAAGGAGGGCAGCTTCAGCCTGGTGCCCAATTTCCAGACCGAGCAGAAGGATAATGTTGTGATCATCAGTATCGGCAAAGGCCTGGATGCCTTCAACGGGCCTCTGGCGGAAAATCCGGTGGTAACCGCGGTTGATACGGACAAGGCCGACAGCCAATTGATCCTGGCGCTGAATCATCAGACCAGTCCGGAAATTACCATGCTGCTTTACGCAGGAATGAATGCGATGATGGGTAACATAAATTTCACCCTGGATACTGCTGCGCCCAAGACGGTATCAATGATTCTGCCGGCCCATGCGCAGACCTCTGGCAGCGGTGGTTTTCTCTCCTCTAGTGATAGTGGAAGCACTTTAAACCAACCGTCGTCAAGCGGGCCGGGGGCAGTAGCCGGCGCGACTGGCGGTCAGTCTTCGGCCAAGGCGGATACGCTGACCATCTTCAACGGAATTTTAACCTTTGCCAAGGACACCGTGATCACAGCACGCTACCATGGAAAAATCTTCAGTGTGCAGCTGAAAACTTCACTGGTGGGCAAGGATGAACTGAATAATTCCGGTTTGGTCAAATTGATGCAATCCACCTCCGGGGTAACCGATACGGCCAAGATACAGCAGTCCTATGACGACATGATGACCAAGGTGAATCAGGCCTTGCCGGGCGTGCAAGCCAAGCTGAAAACCCAGATGGATCAGGCAAAATTGGCCATGCCCAATACTGATGCCAACCTGACTTTTGAAAATAGTGTTTTCAAATTCACGCTGCAATCGTCGATAACCGATATAAAATATGCGACTTTGCCGCTGACTCTGGGAGCGCCACAATCGGCCAGAAATGCTGCCAGGATGGCGAAGGGCAATGATATCACTGTTGCCGTGGAACAGTTTAATCTGGAAAATCAAAAATATCCCGATCAATCCGCTTGTCTGGAGACCATGACGGATTTGGTGAAGTATTTCAAGACTGCGCCGCAGGATCCGTCCGGTTCCCAGAAAATCGGCGACCATGACTGCAGCAGCGGTTATTATTATCAGGCGGTGCCGGGTCGGGGATATATAATCTGGAGCAGGGTAGAAGGCAGCACGGGCAATACCAGCGAAACGCCCGAGACCATTCTGGCCAAGATTGACGCGGCTGATTTTGACAGCAATTTGAAGGCGACCAAGGATGGTACCTATTATATTGTTGATGAATTAACGCCTGCCACCGGCACGGTATCCGGCAAGACAAGTTCACTTTCATCGTCGGGCGGTGGTAGTACCGGTAACGTCAATACGCCCCGCGTTAAAGTCAAGCGGGCAGTGACGCCTCAATAGTGGCGGAAAATTTAAACGGAAGCATTTACCAGGCTGACGGCTGTGCCTTTCTTGTCGGCGCGGCCGGTGCGTCCGATGCGATGCACATAATCGTCGTAAGTGGCCGGCATATCAAAGTTGATCACGTGGCTGATGGCGTCAATGTCCAGGCCGCGCGCGGCAATGTCCGTGGCGCAGAGGATGTTGATCTGGCCTTTCTTGAAATCCTGCAGGGCCCGCAGGCGGTAGTTTTGTGATTTGTCGCTGTGAATGGAGTCGGCGCGGAAGCCGTCCTGGCGCAGCTTGCGGGAAATTTTTTCCACGCCGTGCTTGGTACGCCCGAAAACGAGAATTTTTTCAAATCCCGGCTGTGCCAGCAGATCTTTCAGCACATCTATTTTCTGCTCATTCCCGCGGATCTCCACGATTTCCTGCTGCACGTTCTGGGCGGTATCGCGCGTCTTGACCGAAACGGTCAGTGGATTATTTAAAAACTGTTGCACCAGGCCGGCCACCTCCTTGGGCATAGTGGCTGTGAAGAACATGGTATGGCGCTGTTTGGGGAAAGCCCCGAAAACCAGTTTCATATCGTTGATGAAACCCATATCCACCATGCGGTCGGCCTCGTCCAGAACGACGTTTTGAAAACGGTCCAGGTAAAGCCAGCGGCGCTTATGCAGATCGATGATACGTCCGGGTGTACCTACCAGAAAGTTGAAGGGTGTGCGGATTTGGCGTGATTGCTGATTGATGCTGGTGCCGCCGATGCAAAGAATGGTGGCAATATTCATGCCGCGGCTAAGCAGGTCCAGGTTTTCTTTGATCTGAACCGCCAGCTCACGAGTGGGGGTGATGATAATGACTTTTTGGGTGCGGTCGGAGAGGATTTTGTTGATCAGAGGCAGGGCAAAGGCGGCGGTTTTACCGGTGCCGGTATTGGCCAGGCCGATGATATCGCGCCCCTCTAAAAGCAGGGGAATGGTCTGGTCCTGAATGGGGGTGGGGATAGTATAGCCCAGTTTTTGTACATTGGCGAAAAGACGCTCATCCAGGCCAAAATCGACGAAATTGTTTTTTTGCACATAGGCTGTTTCCGGAGCCAGGCCGCTTTCGCTTTGCAGTTTGCGCATGAAATGATGAATATCCAGCTCCTTGACGGCGCGTTTTTGGGTGCCTCCCCCCTGCTGGAAGCGGCGGTGGAAACCGCCATGATGGCGGTCGCCGGAGGCTCTTTGCTGATTGTTCTGACGATTGTACACTATGAGATTTGAAAAATTGGATTCCGAACTGATGAAGTATACAAGGAAAATCTAAAAAGTCAACTATATAGTCGAAATCTAGCTGTCCCTTATTTCCGACACAGCAAAAAGGTTCGAGACTTTGACAGGGTTGCCATATGGTGTTAGATTCGGCTCCAATAATTTATCACATATGAATACACCAAAATCACCTTTTTCTCCAGGTATGGGTATGCGGATGGAGCTGGATATGATCCAGACCCAGACCGTCACTCAGAGATTGGAGCTGGAGGACGGGGAAAAGGAGAAAGTAGCCAATGCCCTGCTTTACTGGGAAACCAAGCCCCACAGTGAAATTAAATTTCCCCTGAAGGTGATGTATGATGCTTTGGGGATCAAGGACCCACAGTCCGGGATGCTGACAGCGGGATTCGCAGCCGGTGAAAAGGATCAGCAGGAAAAAGCCAATGAATTCGCGGCGGAATTTGTGGTTCTGACCGCCGAGGAAATCGCCAGTCTGGATCCGGATGAAAAACACGGGGTGCTGATGGGTGACTGTATCTTTATTTCCGATCAGGTCCCGGAAGATTATATTCCCATGGTAGTGGCTAATCTGGGTTTTTTGAAGCGTATGGACGATAATCAAGCTTTGAAAGAAATAGTGAAGGACTCCAGTCTGGATATTGATACCTCCAGGCACTGGACGGCCAATATCCTGGATATAGTGCTGGCCAGCCGGCAGTTTGCGGAAAACCCGCAGGAAAAGGAAAAATATCTAGCCTGGAGAAAAAAGATAGAAAGAAGCGATTTCTTCAACAATGAGATTATTTCACAGGTACTGCGGGAGAAGACCAGGTACAGAGAATTCAAAAGAACCACTCATCCGGTGCAGCGGTCCCTCTGGGCCAAAAAGTCCTGGATTTTCAGCGGTATCCTCTATAGTTTCGGCAGCCGCATGGTGGACGAGAACGCCCGCATGCTGGGGATTTCCAAGTCGGATATCATCATCAGAAGGGTTTGTGATAAATATGACGAGCAGTTCGATCCGGAAACGATGTGCCGCATGATTGATTTTATTTCCGCGCATCCCGAACGCAAACAGCAGGGCTACAGAACGATCAGGTTTGTCGACTTTGGGCAGGCGGGAGAGATGGCCGGAATGATGGCCGATCAGGCCGGGCTGCTGACGCCCGAGATTATGGGTGACGCTGCTGTTCTAGAGGCGACCAGCGATCCTAAAGTGTATATTCTCCGTCCGTTTTTCCGTAAATCTCTGGAAGCTTTCCAGGACCGCATTGCTTATTTCACCAGGGCTGGCTTGTTGCGTTCAGGCATGGATAAGCAGATGCTGGCTTTCCTGAAATCGACGGCCAGACTGCTGGGTGCGCCGGCGGGGGATGAAAAGGTAAAATTGCAGCTGGGTAGCGGTGAGGAGCCGGCAAAAATTGCGGTGCGCAAGGCGGAAATAGAGAGAAAGCTGCAGGAGATCGATCAGGCTTATGAGCGCTTTATCAAGCTGCGCATCAAATTTACCGACATGCAGGCCGTGGATTATCTGCCCGGCAAGCTGGAGCAGAACTATTTCAAGCTGCTGGCCATGCGCGAAAAACTGGAAGATGAGTTAAAGGAGATGCAGGAAGCAGAGTCCTCCATTGGTGAGGTGAATCAGCTTTTAGCGGAGCAGAAGGCTTTGCTGGCGGCGATGGTGGCATAAGCTGTTGGTACTCTCTCCTTAATGCCGATTATCAAATTTGCTATCAAAAAGACAGCAAAAACTCTAATGTCTGTTTGAATTTGCTGGAAGCAAAATAAGCAGACTTAGTTTCTCGGTTCTGCTCATTCTTTTTATGGCAGCCTCCCTGCCGGCAGCTGCCGCGTGAGTGGCAAAAATTTCGCTGTGCACCAGCTTTACCGGACGGCGGGACCTGGTATAGCGGGCCCCTGCTTTCAGGTGATTGTGCTGGTGCAGGCGTCGTTCCAGATTATTGGTGGAGCCGACATAAAGAGTGTCATCCGCGCATTTCAATACATAAACAATGTAATTCATTTCCGGCGGGGCTTTTTTTTCTGCTGAAAGCTCCAGTGTCTTTTTTCCACATAAACCCATTGCCACCAGCGCAGGCCGACAAAGAAGCCGCCGATTATTCCGGCCAGGGTCAGCAGGACTGGCACATAGAGCGGCAGATGGGTGGAGAAAAGCCAGAAACTGTACGTTTCCGGCTGAGCCTGGGCTGCCAGAAAGGCATAAAAATACCAGAAATCCAGCAGAGTATGGATGATGCTCATCAGCAGCACGCCCAGAACCATAGTCAGAATCAGGTAAACAATTTTTTTAAAAGACATTGGTTTTTGTTAAGGATTTAAGGTGATTTTACCTGATTTCAGCCCTTTATCAAAGGGGTACTCTTTATTGACAAATATCGATTATTGCTTCAATGTGTTTTCTCAATATTCTTGGTATAACATGGATATTTTCGTCGGTTCAACCAACAAGCACAAACTGGCCGCTGTGAAGTACGGGCTGGAAGAGGTGTTCAGCGACTTGATTTTGGATGTACAGGGGAGAAGTGTAAGCTCCCAGATCAATGCCCAGCCGGTGGGACATGAAGAGACCGTGCGGGGGGCGATTAATCGGCTGACTGATCTTAAAAAAATGCTGGCAGACACTCATTATGATTTGCTGGTGGCTTTTGAAAACGGAATTTTTTCGGTTCAGATCGGTGCAAGAGAGGCCTGGTTCGATCTGGGCTGGGTAGCGGTGGAGGACGCTAATGGTCGTCAGAGTCTGGCCCATTCCACCGGTATTGAATTTAATGCCGCCGATGTGAGGAAGGCCAGACAATACGGTTTAAAATTCTCCACGGTGGGCAGGGTGATTGGCGATCGTCTGGGTACCGATACCAGTGATCCTCATTTGTATCTGACCGACGGGGTGGTGGGACGGATAGAACTTTTGCGGCTGGGGCTGAAAGCGGCTGTTGGGCAGCTGATTCTAAAGTCCCCCGAGCTGGTTGTCTTTCGTCATTAAACAGCCGCAGTTATTTCATTTTTTTGACCGGTCCGGCTGGGTAAGAATGTCGGCCGTATTGTCGCTGTAAAAAATTTGTGAAATAATGCAGGCAAAAAATTAATAATAAAAAATTATTATGAAAAAAATAATCGCATGCACACTTTTGTCGGCGCTGCTTTTTACCATGTCCGGCTGCGCCAATCAGCCGGCCATACCTGGCCAGAATAACGGGACGGAGCAGACGGCGCAGGTACAGCAGGGCCCGACGGATGATCAGATAGCTGCCGATCCTTTCACCATGAAATATGACGACACGGATGCACAGGTGAAAAACATGGCCGGCAATGACACGCTGGGAACCATCGGCCAAGCCGGCCCACTTTATGCCGGAAAAGAGGCTGATTCCCAACCCGGATTGAAGAAATTCCGCGAACTGAAACTGGCCCTGGTGGACGAAATCATGAAAGCAGTCGGCCAGGCCGATACGGACGGGCGCGCCTATGCCGCCGAGCTGAAAAATCTGAAGGATAAATACATAGAATATCTGGGCCGCACCCTGGAGCAGAATAATAAGCTGGGCAGTCAGATGAAGCAAATCGCCCAGCAGATAATCGAGCCGGAGGTGGCCTATACCGCCAATTTTGCCCTTTATAAAAGCACTGATTATTCGGCCATCGATCTGGATTCGGTGAAGGCCTATTTCCAGTATCAGCAGGTTTATCTGACTTTGCAAAACGTGGGGCTACTGACCACCGATACCGCGCAAACCGTCAGCGGCCTGATGACACTGGAATCTGCTTTACAGGCTTCGGGCGATGCCAATATGAAAACCATCGCCGATGATATCGAAAAAGATGTCCCCGCCATGACCGATGCCCTGGGCGAGAAACTGGCTGCCCTGCAGCAAAGTGCGTCGGACATCGATCTGATGCTGAAGCGCATCGACACGGCTGAATATTATATGGGACAGGCTTCGGTGCAGTATGTACAAACACAGATGAACGATCTCAATACGCAGCTGGCCAGTTTGCAACCGCGCGAGGGTTTGGCTGCCGAAGATATTTCCTTCATGAAGGATATGGTCAAATATTACGGTGATTTTGCCGGCCAGATCAAACAGAATCTGGACAGCGTCGATAAGAAAACTCTGCTTTCCCTGGCTGTGCCGGCACCGGGGCTGGTACCAGTGGCGATGGCGCAGGTGGTCCCGGACACCTGCTATACCTGTCAGGCTTTTGGCATGCTGAAGTCGGCCGCACAGGCTACCTATAGTGCCGGTAAAACCGTAGGCAAGTTTACCTGGGAGGCCGGCAAGACGCTGGTGAGCGGTACCAGAACCACGATCGGGGTAACTCTGGACACGCTGGCCGCGACTACCCAGTCGGTCAAGGATGTGGTGGGTGGCGGGCTGAGCGGGGATTCCATGGCCGAAATCGGCAATAATATCAAGGACAATTACAAGGCGGTGGCGGATAATTACAAGGAGGGCCGGTCCGGCAGCGATGTACTGAAAACCGCCCATGATTATTTCGATGCCGCCGATCAGGCGGGCGGCAATCTGGCCGCGGGGGCGGTGGAAAAAGTGATTGGCAAAGGCTGGACCAGCTGGAAG
>Ga0182027_10000844_pt1 | contig 51912 bp, 44 predicted proteins | sample 712E1DmetaG_FD_121300 | JGI IMG/M metagenome (GOLD analysis project Ga0182027, IMG submission 121300) | Permafrost microbial communities from Stordalen Mire, Sweden - 712E1D metaG (Illumina Assembly) | ecosystem: Environmental > Terrestrial > Soil > Wetlands > Permafrost | place: Sweden...
GCGCAAGAGCTGATGAGGGGATGATGAGCGTCGCGTGCGCCGCAAGACCGCTAGTCGAAATCAGGCGGGCGTTGCGCGACGACATCCCGCAGTTGTGCGCCTTACTGGCCGAACTGTTTTCGCAGGAAGCCGACTTTGTCCCGGACGAGGAACGGCAGCGGCGCGGCCTGGCGCTCATCCTCGCGAATCCGGAGCTGGGCCGCGTCTACTGCGCCACGGAATCCGATGTCGTGGTTGGGATGGTCACGATTCTGTTCACGATCAGCACCGCGGAGGGAGGACGGGCCGCCTGGCTCGAGGACCTGGTTGTGCACCGCGACTGGCGTGCGCGAAGCATCGGCTGGCAGCTTTTGAAACGCGCCGTGGCCGAAGCGAGGATGGCGGGTTGCACGCGTGTAACGTTGCTGACCGATGGCGACAATGACCAGGCGATGCGGCTCTATTCCCGTGCCGGGTTCGTACGTTCCGCCATGGCGCCATTTCGGCTGAGTCTGCGAGCTGGGTGAACAGGGTCGCGTGACGAGGGCGATTTGAGCCAAACCAAAGGGCGGGGGGAGGAAGCGGCGCCCTGCTTACTTCACGACTAAGACGCTCGAAGGCGCCAAGCGTGTGAGATTCTGGGAGGTCCCGCCCCATAAATGCTCGTAGATCCGCGAGTGTCCCGTGTATCCGATCACCAGCAGGTCGAAACCCTTTTCGCGGGCGAATTCGACGACCGCCTTCACCTCGTGCCCCCGGACCACTGCCGTCCGCAGGTCGATTCCGTGCAGCGCCGCGCGCCGTTTGCACTCGGCGGTGAGCTCTTCGAAGTAGGTGTTCTCTTCTTCGATCTCGGCGCTGACTTCGTCGATGGTTTCCCCGTCATGAATCATGCGCTCTTCGACGCTGATCATGTCCAGCGAAGCTCCTAGAGCCTCCGCCAGATCCAGGGCCTTGTCGAAAGCTTTCTGCGCTCCTTCCGAGCCATCGTGCGCGATCAGGATCTTCTCAATCATGGCTTGGGCTTGGACCGTTGGATGCGAATCATCTCGACGTCGCTCATCGCGATCAGGCCCTTGTCCATCATTTCTTCCACCGCCGGCAGAAGGCGGGCGACGTTCTCAGCCGTGTCGACGATGCTGACGACAATGGGCAAGTCGTGGGTTAGCAGGTGAGACCGGTGCATCTCGGCTGTCTCGCCGTAACCCTCCAGTCCCCGATACACCGTGGCGCCCGCGATATGCAATTCGCGGCACTTTTCGACTACAGCTTCGTAGAGCGGCTTTCCGCGGTAGCGATCGTGCTCGGAAAAGTGCAGCCGCAGAATCTTAGCTGGCGTGGGTGCTGGCATCGCCTGCCTCCGTGAGCGGATGGGAGTGGATCAGCCGGATGATGTCCACGTCAGAGGTCACGATCAGCCCGTCCTCGATCATCTCGGTTACGGCGTCGCGTGCGGCCAGGATCTTTTCGGGCGCATCCACGACGGCGATCATAATCGGACAATCGGGCGAGCGGTGCATAAAGTGCTCTTTGTGCGTGTGCCCCTTGGCGCCATAACCCAGAATGCCGCGGTAGACGGTCGCGCCGGCGATATCCATCATCCGGAGTTTCTTCACGATGGCATCGTGGAGCGGTTCGCCGTTCCATCGGTCCGCTTCGCCCATATAGATCCGCATCAGCTTCGCCTGGTCGCGCTTCTCCTCGTGCGGCTGCTTTGGCTCCGGCCGTTTCTCCTTGTTCGCGATCTTGAAGACGATGGTGTCCTGGACCTCAATGAGCCCGTCGGTCACCATGTCGTAGAGAGAGGGCAGCAGCTCGTCCACCTTTTCAACCGTCTCGACGAACTCGACGCGGATGGGGAGATGCTCGGCTAGCACCTCGATTTTCGGGGTGTGCAAGACATGGTGAGCGCCGAAGCCAGCCATCGCGCGGGAAGCGGTCGCGCCGGCGACGCCCTTATGCATCAGAAATTGGAGAATCGCCTCATACAGCGACTCAAGGTGATACTGCGTATCTTCATTGACGTAGATTGTGACCTTTTTCGCTGGCCCCTTCTTCAGCATGGAGCCCTCCTTGCCGATCTAACGCCGAGCCGCCAAAACCGCGCCGGCCCAGACCGCTGCAAAACCAAGCACTACACTCCCAACGATGTTCAGGAGCCCGAGCATCGATCCGCCCTCGCGCACCGCCCGAAAACTCTCGTACTCGAAACTGGAAAACGTCGTATACCCGCCCAGGAACCCGATCACCAGGACAAAACGCCAGTACGGGTGCGGTTGGAACCGCTCGGTAAAGAGCGTCATCAGCACGCCGATAGCGAACGATCCGGTGACATTGATGATCATTGTGCCGAGCGGGAACTTGCCGCCGAAGCGGCTCATGATCGCCGTTCCAAGGATGTACCGTGCCAGCGAGCCTAGTCCTCCACCCAGCACAACCATGATGTATTTCCCCAACTAGAACAGCCCTCCAGACTGTGTGATGTGAACGGGCCGCGGGCATTTCCAACGCCTCCCAGGCCGGGGACCGGCCTCCGAGATCTCGGGAATCTCTGTGGGAGGTACCAGACGGAGGAGGCTGGGTCGCACCATAAAACGGCGCGGCGTCAGGCGGACTCCACCGCCGCAACCCGATGGTACTGCATGTTTTTCGATGGCGCAAGCCGATTCAGTCCGTCGACACAGCATCTTCTATTGGCCCTCCTTCTGCGGGTCGCAGAGCGGCTCTCTCACGGGTGATTCCAACGTTTGGCGCGACGAGTTGAGGCAACCCAAATCTTCCCGGATCCGAGGAGCCTTCTCGCCGGCGCCAGCAATCAAACGCTCGATGGTGCCGATCAAATCGTCCAGGCGCCCCGTCGCCTCTTTGTCCATCGCGTACAAGGCGGTATTGACGCTCTTTTCCCACTGCGATGCCAGGCGCGAGAGGTTTTTGAACACCACGTCCCCGATTGTCCGGCGGAAATGCCGGCGGACGATGCCCTTAGCCAGGGACATGGGAATCAGGAACGAGATCAACTCCCACTCGCGATCGAACAGTTTGCCGATCCGGATGTCCGGACTGCGCGGCTCCTTGGCCTCGATCTCCACCTCCGTCGTGCGCAGCGGCACGCCGAGGGCATCCATGGTTCGTTCCGAAATGCGGTTGCGAAAATCTTGCAGCGACTGCGAGAGCTGCCGGCCGACCCTGTGCAGAGGATCGAGGAAGTCTTTCCGGTGGCTGGCGGACAAGCGGGCCATCTCCCCGGTGATCGCCGGTTCCAACCATGCCCCGAATTCACGGGCCGCTACAGCAAGAGATCTTGTCCAGGCCGGATACCTTTGCTCGAAGTCGTTCACGAGCCGTGCATCGATTTCGTGCTCGTGCGTCTCGAGCGTACGAGCGAATTCTTCTCTGGCGTTCGTCGTCGTGTGCCGCACGATCAAGCGCAGAGACAGCTTGGAGTCATCGAGCGATCTCTTCTCGCCGAGGATCCTGCGTTTCAGGGCTTCGCGCTCGGAGTCGGCCGCTTCAGCGGCCTTCAGGGCCACGGCCAGGTACTCCGCGCATTCCCGCAGTAGCGTGTCCACCTTCCGGGCCAGGATCGCGTGGCGCTGTTCGTCCGAATGTTCGACCACGCGCGAGACGAGCGCCTCCTCGAAATGTTTCTGAAGCGCTTCGTAGCCTGGCCGGATCGAGTACGGATAGATGGGAACCGAGCCGTCCCAGTGGCGCGCCAACTGCTTGCGAACAAAATCCTCCACCTGCCGCTGCTCGTCGTCTCGAAGGACGTCCATCTTCGTCAGCAGCAGGGAAATGTTCGGCGTGTACCGGCTCAGTTGTCTGATGAGTTCGATGTCTCTTTGGGACAGCGGCGGGTCGACGCCCACGGCGACGATGGCCAGACCGACGTTGGGGAGCCATCCGAGCGAGGCGTCGGTATTGTGAGAAAGTACACTTTCCAAGCCTGGAGTGTCCACAAAGCGGACACCGCGGAAGCGGCCGAGCGTGGGGAGTTCCACGCTCACCAACGCCGCCCGTTTGTGGTTCTCGGCGTTCCGCGTTTCGTCAACGTAAGCGCCAATGTCCTCGACCGGCACCTCTTCGGTGTGGCCGTCGAGAAACCGGACTTCCGCCCGCTCCTTCGGACCGTAACCGATTTCGCTGACTACCGAGGTCACCGGAACCACGCCGACGGGCAGAAGGTCGCGTCCGAGCAGGTGATTCAGGAAGCTGCTCTTGCCGGCCTTGAAGCGGCCGAGAACCGCGACATTCAGGGTTTGATCACTCGCGAAGGTGCGGCAACTGGAGATCAACGGCTTCAAGGCTGCGATTCCGTATCTGCTCGCGACCTCTTCGGCAAGCTGGATGGCGGCGGCGATGTTCACGCCGGCGCCGCAACTAGACATAACTTCGCTGCCTCCTTCCGGAGACTGCTGCTGAAACCGCCCGAGAGTCCGGCAGTCCATGGACAGTCTCCGGAGAACTTCCTTTGGCTTTTGGGAGGGGCTTGGCCGACCTCCCGCAGCATAATGTGCAGGAGTCATTGGCCGATTGGACGGCGTTAAGCGAACTCCACCGCTCAGTTACGAGTATATATCGACAGCGCTCGAGTCTTCAAGACGCATACCAACCATCTGCACGGCCGCCCGATATCCCTGCGGCGCTTATCTCGCAAGGCGTCCTGCAGCACTGCCCCGGTGTCCAGTTCCTCCATTTGCAGCCTCCAGTAGCCGAGCCGCGATAGCCTGAGCAGCGCTGCGATGATGTGGTCCATGCGCGTCACCGAGCCTTCGATGAATCCCAAGGCCTCCGGGATCGCCTCTCCAAGAGCCTGTTCCACCGCGGTCCGCTCCGGCTCCTCGATGTTCGCTGCCTGAACTTGGCCACGGTTGCGGGAGTGCGCTTGTGGCGGTCAACAGGCACTAGCCTAGTTCGCGACGCTGACTCTCGTGGAATGGTCCTCCTGGCTAGCCTCGAACCGCACCGGCAGGAACGACCGGGAGGGAGCAGCAAGCACGAACCACGCGGCCGCTAACCCTCGGGCCTCGGCTCACGGGAGGTCGGGACATGCCTTGCGGTAGGAAAGGTCGCCCAGGTGGGTGCGCCACTCCTCCGGCGTCAGGTTGCGCGTTAGTTTCTCGCACGCTTCCGCGGCCAGGCCGCCCCGCCAGCGCTCACGGCGGATGGTGGCGCCTCCCCAGGTGACGAGCTGCTGTCGGTCGGGAGTGAAGAAGACGCCGAACACCGTGTCGCCGTGATCGGTGTGCGCGAAGGGCGTCATCGTCTTGACATCCACAACGGTGACGTGGTGACCGGCTGCCACGGCAAGATAGGGTGGCGCGAGATGGAAGGCGCCGATCCCGTTCAGGGGCACCGCGGACTTGCGGCCCGTCTCCAGATCTACCACCACCAACCCACCCGAGTCGCAACTCGCCGCGTAGCGCTCGTCCGGTGAAACTTCGAGCGGTGCGCCATGAGGGAGGCCGAAACCGTAGACATCGTCGGCCGCCTGGGACGAGCACGCCTCGGTGTCCTTGGTCTCAAACGAAACGACCGTGCGGCCCGAAGCCGCTTCGAAAACGTAGGAGAGAGGTTCGGCTACAACTGCCAGGTATCTGCCGTGCGCGCTGAAGAACGCATCGTCGACCCAGGGATTGGGCGGGGCGGCGCTGGCCCCGGCGGACCGGGCGCGAATGAGCTTCGAGCGCCGGTAGTCCCACAGCTCGTAGCCGGCGTCACGGGCGACAACTGCCAGGGTTGAACCATCCGGTGAAAAAGCGAACTGCGCTACGTCTTGGCGAGTAGGCCGGAGAACCGTGGCGCGGCCCGTGTGAGCGTCCACGACCTGCACGCCGTTGAGGGTGTCCACGGCAATGCGGGCCGCATCAGGGCTGAAACGGGGAACGGAGCTGGCGGCAGCCTGGATTGCATAGCGGGGCTCGATTCCCTTCGGGGTCAACTGGAAGAGCGCCAAATCAGAGAACCAGGTTCCCGGTCCAGTGTCCATCGCCAGCGCCCACTTACCATCGCCGCTGAGCCAGGCTTGGTGGTAATCGAAATCCGGCATGGCGGGTAGTTCTCCGCTGAGCGAAAGCATCCGGCGCGCGGGCCCGCCAAAGGAACGCAACTCGCGATTTCTGTTCAACGCTTCGAGCAGGATGAACGATCCGTCGGTGGACTGCTGAATGGACTGAAGCTTCGTGGCGTCGATCAGCTCGTCCTCGCTGAGCCGGCCCTTGGCGACCCGCTCACCGGACTGAAGGTCCCAGGCGTAGAAGTTATCGTCGTCGCCAATCGTGAGCAGGCGCTTGCCATCGGGAGTGATCCGGAGATCGCGGATGGCAGTGCCCGCATGGTTCCAGGCCCGGCGGTCGGCAGCCTCGAGGCGCTGCATGAACAGCGCTGTGCTCGTGGCGACGACGAGGAATCGTCGGTCTCCTGTGAGCGTGGCCTGGAGGACGGGCGCCGGGAAGGGGACGAGATGGAGGGCCTCGCCCGAAGGCAGATCGCGAACGACGACCCGGCCCTTGTCCTGCGTGACGAGCAGCGGATTCCGATTGGGGAGCGCGTCGGAAATGCTCAGCACGCTTTCGCCGTCCACGGTGCGGGGCAGCGTGATCTGGCGGGACGCACCAAGGCCTGCCACTCGGATGCCTGCGGCTTCCTCGATGGCGACAGAAGATTCCCGCGGGCTGAACAGCACATGCCCGACTCGCCGGCCCTGGCTTGGCGCTCCACCAGGGTGGATCAAGAGCCTCCCGTCCGTGAGCTCGGCGAGGTAGCGCCCACTAGGACTGAGGACAATGCCGTTGTCCGCGCAATCGGCTTCGGAATACGAGTCCTGATCGCGCACTTTGCCGCTTGGCGTTTCGTGCAGGCGCCAGGCGCAACGCGTTTCGTGCATGCCGACCCGCGAGTAGTACCAGAGGGCGAGGCGCGATCCGTCGTCGGCGAGGTACGCTTCGACATTGCCGAGGGAGCCCTCGTAGCCGCTGGGAGGTGGCAGTAGATGGTCGTCCCACAAACCTGGTCGCCGCCGTTCGATGAGATGAACCGTCGCGTCGCGATCGATCCATGCCAGGACACGCGCATCGTTAGAGACCAAGAATGCTGTTGCCGCATTGCGGGAGAACACCCATGAATCGAGGGCCCGTGCGGAGGCGACGTCCCACACGGTCACGGTTCCGTCACGACTGAAGGCGGCTGCGGTCAATCCGTCGGGACTAAGAGCCTGGAGCGGGGAGTGGCCCGTATCGAAAGTGCGCACGACGCGCCCCGAGGCAATCTGGATGACGTGCGCCTTGCCCAGATCGAGCAGGGTCAAATATTCTCCACCGGGCTGCAGGCGCCAGTCAGCCTCCTCGGAGCCCAGAGGGACGCGGATGGTGGGGCGCTGAGAGAGCGGATCGAGAAACGCGCGAAGCAGGTCGAGCGAGCGGATGGTCGGGTCGCGCCGATAGGATTCCAGGGCGAGGAGAATAGCGGCCTCAGGGTCGGCCGATTCCCGTTCCGCCGCATCGAGCAGTCTGCTCGCGAGCAGGAGACGGCTGCCTTGGCGGGATTGGAAGAGGGCAAGACTTAGGAGCAGGGAGGTGAGCCAGAAACCGGTCGAAAGGGCGACCGCGGCGAAGGAAGGCCGGTCGGCAGCCGAGGACATACGTCGGTTCAGAGTAACAGATCCTTCGGATGGGTTCGTCCAACGGCAACATATCCGTTGCAGAGAGAGAGCACTCGCTAAGGAGGAGTACGAGGAGCTCGTTCGCCACGATCTCGCGACAGACCTCCGAGGCGTCCTGGTCGACGTTCACCAGGTGAACGCGCGGCGGGCACGCGACGAGCCAAGCGATCCCGCTCCGCTGCGGGGAGCATCATGAGGCGGCCCCAGCTAAGGCGGCGTCGACGTCTCGAAACAGCACGGCACAGTATAGCGACCGAAGATACTCGGTCCGTGTCTCCGGATTTCTGCGTGCGATCGCCGCAACGGTGCCCAACGGGCCACGCAGACGCTCGCGGATGTTTTCCGGAACCGGCTCCCCTAAGCGCTTGCGGCAGGCGTGTTCCACCGCGAGATAGCGCGCGAACTCGCTAGCTACCGTGACGATCATCTCGCTCAGGCTTTCCATCTTCGCTCTGGGGACCGTGCTCAACTGCGCCCGGCACGCCCGTGGGTCGCCCGCCATCAGGTGGCAGAGTGCCTTCTGCACAGTGGCGTGAAAGGCGATTGGATGCTCCGGGTACGATGTGCACTTCAGCAGGCGCGCGAAAACGAGCGCGCCCAGTTCCCAGTCGCCGATCTCGACCGCGGCATCGCCGGCGGTCGCCATGAACCGCTGCGCGTCGAAAGCGGTCTCCTCGTCAGCCTGGGCGCCTTCCCAGTGTGCGACCATGCGCTCGACCACAGGCCCCACCGGCTCGCCCTTGTTGTCGCGCCAATGCTCCAGGCGGATTGCAAGGCGAATCGTCGCGTCGACCTGCGCAAGCAGGCCCTGGTTGGGTCCCAGATCGGAGTTCCACTCGACCAGGCGTGCCCATTCGAGGTCGGGACTCTCGCCAGCCGGATCGAAAAGCGCCCGCGTTCCGCCCGTCCGTTCCCGCACCTCGTCCCATCTCCGCCGGTACCTGTCTTCGACCTCCGCGTATTTCTGCCTATCGACCCGAAAGAACCGGCTCGTGGTCTCGAGCCCTTCCACCACGTCCGCATATGCCTGCCGGACCCGCTCCCATTGCTGGAAACCCTTGGCAGCGATCGCCAGACGGCCCGAACTCTCGTTGCGAGTTTCGATCGCGGCGCAGCCGCTCGCCGCGGCCTGAACCAATTCCATCAGGACATACTGGTCCTGGTACGACTCCTCACCCGCCTCGTCGGCGGCAGCATAAAGCAATTGGATTTGCTCGGGCGTGATCGCCTCGCCGCGGCGTGCGGTCTCCCGCGCCTGCTCCAGTAGGTTTGGGTCCAGGCTGGCGCCGGAATCCCCGCGCTCCAGGGTTGCGGACAGGGCGATCGCTTCTTTCAAGAGGTTCGCCACCGCCTCGTTAGCCGGTTGCGTGCGATACTGCCGAGCCGCGCGCTCCAGCGGACTGATGAACTCTCCAAACTCGATGAATTCCAGGTCCGACATCTTTTTGTCTCCCATCCCGTTGCCGGGAACATCTCAAATCCGTGCTCAGCTTCTTTCACGCGCCCGCTTCTTCGGCTTCGAATCGAGCCAGGGCCAGAACCGGCCTGCCCACTCGCAAGGGCCGGCCGCAGTTGGGGCACATCATCGTCCGTCCTGTCTGACCGGCAGGAATCGAAGCGCTGGCGCCGCAGCCCCGTTGCGGGCAGATCACCTGCCAGGCGCCTTCGCGCGGCTTCGCGGCAGCAGGCACCACGGGCGCGCCCGCGCTGCGCCCTTCCACCACGAACGTCAACAGCGCGCCATCGCGCGCGGTAACGGCCACGCTCTGCCCATCGGGCGCCCAGGCGCATCCCAGGGCGGCGGAGCGCATATGATAGCTCGCCAGCAGGCTGTGCCGGGCGACTTCCCACACCGAGCAGCGGCCTTCCTCCGACGCCCCTAGAAGCAGGCTCCCATCGGGCGAGAACTGGACGTGCGACCAGTGGTCCGCGATGGTCTCGATCTCGCTCACGGACGAGCCACCCCCGCTCGCTTGGATCAGCGTGATCCTTCCCTCCATGCCGGCCGCCGCCAGCATTCCATCCCCATCCACGGCGAGCGACAGCGCTCGCTCGTCCAGCCGCGTCTCCCAGTACCGGTCGAACTTGACGGTCTGTAGCGCGCCATGTTCCCGCGGGTCATCCCCCATCACGAAAACGAAGGGCCTGTCCCGGCCCGGCTGGACGGCCTTCAGCGACCAGGCGCGAAGAACATGGTCCTCGCCGGCCGAGAGCATGAGCGAGCCGTCGGGCAGGAAGGCGAGGGCGGTGATGGCGCCAGCGTGCAGCAGAGCCCTGCCCCGTTCACCGCCGGAACAGGTGTCCCACGCCAAGGCCCAGCCGTTAGTGTGGCCTGTCGTCACCAGGCTCCCGTCGGGATACACGGCGAGCGCTTCCGCCGGCCCGCCTCCTCCCATTGCTCCGCGCTCGACCTTCGCGTCGACGTCCCACGCCTTCCAATCTCCGGTGGCACTCGCGGCTGCCCAAGTCCCGCAGCCAAGCGCTCGGGCGGCGGGTCCCGCGAATCGAAACGCACCGGGCAGCGTCTTCATCTCGGCGCCGTCCAAATCCGGCAGCAGGCAACACGCCCCATCCGCCGATCCGACGACCACCGCGCCGCCGGCCGGAAGGAACGCGGGGGAAGTTGCAGCCGAGAAGGGGGCGGGGCCAAGCGCATCCGTTTGGATGGTTGGCTGGATAAGGTAGTTGCCAGCCTCGTCCGCCGCAGCGAGGATGCTGCCGTCTTCCGACACAGCCAGCGTCCGAACCTGGCCTGTGAACCCGGGTCGTGAGGTTTCGGGGCTGGCGCCACGGCGCGTGTGCACCAGGATCCGGCCCTCGTTATCGCCCAAGACCACAGAGCTCCCGTCCCCTGTTACGGTGGCCGCCGAGGCGGTCGCAGGAAACTGTATCGATTCCGCCAGAGCGGCGCCAGCCGGGTCCACCAGCTCGCACAGTCCCTCGGACGACAACAGCCACCAGCCGCTCCCGGACCTTGCAGGCATCGTCAACCTGGGACGTCTTGCGGGGACGAAGTGCCCCTCCACGCGGAACTCGGTGGTGTTGAGTACCGTGCATCGTCCGGCCTGGTTCATGGCCAGCAGCCGCGCGTCGTCGCCCGAGAAGCTGAGCTGAACCATGGGCGTGCGGCCCGCAGAGTGGCGGCCCAGGCGGGTAGCCGCCGCGACGTCCCACAACTCCACCTGGCCCCAGCCCGTTTCCACCGCCAGCAGCCGGCCGTCAAGCGAGAGGTTCGCCAGGCTGACTGTCTGCCCTACGGAGAAGGCTCTGACGACGCGGCGCAGTCCTACGTCGTACTCCGCAACGCTGCCGGTCTCACCGACCACAATCAATCCCGGCGGATCCGTCCGATGATAGAGCCCGATCTTGCATAGCGCGCGCTGACCGGTGGGAACTACGTCCCAGCGGCCGCTGGCGGTGTCCCCTATGACCAGGCTTCCGTCGCAGGCCGCGCCGACGGCGAGGCCGAGTTTCGAGGAAACAACCAGCGACACGGGCTGGGACGGGTGCGAGAACCGGACCTCGCTGCGCGGCTTCGCGGGAGGATTGGACTGCCGCAGCCAGACGCCCCGCGTGGTGTAGCGTGCCTGGTAGTTTTCGCACCGGTGGCGGAGTTCCGCTCGCAAGCTCTCGGGGCTCCACCAGAGGGACGGGTATAGCTGTTGGAACAGCAGCTGGGGCTCGGCTAGCCAGGTGCGGTGGTCGCGGCGGATCGCCTGTCCGAGGAAAGCCAGCAACTCCGTGCGACTCGCTTCCGCCGGCGTCGCCGGCCATCGGTTCAAGGCGTGGGAAAAACTCTGCTCCAGCGAGTACACCCCGCGGTGTACTATCGTGCCCCCGCGGCCCGGGGGCGTGAAGTGGATTGTGCCGCTGCATACGGGGCAGCGAATCCTCGCCTTGGTTACGTTGCCCGCGAAGTGTTTCCTGGCGATCGCCACTTCGCGGCCGCACGCCGGGCAGCGTGTCCGATAACACGCCTCTCCGGCGGCCGGCGCGGGTTCGCCGCCAATCACCACGCGAATCAGCCTGCGGCAGCGGCGGCAATTCGACGTGACGCTGGCGAAACCGCGCAGGGGCGCGCCATCGATCGTGCTGACTTCGTAGCACGCTTCGCACACCACTTCGAGGCTTTCGGTCCAAGCTGGAAAAACGGCCAGCGTGCCTGAGGCTCCGAGCACGACCGGCTCGTCCGCGCAGCGTGCCTCCAGGTAGTCAAAATCGGTGAGCAGATCGAACAGCTCCGGCCACATCTCCGCCTCAGCCTGGTGATAGGCCAGTTCGCGGCGGGCGCGCGCTTCCGGCCCGCTCCAGGTTCGATCGGCCGCAGGGCACGCGGTCTCGAGAAAGTACTCCGCCAGAGCGCGATGCGCCCGGCGACGGTCTGGTCCGGCTTCGAGATATGCACCTTGAATGGCGCGCTTGAGTTGCCCCTGCGCAAAATCCAGCAGGTTGGCCCGCCACATCAGGTACGGCCGCAGCAGCCGCTCCAGCGCCGCCACGTTCCCTTGTGGATCGCCGGGTTCGATCAGATCGACCAGTTCCCCGTGCTCCAAGCCCTGACGGCTCGCGGCGAGGTAGGAGACGAACCGCCTCACCAGACTCGCTGCAACGTCGTCGCCGGCTATGCCTCGAAAGTCGGGGTCGGCCGAAAGACGTACCTCGACGATCCATAGAAACAGCGCGCTGACGTCCCCCGGCAACGCCTCGATCCGCTCCGTAATCGCCTCATAGTCGCCCATCGTGCGGAGCTCCTCCAGCGCCATCTGGAGGTACAGCGGAAGGCCGCTCCCTGGCTTGGCCATCAGAGAGTTCAATTGCGGACCGCTCAGCCGTTTGTGAAATCGCTCGGAGAACTCGTCGGCAATGCGCCGGGCGTCGTCGGGGGTCAGTAGCCCCAGCCGCAATTCGCGGCAACCGCCCCTACGCTGCAGTACCGCTCTCGGCACGCGGTCTTCCAGGCAGGAGAGAACGATCCGCGCGTTCGAGGGCAGCCTCTGGGGTAGCCATCCCATTGCAGGGCCGGCCGCCAGATGCTCCAGTTGATCGATCTGGTCGATCACCACGACCACCCGTGACTGGTCCGCCACCTTCTCGATCGTCCGCGGCAGGTGCGCCGTCAACGCATCGAGGTCCTCAGGAGGGGCCAAGCCGTCGCCAGCCAGTTCATAACATAGACGCCGTAGACAACTCCGCAGGTCCGAGGAACGGGGAGTGGCGCCGGCGAAGTGGGACACCACCCGTGTACCGTCATGGTTTGCCGCGTACAGCCGGCAGAAACTGGCCAGGAGCGCCGTCTTCCCGCAGCCTGCCGGCCCCGTGACGATCGCGACGTTCGGCTCGCCCTCCCGGTCGCAAAACGCCGTGAGCTCGTCCAGCAACTCCTGGCGGCTGCCGGCGACAAAGCGGCCCAGCCTTCCGGCAACGAAGGCCTCCATTTGCGAGTTCTCCTCGGCGAACTCGGGGAGCGTTGACGGCTCAGCGCCAGGTTCCTCGTCAATACTGGCCAGGAGGTCCTTGTAAACACGCCGGCCGAATGGCTCCAACCCCGTCAGACGACGCCGGGGGGAATCCCACCGCGCCCCGTAGGTGACCGGTTCATAGCCCGCCCGGACAACAGCCTCTTTGAGCTGGCGGAGCTTCAACTCGGCTGGGCTGCCTTCAGGTTCGCGGAACTCGCCGGGCCAGGCTTCGGGCATGGCCTGCGTCACGCCTGGATCCCGAAAGTAGAAAAAGCGGCAGGGCTGTGGCCCGCTCTCGGAAAGCGCCGCGTGGTGAACCTCGTCCGCCGTTATCGACTGATCCGCTTCCGGGGGTATCCAGCCATAGCGCCCACCCAGGATGCAGACGAATCGTGGCCGGCACTCCTCGATGATTTCCCGGCAAACTGTCACGGCGTCCTGCTCCGACGGCACTCCCCAGCGGAGATCGATGTCAATGAGGTGTACCCGTCGCTTCAGCAGCTCCTCTCGCAGTTGGGGGAAGACGAACCTGACAAGCCAGTCGCGCTCCGCCTGCATGTCCCTAAACGTCGAGGAGATGAATACGCGGATTGTTCTCCAGGTGCCTGGCATGTGGCAGCGTCAGATCAGCATACTACAAGCGGAACATGCTGCCGTAGTGCTGGTGAGGTGGTGGTCGATGCGACAATTGGCACATTCGTCACCCGTCGAAAAACGGTGCGCGCGATGGCTGAAGGGCAATGATCCCAGACGCGCACGGTGTTGTCCCCACTAGCCGGGACGGCGCGCCTACCGTCCGGCGTCACGGCGACCGCGGAGATTCAAATCCCGTGTCGCGGGCAGACGCTGGCTGTCCCAATTCCAGGTCCCACACGCGCAGGGTGCTGTCGCGCCCCCCGGAAACCGCGCGCCGCCCATCCGGCGTCGCGGCAATGGCGAAGACAGCGTCCGTGTGCCCTTCGAGCACGCGGGAGCAGCCCGTTTCGAGGTCCCACACACGCAGCGTGTGGTCCAGGCTTCCGGAGACGGCACCCTTTCCGTCAGGCATCACCGCAACAGCGTTGACACAAGAAGTGTGCCCTTCGAGAACACGGGAGTGTCCCGTTTCGAGGTCCCACACGCACAGGATCTTCCGGCCGCCGGTGACGGCGCGCCGCCCGTCCGGCGTCATGCACACGCCGCGGAACTCATTCCCAGGGGGCCCTGCCAAAGTCCGCAGGCATTGACCCGCCTCCAGGTCCCACACGCACAGATTATTGTCCGGACTCCCCGAGATAGCGCGCTTCCCGTCCGGCGTCACGGCAACCGCCCAGACCCCATACGCGTGTCCTTGAAGGACGCGGGAGTGGCCCGTCTCGAGGTCCCAGACACGGAGGGTCGAGTCCTCACTCCCGGAGACTGCGCGCCTCCCGTCCGGCGTCATCGCAACAGCCCAGATCCCCTGCGTGTGCTCCTCGAAGCGGCGGAAGCGGCCCGTCTCGAGGTCCCAGACGCGCAAGGTGTGGTCATCACCCCCGGAGACCGCGCGCCGACCATCCGGCGTCATCGCAACGGCAGCGACACCCTTCGTGTGGCTTTCCAGTACGCGGGAGTCGCCCGTTTCGAGGTCCCAAACACGCAGGGTCTTGTCGTTGCTCGCGGAGACCGCACGCCGCCCGTCCGTCGTCACGGCAAGCGCGCGAACCCAATCTGTGTGTCCCTCAAATGTCTTCAGGCAAGCCGGATGGAGCAGAAACGCCGGGCGGCTTTTGAGGCTGAACCACGGCGCTGGCGGGCCGGCGCCGTGCCGCAGCCGGTCCTCAAGGGCATCGGGAACCGGGCCGGAGTCAGCACTGTTGTATGCGAGTTGAAATGCGGACTCCGTGCCGGAGGCCAGGGCCATGGTGTGGTTCGACACGAAGTGCCCCCAAGCGCGGACGCGCTCAAGCGGCGTCCACTCTCGCCGAGCATCGGTCACTACCGGCTCTGTGGTTCGCAGAACCGACGGCGGCGGCTCGGGCAACGGCGGCACCTCGACCGCCTGTCCATCGCGCCCGGCGGAGTGCGCGCTGCTGTACGTTACGAGCGCGTCTACATACTCCTGTACGCGCCGCTGATGCTCCCTGTCACTCCTCCTCGGGGCCTCCTGCCCCGGCCACGCCCGCTCTGCCGCGGCGTAGTCCCGGACCAGGTCGGCAGCCATGCCCGCGCGGGACTTGGCCTCCACGAAGCCGATGTCGGTGAGCGTTTTCTCCAGAGCGTCCCACATCCCGCCTCCGAGCTGGTGGTGAGGCAACTCACCGAGGTCTCGCTTCCGGTCGCGCCACTTTGGGAACTCGCCGTCCTCTTCGATCGCCGCGTTCCGGAAGTAGTGCGCCAGCTCGCCGTGCACTGCCCGGAGAGCATCCGTAGCCCTGTCAGAGGGCGAATGCATGTCGAGATAGCGCTGGTAAACAGCCAACCGCAGTTGGTCATCGGAGAACGCAAGCAGGTCCTGGCCGGTCCGCTCGTCGATGGGCAGCAGGTGCGGCGCGAGAGCGCGATAGAAGCGGGACCAGCTCAGGCGCGGGAAGGCCGGCTCGCGGCCGCTGAGAAGGTCGAGGATTTCGGTTGCCAGCATTCCGAAGCGTGAGACGGCGATCCAGCGGCAGACCTTGGCCGTCATTTCCCGACCGTGATCGTGTTCGAGATGTAGCAGTATGGAGGACGGCGACGTGAGAGGATCCACTATTGTTTCCGCCTGTCCTTCAGCCTCACCAGGTCCGGCTCGCACACAGCGTTTGGCACTTTCCGGCAGAACACGAAAACGTGGCGTCGATCCTGATTCGATTTACCGAGCCCTTGCAGGATTTCCTGGTGCGTAGCCGAGGCCTCGTACTTGGTGCGGCGTGGATCGTCTGACGGCCAGCCTCCTGAGAGCGTCCTCCGTAACCTTCCACGCCCGGGCCTCCTGCTCATGAGCGGTCTGCTTCTCTTCCTCCCGTGCATCCGCGGCGACGCCCAACTCGCGCTGCCGCAGGATGTACTCGACGGGGTTGGCGCCTCTGGGCGCACGCCCCACCACAAATCGACTGCCTCAACGCTCGCCTTGTGCTGCTCGCAGAGTTTCTGAAGCCTCGGGAACACGGGGCGCTGTAGAGCGTAGCGCTCCTCCTTCAAATCTTCGAAGGTCGAGCTGACGAACACTCGGAAGGTCCTGGCTTCGATTGGAATCGTCGTGACCCCGGAAAGAGCGATGATACCCTCTTTCTTGGAGGCCGGCTGAGGGTGGACCATCGCGGTTGCGGTGAGGACCACGACAAAGCGGCTTCGTCTCCTCTGGATCTCCGGGTGTCGCGTTGAGCGCTTCCACCTCGCCAGGGCCGGTCGAAACCGCCCCACAAACGCCGCCCGGGATCAGTGCGTTCGCAATAATTGTTGGTCTTCTCACCGGAAGGCCTTGCGGCCGTCGGGGCCGCCCCAGGAAGTGGCTCCGCTCGAGCTGTAAGCCGCCCAGATTTGAACTCGGGACCACTTGCACCCCAAGCCAGGCTCTCTGGCTTCGGTGCTCCGCGGGCAATCGCTGTTGGTGCGGGTTCCCAGTGACGCCATTCGCCAACCTCCGCAGGTGCCGCGTGGAAATCGCCGTGCGAGGGTTCTTCTTGCACCCACGCATATGTAAGCTACTGAAAACACGTATGCCGGAAAGACGAAGATTGGACGAAAATCGAGCAGCATTGCACGCTGGGAACCCACGTGCGGTCGTAAGCTATTGATTCTAAATGGAGGCGCGGCTGGGAGTCGAACCGCGGCTACCCCTGCCCGCTGTGCAAGTTGCAGATTCTAAGTTGCCAGGCGCGCCACAGTTGCCACCGGTGCCGTGGACCGTTGCCCGGTATTGCCCGCTGGACATTGTTCTTACTGCTCAACCAATTCCACTCGGCGGTTTTTCGCGCGGCCTTCCTCGGTCTTGTTCGAGGCCACTGGGGCGAGGGGTCCGGCACCGTAGCCTCTGAGGCGTGCCGCAGCGATACCGTAGTTGGCGACCAGGGTCTTCACCACCGCGAGAGCCCGCGCCTCGGAGAGCTTCTGATTGGCCTCGACCGTGCCAACGCTATCCGTGTGGCCGACGACCCAGACTTTCATCGAGGGGTTGGCCTTGACCATCCGCGCGATTTCGTCGAGTGAGGGCTTGGACTCGGGCTTCACATCGGATTTATTGAAATCGAAGTAGATTCCTGGCACCTCGACGTGGCCGGATTGTTCCAGGCCACCCTGCAGCGCCGCCGCGGTCACTTTGACCAGCCCCGACTCCATGGGTTTGACTTCGACGATGTAGGCGTCCACGTAAACGCTGCCATACGAAGACACGTGGAGGCTCAGATACACGTCACCCTCCGGCCGGGACAACTTGGCGGAGAGATAGCGCTGCTGGTCGCTTTCCCAGCTGACACTCCCCGCCGCTCTCCACAACGTCGGGTCGCCGCCACCGCACTCATTGTTGTGCGCGCAAGCGAACAGGATTTGGAAGCCAGCCGCTTTCAGCGCCATCTCGTAGTTGCGATAAACTTCCAGAATCGATCGCCCGTCAGGGGTCCGGTAATGAATCGCGGTGACCTTGCCCTCGAGATTCTGGCTTTTCGCAAAGGTCGAATCAGGCTTCAGCTTGCCAAACGGAAGTGTAAACTCGTCGAATTCCGCGGTGCGATAGCCTGTGATGACCGAGCCAGGATACCGCGATACCAGCGGATGGTCCTTGCTTCCCGACTCATCGGCTGCCAGGGTGATGCCGGCCGCGACGACTACCAGCACAACGACGTCGATAAACCCGTGCCTCATAGCGATCTCCCCCTTCCGGCCGGCTGGCCGGGTGCGCGAGCGCGTCTTTTCGCCGGCGAGAGGCAATTTCCTTCGGAATTCGCGCCCGAATTCGGAGCCTGAGCCAAGCGGGATGCGGCCTCCGTCAGTTACGGATCCTATATTCTACGATAGAATCCGTGCCAGGCATCACCTGCTGTCGGGCGAGACTTGGCATCCGGATGGACTGTGGCGCGGGGGGCCTTGAGCAATTCCAGTGCAGGGGTGCCCGATCCACCCACGCTCTTGGGTGCTTGGCAAGAGTGACCCAGTAGGGCTCGGCTGAGGTGACCCACAGCGGAAAGAGGGCTGAAAGTGGTTTTTAATTGTTAGGCTTATGGCTGGAGGCGCGGGTGGGAGTCGAACCTTTGGGGGCCGCCGGAAATCTGCAACTTGCTGATCCCTGATTGCCAGGGCTGCCAGGAGTGCCGCCGCTGCCGTCCCGCATTGCCCAAAATTGCCCAAAGGGATGGCAGGACAGTTTGGGCAGGGCCACGTTTTGCAGCGCATGTCCAAACTTGCGAAAATCGACTAGATGCAGCGGCGCAGCCTGCTCGAAGGCAAGGTCCGAATCCGCGCTCTCGAGTATCATGTCGTGGACCACTGCAACCTGCGTTGCGACCACTGCTGCTCCTACTCCCCCATCCTGAAGAAGTGGTTCGCGGATACGGGAACGTTCGAGCGTGATCTGAAGGCCATGAGCCGCGTAGTCGCGCCGGAGTTCTTCAAGATCGTCGGCGGCGAGCCGCTCTTGCACCCCGAACTCGAGAGACAGTTGGTCATAGCCCGGTCGCTGGCGGTCGCCCCACTCGTTCAGCTCACGACAAACGGATTCCTCATGCGCCGTTTGACGTCCCGCGCATGGGCGTGCCTCGACATCCTCACGGTCTCTCTGTATCCGGAGCCAGCGCTGCCCAAAGAGCTCATCCGCTTTATTGCCCACGAGGCCGCAGCCCGAAACGTCCGGGTGAGTTGGAAGATCCAAGACAAGTTCAGCCTTTTGGACCGGGCCGAAATCGCGCGTTACGAGGACGCCAAGCGCGTGTTCGAACGTTGCTGGATCCGCCAGCGCTGCAACAGCATCAAGCAAGGACGCTTCTACTGTTGCACGCGCCCGCAATACGTGCAGAGGTTCGCGCCCGACCCCGCCATTTTTCTTGAGGACGGCGTCGAGGTTGCTGGTCTGGACGAAACAGCCCTGGCCCGGCGGATCGAAGAACACCTCGGAAGATCTGAGCCTCTTCACTCCTGCTTCTTGTGCCAGGGCGGCTATGCTCCGCTCGACACTAACCGGCAATTGACCGCTATCGAGGCCGGGAGGAAGCGCGAGCGCCTTAGAGGCCTTGCCGACCAACTCGCCGCTATCACATGCTGAACTGGCGAAGAAGCTACGTGCACTCTCGAACCGGAGAGCGCGCCGCGACCATTCGAGAGCTGTACCGCATCTGTTCCCAGCAGGAGCAGCAGCTTTCAGATGAGTTCTTCGAGAGCTACCTGGCGGGGCACGGCACGGCCGGGCTGACCGCCATCCGCGGCATTCGTGAAGGCCCGGGTCTCTTTGCGGACGCTCCCCGCATTGTCGAGCGCGGGGGCGGACATGGCGGCCTGCGGGAGCGGCTCGGTGCCGAGCTCAGCGGCTGCGAAACCGCAGTCGCGGTCAGCGGAGGCATAGACTGCTGGCTGCTTGCGGCGTTGCTGAAGTCTGACGGACGCGCCGTCCGAGGCTGGTACCTTGAAAGCGGCGTGCCCGGGTACTGCGAACGTGACCAGGTACTGCGCATGGCGGACGCGGTAGGAATCAGTTGCGAATGCATCCGGGTGGAGGCCGACGACTTCTTACGCGCCCTGCCCAGGTTCGTCGCCGTCACGGAAACGCCGATCTACAACCTGCACCCGGTGTCGAAGCTTCTGCTCGCGGAAGGTCTGGCCAAGCGTGGCATCCGTGCTGTGGTGTCCGGCGACGGCGCCGATCAGGTAATGCGCTGGGACTGGAACTGCGATCTCCTGCCGCTAACTCTGACCTGTTTCGAGGCGGCTGGAGTGCGTCTTGTCGCGCCGTTCTTAGGCGAAAGCGTAATCTCTCTGTGCCGGACGCCTTCGGCGGACAAGTCTCCTGTTCGCGCCCTCGCCCGCCAGTTGGGCGTACCTGACGTCCCCAAACGCCCTACGCTGTTTCCGGAGATTGACGGGACGGCGGTCGCGGACTACAGTACTCGTTTGCTGCTCGAAGAGCTCAGGGGACGCGTGGCATGAAGATCGCATTTGCCCTGATCCCAGAGAAGGGACACATCAACCCGTACATCGGCCCGGCCCAAGCGCTGGTCGACATGGGGCATCAGGTGGTGGTAGGCGCACCGGGCGATATCTCGGACCAGATCGCTCGCGCGGGCTTGGTATTTCGCCCGGACTTAGTCGCTGCCTCTGCTGACGATCGAGTGACACGTGGTCCCGAACTCGTCGAACTGATCCAAGATCCTCAGCGTCTCAGTGGATGGATCGAGCAGCTACTACTGGGAGGGATCGCGGATCAGGTCCCGCGAATTCGGGATTGGCTCCAACGAGAACGAGCGGACGTGGCGGTGGTCGATCCGCTCTACTATCCGGCGGCGATAGCCGCGCACCAATGCGGCCTCCCCTGGGCGTCGGTTTCCAATTCGCTGAACCCTGTCGTGCCCAACGACCTGCATAGCGCCCTGCTCGGCACCCTACGGCGGATCAGCCTAAAACGCTCCCAGCTATTTCGCGACCACGGCTTAGATCCCGCTTTCTCCTCTGCCGACGTGCTATCCCCCTACCTCACCGTTGCATTTGCGACTGAGGCGCTGGTTGGCGAGTCGCCCCCCGGCGTGACACTGGTCGGGCCCTCGTTTCCGCTGCGGGACCGCGGCGACGAGGTGGAAATGCGCCCGTTGACGGCGGATCGGCCTGTGGTCTACGCGTCATTTGGTAGTCAGCTCTCACACTGGCCCCAACTGTTCGAGCGGCTGCTCGATGCCGGTCGCCGGGTAGGCGCGCATCTGGTGTTCTCCATGGGCGATCTGGCCGGCGAGTCGAGATGGGCCACTCTGATTCCGGACTGCGACGTATACAGCTACGCCCCGCAACTCGAAGTGCTGCGGCAGGCATCTGTCTTCGTCAGCCATGGAGGAGCGAATTCGGTGATGGAAGCGGTCGCCTGCGGCGTGCCGATGCTACTCTCTCCGATGTGCAACGACCAGTTCCATCAGGCGTACTTCGTTGAACAGGCTGGAATCGGCTGCGTAGAGGACCTGCCGAATACGCCAGTTGGGTGCATCGCCGAGCGGCTGGGATATCTGCTGACGAATGATGGCGTGCGGCAAGCGATGGCGAGAGTGGCCGAGACGTACCGCGTGAATGGCTCCCAGGAAACGGCCCGGCTGATCGCCCGCCTGGGGCATGCATGAAGGAGCGGACCGGGTGATTCCCTACGAAGTCCCGGGCCTGTCCGGACTGGAGTTGTGGGACGGTTTGTCGCGCGGCGCGAGCCTGTATCGGTTGCGGGAATCGAAGCGCGACTACTTCGAAGCGCTTCGTGATTTCCTTCTGCGGCTCCACGCGGGAACCGCGTCCACCGAAGACGCTCACGACACCGAAAACCTGGCAAGGGCGGCGAGATTCGAGCGTGTGCTCTTCTGCGGTGGAGAGGCGCTCCATCCGCTGCTCGAAGGAATCCTGGCAGACACGCCGCTGCCATTCTGCTTCGAAATCGACCGCATAGGCGAGTTTGCCGCCCGACGCGGTGCGCTCCGCATCTTCCGGGAAATGGGATGGCGCCGTGGCGTGGCGCTCGACCTGGGCCAAACCCAGCTCAAGGTCATCACGGCATCGGCGTGCCGAATGATCGCTCGCGATCCGCACCTGCTGCCGGTCGGCTTCGACTCGTTGGATCCGGCGGCCGGACTCGCGCGCCTCCGGGATCTCCTCCGCCAGGGCCTGTCGAACGCCGAGTCGCCCATGGACGGTGTGGTGCTCGCGCTGCCTGTTGCTCTGGACCAGAACGGCTCCGCCCGACCCGCGACCTACCCTGGCCTCAGCGGACCGGTCGAGCCTCTCTTCGCTGACCTGTTCCGCACGCCGTGGGTTGTGCTCAATGATGCGGTCCTTGCCGCTGCCGGATTCCCGCCTGCGAAACATGAGAAGACAGTGGTGATCACCATGGGCTTCGGCCTTGGGGGTGCGTTGTGGGAAGGGTAGCGCTTGTCCTGTCCCCGCACCTGGATGACGCGGTGCTTTCGTGCCTAGGACACATCCAGCGGCTTCGACAGGAAGGCTGGAAGGTGGTCATCGCGACCGTGTTCACCGAATCCGATGCGAGCGAGTCCGCGCTCTATCGCGTGCGACGGTCGGAAGACCGCCGGGCGGCGCGGCTGCTAGGGGCCACGACTGTCCACCTTGGATTCCTCGATGCTCCGTTTCGATCCTCCCGTTACGGTAACTTCTGCGGCATCGTATTCGGGCGGGCAAGGGAGTATCCGCAAACGCTCGCCCATGTGGCGGAGAAGATCGGCCAGTTGACAAGGCGGTTGCGGCCCGAGCAGATACTCGCCCCGCTGGCTGTCGGGAATCACGTGGACCATCGTCTGGTCCGAGATGCCGCGCTGTTGGCCCTTGACCGCAGCCAGTTGCTCTTCTATGAGGACCGTCCCTATGCCTTTGTCCGGGGTCAGGTCAGCCATGTTATCGCCACGCCAGCTTCCCCGCTCCACGCGGAGTATTTTGCGGCGACCTATGTTAGGCGCCATCTGGGAAGGACGAGACAGGCCTCTGTTGCCGCGAAATGGGCGCGCGTGCAGCCATTCCCGTGTAACGTGCGCCAAGCGCGTTTCGTGCGCATGGATTCCGCGGAGCTGCAAATTGGCCTTGATGCAATCCACGCCTATCGCACGCAGATCGACGATTTGTTTTCCAGCGATGAGGAATTGGTCTCTCAATACCGGTCACACCGTGAGACGCTGTGGGAGGCGGGGTCTGACCGGCGGGGGCTTCGAACTCCAGTCCGATCGTAATTGAGATCTTACGACGATCCGGCACTTCTCCGACTCACCGGGAGAGCGCGTGTGTTACCCTGCGACGCTCGTTGCGCGGGTTGTTTTGAGCAATCGGCGTACGAGGGTTGTAACTCCACCCACGCTTCCCTAACCAACTGAAAACACGTTCCGCAGTAGGCGAATGTAAGCCGAAATTCTGACAGGCATTGCCCAAGACATCCTGTAAGCTATTGATTCTAAATGGAGGCGCGGGTGGGAGTCGAACCCACGCATAAAGGTTTTGCAGACCTCTGCCTTACCACCTTGGCTACCGCGCCTGCGTGAGCAGACTCCATTATCTCAAAACCGGCCGCGCGGCGGGTGGGGATCTCATCGGTGCGAGCCCGGCCGCAGCGCCGCGGGCGGAACAGGCCGGTGCGCGATGGCCGCAGACTCGGGAATCACCGGCAGCAGCAGGTGCGAGGGGCGCGAGCGGTCGTGGTAAACCGTCTGCCAGGCACGGCGCGTCTCCTTTTCGTCCGCAATCGGCCGGCCGGTGTTGGGATTGCGGTCGTAGTGCGGGAAATTGCTGCTCGAAACCTCCAGCCGGATGCGGTGGCCCCGCGCGAACTCGTTGCTGGTCACCCCGGCGTCGATGGTGATCGGGTACACCTGGCCCGGCTGCGCCAGCGCCGGACGCTCCAGCGAATCGCGGTAGCGCAGCCGCAGAATGCCGTCGGAAAGGTTGACCGCGCTTCCGTTCGGCGAGACATCCACCAGCTTGGCGGTGAAATCCGTGTCCGGCGCCGAAGTCGACACATACAGGACCACGCGGATCGGCCCGGTCACCTCGATCGGCCGCTTGAGCGGCGCGGTGGTGTAGACCAAGACGTCGGGGCGCCGCTCGACCGCCCGCTGGTCGCGAGGTCCCCAGGGAATGCGCATGGGATTGCAGCAGACGTTGCCCCCGGCGGTCGGCACGGGATCCGCGGGATCGTACACGAACCGGTCCGGCGTTGCCCGGCGCGGCGGCTTCGGCTCCAGGGCCTTGCCGTGACTGGTCAGGAAGAACGGCGTCGCCACCGCGCGGGCCAGCGGCCACTCCTGCTCGTCGCGCCAGCGGTTGGCGCCCATCACGAAGATCCTCAACGGCGGCTCGGTTCCGTGGGCCGTCTCGTGCCCGGCGCTGGGCGGCAGGAGCCAGCGGTCGAACCAATCGAACTGGATCTGGCGCAGAGGCGGCCTCGACGCCGCCCCGAAATCCAGGTTCCCAAAATGATAGAAGAGGTCATGCGGCCACGGCCCTACCATCAGGTGGCAGACGCGCCCCTTGCGCCGCAGGATGCTGAAGGCTTCCAGGTCGCTCTCGGCGAAGTTGTCGTACCAGCCGGCGGCGGCGAACACGGGGACGCGCACGCGATCGAGCTGCTCGCGGGTGCTGATCGACTTCCAGAACGCGTCGTAAGCGGGGTGGTTCAGGGCCTGCTGGAAAAAATCGATGGCGTGGCCGGTAGCCAGGCGGTCGGCATTGCGCAGCGGCATCTCGAGGACGAAACGGTCGAAGTCCGGCTTGAATGCCGGGACGCGAAGGTTCTCGGAAAGCCATTCCAGGCGGTGGCCAAGCTTGAGCGCGCCGCCGTGCGAGTAGAACCGGTCGAAATAGTCGTCGTCACCGGCCACGATCGGGAAGATCGCCTTGAGGTAGGGGCTGGGGGATAGCGCCGCCTTCCACTGCGTAATGCCGAGATACGAAGCGCCGGTCATGCCCACCCGCTGGTTGGACCATTCCTGGTGGGCGATCCAGCTCAGCGTGTCCTCGCCGTCGGCCACTTCCTGGCGGAGGGGGTCGAAGACGCCTTCGGACTTGTAGCGGCCGCGCACATCCTGCACCACCAGCGCATAGCCGTGCTCGACGAAGGCGCGGTAATTGGGCCTCAGTTCGGAGCCCTTGCCGTAGGGCGTGCGGATCAGGATGGTGGGAAGGCGGGCGGTCCCTTCCGGGCGGAACACGTTGGCCACCAGGTCGATGCCGTCGCGCATGGGCACGAGCACGTCGAACTCTTCGACGATGCGGATCGGGATGGGCGTGTGCTGGCGGGGAGCGGCTGCCGCGGTTAACGGCAGCAGGAGCAGAGCAACTCGAAGTAGAGGCGCGCGACGAGATCCGGCGAATGGTGCGCCGCGATATGGGCGGCAGCGCGGGCGCCGATCTGGCGGGCCTTCTCGGGGTGCTTTACGAGCCACATCATATATTCGACTAGTAGCGGCTCTTCCGCAAGTCCCCGGTCGATTCGGATCACAGCGTCGTCTGGGAAACGCGCCACTTCTTCGCCTGCGCTCACCAGCACGGGCTTGCCGATCCCCATGAGGCGGATGGCGATTCCCGACGTTTCCCCGGCCGACGGGTTGTGCAAGCTGATGCCGGCGTCTACGGCCGCGGCGAGAGCCTGGAATTCGGGCTCGGAGACGTAGGGGACGCGAATGACGCCCGGCGCGTCGAGCATGGGGGCGAGTGCGGATTCCAGATCGGGCGCGACGAAATCGCCGGCCACCAGCAGGCGGGCGCCGGCGCCCCGTATACGGTTGAAAGCGCGCAGGATGGTGGGGATTCTCTTGGATGCGCGCAGGTGTCCGAAGACGCCGAACAGGAAGGCGTCTGGCGGGCCAGGCGTCCAGGCCCGCGGCGGGCCGGGAGGCGCAAACAGGTGCGGAATCTCGACCACGCGCGCTTGGGGGGCGTGCTCGCGGACGATCCGCGCGGCCGCCGGATTGTGGACCACCACCGCGCGCGCCGCCTCGGCAATGCGGCGCACGAGCGGGCGGTCGAAGTACCTGGGGTCCTGCCCTGACCGGCGGCGCGCCTCCCAAAGCTGGGCGGCTAGGCCGCGCTCGAACTCGCCATAGTTGTAAACAAACTCCTCGATGTACGTCTGCCGGTCAAGGGAGCCCAGAAGAAAGTGGTGCAGAACGGCGTCGTGAAGCACCACCACTCCCGGGCGGGCCAGCGCCTGCCGATAGATATCCAGGTGCAGCGGGTTGTTCCCCACCTGGTAAAGGCAGATGTCCGCTTTGCGGTCGCCCACCCTGACGTCGCAGAGCTTGCCCAGGGCCTCGAGCAGTTTCGCCGAATAGTCGGCGACGCCGGTACGGGCCGGGGGCAGGGGGGAGAAGAAGCCGACGGTCACGGCTCTCGGGACCCGAAAAGCGCCGTGCCCACGCGCACCATGGTCGCGCCCTCTTCGATCGCTACTTCGAAATCGTGCGACATGCCCATCGAGAGTTCGGGAAGGCCGAGACTCGCGGCCAGGTCGTGCAAGCGGCGGAAGAAGGGGCGGGAGGTTTCCGGATCGTCCGACCACGGCGGCATGGTCATCAGCCCTTTCAACCGCAGGTTTGGAAAGCCGGCCAACGCGGTGGCGAGCGCTTGAACCTGCTCCGGCTCCGCGCCACTCTTGGCGGATTCCGCGGAAAGCCTCACCTCGATCAGGACTTCGAGGGCCCCGGAGCGCCGGCGCGGCGCATCGTTCAAGCGCCGCCCCAGACGCGCGGAATCCACCGTTTGAACCACATCGAAGAGCTCCGCCGCCCGGTTGCTCTTGTTGGACTGGAGGTGGCCGATGAGATGAAAACGAGCGTCCGGCAGAGCGAGAGCGGGCGGCTTGGTTTCGAACTCCTGGACGTAGTTCTCGCCGAAGTCCCTGAGGCCGAGCGCGTAGGCCCCGGTGATCGCCTCCGCCGCCCACGTCTTTGTGACGGCGATCAGCGTGATCTCATCGCGGCGGCGTCCGGCACGGCTCGCGGCCGCGCGTATGCGCTCTTCCACCCGCTCGATCCGATCACGCAGCATGACTCTCTATGATGGCGCACACACCAACCCCTGCGCCGGGGAGAGCAGGTACGCCGCGGCGGATAACGGGAGCCGTCCTTGGAGAGCTAGTCCTTTTTGGCCAGCAATTCGGCCCGCAGGCCAAAGATTCCAAGCGTGGGCGCCCAGAGACCGATCAGGATTGCGATCGTGTGCGAGGTTTCAGAGGAATAGCCGACCCTCGGGCCTGCAATAAACACCCAGAACGACAGAATGATGCACAAGTACATCACCAGATACCACCGCTTCGGGTTCGACTTAGAATTCGAATTCGCCATGCAGCACCTTAAGACCTTTCCCGCTGATTATACCCGCACATCGGTAAGGTGCAACGCGTAAATGCAGGAACAGATGCGGGGGGTGGTACCCTCACGCGCCGGCGGCAAAGAGTCCGAGAGTCGCGGCGTGGCGCTGCCACAACCGTACTGAATGCCCAGGAGCGCAAGCGCGGTGTCGGTGGACGGGGCCACGCTGGCGGAGGCGGCCATACGGCGATTTCTGGCGGCTGCCCGCCAGCCCGCTCTGATCGAGCCAGGGGAAGAGCGTTTCCTTTTGGCTGGAGACACTTACGCGCTTGAATGGCACGGAAATCGGCTGCTGCTACAGGCCTGGGATCAGAGACGAAATCTGGCGCGCCGGATCGTCGGCGTGCACGAGGAAAAGACCGGGTATCTGGAGCTGATTATCGAACGTTTCGGCGGGCTGGAGGGGCGGATTTCGCTTCTGGATGTGGCCCGGGCGGGGGCCTCCCGCTCGCGCCGCGAGCCGCGCCTGGTTTTCCGCGAGCAGTTCCGGAGGGCGCTGCGGCGCCAGTTTCCGGATTGGCGGCTGGTGGAACTGAGCTCCGAAGCGAACCTGGAGGAGAGCCTGTCGCCGGCCTATCCCCGGGCGCTGATCCGAAACGGCGGCTCGGGATGGGCGGCGATCGCTTCGCCTCCGGGCGCGACCAGCGGCGTCCTGACGTTCGGCCTCATCTGGTTGGACTACCTGCGAAAGCGGGAGAGGCGCATCACGGTTGAGGGGCTCGCGCTCTTCCTTCCCCAGGCTGAGGCCAAGGCGGCCTGCCTCCGGCTCCCTTTCCTGAATCCGCGGGCGGCGCGGTTTGCCGCCTTCGTCTACACTCCGGATGGCTACGAGGACCGGCTCGATCCCGCGGACTACGGCAACCTGGCGACCAGGCTGGACGACTGCTCGAGCCTGGCGCCCGAGAGGCCGGCGCAAGTCGCCGCGTGGATCGGTCGCCTCTCCGAGCTGCCGTTTGTCGAGCGGATTGCGCGCCAGGACGGTTCACTCAGCCTGCGCGTGCGCGGCCTCGAGTTCGCGCGCGCCACAGGGACGGACCTGCTGTTCGGGCTGGAGCACAAATCCGCCGCGCGGGAATCGAACATCGACGAGATCGAGGAGTTGGCGCGGGGGATTGCCCGGCTAAGGGCGCCTCGCGCCGCCGAGCGGGCGAATCCTATGTGGCGCCTGCAGACCGAGGCGTGGCTCGAATCCCAGGTCCGCGCGAATCTGGAGCGGATCGATGCGTCTTTGCTCGAAGAGCCCATTTACGGGCAGGTGCCGGCGGTGGCGGGCGGTGACCGCGGCATTCTGGACCTGCTGGCGGCGGAGCGGTCGGGCCGCCTGACGGTAATTGAGCTCAAGGCCTCCGAGGACATACACCTGCCCTTGCAGGCCCTCGATTACTGGATGCGGGTGCGCTGGCACGCCGAGCGGGACGAGTTCTCCCGGCAGGGCTATTTCCCCGGCGTTCCGCTCAGCCGCGAGTGGCCGAGGCTTCTGCTGGTAGCGCCTTCGCTCGAATTCCATCCCAAGACGGAGACGGTGCTGCGGTACTTCGCCCCGGAGATCGAGGTGGAGCGCATCGGGCTGGCGGTAGAATGGCGGGAGAGGGTGCAGGTGATGTTCCGCGTTCCGGGCGCCCAGCGACCCCTCAAAGAGCAATATGGCTAACGAGATTTACGCCCAGATCAAGACTGGCTTCCGCAACCTGAATCCCCAGCAGGTGCGGGAGATGGCCGACCGGCGGCTCCGTGCCGGGCTGATCGCGTCTACGAGCGCCGGTTTCGCCGCGCTCAAAGGGCTGCTCGCGCCGCCTTCGGTAGACACCCGGAATGCGGAAATCGAGCGCCTGATCGAAGGCGATTCGGGTGAAGCGAGCCGCTTCGACCTGGTTCTGTGCGAGAGCGAGCTGCTGGGGCCGCGAGATGCTTTTCGGTTCGATGCGGCCGACCCGGAGCGCACCATCCGCGAGATCGTGGAGCGTCGTGAGGACCTGCGACTCGCCCTGGCGCGCAACTTCCGCGCGTTTCGCAGGCCCGTCATCGGGAAGATCGTCAAAGCCATCTCCCGCGAGAACGCGGTGTTCTGCCTGCTGACGGCGCTTCCGGACGTTCTGCCGAGCCTGATCGAGCTGCCGTGGGCGGCTGGCGAGTTTGCCTCCGACACGGCATTTCTCACCATGAACCAGGTGCGCATGGCGTTTCTGATTGCGGGCGCGAGCGACCAGGACGTGGGATACCGGGAACAACGCGCCCAGATTGCCGCAATCGTGGGGGGCGCCTTCGGCTGGCGAGCGCTGGCGCGCGAGCTCGCGGGAAAAATCCCGTTCGGCGGCGGCCTGGTTCCGAAGGCCGCGATCTCCTATGCGGGAACGTACACCGTGGGCATGGGACTAGAGCGCTTCTATCGCCTCGGCTATGGGCTGACGCGCGAGGAAAGGCGCCGGATCTACGAACGGGCGCTCGAGCGGGGCCGTTCGCTGATTCAGTCGGTGCTCGAGGCATCCAGGAGACAGCGCGCCGGCATCGAGGAGAGCAGGCCGCTATAGTCAGGTGTTCATCGCCGGCTCGGCTGTCGCGCCGCGGTGGCGGAATAGGCGCGGCAACGCCAGGTTCAAGACGAGGAGCAATACGCCGCCGGCCAGCGCGGGGTAGAAACTCCGCATGGCGAATCCCGGAACCAGAAGCGCCACCACGCGAAAGACCAGCGAATCCCCGAGCGCCAGGAAAACAGCGGGAAGCGTCAGAACTGCGTCGTCGTCGGAGCCCGAACGGAAGGCCGACGAGATGGCCGCATGAACCAGCGCCACCACTGCTGCCGCCACCAGAAGAGAACGCAACTCGTCAACCCGGCAGGCAGGAAGGACGATCGCGAGCAATGCCAGCCCCGCGGTTCCAAGCGTCCAATTGAGGAAGAGGTACAGCATAATATGCCGGCCATGGATGAGACAGCACGTTCGATGCCAGATCTAAAGAGCCGGTTCGGCAGTTCCCTAGCGCATTCAGCCTGCAAGGCTTAGTCGGGCCGCCGCTTGCGCCAGCCGTTCCTTTAGCGCGCCGAGGTCAGACCTTTTTGCCAATCGCGCGCGCGTTTCTACGCAATGCAGCCGGCGGATAATGGAGGCGTCATGTCCTCGCTTACGTCCCCAACGTGCAGGTTTTGCGCGATCGCGGAAGGACGCGAGCCGGCCGGGGTGGTTTTCGAGGATCCGGTATCGCTGGCCTTTCTGGACAAGCGGCCGCTGTTTCCGGGCCATGTGCTCCTGATCCCACGGCGGCACACCGAAACTCTGACCGACCTGCCGGCGGATCTCGTCGGCCCGCTGTTCGCCAACGCGCGCCTCCTGGCCACGGCGGTAGAAACGGCGCTCGGCGCCGACGGCTCGCTGGTGGTGATCAACAACCGCGTCAGTCAGAGTGTCCCTCACTTACACGTCCATCTCGTGCCGCGACGCCGCAAAGACGGCCTCAGGGGCTTCCTGTGGCCGCGCCGAACCTATAAGGACGAGGCAGAGATGCTGGCGGTCCGCGACCTGATCCGGGCAGCTATTGCCGTTGCACCCACGCCGCTGGTCTGACACCCTCGCCGAAATCATTACTTCGCGGCGCGAATCCGTACATACAGAGTGGAATCTCCCGGCTAAGTGGGAGCTCGATGTCCTAAAGTTGCTCTGGCTCGAAAAATCTGCATAATAGGAACAGCAACTGGGAAGGCAGGAGTTCTCGCGAGCAGGGAGGGGATGCCTCAGATCTTCCACCGCGGCGCCAATGTTATCTCTCAAGTAACGTTGGCAGGCGCCGCAATCGCGGTTCTTGGCGGCTTCGGAGTCGCCTACATTCTGTACGATTCCCCCTATTTCAACCGTGTGGGGATGGCGCGGCAGCAGCCGGTCCAATTCAGCCACAAGCACCACGTGGGTGACGACGGCATCGATTGCCGGTATTGCCATACCTCGGTCGAAACCTCGGAATTTGCCGGAATCCCGCCGACCCACATCTGCATGTCCTGCCACTCGCAGCTTTGGCTGGACAGTCCCATGCTGGAGCCGGTGCGAGCGAGTTGGGAGACGGGCACGCCGATCCAGTGGATTCGCGTGCACGACCTGCCCGATTACGTCTATTTCAACCACAGCATTCATATCAACAAGGGTGTCGCCTGCATCATGTGCCACGGCCGGGTGGATGAGATGCCGCTGACGTGGCGCGAGCAGTCGCTCGAAATGAAATGGTGCCTGTCGTGTCACCGCTCGCCGGAGCTGTTCGTGCGCCCGCGCGAGCACGTCTTCGACATGAACTGGAACCCGCCCCGGGACCAGCTCGCAATGGGCCGCAGGCTGGTGAAGGAATACAAGATCCAGAAGCTGACGGACTGTTACACGTGCCATCGATGAGCGAAGACAACGATCGCGAGCAAGCTAAGCTGCCGGCTTTCTGGCGCAGCCTCGAGGAGCGCGCGCAAGCTCCCGACCTGGTGGAGGACCTCAAGCACGAGTTCTCCTGGCGCACTTCCGAGGAACTCGAATGCCTGGACCGGCGCGAGTTCTGGAAGGTCATGGGCGCGGCCATGGCCATGGCGGGACTAAGCGGGTGCGTGCGGCAGCCTCCGGAGAAGATCGTCCCTTATGTCAATCAACCTACCGAGATCGTGCAGGGACAGCCGATCTACTTCGCCACCGCCATGCCGTTCCTCGACGATGCGGCCGGCCTGTTGGTGAAGAGCCATATGGGCCACCCGGTCAAGGTGGAGGGGAACCCGAAGCACCCTGCCAGCCTGGGCGCGACGGGTCCGCACGCGCAGGCGTCGCTGCTGGATTTGTACGATCCGGACCGGTCTGCAACCGTGATTTACGACGGGCGGGTGAGCGACTGGGTCTCGTTTCTCGGCGCGCTGGACGCGATGCTGGCCGAGCAAACCGCCACCGGCGGCGCGGGACTGCGCGTCCTGACGGGCACCGTCATTTCTCCGACGCTCGGCGCGCAGTTGCAGGCGTTGTTGGCAAAATACCCCGGCGCCAGGTGGCACCAGTGGGAGCCCGCCGGGCGCGACAACGTGCGGCTCGGCGCCCAGATGGCCTTCGGCGGCATGGTCAACACCACTTACCATTTCGACAAGGCCGACGTGATCTTTTCGCTCGACGCCGACTTCCTGGCATGCGGCCCGGCCCGGCCCAGTTACGCTCACGATTTCGCCACGCGGCGAGGCTCGCGCGCGGGCGCGATGGGCATGAACCGCTTGTATGTGGCCGAGACCTGGTTCACGGGCACCGGCGCGAGCGCCGACCACCGGTTCCGCGTGAAGCCGAGCGAGATGGAACCGGTCCTGCGCGCCATCGCGCAAGCGACGGGCGCTCCCGGCGGCGTGGCGCCTCCCCCGCAGCACGCTAAGTGGATCGGCGCCGTCACCCGCGATCTGCTGGCGCACCGCGGCGCGAGCGTGGTGCTGGCGGGCGATCAACAGCCGGCGGAGTTGCACGCCTTGGCCCACGCCATCAACAGCGCGCTGGGCAATGCCGGGAACACGGTCGTCTATACGGACTCGAACGAGGTGCACCCGGTCGACCAGGCCGCCTCATTCCGCGAGCTGGTGGACGAGATGAGCGCGGGCCGGGTGAACATACTGGTGCTGGCTGGGGTCAACCCGGGTTACGACGCTCCCGCCGACGTCGGCTTCCGCGAGGCGATGCGGAAGGTGCGTAACAGGATCCACCACGGCACTTACAACGACGAGACCGGCGTTCTGTGCCAGTGGCATATCCCCGCCACGCACTTCCTCGAAGAGTGGAGCGATTGCGTCGCCCAGGACGGCACGGCTTCCGTCATCCAGCCTCTGATCGCACCGCTCTATCAGGGCCGCTCGCGCCATGAGTTACTGGCCGCGCTGCTGGGCCAGCCCAATCAGAATCCGTACGAGATCGTCAAGGACACCTGGCGAAGCCGCAAGCCCGCGAGCGATTTCGAAGCGGCGTGGCGCCAGTGGCTGCACGACGGCGCGATCGCCGGTACGGCATTTCCGCCCAAGGCGGTGGCGCTGCGGGCGGGCTTGGCGGGGCTGCTCGAGCCGAAGCCGCAGGCGGCCCAAGGCAGCGGTTCCTACGAACTCCAGTTCCGGCCCGACCCCAACATCTGGGACGGCCGTTTCGCCAGTAATCCTTACTTACAGGAGCTGCCGAAGCCTACTACTAAGCTCACATGGGACGCGGTGGCGCATATCAGTCCGGGGACGGCGCGCCGCATCGGCACTTACAGCACCGGTGTGGTAGAACTCGACTTCCGGGGACGGAAGACTAAGTTCCCGCTGTGGGTCGAACCGGGCCATGCCGATGACTGCATCACGGTGACTCTGGGATACGGCCGCAGGCGCGCGGGCCGCACGGGAAAAGTCGGCTTCGACGTCTATCCCATCCGCCCCTCGGACGCGCTGTGGTCCGGCGCCGGCCTGAAAATCAAGCCAACGGGTGAGTACTTTGAACTCTCGACTACCCAAACCAGCAACGGCATGGCCGGCCGCTACCCCGTGAGGCTGGGCACGCTCGCGAAGTACACGCAGGATCCCGAATTCGCCCACAAAGACCCCTTTGAAGAGACGCCGCCGCCGGGACTTACTATCTATCCGCAGTGGCCCTATGAGGGTCACAAGTGGGGCATGTCCATCGACCTCAACTCCTGCGTCGGCTGCAACGCGTGCGTGATGGCCTGCAACATGGAGAACAACATCGCGGTGGTGGGTAAGCACCAGGTGTTCCGCGGACGCATCATGCACTGGCTGCGCATCGACCGCTACTACTTCGGCGGTCCGGACGCACCCAAGCTGTTCTTCGAACCGGTGCCCTGCATGCACTGCGAGAACGCTCCCTGCGAGCTGGTGTGCCCGGTCGGCGCCACCGTTCACAGCTCCGAGGGCGTGAACCAGATGGTCTATAACCGCTGCGTCGGCACTCGCTATTGCTCGAACAACTGCCCCTACAAGGTACGCCGCTTCAACTTCTACCTATATACGGATTGGGACAGCGCCAGCCTGGATATGATGCGCAATCCGGACGTTACTCCGCGCTCGCGGGGCGTCATGGAGAAATGTACTTACTGCATTCAGCGGATTGAAGGCGCCAAGATTAAAGCTGAGATCGAGAGCCGGACGGTTCGCGACGGTGAAATCCGGACCGCCTGCCAGCAGGCTTGTCCCACCGAGGCCATCGTTTTCGGCGATCTCAACGACCCGGCCAGCCGCGTGGTGGCGCTCAAGAAACAGCCGCTCGATTACCAACTCCTGGGCGAGCTCAACACGCGGCCGCGCACGACTTACGTGGCCAAAGTCCTGAACCTGAATCCGGAGCTGGAAAGGGAGCTGGTCTGATGCCCGATGGCATAGAAGAGCTATCGCGACTTGAGGATCTGCCGCCGGTGGTGGAGCCGGGCGTCACCCCCGCGGGCATCACCGACCAGATCGCCGAGGTCACCCTCAAGCATCCCCATACGAAGACGTGGCTGATGCTCCTGGCCCTGTCCACAGTGGGGGTCGCGGCCCTCACCGCGGGCCTTGCGATGTTGCTCCTGCGGGGCGTGGGCGTGTGGGGCGTCGATATTCCGGTGGCCTGGGGAATCGCCATCGCCAGCTTCGTGTGGTGGATCGGGATCGGCCATGCGGGAACGCTGATCTCGGCTATCCTCCTGCTGCTCCATCAAAGCTGGCGCAACTCGATTAACCGCTTCGCCGAAGCTATGACGCTGTTTGCCGTGATGTGCGCCGGCCTGTACCCGCTGGCGCACCTGGGCCGGCCCTGGCTGTTCTACTGGCTGATTCCGTACCCGAATAACATGTCGGTCTGGCCGCAATTCCGAAGCCCGCTGGTGTGGGACGTGTTCGCGGTATCGACTTACTTCACCGTCTCGCTGATCTTCTGGTATTCGGCGCTGATTCCGGATTTCGCTACGCTCCGGGACAAGGCGACGCGGCGCTCCCAGCAGTATATCTACGGCATCCTCTCGATGGGCTGGCGCGGCTCGGCCCGCCACTGGCAGAATTTCGAAAGCGCCTATCTTTTGCTGGCCGGCTTCGCGACGCCGCTGGTGCTGTCGGTCCACACCGTGGTCAGCTTTGATTTCGCGGTAGCCATCGTGCCCGGGTGGCACAGCACGGTATTCCCGCCCTACTTCGTCGCGGGCGCCATTTACTCGGGGTTCGCCATGGTGGTGATGCTGGCCGTGCCCGTGCGCAAGATCTGGCGCCTCGAGAACGTGATCACGCTACGTCATCTGGATAATGCCGCCAAGGTCATACTTGCGACCGCGTTCATCGTCGACTACGGCTACCTCATGGAAGGCTTCATGTCCTGGTACGGAGCCGACACGTACGACTCCTACATGATGTTCAACCGGATGACGGGTCCTTACAACCCGGTGTTCTGGTCGATAATCCTCATCAATGCGGGGGCGGTGCAGGCGCTTTGGTTCAAGAGTGTGCGCAGAAACCCCCTGGCGTTGTGGGTTATGGCATGGCTCATCCAGACCGCCATGTGGTTCGAGCGTTACATGATCGTCATTTCGAGTCTGCACCGCGACTATCTTCCGCGCTCCTGGGGTATGTACTCCGGCACGATTTATGACTGGCTGATCTTCTGCGGAACCTGGGGCCTGTTCCTGTTCTGTTTCCTACTGTTCCTGCGCTACGTGCCGATGATCACGATGTTCGAGATGCGGCAGACCGCGCACAAGGCCGCCTCCCGGGGTGGATACGCATGACCGACCTCCCCATTTACGGAGTGATGGCGGAGTTCGACGAGCAGGAGCATTTCCTGGCCGCCATCCGGAGCACGCTCGCCGCAGGCTACGAGCAGATGGACGCGTACTCGCCCAACCCGATCGAAGGCCTCGACGAGGCCATGCGCTTGCCGAAGTCGCCCGTGCCCTTGATCGTGTTGATCGGCGCGCTTACTGGCGCGCTCCTGGGTTACTCGCTGCAGTATTACGCGGCCGCGATCGACTTCCCGCTGAATGTCGGCGGCCGCCCGCTCAACAGTTGGGTGTCCTTCATTCCCATCACTTTCGAACTGACCGTGCTGTGCGCGTGTCTGTCAGCGATGTTTTTCGGCATTCTGGGACTCAACGGCCTGCCCCAACCCTATCATCCGGTCTTCAACGTGCCGCAGTTCGGACGCGCCAGCCGCGACCGATTTTTCGTCTGCATCGAAGCCAGGGACCCGCAATTCGACCTCGCGAACACGCGGCGGTTTCTGGAGGACCTGGGTCCCTTGGGGGTCTACGATGTCCGCGAGTAAAGCCGCCCTGGTCGTGCTGGCGGCCGTGCTTTGCGGTTGCCGCGCTGACATGCAGGACACGCCCAAGGCCAAAACCCTGCGTGCGAGCCGGTTCTACGACGACCAGATGTCGGCCCGTCCGCTAGTCGCCGGCACGGTGCCCGCTACGGGCCTGGCGGACGAGGAACTGCTCTACAACGGCACCGTCGATGGGCGTGTCGCTACCGTTTTCCCATTCCCGGTGACGCGCCAGGTGCTCGCGCGGGGCCAGGATCGCTACAACATTTTCTGCTCTCCGTGTCACGGCCGGTTGGGCGACGGCGACGGCGTGATCGTGCGCCGCGGGTTCCGCCGCCCGCCCTCCTATCACATCGAGCGTCTGCGCAAAGCGCCGGTGGGGCACTTCTACGACGTCATCACACACGGCTTCGGCTCCATGTACGACTACGCCGCCCGCGTCGCGCCGCGCGACCGGTGGGCCATCGTCGCCTACATACGCGCGCTCGAATTCAGCCAGAATGCAACCCTGGCCGACGTGCCAGCGCAGGAGCGCGCGCAACTGGCAGGGGAGCGCCCATGAACCCGAAGACCGAGCGGACGGCTTTCCTCATCGGCGCTCTCGGATTGCTCGCGTGCCTGGTGGGCGCGCTTGTGGACACCACGCAGTTCCTGCGCTCGTACCTTTGGGCGTACTGGTTCTGGCTCGGCGCCGCGATCGGTTGCGGCCAGATCCTCATGCTGTATCACCTGGTGGGCGGTGCCTGGGGCTTCGTCATCCAGCGCATCCTCGAAGCCGGGCTGCGAACCATGCCGGCGATGTTCGTCCTGGTTATTCCGCTGGTGCTCGGAATACCGCGTCTTTATAGTTACGCCGATCCGCGCGCCGTAGCCCTTGACAAGGCGCTACAGCACAAGAGCGCGTATCTGAACGCCCCCGGAGTCATTGTCCGCCTAGCCATTTACTTTGCCATCTGGGGCGTCATCGGATACCTGATGTCCTATTGGTCGCGCCGGCAGGACCAGACCGAGGATTACAAGTATCTGACTCGCCGCACACGGCTCAGCGCGCCCGGCATCGTGCTGTTCTCGCTGGCCACTTCCTTCGCCGCCGTGGACTGGATCATGGCACTCGAGCCCGATTGGTACTCGACCATGTTCCCGGGCTTCTATCTGGTTGGCCAGGTGCTCACGGCCTTTGCCGTGGCGATCGTCGTGCTGCGCTTTGCGAGCGAGCACCCGCCGCTTTCGGACATCATCTCGCCCAAAGACTTTCACGACCTCGGCAACCTGCTGCTTACGTTCGTCATTCTGTGGGCCTATGTACAGGTGTCGCAGCTCATCATCACCTGGTCCGGCAACCTGCCCAAGGAAATCGTCTGGTATCTGCACCGCACCAGCGGAAACTGGGGACAGCTCACGCTGGCGATCGTGCTGTTCCACTTCGCCTTTCCATTTTTCATCCTGTTGGGACGCGGCAATAAGCTGCAGAGCCACCGGCTGGCGGGTGTCGCCGCTTTCGTTGTCCTGATGCACTTAGTCGACAATTACTGGAACGTCGAGCCTGCGTTCCACTCGCGGATCTATGTTCACTGGCTGGATTTCGCCGCGCCGATCGGGTTGGGCGGTATCTGGGTCGGCATGCTGCTCAGGCAAATCAGGAGATACCCGCTCGTGCCGGCGCACGATCCGCGCGTGGTGGAGGCTCTCGAGAAGGCGCTATGACCAGGGACCACGAAGCAGCCACCGGCGTGGAGCGCGCGGACCTCTTCGAGGCGCAGGATGTCAACGCCAACGGCGTCATCGTCTTCCTGGCCGGCCTGATCGGATCCCTGGTTGTAATCATGCTTCTGGTTTGGGGCATGTGGGGCGTCTACGGGCGGATGCTTACTAAGACCGGAACCGAGCCCGTGCCGACGATGGGCCAGGTGCCGCCGGAACCGCGCATACAGGTGAATCCGGGGCTGGATCTATGGCGGCTGCGGGCGCGCGAAGACGCCGTCCTGAACTCGTATGGGTGGAGCGACCAGCAGGCTGGCGCCGTTCGCATCCCGATTGACCGCGCGATGGACTTGCTGGCGGAGCGGGGACTACCAGTGCGCTCCGGAGCCGAGGCCGCCGCCGGGGCGCCGGATACGGGTCCCGAGTCCGGCGGCCCGCAGACCGGCCACCCTGTGCCACGGGGGGCGCGATGAAAGCCGAATCCGCAGTCTTGCTGCTCCTGCTCTCCGCCGCCGGCGCGGCCTGCGGGCAAGGCATTGTGCCGTGGGTGGAGCGGACGAAGCCGCGGCCCGATCTGCTGAGAAGGATCGGCTTCGACCAGAAGCTGAACGCGCAGGTGCCGCTCGACCTGGTGTTCCGCGACGAGCACGGCCGCCCGGTGCCGCTGGGCACTTACTTCGGCAAGCGGCCCGTGGTGCTCTCGCTCGCGTACTATGAGTGCCCGATGCTATGCACGTTGGCGCTGAACGGCCAGTTGCGCGCCTACCGCGGTCTCGACTTTAGCATCGGCCGCGAATTCGAGGTAGTCGTCGTAAGCATCAACCCGCACGAAACGCCGGCGCTGGCGGCGGCGAAGAAGGCCACTTACTTGAGCAGTTACCGCCGCGGAGGCGCCGAAAGCGGCTGGCACTTTCTGACCGGGCAAGAGTCCTCCATCCGCGCGCTTGCCGATGCGGTCGGGTTTCACTACGAGTACGACCCCGAGAGCAAGCAGTATGCGCACACTACGGGCCTGCTCGTCGTTACTCCGGAAGGCCGGATCGCGGCTTACCAGTATGGCGTGGAGTACTCGGCGCGCGACTTGAGGCTGGCCCTGGTGGGCGCCTCCCAGGAGCGGATCGGGGGCCCGGTCGCCCAGGCTCTGCTGTATTGCTTTCACTACGACCCCACCACCGGTAAGTACAGCCTCGTGATTATGAACTTAGTCCGCGCCGGCGCGATCGTCACAATTCTGGCGCTGATGGCGTTCTTCGTGATTGCCTCCCGCCGCCATCGTACCGTACCACTCAAGGCGGTGCACCCATGATGTGGCCGCTGACGCCCGCGCTTCCGCTCGAGTTATGGCCGCTCGCTGCCACGCCCGCGGGGCGCGAGATGGACGCGCTGTTTCTGGTCGAGCTCGCGATCAGCGTATTTATGGTGCTGCTGATCTTCGGAACCATCTTCCTGTTCGCCATCAAGTACCGCCGCCGCTCGCCGCTCGAGCGCCCGCGCCCCATCCGCGGCGGCCTCGCGCTCGAAACGACCTGGTCCGTGATTCCGTTGCTGGTCTTCCTGGGGTTCTTCTTCTGGGGCGCGAAGATCTACTTCGCCAACGCGGCGCCGCCCAAGGACGCGATGCAGATCTACGTCATCGGCAAGCAGTGGATGTGGTATGTGCAGCATCCGACCGGCCAGCGCGAAATCAACGAGCTCCACGTGCCGGCGGGTCGCGATGTGCAACTCATCATTACTTCGCAGGATGTCATCCATAGCTTCTTTATCCCCGCGTTTCGAATCAAGAAGGACGCCGTGCCGGGCATGTACAGCACGGAATGGTTCCACGCCACCGCGCCCGGGTCCTATCACCTGTTTTGCGCCCAATACTGCGGGACCAGCCACTCCGGGATGATCGGCACGGTGGTTGTGCTGAAAGAAGCCGACTACCAGCAGTGGCTCGCGGGTGGGCGTGGTGAGTCAATGGCAGTGGCAGGCGGGAAGCTATACCAGAAATACGGCTGCGACAACTGCCATGGACGTATCTGCCCCACGCTCGCGCGGCTTTACATGCAGGAGCGGCCGCTTTCCGATGGCCGCATCGTGAGGGCCGATGAGGCCTACCTGCGAGAGTCGATTCTCGATCCGGGCGCCAAGGTCATCGCCGGCTATCCCAACGTGATGCCGAGTTTTCGCGGCGTGCTGAGCGAACTGGAGGTGCTCCAACTCATCGCTTACATCCGCTCGCTGGGCACGCCGGCGCTGGCGGGCGAAGGCGAGGGCATCGGCGCGGGCCAAGGAACGGGAACCGCCGCCGGCATCGCGGCGCCGGACGCGCGCACGCAGCAGGGAAATCAGAATGCCTACCCGCCTGACAGTAACCCGCACACCATGCAGGGCGAGCGCTCCAGCGAAGTGCAGAAGCGGGAAGGCGGCGAAGTGAGGGACAAACAGTAATGGGCGCGTCCATCGAACCTCTTGTCGAACGCACCACGAACTACCTGAACGCGGAGCACAGCGTCAAGTCGTGGTTACTCACCACCGACCATAAACGGATCGCCCTTCTGTACCTGGTGAGCATCACGCTGATGTTCGCACTGGGCGGCGTGTTCGCCATGCTGATCCGCATCGAGCTGATCACGCCGCAGGGCGACTTACTCAGCTCCGACAGCTATAACCGCGCCTTCAGCATGCACGGGATCATCATGATCTTCTTCTTCCTGGTCCCGTCCATTCCCGCTACCCTGGGCAACTTCCTGGTGCCGATGATGGTAGGCGCGCGCGACCTGGCGTTCCCCCGCATCAACCTGCTGAGCTGGTATCTCTATATCACCGCCGCGGCCGTGATGCTATATGTGATGGTCACCGGCGGCGTGGACACCGGGTGGACCTTCTACGCTCCGTTCAGTTCGCTGTTTTCGAATGGGCGGGTCACGCTGACGGTGGTGGCGGTCTTTATCGCCGGGTTCTCGAGCATTCTCACCGGACTGAATTTCATCGTCACCATCCACACCATGCGCGCGCCGGGGATGACCTGGGGCCGCTTGCCGTTGTTCCTCTGGGCCCACTACGCCACCGCCGTCATCATGGTGCTGGCCACGCCGGTGCTGGCCATCGCGATGCTCATGCTGGGCCTGGAGCACGTCTTCCACATCGGCATTTTCGATCCGGCGCTGGGAGGCGATCCGATTCTCTTCCAGCATTTGTTCTGGTTCTACTCGCACCCGGCCGTCTACATCATGATTCTGCCCGGCATGGGCGTGGTTAGCGAACTGATTGCGTGCTTCTCGCGTAAGCGCATCTTCGGGTACAGTTTCGTCGCCTTCGCCAGCCTGGCCATCGCCATCCTCAGCTTCCTGGTCTGGGGCCACCACATGTTCGTCTCGGGCCAGTCCGTGTACGCAGGCCTCGTGTTCTCCATCCTGAGTTTCCTGGTGGCCGTGCCGTCGGCGATCAAAGTCTTTAACTGGACGGCCACCATGTACAAAGGCTCAATCTCGTTCGATACACCGATGTTATACGCCTTGGGCTTTATCGGTTTGTTTACGATGGGCGGCTTGACCGGTGTGATGCTGGCGACACTGGGCGTGGACGTCCACGTACACGACACTTACTTCGTCATCGCTCACTTCCACTACATCATGGTGGGAGGGGCGGTGATGGCTTATATGGGCGGCCTGCACTTCTGGTGGCCGAAGATCAGCGGCCATATGTATCCCGAGATCTGGGGGCGGATTTCGGCAACCATCATCTTCCTGGGATTCAACCTGACCTTCTTCCCGCAGTTCATCGCCGGCTATCTCGGCATGCCGCGGCGGTACCACGCCTATCCGCCCGAGTTCCAGGTGTACAACGTTCTCTCTTCGGCGGGCGCTTCGATCCTGGCGGTCGGGTATCTGATGCCGCTGATCTACTTCTTCTGGTCGATCCGCTACGGCCTGCGCGCGCCGGATAATCCGTGGGCGGCCACCGGCCTGGAGTGGAAAACCGCGTCTCCGCCGCCGACAGAGAACTTCGAATATCCGCCCGTGGTGCTCGAAGAGGCGTATCACTATTCCGACGAGGAGGCGCCCATTGCCTGAAGCCGCGGCCTCGCCGTTCCATAGCCGCCTCAAGCACCAGTACGAGACGCTGGCGCAGCAGCACCATGCCGATACCCTCGGTATGTGGCTGTTCCTTGCAACCGAGGTGCTCTTCTTCGGCGGCGTCATCACCGCCTACGTGCTCTACCGGGCCGCCTATTCGACCGCCTTCCAGCACGCCAGCCTGACCCTCGATATCGTCTCCGGCACGCTGATGACCGTGGTCCTGCTGGGAAGCAGCCTGACTATGGCGATGGCCGTCCACGCCGCGCAACTCGGCCACCGCAGGGCGCTGGCGGTGTTCCTGATTCTCACGATCGTGCTGGGCCTGGCATTTCTGGGAATCAAAGGCAATGAGTACTACCACAAGTGGGAGGACCATCACATTCCCGGGCCCGGCTTCGTCTGGTCCGGCACGGACGGGCGCGCCGCGCAGCTATTCCTCTATTTCTACTTCGTCCTCACGGGCCTGCACGCGGTCCACATGATCATCGGCGTCGCCATCATGGGCATGTTGCTGGTCCAGACCGCGCTCGGCCGCGTCCGAAACTACGTCGTCGAAATGAGCGGGCTTTACTGGCACTTTGTCGACATCGTCTGGATCTTCCTGTTCCCGCTGCTCTACCTCGTAGACCGGCACAAATAACATGCCCAGCACTTCGACTTACTACAAGATCTTCGCGCTGCTGATGATCCTGGCCCTGGCCACCACGGCGATCGCGTTCGTCGATCTGGGGATCTTCAATCCCATCGTGGCGATGGCCATCGCGGTCACGAAAGCCACGCTCGTCGTCCTGTTTTTCATGCACGTGCGGTACGAAGGCCGGCTGACGTTCGTGTTCGCGATTGCGGGCTTCTGCTGGCTGGTGATTCTGCTGCTGCTGATCTCCGCCGACTACCTCACACGGGGCTGGCTGCCGATCCCCGCTGCGATCCCGCCCATGGGATTTTGAAGTAGATTGTAATTCATGCCGGCATTTCCGAAGCACTTCGACGGAACGCGTTACTACAATCCGGATGCTGCGCAGGCGGCCGGCTTTTCGGACGTCCTACGGTGGAAGCTGACCAGCCGGCCGGCGCCGTCGCCCGGCTTCATCGCGGACGTCGAGCAATCGACACCGCCCAGCCATGTGACAGGCAGCGAACTCCGAACCACGCTGGTGAACCACTCCACCGTCCTCCTTCAGCAGCGCGGTTTCAACATTCTGACGGACCCAATCTGGTCTGAGCGGGCCAGTCCTCTTTCCTGGATCGGTCCGCGGCGCCGCAGAAAACCGGGAGTCTCCTGGGACGATCTGCCGGCGATCGACGCCGTGCTTATCAGCCACAATCACTATGACCACCTGGATCTGCCCACACTGCGCCGGCTGGCGGCGCGGGGAGATTCTACCTTCATCGTCCCGGCCGGCGGGGCCCGGCTGCTTCGTTCGGAGGGCATAGGCCCCACTTACGAGGTGGATTGGGGCGAATCCGTGCCGCTAGAGGGCTTCACCATCCACTCGGTCCCGGCTTTGCACTTCTCAAGCCGGGGAGTCTGGGACCGCAACCGGACTCTGTGGTGCGGGTACGTGATCGAAAGTCAGGGAAGGACCGTGTATTTCGCGGGAGACACCGCGTTCGGTTGGCACTTTGCACAAATTCGGGAGCAATTCGGACGGCCGCGCCTGGCGTTGTTACCCATCGGAGCGTACGAGCCGCGGTGGTTCATGTCACGGATGCATATGGGGCCTGATGACGCGGTGAGGGCCCATGAGGTTTTGGCCGCCGGGACCAGCATCGCGATCCACCATGGAACCTTCCAACTGGCGGATGAGGGCATAGATACTCCGATGAAACAGCTCATCGCCTGCTCGAACGATTCGTTTCTGGTCCTCAAGAACGGCCAGTTTGCCGACATCCCATGATCGTAGAGAAGCACACGCTCGCACTGGTCAGCATCGCCGGTAGCTCGCTCGACGTGGTTGGCACGCTCTATCTCGCCTACGACCTTTTGGGCGGCGAGCACGGACCGGGGCCGGCGCTGAACCGCGGCCCGGCGTGAGAAGATCGGTGTAGGCGCCATGCCACTGGCCGAATACCGCAAGAAGCGGAAGTTCGAGGAGACTCCGGAGCCGGCCGGCTCAGAGCCCGCGGCCCCCGCGTCCACTGCTATCTTTGTTGTCCAGATGCACGACGCCTCGCAGCTACACTACGATTTCCGCCTGCAGGTTGACGATGTGCTGGTGTCCTGGGCGGTGCCCAAAGGGCCATCCATGAACCCCGCCGAGAAGCGCCTCGCCATGATGACTGAAGACCATCCGCTCCAGTATGCCGGCTTCGAAGGCACCATCCCGGAGGGCAACTATGGCGCCGGGACGGTGATGGTGTGGGACAACGGCACCTGGGAACCAGAGGGCTCGAAGTCCGCCCGGCAGCAACTCACCGACGGCGAGATCAAGTTCAAGCTGCACGGTGCCAAGCTCCGCGGCAGCTTCGTGCTGGTGCGCACCCGCGGGTTTTCGAAAGACGGCAAATCGTGGCTGCTGATCAAGCACCGCGATGCGGATGCCGACCCGGCCTTCGACATCCGCCCGCTGGCCTGGTCCGTACTCACGCGCCGCACCATGAAGCAGATCGCCGGGGGCTGATGGCACTCGACCAGTATCGCGGCAAGCGCAAGTTCGAGGAGACGCCCGAGCCGCCGCCCGCGCCGGTTCGCGACAAGCGCGGGAACAGCTTCGTCGTCCAGCAGCACGATGCCACGCGGCTGCACTGGGATTTCCGGCTCGAGATCGACGGGGTGCTGGTCTCCTGGGCCGTGCCGAAAGGGCCTTCGCTCAATCCCGCCGACAAGCGCCTCGCGGTGCAGACGGAGGATCATCCCCTCGACTACGCGCGTTTCGAGGGCGTGATTCCCAAGGGCAATTACGGCGCGGGCCCGGTGCAGGTCTGGGACAGCGGGACCTACGAGATGGAGGGCGACCTCGGCGCCGCCGAGCAGCTTGCGCGCGGCGAATTGAAGCTGAAGCCGCACGGGCGCAAACTGCGCGGCAGTTTCGCGCTGGTCCATACCGGCAAGCGCGCCGAGGATCCGAAGGACCGCCGGAACTGGCTGCTCATCAAGCACGCGGATTCATACGCCGACGCGAATTGGGACATCGAGAAACTGGATTGGAGCGTGCTCACCGGCCGGACGATTAAGGAGATTGAGGACGGCCTCTCGGGCCGCGCCTCGACGGCCGCCGATCTGCCTGGAGCGCGGAAGGCGCCCTTGCCGGCAGCCATCGAGCCGAGCCTCGCCACGCTGATCGAGAAGCCCTTCACGGATCCCGACTGGCTCTTCGAGCTCAAGTGGGATGGCATGCGGGTTCTCGCATCCGTCCGCGATGGCAAGGCCGAGCTGCGCTCGCGCACCGGCCGCGTCGTGACCTCCCAGTTCCCCGAACTGGCGGCCCTGCCCGCGCGGATCGCGGCGGAGCAGGCCGTCCTCGATGGCGAGGTGGTCGTGCTTGACCAGGAGGGCCGGCCGGATTTCTCGCGGCTCCAACACCGCATGGGCGCCGAGCGACCCGCGCCCGCGCTGCTGGGGGAGGCCCCGGTGGTCTACTACGTCTTCGACCTGCTCTACGCGGATGGCTACGACCTGCGTGGCGTGCCGCTCATCGAGCGCAAGGATTTTCTACGGCGCATCCTGCTACCCGAAGATCCGGTGCGTTACTCCAGCCACGTTGTGGGCGACGGCGAAGCGCTTTTCAAGCTGGCACGCGAGCGCGGCCTCGAAGGCATTGTCGGCAAGCAGGCGCGCAGCACCTACCCCGCCGGGCGTAGCGCCCAGTGGGTGAAGCTCAAAACCACTTCCGAGGTGGATGCCGTGGTGGGCGGATTCACCGCGCCGCGCGGTGGCCGCGAACACTTCGGCGCACTGCTGGCCGGCCTCTACGACGGCCCGCGCCTGCGCTTCATCGGCGGCGTGGGGACCGGCTTCGACCAGGCCACGCAGGCGGAAGTGGCGCGCCAGCTCCAGCCGCTCGTAACCAAGGAAGTGCCCTTCGCCGAACGGCCGGCCACGCGTGAGAAGGCCACCTGGGTCGAGCCCAAGCTGGTGGCGCGCGTGCGCTTCGCCGGCTGGACCGCCGAGTCGCACCTGCGCGCGCCCGTCTTCCTGGGGCTCCGTTCCGACCTGGACCCGAAGGAGGCGAGCTTCAGCGCGGAGACCCCGAAAGCGCAGAGCTCGCTCGCCGCCGAAATCGCCGCCGCCAAGGGCGACGACGTCACGCTCGAGGTGGAGGGCCGCCGCCTGCGCCTGACCCACCTCAACAAGGTGTTCTTCCCCGAGGTCGGCCTCACCAAGCGCGACCTGTTGGCCTACTATGCCCGCGTCGCCAGCCTCATCCTGCCCTTCCTGGCCCAGCGCCCGCTGGTGCTGCGGCGCTTGCCGGACGGCGTCACGGGCGGTCTCTTCTACCAGAAAGAGGCGGGCAAGATGCCGGATTGGATCGAGACCGTGACCATTCCGAGCGAGGGCAAGAACATTCGCTACGTGGTGTGCAATGACGTGGCCACGCTGCTCTGGCTGACGCACCTGGGGTGCATCGACCACGACCCCTGGGCCAGCCGCATCGACGATCTGCAACGTCCCGACTACGTGTTCATCGATCTCGACCCGTCGGAAGGCACGCCGTTCGCCTCCGTCGTCGACGTGGCGCGGGAGGTCTGCGCCGTCCTGGCGCAGGCGGGCTTGAAGTTCTACGTGAAAACCTCGGGCGCGAGCGGGATCCACGTGTTTCTGCCCCTCGAGCGGGTCTACAGCTTCGAGCATGCCGCCATGTTCGGCCAGGTGGTCTCGCGCATGGCCGCGGCGCGCATCCCCGAGAAATCCACCTTCGAGCGGACCGTCGCCAAGCGCCCGCGGGGCAGCGTGCTCCTCGACTACGCGCAACTCGCCTACAGCCGCCCCCTGGCCTCGGTCTACAGCGTCCGCCCCGAGCCGCTGGCCTCCGTGTCGGCGCCCATCACGCCACAGGAGCTGCGGCCCACGCTGACTCCCGCGCAGTTCACGCTCAAGAACATGCCGGAACGGCTGGCGAAGGCCGGCGACCTCTGGGCAGACTTCTGGCGCTCGCGCCAGCGCATCGAGCCGGCGCTGGAGCGGCTGAAGGCAGAAAAAGGCTCCCATTAGACCTGTTTGGTGTACAATCCAGTGACGTTTGGTATGACGACACATAAACTGCGGTCAATTCTTCGCCCGACCTGCATGCTGCTCGCGCTTTCGGCAGCCGCTTCCGCCCAGTTCACGGCGGCCCCGGGTAGCCCGTTCCCGGCGGGACCGGGCCCTAACTCCGTGGCAGTGGGGGACTTCAACGGGGATGGCAAGCTGGACCTCGCCGTTGCAGACGCCGGCGGCTACGTTGTGACCGTGCTCCTGGGCAACGGGGCGGGCGGGTTCACGGCTGCCGCGGGCAGCCCGTTCGCGGCAGGATCCGGTCCTTATTCCGTGGCGGTAGGGGACTTCAACCGCGATGGAAAGCTGGACCTCGCCATCGCGAATTACGGCAGCGATACCCTAACCGTGCTCCTGGGCAACGGAGCGGGTGGATTCACAGAGGCCTCGGGCAGCCCGATCAACGTGGGACAGGGTCCTGATTCCGTGGTGGTGGGGGACTTCAACGGCGATGGCAAGCTGGACCTCGCCATCGCGAACTACGGCTTCAGCAACGTAACCGTGCTGCTGGGCGACGGAAAGGGCGGGTTCACCCAAGCCTCCGACAGCCCGTTCGATGTGGGAAAGGATCCGATTTCCCTGGTGGCCGCGGATCTCAACGGGGACGGCAAGCTCGACCTGGTCACGGCCAATCAACTGGGCGACAGCGTAACGGTGCTGCTGGGCAACGGAGCCGGCGGGTTCTCAGAGGCCGCAGGCAGCCCCTTCGCGGCTGGCACAGATCCGTCCTGCGTGGCCGTGGGGGACATCAACGGCGATGGGAAGCCGGACCTGGCCATCGCAAACTACTCCCAGCACCAGGTGACCGTGCTCCAGGGTGATGGAAAGGGCGGCTTCGCGGCGGTCTCGGGCAGCCCCTTCACCGTGGGAACGGGCCCTTACTTTCTGGCCATGGGCGACTTTAATGGAGATGGCAAGCTGGACGTGGTCACAGCGAATTGGGGCAGCAACAACGCGACGGTGCTGCTCGGCAACGGAGCCGGCGGGTTCACTCCGGCACCGTTCAGCCCCCTCACCGCGGGGATGAATCCAGCCGCATTGGCGGTGGGGGACTTCAACGGGGATGGCAGGCCGGACCTCGCCATAGGGAATTTTAGCAGCTACAACGTCACGGTCTACCTCAACACCAACCCGACCCCAACGCCATGGCCGACGCCGATCCCAACGCCGACACCAACACCGACACCCACACCGACACCAACCCCGTGCGCCAGCGCTTCCCTCAGCCCCGGGGGCGAGACCTTCGCGGCGCAAGGCGGAACCGGAACAATCAGCATGACGGCCGACGCAGCCTGCTCCTGGTCGGTATCCGACGCGATCGGCTGGGTCACCGTAACCGGCGGAGCATCCGGCAGCGGCAACGGCACCATAAGTTACCAGGTGGCCGCCAACACGGGTGGGATTCGCTCCGGAACGCTGGGCGTTGCCGGGCTCTCCTTCACGGTGCAGCAGGTGAGCGGGGGTGCGTCCGCCCTGCGTTTCGTGCCGGTCGCGCCGTGCCGCGTGCTGGATACGCGCAATCCGCCAGGGCCGTTCGGCGGTCCCACCATGGCGGGCGGCTCCACGCGCTCGTTCGCGATTCCCCAAAGCACGTGCGGCGTTCCGGCCACGGCTCAGGCATACTCGTTGAACGTCACCGTGGTTCCCCAGGGAACGCTTTCGTACTTGTCGCTCTGGCCTACCGGGCAGACTCAGCCGCTGGTATCCACGTTGAACTCCTTCGCCGGCCTCATCGTGGCCAATGCCGCCGTGGTGCCGGCCGGCGCCGGCGGCGCGGTGAGCGTGTTTGTCACCAATTCCACCGACGTCATCCTGGACATCAACGGGTATTTCGATACGTCCACCGGCTCGAATTCGTACTCGTTCTATCCCGCGACCCCGTGCCGTGTCGCTGACACCCGGAACCCCACCGGCCAGTTCGGCGGCCCCTCCATGTTCGCCGGCCAGAGCCGGGATTTCCCCGTTCCCATGAGTCCCTGCGGCATTCCGGCCTCGGCGCGGGGGTACTCCCTGAACGTCACGGTCGTTCCGCCCGGACCGCTCTCGTACCTGACGCTGTGGCCCACCGGCCAGCTCCAGCCCTTAGTCTCGACCCTGAATTCTCTGAGCGGAAAAATAGTGGCGAACGCGGCCATCGTGCCGGCGGGGACCAATGAATCGATCTCGGCTTTCGTCACCAATGGGACCGACGCGATCCTGGACATCAATGGCTACTTCAGTGCGCCAGGAAACACGGGCGCGCTGTCGTTCTACCCGGTGACGCCGTGCCGCGTTGCGGACACCCGCAATCCCGTGGGCCCGTTCGGCGGTCCGGAGATGGAGGCGGGGGCGACGCGCTCGTTCGCGATCCCGTCCAGCGGCTGTTACGTGCCGTCGACCGCGGCGGCGTATTCGTTGAACGTGACGGTGGTGCCCGACGGGCGGCTGTCCTATCTCTCGACCTGGCCGGCCGGGTCGTCGCAGCCGCTGGTTTCGACGCTCAACTCATTGGACGGCAGCGTCGCGGCAAACGCGGCGATCGTTCCGGCAGGCGCCGCGGGAGCCATCGACATCTTCGTCACCAACGAGACGAACGTCGTCCTGGACATCAACGGGTACTTCGCGCCGTAAGCTGTTAGGCCGCACCGCGACGTTTCAAGGCCCGCTTGCGCGGCGACGCGGCGGGCTCGTCGACGGCGTGAATCTCCGTGGCTGGCTCAGGAGGCTTGCGGTCCGCGGCGGCCAGGCTGCGCTGCAGCGCCTCCATCAGGTCCACCACCGGCGCCAGTTTCTGTGGCCGCGACGGCCGCACCTCCTGGCCCTGCCGCTTGGCCTCGATCAGCTCCATCACCTTCTTCTGATACCTGTCGTGGAACTTCTCGGGCTCGAACGGGGCGGCCAGGTTCTCCACCAGCCGCTCGGCGAGTTCGATCTCCTGGGGGCGGATTTCGACCTTGTCCGGCTGTCCGTATTCGGCAAGCTGGTTGAGCTCATTCTCGTAGTAGATGGTGTGCAGCGTCAGGCCGTGATCGCGCGGGCGGATCACCACCAGGTACTCGTGCTGGTGCATCGATAGCTTCGCCAGGGCCGCGTAGCCGGCTTTGTCGAGCGTATGTACCAGAAGGTCATAGGCCTTGCGCCCCGGGTCCTCCGGTAGCAGGTAGTAGGAAGCGTCGAAGTAGATCGGATCGACCTCCGCCAGCTTGACGAACTGGACGATCTCCATGTTCCGGTCGGAGGGCAGTTCGATCTTCTTCAGCTCCTCGGGATCCACCTCGATATAGGTGTCCTCGGCCTCCTCGTAGCCCTTGACGATCTCGCTGCGCTCGACTACGCGCTGATCGTGCGGGCACCAGAGCTGCTGGCGAATGCGCGTGCCGCAGGGCTTGTGGATCTGGTGGAAGCTGACGTGCTCGCGCCTGGCGGCGGCGAACAGCCGGATGGGTACGGAGATCAGCCCAAAAGTGAGAAAGCCCTTCCAGACGGTAGAAGCCATACGGGTGCGCCCCCTTTGCGCCTTCCCAGCGGTGGCTAACCGCATGATAGCGCAAGAGGGGATGCAACGGAATCGCCCACGCGAGATGGCAGCCGCCTGCCGGTCGGGCGGCTGCCTCCCTGGTCTACCTCGAGATGTTCAGCAGGATCCCGGCGATCTTGGCGAACGCATTGCTTATGGCGTTGGCATCGCTCGCCGGAAAGTACTGGCCCGCCCGCTGCGCGGAATTGTACCCGTTGGAGTGCGTGGGACTTGCCGTGGGATAGCCGCCCTGGCCGGGATCGTTGGCCACCCTCGCCAGCAGCACATCGTCGGTTCCGCCGTTCCCCGAATAGCCGATGGTGTAGATCGTGGCGTTCAGGTTGGTGTCGGAGCGGATCCTGTTCGCCGCGTTGTCCACCGCATTCCAGGCTGCGATGTTCAACTGTTGGCCGAAAGCTGTTGGTGTGTTGGCAGCGTCGGCAGGGTAGATTATGCTGTTGTAAGTCGTCGAGTCCGGGAAGCTCGCCGCTCCCGAGAAGGTGTACCCCCCAGGATTGCCTAAGGGGGTTAGGTTGTTCCCGAAGACATCCCATGGTGGAATGTCCTGAAGGTCCGGCGTGGCCGAGGCAAGGTTGCTGTTGGCTGAGAACGTGGTGCAGTCCGTGATTGATGCTTTGTTCGCGCTATTCAACGCCTGGGTAAATGACGTATCGTTCTTGACGAAATTCAGCGACCAGGAAGAAGCGCCGCTGCCCCCGGCAAACGTGGTATCCAGAGTCGACATCTGAATCAGGCCGTTGAGGTTGGCGGTGAAGCTGCTAGGCGCGCTGCCGGCTCCCAGGACGCCGATCATCTGATTCGCCTGCAAGCCAATCGTAGCGGAGCTGACCGAGGTATTGCTAGGGTTGTAATAGCACGAGGCGAACCCGGCGGTCGCCTTGGGAGTGGGGGACGGTTTGGCGAAGGGCGCCTTGGTCCCCAGTAGCGAGTTGCCCGGGGAGAGCACGCCCGGAACGGGATAGTTGACTTCGTTCGTCATCGCGCCTCCCGCGGGATCGGGGCTATTGAGGTACGCGGCGAACATGTTCGGCACGCCGTCCGTGAACAGAATGATGTCGTTGGTCCTGACGTCGAGCCCGCCGTTGAGGGCCAGGTCGCGATTCCGCGCCTTCAGCAA